>Ga0207671_10001194_pt1 | contig 30831 bp, 25 predicted proteins | sample KBSC24metaG_FD_184352 | JGI IMG/M metagenome (GOLD analysis project Ga0207671, IMG submission 184352) | Corn rhizosphere microbial communities from Kellogg Biological Station, Michigan, USA - KBS C2-4 metaG (SPAdes) (version 2) | ecosystem: Host-associated > Plants > Roots > Rhizosphere > Soil...
TGATCATGGCGAGCGCGGTCATCAGCACGGGGCGGAAGCGGGTGGCGCCGGCCTCCGCGGCGGCCTTCACCGAATCGCCCAGCTCGGCCAGCCGGTCCCGGGCGAAGCTCGTCACCAGCACCGAATTGGCGGTGGCGACGCCCATGCACATGATCGCGCCGGTGAGCGCCGGCACCGAGAGCGGCGTGTGGGTGGCGAACAGCATCCACACGATCCCGGCGAGCGCGGCGGGCAGCGCCGAGACGATCACCGCCGGATCGACCCAGCTCTGGAAGTTCACAACGATCAGCAGGTAGATCAGCACGATCGCGCCCGCCAGGCCGAGGATCAGGCCGGTGAAGGCGGTGTTCATCGTCTCGACCTGGCCGCGCAGCCGGACGGTGGCGCCCTTGGGCAGCTGGGCCCTGGTCCGGTCGAGGATCCGCTGGATGTCGCCGGAGACCGCGCCGAGATCGCGGCCCTGCGTCGTCGCATAGACGTCATAGGCGGGCTGCACCGCATAATGCGAGATCACCGCCGGCGAGGGCTCGCGATGCATGGTGCCGAGCGCGCCGAGCAGCTGGAAGTCGCCGGGCTTCGATCCCGTCACCGGGATGTTGGTCATGTCGGCCATCGTGTCGGTGCGATATTGCGGGGTCTGCACCACGATCGGGTAGGAGACGCCGTTCTTCGGGTTCAGCCAGAAGGCCGGCGCGACCTGGAAGCTGCCGGCGAGGTTGACCGACAGGCTGCGCGTCACGTCATTCTCGGTGATGCCGACGCGATCGGCCTGCGTGCGGTCGACGTCGAAGCCGAGCTCCGGATAATCCTCCGCCTGCTGGAGCCGCACGTCGGCGATGCCGGCGACATGGCCCATCGTCTCGACCAGCGTGTGGGCATAGGCCTCGTTGGCCTTCACGTCCGGCCCGGTGACCATCACGTCGATCGGGGCCGGCGCGCCGAAGTTCAGGATCTGGCTGATGATGTCGGCGGGCAGGAAGGAGAAGGTCGATCCCGGAAAGGCATCGGGCAGCGCCTTGCGCAGCGCCTTCACGTAGCCGGCGGTCGGCTTGTGATCCTTGCCGAGCGTGATCAGGATGTCGCCGTCCTGCGGGCCGACGCCGCCGGTGTTGGAATAGGCCCGGTTGATGCCCGAGACCGGCAGCCCGATATTGTCGACGATCGAGACCAGCTCGTCGGGCGGGATCGTGCCGCGGATGCGATCCTCGATATGATCGAACAGGGCGGCCGTCTCCTCCAGCCGGGTGCCGACCGGCGCGCGGACGTGGAGGTTGATCTGGCCGGCATCGACGGTCGGGAAGAAATTGCGGCCGAGCAGCGGGATCAGCGCGAACGAGATCAGCACCACCGCCATGAAGGCCGGTATGAAAACCTTGCGACGGACCAGCGCGAAGTCGAGAATCGAGATGTAGTAGCCGCGCACTTTCTCGAACTGATGCTCGAAGCCCTGCTGGAAGCGGCGGAACGGATTGCGGCTCTTCGGGCGGCCGGCCATGGCGTCGTGGCTCGACATGATGTCGGCGGTGTGCTCGGTCGCGTGATCGCGCAGCAGGTAATTGCCCATCGTCGGCACGAGCGTGCGCGAGAGCACGAAGCTGGCGATCATCGCGAACACCACCGCCTTGGCCATGGGCGCGAACAGGAAGCCGGCGATGCCCGGCAGGAAGAACATCGGCACGAAGGCGATGCAGATGCACAGCAGCGAGACGAAGGCGGGGCCGACGATCTGGCGCGCGCCGTCGAGGATCGCGTCGCGCACCGGCTTGCCCTGTTCGAGGTGCCAGTTGATGTTCTCGATGGTGACGGTGGCGTCGTCGACGAGGATGCCGACGGCGAGGGCGAGGCCGCCCAGCGTCATGATGTTGAGCGTCTCGCCGGTCGCCGACAGCATCGCCACCGCCGCCAGGATGGCGAGCGGGATCGAAGCGGCGATGATCACCGTCGAGCGCCACGATCCCAGGAACAGCAGGATCATCAGGCTGGTGAGCGTCGCGGCGATCACGCCCTCGCGCACCACGCCGGACACCGCCGCCTTCACGAACAGCGACTGGTCGGACAGCGGCTGGACGGTGAGGCCCGCCGGCAGCGTCTCCTTGAGCTTGGGCAGCAGCGCCTTCACCTGATCGACGATCGCGATGGTGGAGGCGGAGCCCGACTTCAGCACCGTCATCAGCACGGCGCGGCGCCCGTCGACGCGCACCTCGTTGCGCTGCGGCGGCGAACCGTCGCGGACATGGGCGACGTCGCGCATGGTCACGGTCGTGCCGTCCACCGTCTTGATCGGCAGGTTGTTGAGCTGGTCGACCACCTCGGGCGAGTTGTTGAGGCGGACGTTATATTCGTACTGGCCGATCTTGGTGGTGCCGGCCGGCACGATCTGGTTCTGCGCCGCCAGCGCCGCGCCGACGTCGGTCGCCGAGAGCTTGCGCGCCTGCAGGAGATCGGGATCGAGATCGATCTGGATCTGCCGCTCCTTGCCGCCATAAGGCGAGGGGATGGCGGCGCCCTGCACCGAGGCGAGCGCGGGGCGGATGAAATTCTGCCCGAGGTCGAAGATCTTCTGCTCGGAAAGGTCGCCCGAGGACAGCGCCAGCTGCAGGATCGGCACCGTCGAGGCGTTGTAGTTCAGGATCAGCGGCGGGGTGATGCCCGGCGGCATCTGCTTCAGCACCGTCTGGCTGACCGATGTCACCTGCGCGGTCGCGGTGCGGATGTCGACGCCGGGGCGGAAGAAGATCTTCACGATGCCGATTCCGTTCAGCGACTGGCTCTCGATATGATCGATGTCGTTGACGGTCGTGGAGAGCTGGCGCTCGTAATAATAGACCACGCGGCCCGCCATGTCCTGCGGCGGCAGGCCGCGATAGGTCCACACCGCGGCGATCACCGGGATCTTGATGTCCGGGAAGATGTCGGTCGCCGTCTCCTCCCAGGCGATGGAGCCCGAGAGCAGGATCAGGATCGCGAGGACGACGAAGGTGTAGGGCTTGCTGAGCGCAAGCTTGACGAGCTGAAGCATGGCCATCCCGATGGCGGAAACGGTGCCGGCGGCGCGGCGCGCGAGGGGGGCTGCGCACGGCACGCCACCGACGCCGGCCTCATCGGCCGGACGGGACGATCAGGCTAGTGAAATGAATTTCACGGCTGAATGAGGAACTGAATCCGCTGTGGCGCGAGGATGCGGACGATCAATCCGGGATCGCCATCCTCCAGCGCCAAAGTAAATTGATGGAGATGGACGATGGCGACGACCACGCTCAGCCCCAGTCCCGATCCCGGGATTTGCGAAGAGGCCTCTCCGCGATCGAAACGACGCAGCACCGACTGGCGCTGATCTTGCGCGATGCCGGGGCCATTGTCGCGCACCTCGATGACGAGGCCCTGGTCGGTCCGCCGCGCGGATACCTCGACGCGGCCGCCCGCGTGGGCGAACTTGATGGCATTGTCGATCAGGTTGCTGATCGCCTCGAACAGCAGGCTCTGGTCGCCATGGACGGTCGCGCCCGGCAGTCCGGCGCGGGACAGGGCGATGCCGCGATCTTCCGCCAGCGGCAGGTAGAGATCGACGACCGACGCCAGCAACGGGTCGAGCGCCACCTCGGCGAACCCGGCGCGGCGGCTCCCCGCCTCGATCTCGGAGATGCGCAGCAAGGCGGCGAAGCGCTCCAGCACGGCATCGAGGTCGGCGATGGCGAGGTCGAGCCGCCCGGCGGTCGCCGGATCGAGCCCCTCGCTGCGCCGCGCCCGGTCGAGGTGGCTGCGCATGCGGGCCAGCGGCGTGCGCAGGTCGTGCGCGATCGCGTCGGTCACCGATTTCACCTGGCCGATGACGCGGCCGACCTCCTCGACCATGATGTTGACGGTGCCGGCCAGCAGGTCGAGCTCGTCGCCCCGCCCGCGGATCGGCATGCGCCGTTCGAGGTGGCCGGCGGCGATGTCGTGCGCGGCGCGCTGGAGCCGGCCGACGCGGCGCAAGGGGGCGAGGCTCAGCGCGACGGCCGCGACGACGATCAACAGGGCGATCACCCCGGCGCTGGCGATCAGCACGATGGTCACCCGCCAGCGCAGATCGACCAGCGGCGTGATGTCGCGCCCGACCAGCAGGGTTTCGCCGGTCGGCAGGCGTTCGGCGAGCTGGCGGATCGGGCCGTGGCGGCCCGATCGCGCCGGTATCTCCCGCGCATGATCGATCCGGAAGCCGGACGAGCCCGTCAGGGTGCCGGCAATGCGCCGGCCGTCGGCGCCCAGCAGGCCGTAATAATTGAGCCCGCTGCTGCTCTGCATGATGGCCAGCCGCACCGCGCCGGGAAGGGACGCGGCCGGGCCCGCCATCAGGTGCGCGGCCTGGGCGCGCAGGATGCGGTCGCTGCGCGCGTTCAGCTCGCGGGCGGAGAGCGCGTAGATCAGCACCGTCAGCATCACCACGCCGACGAGCGCGATGCCGCCGAGCAGCAGGGTCAGCCGGAAGGTGCTGGTGTTGCGGATGTCCCGCAGGCGCAGCGGCTCAGAATCCGGCCGGGGCTGCGCGGACGGGCGCGGCACGGTCAGACGGCATCGAGGCGATAGCCTTCGCCCTTCACCGTGACGATGGCCGAGGGCTTGCCGGGCCGGTCCAGCTTCTTGCGCAGGCGCGCGATGTGGACGTTGATCAGGTTGGCGCCGGGATCGAAATAATAGCCCCACACCTGTTCGAAGATGATCTTGCGGCTGACGATGTCGCCCGTGTGGCGGGCGAGGAATTCGAGCAGGCGGAATTCCATGTGGAGCAGGCGCACGGCCTCGCCGTCCACCTTCACCTTGCGGCGGATGAGATCGATCTCGATCCCGCCGACGCGCAGGATCGCCTCCTCGGCCGGCTGCTGCGCCTGGCGGCGGAGCAGCACCTCGACGCGCATCGCCATCTCGTTGGAGGCGAAGGGCTTGGTCATGTAATCGTCGCCGCCGGCGCGCAGGCCGGCGATGCGCTCGTCCACGTCGGACAGCGCGCTGATCATCAGCACGGGGACGTGGATGCGCCGTTCCCGCAGCCGCTCGACCAGCGCCAGCCCGTCGATGCCCGGCAACATCCGGTCCAGCGTGATCAGGTCGAAGGGCTCGCGCGTGGCCTTTTCGAGTCCGAGGTCGCCATGGCCGGCATGCGTCGTCTCGTGGCCGTGCGCGCCCAGCTCCGTGACGATCTCCTGCGCGGTGGCAGCGTCGTCCTCGATCACCAATATGCGCGCCATGATCGCTTCATAGACCCGGCCGCCGACTCCGCAAGGCCGGCGGCGGGGATCGGATCAGCTGCGCACCCAGCTCCGGTCGACGGAGAGGCCCCGCACCTGATCGCCGCTGAGGTCCAGCCGGACGTTCCAGCGGACCGCGTCGACATAGTCGTCGCGGGTCTCGGCATCGGAATAGGTGCAGCGTTCGGACGCGGCATCCTGCCGGCGGCAATGGGCGCCGGCATGGGCGAGGAGCGCCTCGGCGGCGGCGCGCGGCGTGCCGGCGGGGATCGCGGCGCTGATCTGGTCGACGGCCGGGGCGATGTCCGCCTGCGACGTATGCTCGACGATGTCGGACGACTGGTTGGACGGGAGAAGCGGATCGCGCGGCTGCTGATATTCGAGCGTGGCGAAGCTGAGGCCGGGCTGGGCGGCGGTGGCGACGCCGGCGCACGCGATCATGGTCCCCGCCGAGGCGAGGGCAAGCAGAACCGTCTTCATAGAAGAAAACTCCGAGAAAAAAGATTCGTCACCGGCAGTCGAGCGGACTGCCGGTGACGAGTTTTCGCCGACGAGCGGGTCGGCGACCCATGATATGGGACCGGCTCGCAAGCAGAGGGCGGGGCTTAAACCGCTTCTGCTTTCTGGCCGGCCCCGTAGAGATGCGCCGTCGGCTCCGCTCCGGCTAGTGAAATGAATTTCACCGCTCCGGCGCTGTCATGATCATAGCAGCGGACTTCCACGACGAGCCCCGGAATCCCGTCCCGGAAGGCCAGCGCGAAACCGTGGAGGTGGAGGATCGCCACGACCAGGCTGAGGCCCAGCCCGGTGCCGGGCACGTCGGCGGCGTTGGTGCCGCGATGGAAGCGCCGGATCACCGCCTGCCGCTCCTCGGCAGCGATGCCGGGGCCGGTGTCGCGCACCTCGATCACCGGGCCGTGCGTGCCGGCCGTCAGCGCCAGCGTCACCCGCCCGCCCGGCGGCGTGAACTTGAGCGCGTTGTCGACCAGGTTGCTGAGCGCCTCGAACAGCAGTTTCTCGTCCCCCGGCGCGATCCCGGCCGCGGGCGTCTCCAGCGTCAGCGCGATGCCCTGGTCCTCGGCGAGCGGCTCGTAAAGCTCCTGCATGCGCATCAGGAGCGCCGCGAGATCGACCGGCACGAAGCCCGCGCGGCGGCGCCCGGCCTCCAGCTCCGAGATTCGCAGCAACGCCGCGAATCGATCGAGCACGATGTCGAGATCGCTGGTCGCCGCGCCGATCATGCGGACGGCGGGCGCCTGCACCTCGCTGGACTGGCTGAGGCGATAGAGCTGGCTGCGCACGCGGGTGAGCGGAGTGCGCAGGTCGTGCGCGATCGCGTCGGTCACGCCCTTCACCTGCGCGATCGCCCGCTCGATCTCGTCGATCATCTGGTTGACCGTGCCGGCGAACAGGTCGAGCTCGTCGCCGCGCCCGGCGAGCGGCATGCGCGCCTCCATGTCGCCGGCCGAGATCGTCTCGATCGCGCGCTGCAGGTCGCGCACGCGGCGCAACGGCGCCAGGCTGAGCGCGAAGCCGCAGACCAGCACCGCGATCACCGTCAGCAGGCCGCTGGCGATCAGGATCATCAGGACGTGGCGCCTGAGGTCCACGACGGGCGATATGTCCCGCCCGATCAGCAGCGTCTCCTCGGACGGCGTGCGCACGGCGAGCAGGCGGACGGGGCGGACCCCGTCGCCGGTGGGCAGCTCGACCGGCGTATCGAAGGGCGGCGGCGTCGCCACGTGGATGTTGCCGGCGACATGCTCGCCGTCGCCGGAACGCAGCTCGAAATAATTGAGTCCGCTGGCGCTGCGCGCGATCTCGCCGCGAATGCGATCGGGCAGGTTGGCCGGCGACGCCCGTTCCAGCATCATCGCCTCCAGCCGCAGGATGCGATCGCTCCGCCGCGTCAGCTCGCGCGCCGAAAGGCCGTAGATCAGCCCCAGCAGGATGGCGACGCCGGCGAGGAACACCACGCCGAACAGCAGGGTCAGCCGGAAGGTGCTGGTGTTGCGGATATCGCGGACGCGCAGCCGATCAGCCAGCATCGGATTCGACAGACATCATGGCAAACTCGGAGGGCTCCGTGCCCAAGGCACAGCACATCGCGCGCGAACCGCCCTCACGCGTTTGCCAGAATAATTAGGATTACTTGAGTGATCATCAAAGTGAAATTAATTTCACTTCGAATAGGCCAATGTATTCGTCGTGGTGACTCTAGATGTAACATAAGAGTCACGTGATCTTCCTAGCGGCGCCTGACGGGTTCCAACCGATCAAGGGGCAAGCAAGATGAAGATCCGGACTGTGCTGCTGGCGACCGCCGCAGCGAACATGCTCGTCGCGGGCGCGGCCGACGCCGCCACCGCGCGCAAGAAGGCGCATCGCGCCGCCGCCTCTCCCAACGCCGCCCTGCTGGCCCAGGTGAAGGCGCTGCAGGCCGAGGTCGAGAGCCTGCGCGGCGAGGTCGAGACGCAGAAGACGGCGCAGACCGCGACCGCGGCCCGCATCGACACGACCGAAAGCGCGCTCCAGACGACGCAGACCCAGGTCCAGGCCGTGCAGCAGCAGGTCACCGCCACGCCGCCCGTCTCCAGGGAGCAGGTGACCTCCCAGATCGCGACCGCGATCGACAAGGAGCATCACAACGACAAGATCTACTTCAAGGGCATCACCATCCAGCCCGGCGGCTTCCTCGAACTGTCCGGCATCTATCGCAGCCGGTTCCAGGGCGACGACATCGCATCGAGCTTCAACGTGCCCTTCCCGGGCCAGAGCCACGCGGCGCACACCTCCGAAGGCCGCTTCTCGGCCCGCCAGAGCCGAGTCTCCTTCCTCGCGCAGGGCAAGCCCAACCAGGCCACCAGCCTCGCCATGTATGGCGAGTTCGACTTCCAGGGCGGCGCGCAGACGTCCAACTCCAACCAGTCGAACAGCTATGTGCCGCGCATCCGCACCCTCTACGGCACGATGGACTGGGATGAGGGCAGCTACGGCCTGCACGTGCTGGCCGGCCAGAACTGGTCGCTGCTGACCATGCAGGGCAAGGGCATGTCGCCTCGCTCCGAGGTGGCGCCGCCGCAGATCGACGCGCAGTACATCCCCGGCTTCGCCTGGGCCCGCCAGCCGGGCATCCGCCTCGTCGGCGATTTCATGGATCATCATCTGTGGGCCGGCATCGCGGCGGAGAATCCGCAGACCACCTTCGGCGGCACCGGCGTGCCGGCGGGCATCGTCGCCGCGATCAGCGGGCAGGGCACCTCGACCAGCGCCAACCAGGTCAATCCGGCGGGCGCGTTCCAGCAATTCTACAACGGCGTCGGCGCCTCGCTGTCGCTCAATCACGCGCCGGACTTCATCGGCAAGCTGGCCTATGAGGACGTGATCGCCGGCCACACGCTGCACATCGAGGCCTTCGCCATCCACCGCACCTTCTCGTCGCACCTGGACGGCACGCCGACCAACCGCGACGCGCAGGCCTGGGGTTATGGCGGCAGCATCGCGCTCAACATCGTGCCTAAATATCTCGACGTGCAATTCTCCGGCATCGGCGGCCGCGGCATCGGCCGCTACGGCTCGGCCGGCCTGCCCGACGTGACCTCGGACAAGGAGGGCAATCTCCACCCGCTGAAGGAGTTCATGCTGCTGGGTGGCGCCACGCTGCATGCGACGCCGAAGCTCGACGTCTACGCCTTCGCCGGCGAGGAGCAGGAGCAGCGCCAGCTCTACGACAACGGCGCCGCCGGCCTCGGCGCGCTGAACGCCGACAATTCGGGCTGCTTCGTGGAAACCGCGACCACGGCCACCACCGACGCCTGCGGCGGCAACACCCGCCGCATCCGCCAGCTCACCGTCGGCGCCTGGGACAAGATCTACAACGGCTCGTTCGGCCGCGCGCAGGTCGGCATCCAGTGGAGCTATACGGAGCGCCAGCTGTTCGACGGCACCGGCAGCAGCGCGGGCCTGCCCGCTTATGCCGGCATGCCGCAGACCCACAACAACATGGCGTTCCTGACCTTCCGCTACTATCCGTTCTGATCGGAAGCGTGCCCGGACACGTCGCGTGTCCGGGCACGCCCCGCGATGATCGGGCCGCCGATCCGGAGCGTCATTCCGCGGCGACAGGCGTCATGGTTTCGCCGCCGATCCGCCAGCCGGCCCCGCCCCGCTCCGTCCACCGGACCAAAGCGGGCGTCAAAGCGAGGGCCAGGCATGCCACCGCCATGCCGCTCAGCAAGTCGGTCAGATAGTGCGTGCCCTCGACCGGGGTGGCGAGCAGCATGACGATGTTGAGCGCCGCGATCGGCCAGCGCAGCGCCGGGATGCGGAAGGCGGTGACGATGTAGATGACCGCGCTGGCCGCGTGGAAGCTCGGGGCGCAGACCAGCCCGTGCAGCTGGCCGAGATCGATGCTGCGGATCAGATGGTGGCGCAGCGCCTGGATGACTTCCTCCTGATAGAGCGCGCTGAGCGGCATGTAGGGCGCCGAGCCATGCCACAGGGTGGCGAAGGGACCGGCCGCCGGGAAGAGCGGGAACAGGGCCAGGGTGATGACCGCCGCCACCCAGAAGGTGGCGAGGAACAGCCGGCTCTCGGCGCGCCGCCCCGTCGCCGCGAAATAGCCGATCAGCAAGGCGGGCGTCACGAAGATGCTGAGATAGGCCGTCCGCTCCACGGCCTGGAGCCAAGCATGGCCGGCGATCCACTCATACCAGTTCAGCCAGTGGAAATGCAGGTCGGTATCGACATGCTCGAGCTCGGAATCCACCAGGGGATGCTTGCCGGCGGCGAGCGGGTAGCTCGCGATGGCGCCGAGCAGGCTGACCAGCGCGAAGAGCGAGACCCCCTCGATCAGATCCCGGGCGATGCGCGCTCCGCGACGGATCGGTGCGCGCAGGATGAAGCCGAGCACCAGCGCGGCGATCCCCCAGAGCGTGAAAATGGCCAATGCCGGCGTCGCGGCGACGCCGAGCCCGGCGGAAAGCAGCAGGAGGCAGACCGCCGCGACGGATGCGATCAGGGCCATCGCGATGCACGGGCTGGACAGGAACGGCGTCGAGGACGGGCGCGGGCTCGACGGGACAAAACGCGGACGGGTCATGAGTCTGCCCTACAGACAGGACAGCGGTGCCGCCAAGGGCAGTCCCGCCGGGCCCGAACCGCTGCCCTGGGCAGTGACCATTTTGTGACACCTCGCGCGATGCGTCCATCCGGCGCGGGGCCGGGATCGAGCGTTCCGTGCAGGGGAGGCCATGCCGGTATGGCCGATGCCGGGCGGGAGAGTGCCGGCACGCTTGCGCCATCGGAACAATTGCGACCCGATTCAGATGATTCGGCTCGCTTTTCTCTCGACAGGCCGCGCCCCTTCGGCGAATGGGAATGTGCCGGGGGTGGCAATCCAAGAGGGGCTCGGGGACATATGCAGGTTGGTAGGAATGCGGCGCGCATGCGTCCGCTGGCGTTCGCGTTCGGAACGAGCGCTCTCGCTCTCGCATTGGCGGCGGCCTCGTCCGCGGCGGCCCAATGCACGCCCAACCCCACGGCCCCGAACGGCACGACCCAATGCCACGGCACCGACACCGGCGGAGTCGTCGTGTCGACGCCCGGTTCGACCGTCATCGTCCCGGTGGGCGCGACCGTTTCCGCGAACTCGGCCTCCGCGATCACGATCGACGTTCCTTTCGAGAATTACGCGACCAATTACGAGACCGTATCCGTCGCCGGTCATGTCCAGGGGATCGGCACGAGCGGAATCACCCTCAACAACGGCACGAACAGCGGCTTCGATTATTACGGCCCCGCCACCTCGCTGACATTGAATGTCGCGGCTGGCGGCGTGATCGAGGGCACCACCGCCGTATCGCTCGGCCAGAGCAGCGGCAATACCTACGGGATCGCGCTCGCGACGATCGACAATGCCGGCACGCTGACCGGCACGAGCGGAATCGCGCTGCAGGCGGGCAATCCCTCGACCGGCGCTTTCGCGTCGATCACCAACCGCAGCAGCGGGACGATCGGTGCCATTTCCGGACCCGTTGGCACCCTCAACAACGCCGGCACGATCGACGGGGGCGCCAACAGCGCCATCGACACGGGCGGGGTTTACAATGCCTATGCCTATCCGGACAATTGGACCAACAGCGGAACGATCACGTCGTCCGCGTCGACCGCCACGCTGAACAATGTCTTCGCCCCGGTCACCAACAGCGGCACCATATCGAACACGGGCAGCGGCGCGGCCGTGCAGGGTGTTTCCGGCAACCTGATGGTGACGAACCAATCCAGCGGCGTGATTTCGGCGGCCGGTGGAACGGCGATCACGACGAACGGTGGTCTGACGCTGGTCAATGCGGGCACGATCAACGGCAATGTGGTCGTCGCTACGCCGATCGGCACATATTTCGGATCGACGATCGACTCCACTGGCGGAACGATCAACGGCAATGTCACGCTCGGTTCGAGCAACGATGTGGTGGTCGCGCATTATAACGGCACATCGACGTTGCAGACGGGTATCAACGGTACGATCGACGGCGGCGGCGGCATCGACAATGTGCAGATCGCGACGACGCGGGACACAGTCATCGACACCGCCGTGACCTTGCCTGCCGGCTTCCAGCTCCAAGTCGCTCCGGCGGCCGGAACGACGCTGACCTTGGCGGATGGCTTCGTCGCTCCCAGCACGATCGGGCTCTACGGCGCGGGCTCGGTAGTCAACAACACCACGCTGACCTTCGCGGGACAGGCCTTTACGTCCCAATATTACGAGGCTCCGGTCTCGTTCACCAACGCTGGCTCGATCATCACGACGGGCGGCACGGTCGGAACGCCCGCTCTGTCGCTCGATGGCGTCATGACCTTCACCAACACCGGCACCATCAACGTCGCCGGTACGGGCGTCAGCGTTTCGGTCAACGGCACCACGACGAACAGCGGCACGATCACGGCGACGGGAACAGCCCTCACCGCGTTCGACAATGTCGTGACCAACAGCGGAACGATCCGGTCGACCGAGGGTATCGGCCTCGCTTTGTCAGGCAATGTCGGCATACCCGCCTACAATAGCGGGTTGATCGAGGGGGCCACCGTCGGCGTCTATACCGACATCTACCTCTTCAACAGCGGCACGGTCCGCGCAACCAACGCCGATGGTGTAGCGGTGGCGCTCGATGCCTACGGTTCGCTGTACAATCTGGCGGGCGGAGTGATCGGCAACGGCGGCACGGCAGTGACCGCATCGATCTACAATTCCACGGTGGCCAATGCCGGCACGATCAACGGTGACGTGCGGTTCACCAATCTCTATAGCGGTGCGGGCGAGAGCTATATCGCGCTGCCGGGCGGGGTGCTCAACGGTAATCTCGTGCTCGGTGCGAGCGATCTGCTCGTCACCGATCTCGTCAACACCGGATCGGGTGCCTTTGCGGGCATCACCGGTACGGTGGACGCGGATCCGGAGGCATTGCTGCGCTATCGGGTCTCGAGCGACGCATCGGCGACGCTTGGCCCCGTCGGCCCGTTCCAGATCGCCGGCTATCAGCTCACCAACAACGCGACTCTCAACCTGACCGCGCCGTCGGAAATCACCCGGCAGCTTCAGCTGGGCGGCACGGGAACGGTGAATCTCGATGCCTCGATCAGCACGGATTCGGTTCCGGCGATCGTGTCGGCATACGCCATTCCGGTGCCGGGAGAGGCTAGCGCCCTCAACCAGCTCAATATCGTCAGCGCGGGCACCATCAGCGTGACCTCTGCCCCCTACGATTATCTGTATGGTGCCGTCTATCTCGGCGGCAATGACAGCTTCACCAATAACGGCACGATCCATATCACGGATGCGCAGAGCTATCCGACGATGTCGGCGGTGTACGGAGGTGCGGCTGTCACCAACAACGGCGCGATCGGTCTCGACGGTGGGATTGGTGTCAGCCAGAGCGCCACGCTCGTCAACACCGGCACGATCATGCAGGTCGCGAACGGCGCGGCCGCGCAGGGCGTGCGCGACGTCGCCGCGCTGGACAATAGCGGCACGATCGAGGTCGAAGGCGATGCGGTCGCCAATTCGGGCTATTGGCCGATGAGCATCGTCAATCGTGCGTCGGGTGTGATCGCCACGACGGGTGCGCAATCGGTGGCGATCTCCGCCTACAGTGGCTTGTCGCTCGATAATGCTGGAACGATCGCGTCCGCGCCCGGCGGCATCGCCATCCAGGCGATGGGCTACACCACGAGCGCCATTCGCAACACGGGCACGATCCGAGGCGACGTCCTGCTCGGTTACGGCTCCATCGTCGAAAATGCCGGTCTGATCGACGGGAAGCTCACTTTCGGCTGGGCCGACGACCAGCTGATCCTGCTTCCGGGCTCGACGATCACCGGCACGGTCGATGGCGGCGACGGCGAGGACCTGATCGCGCTGGCCGGCACCGGCAAGGGCAGCTTCGCCGGCGCGGTGAACTTCGAATATCTCGATGTCGCGTCGGGCGACTGGACGCTCACCGGCGCCTCCACCTTCGCCGAGGGCACCAACATCGAATCCGGCGCCTCGCTCACCGGCACGAGCGACACGCTGACCGGCGCGATCCTCGATCACGGCACGCTGGTGGTCGATCAGGCGACGAACGGCGCACTGACGGCCTCCATCGGCGGCACCGGCCTCTTCCGCAAGACCGGCACCGGCACGCTCACCGTGGGATCGCAGCCTTATTTCAAGGGCCGGACCGACGTGGCCGGCGGCACGCTGCGACTGGAAGGGTCGCTGGCCTCCGCCGTGACGGTCGAATCGGGCGCGAAGCTGGCCGGCACCGGCACCGTCGCCTCCGCCACCATCCTCAAGGGCGGCACCATCGCGCCCGATGTCGGTACGTTCCAGGTGGCCGGCGATTTCGGCCAGCAGACCGGATCGACCTATGACGCGACGATCCTCGCGGGCGGGATCAGCAGCCACATCGCGGTGGGTGGCATCGCCGCGATCGGCAGCGGCGCCACGATCAGCATCAACAGGGTGGCGGGCGCCGGCTATGCGATCGGCACGCGCTACACGCTGCTGACCGCCGCCGGCGGGATCGCGGGTGCCTACACGCTCGACCAGACGGTGATGGACGGCACCGAGCTGCGCCTCGTCGCCACCGACGACACGCTGTTCGCCGATCTCGTCCGCACCGGTGCCTCGCTGCGCAGCCTGGCGGCCACGCGCGACCAGGCCGCCGTCGCGGGGGCTTTCGGGGCGCTGGACGCGGGCAACAGCGCCTATGCCACGCTGACGCTGAACCCCGATGACGCCGCCGTGCGCGGCGCGCTGACCCAGCTCTCCGGAGAGATCCACGCATCCGCCAAGACCGCCCAGGTCCACGACGCGATGCTGGCGGAGGGAGCCGCATTGAGCCGGATCGAGACGGCCGGCGACCAATATGGTCTCTGGGGCCAGTTCCTCGGCGGCCATGGCGAGGATGACGGCACGGGCGGCGGCGCCAATGCCGAGCGCAACACCACGGGCGGGATCGGCGGCTACGACGTCGCGCTCGGCACCGATGCGCGGGCCGGCCTCGCTGCGGGCTATACGCATACGCGGCTGACCCTCGACGGGCGGGCCAATTCCGCCAAGCTCGATACCGGTCATGTGCTCGGCTATGCGGGCGGTGCGTTCGGGGCGCTCAGGCTGCGCGCCGGCATCGGCTATGCGTGGAGCCGGATCGATACGCGCCGGACGGTGTCGTTCGCGGGCTTCTCGGATCATGACGACGCCCGCTACGACGGCGACGTGCTCCATGCCTTCGGCGAACTCGGCTATGCCTTGCCGGTCGCGGGCGGCACGGTGGAGCCTTTCGTCGGCGGATCGGCGCTGCGCGTGCACAATGCCGGCTTCACCGAACATGGTGGCGATGCTGCGCTGGCCGGGCTCAGCCACAGCGATACGGTGGAATTTTCGGATGTCGGCCTCAAGATCGCGACGCCGGTGGTGCGGAACGTCTCCGCCCATACCGGCGTGGCGTGGCAGCACGCCTTCGGCGCGGTCAGCCCGGATGCCGTGCTGCGCTTCGATGGCGGTGACACCGCCTTCTCGGTGACCGGCGCCCGCCTGTCGCGCGACGCGGTGACGCCGACCTTCGATATCGCCTGGCAGATGGCGCCCAAGGTGCGCCTCAGCGCCGGCTATACCGGCCTGATCGGGCGCCAGGGCTCCGAGAATAGCGGCCGCGTGGCGCTCGGCATCGCTTTCTGACCGGCTGGGCATCCGCGCCGCCGCCGCGCGGATGCCCGCCTCCGGAAGGAGGCTATCTCAGCGCGACGCCCTTCCGTTCCGGCCCGACGAAGGTCCACGCCGCCAGCACCACCGCCGTCACCCCGATGACGATCGCCATCGCATGGGAGAAACTGGAGCCTTCGGCGATGCCGGTCTGCAGGCGGAGGTTGATCGAGGCGATGAAGTTGCCCGCCTGATAGGCGAAGCCGGGGAACATGCCGCGCGCGCCGTCGGGCGCCAGCTCGTTGATGTGGACGGGCACCACGCCCCAGGCGCCCTGCACCGCCACCTGCATCAGGAACGCGCCCACCGCCAGCATCGCCGCCGTGTGGCTGAACGCCCAGAGAGGGATGATCGGCAGGGCGAGCAGGGCCGCGACGATGATCGCCCAGCGGCGGCTGAAGCGATCCGACACCGCGCCGAAGATCAGCCCGCCGGTGATCGCGCCCATGTTCATGATCGCCGTCACCAGGCCGACCGTGTGCGTGTCGAACTTGTGCTCGGTCTGCAGGAAGAGCGGATAGACGTCCTGCGAGCCATGGCTGAAGAAGTTGAAGGCGGTCATCAGCACGACCACGTAGAGCGCCGTCTTCCAATGCTTGAGCAGCAGCGCGAAGGGATCGGGCCGGTCGGCCTTGTGGCGCGCTTCCTCGAAGGCGGGGCTTTCCTTCACCCACAGGCGGATCACGACCACCAGCAGCGCCGGCAGGATGCCGACCATGAACATGCCGCGCCAGCCGATCGCATCGAACAGGAAATAATAGACCACGGCCGCCAGCAGATAGCCGACGGCATAGCCTTCCTGCAGCAGGCCGGAGATGATGCCCCGCGTCCTGGGCGGGATCGATTCCATCACGAGGCTGGCGCCGATGCCCCATTCGCCGCCCATGGCGAAGCCGAACAGGGTGCGGATGATGATCAGCGTCACCAGGCTCGGCGCGAAGGCGGAGGCGAATTCGAGGACCGAGAAGAGCAGGATGTCGATCATCAGGATCGGCCGCCGCCCGAACCTGTCGGCCAGCCAGCCGAACAGCAGGGCGCCGAACGGCCGCGCGGCCAGCGTCAGCGTCACCGCCCAGCTCACCGTCTTGGCGTCGGTGCCGAACTCGGCGGCGATGGCCTTCACCATGAACACCATCAGGAAGAAATCGAAGGCATCCAGCGTCCAGCCGAGGAAGCTGGCGATCACCGCGCTCCATTGGCTGCGATCGAGCGTCCTGAGTTCGCTGAGCATCCGGCTCTCCCTGTTCGTGGCGCTCCTACTCGCATAGACGGGTCGCGCATGTCCGTCACCCGCCTGATCCTCACCGATTTTCGCTCCTACGACGCGGCCGCGATCCCGGCCGCGCCGGGCTTCGTGGTGCTGACCGGCGAGAATGGCGCGGGCAAGACCAACGTGCTGGAGGCGCTGTCCCTGCTCTCGCCGGGGCGGGGGCTGCGCGGCGCGACCCTGTCCGAGATGGCGCGGGCCGGGGGGCCGGGCGGCTTCGCGGTGGCGGCGCGGCTGGCGGGGGACGTCGAGATCGGCACGGGCACCACGGCGGCGGCGCCCGAGCGGCGGCAGGTGCGGATCAATGGGGCGTCGGCATCGGCCACGTCGCTCTCCGAATGGCTGTCCGTCCTGTGGCTCACCCCGGCGATGGACCGGCTGTTCGCCGAAGGGGCGAGCGGCCGGCGCCGCTTCCTCGATCGCCTCGTCCTCGCGCTGGAGCCCGGCCATGGCCACCATGCCGCCCGCTACGAGGCGGCGATGCGGGCGCGCAACAAGCTCCTCGCCGAGCCTGACGGCGCCGATCCGACCTGGCTCTCGGCGCTGGAGGCCGGGATGGCCGAGCATGGCGAGGCCATCGCCATCGCCCGCGAGCGCGCCGTCGCCGCGCTGGCCGAGCGGCTCGCCGACCAGCCCGAAGGCCCCTTCGCCCGCGCCGGCCTCGCGCTGGAGGGCTGGCGCGGCATCGATCTCGCCGCCGAGCTGCGCACCGGGCGCGGGCGGGACGCGGCGGCGGGGCGGACGCTGGCCGGCCCGCACCGCACCGACCTCGCCGTCACCCATCTCGGCAAGCGGCAGCCCGCCGAGCGCTGCTCCACCGGCGAGCAGAAGGCGCTGCTGCTCGGCATCGTGCTGGCCCATGCCGATCTCGTCGCCGAGCGGGCCGGGCGCCCGCCGCTGCTGTTGCTCGACGAGGTGGCCGCCCATCTCGACCCGATCCGCCGCGCCGCCTTGTTCGACCGGCTGGCGGCGACCGGCGGGCAGGTGTGGATGACCGGCACCGAGCCCGCCTTGTTCGAGGGCGTCGGGGCCGCCACCCGGCTGGTCGTCGAGGCGGGCCGGGTGGGAGGGGCCTCCTAAATCCTCCCCCGACAGGGGGAGGGGGACCACCCGAAGGGTGGTGGAGGGGGAGGGCGGCGGTGGCCTATCGATACGTGCCGCCGCCCGCCCCCTCCGTCAGGCTACGCCTGCCCCCCCCCTGGCGGGGGAGGATGAGAAAGCGTCCGCCCGTTTACTCGCTCACGCCTTGCCGAACAGGCCCGAGGCGAGGCCGCCCAGCTTGCCCATCAGGCCTTCGCCGGCCTCGCCCTGGAGCAGGCTGGCGAACTGGCCCAGGCTGCCCTCGCCGCCGATATGGCCGATGATCTGGTTGAGGATGTCGGTCGACAGCCCGGTCTGCTGCGCGGCGATCTCCGCCGTGTCGCCGTCCTGCGGGTGGGCGACGCCCAGCGCGTGCACCGCTTCCTCCACCTTGTCGGCGGGCAGGCCGATCTTGGCCGCGAGATTCTCGATATCCACATTGCTGCCGATCTGGCCGAGCAGTCCGTCGAGGATTCCCATCACGATTCTCCGAACGAAGAGGAGCCGGCAGCCTACCAGATGCCGCCCGGTTGACGAGCCCCCATCCATCCCGGCAAAGCCCTTTTACACAGGAGGCTCGGCGATGGCGGATGCGGGACAGGTGAAGCTGCACGAAAGCTGGCGCGCGCCGCTCGCCGGCGAGTTCGCCAGCCCCTACATGGCGGCGCTGCGCCAGTTCCTCGTCGCCGAGAAGGCGGCCGGCAAGCGCATCTTCCCCAAGGGCGGCGAATGGTTCCGCGCGCTGGACCTCACCCCGCTGGACGACGTGCGCGTCGTCATCCTGGGGCAGGACCCCTATCACGGGCCGGGGCAGGCGCATGGCCTGTGCTTCTCCGTCCAGCCCGGCGTCCGCCCGCCGCCCAGCCTCGTCAACATCTACAAGGAGCTGCACGACGATCTCGGCATCGCGCGGCCCGGCCACGGCTTCCTCGAACATTGGGCGAAGCAGGGCGTGCTGCTGCTCAACTCGGTGCTCACCGTGGAGCAGGGGCTCGCCGCCTCGCACCGCGATCGCGGCTGGGAGAAGTTCACCGACGCCGTGATCCGCCTGGTCGCCCAGAAGGAGGAGCCCGTCGTCTTCCTGCTGTGGGGCAGCTACGCCCAGAAGAAGGCCGGCTTCGTGAAGACGGTGGAGCAGGGCGGCCATCATCTCGTCCTCAAATCCGCCCACCCCTCGCCGCTTTCCGCGCATAACGGCTTCCTGGGGTGCCGGCATTTCTCCAAGGCCAATGCGTTTCTGGAAGCGCATGGGCGCACCCCGATCGACTGGGCGCTGCCGGCGGGGTGAGGCGCCCCCTAAATCCTCCCCCGCCAGGGGGAGGTGGCACGCTTTAGCGTGACGGAGGGGGAGGGCGGCGGCGCGATCTCGATAGGACACCGCCGTCCTCCCCCTCCGTCGGCTTCGCCGCCACCTCCCCCTGGCGGGGGAGGATTCCCGGTTTCGGTCCTGATCGCGACCCGTTCACCCATCCTCCGCTGCTATCCTCGCATCGACCCGCGCCATCTCCTCGCCCAACATGGACAACATGGACGCCATCCCCTCCTCCGAGGTGTCGCCCTCGCCGCCCGCTTCCTGCATCTTGCGATGATGCGCCCGGCGCAGCGCGGCGAAGCGCTGGCGGCGCTCGTGCGAGCCGCCGATGGTCACGTCGCTGGCGACCAGCGCCTCCTCCGCCTGCCGGTCGACCGCCTCGCCCACCGGCTCGGCCTCGAAGGGCGGCGCGCCGATGTCCGGGGCGGGCGGGGGCAGGATGCCGTGCGCCTCGTCCATCAGCCGGTCGCACGCCTTGGCGAAGAGCAGGCCGGCGCGCTCGGGATGGCCGCTATAGACCATCTGGTCGAGGCTGGCGGCGTAGCGCAGCGGATCGCGATAGCGCAGCAGGAACATGGCGAGCCGGTTGTCGTAGCGGCGATGCTCGCCGACCAGCTCGCCCTGATAATAATGCGGCACCACCTCGCCCTGCATGGCGCGCGAGAAGCAGGCATCGGTGAGGACGCGCACGGCGAGATCGAGCGCCGCGTCCCACGCGAGGCGGAAGGCCTGCGCCTCCGGCCGGGTGCGCAGCGCATAGACCGCCGAGCGCGACACCCCGGCCGCCGCGCACGCCTCCGTGACGCAGGCGCTGGCGGCCAGCGCCTCGATGAAGGCGAGCTGGCGTTCCGGGGTGAGGCCGTCATGGCGCTGCCGCTGGCGCGGGACGGGCACCAGGGCGCGACGGGCGGGCGGGGTGGCGCGGCGGGGCTTTCGGGGTTTCTTCATTCTCCATTATATAACCAGAAGGGTTGGTGTAGGAAAGGGACGATGCGAGTGTCCCTTGCGCGAATCGTTGAGTAACCGATCGTGATGGGTTATTGAGGGGCGATGGTCACGATCCACCGGGAGGCGGGCTTCCGCTTCGTCATCTTCACGGACGACCATGAACCGGCGCATGTCCATGTCTACGGAGATGGCAGCGCCAAGATCGATATCGCCGGCAGCGTGCCGGCGCTGGTGCAGGCGGACGGCATGAAGGCCGGAGACCTGCGCAAGGCGATGCGGATCGCCGCCGATCGCCAGGCCGATTTTCTGGCGCGATGGAGGACCATGCATGGCTGAGCTGACCGATGCCGAGATCGCCGCCGCCATCGAGCGCGGCCGTGTCTATCGCGAGACGCACCCGCACGCGGCCTCGGCGCGCTACGATCGCAAGGCGGATCGGGTGATCGTCGAGCTGACCAGCGGCGCGACCTTCGCCTTCCCGCCCCGGCTCGTGCAGGGGCTGGCCGACGCGACCCCCGACCAGCTGGCCGAGGTGGAGGTGCTGGGCGCCGGCTCCGGCCTGCACTGGGAGGCGCTGGATGTCGATTATTCGGTGCCGGGTCTGGTCAACGGCCTCTTCGGCACCGCCAAGTGGATGGCGGGGCGGGCGGGGCGGGCGAGTTCGCCCGCCAAGGCGGCGGCGGCGCGGGCGAATGGCGCGAAGGGTGGGCGGCCGAGGAAAGCGGGGTGATGTGAATTTCAACGTCTCGTTGAATTTTTGTACGAAACATTGTACATTTGGGCCATGAATTCGCTTAGCTTCTCCGATGCACGTGCCAATCTGAAGGCGGTGATGGACCGCGCCGTGGCCGATCGCGTGCCGATCGCGATCACGCGCCAGCGGGCGGAAGGCGTGGTGGTGATCTCGCAGAGCGAATGGGATGCGATCGAGGAGACCCTGTACCTGCTGCGTTCGCCCCGGAATGCGGTGCGGCTGGCGCAGGGCATCGCCGAGCTTGAGGCCGGCCAGGGCGAGGAGCGCGGGCTCATCGAGCCGTGAGGATCGTCTTCGCGTCCGCCGCGTGGGAGGATTGTCTGCACTGGCAGGCGGAGGATGCGAAACTGCTCGCCCGCGTGAACGTGCTGATCAAGGAGTGCCTGCGCGATCCCTTCCGGGGCACCGGCAAGCCCGAGCCGCTGGGCGGCAACCTCTCCGGCTGGTGGTCCCGCCGGATCAATTCAGAGCATCGGCTGGTGTATCGCGTGACGGGGAAGGGCGAGGGGCAGGCGCTGGAAGTGGCAGCTTGCCGATATCATTATTGAGTTTGAGTCGATTTTGAGCAAGGTTACGATAAGGGCTAAGGGGATAAAAATTGATCACTTGGTTGTCGCAGCCTTGGAATGCGGCATTCCTCGCATTAATATCTTTCTTTATCGGTGTGGGAGGTTTTGCGCTCACACTCTGGCAGCTCAGACAAATCAAATCGGCTGCCGAGGCCTCGAAAGAGGCCATCGAAAATGTACAGATCAAAATTTCCGCCTTTGATACTGCACAGGAATGTCAGTTAGCTCAAGGGAAGATACTTGAAATCGGTAAGGCGGTATCAGAAAGTCGCTGGAATGATGTTAGATCAAATTATGAAGAATTGATCAGATCATTTCTTCGATTAAGCCATTCCAATTCCAAAATAGATGATGCTGATAGACACAAGCTCAGAGATGCAACGGAATTGATGGCAAAATTTTGCGATGCTATATTGAAACGAAGAGAGGAGGATGGTCCAATGCCTCTCAAGGGTCAAAGTCAGGCAATCAGAGATTTTTCCGACATCATGACGAAAGTCAGCTTCGTCGTTGTAAGGGATATTTAGAATGGCGAGCCATATTGATAATATGCGCCGGCTGATTGAGGGATTGTATCTCAAAACTACCAGTAATCAAATTAAATGGACATATGATGCGGATAGTGGCACGTACGAAACAAAGGTAAATGATTTCTTCATACAATGTGCAAGTGAAGTTGATGAGGCTGGAGATTATTATAATCTAATAAAAATACTTAATTCGTCCAAAGATATAATTGACAGAATAAACGGCGGAACCCTTTTCCCGCAAAAGCCTGTCAATACAGGTCATTCAGCATATTGGGAATTATTTAGAGATTTAAGAGAGGCTGCGGAAAGATCTGCATCGGGTGCTGATGAGATCATTGGGGATATTGTTAAGGCTTTAGGTATAGATAAGATTCCTCTAATTAATGATGATGTTCCATTTTAGGTGGAGCCGGATCAATTATAAAATTGAGCCGGCCTCATAGTCAATCACCCCGCCGGCAGATAAATCTCCCCGCCCTTCTCCCGGAACGCCTCGCTCATCTCCCGCATCCCGGCCTCCGCCTCGCTCTCGCTCACGGGCGCGGCGGCCAGGAACGTCTCCGCCCCCGCATTCTGCTTCGCGGCAAAATCCCGCACCTCCTGCGTGATCTTCATCGAGCAGAATTTGGGCCCGCACATCGAGCAGAAATGCGCCGTCTTCGCTCCCTCCGCCGGCAGCGTCTGGTCGTGATATTCCTCGGCCGTGTCGGGATCGAGCGACAGGTTGAACTGGTCGCGCCAGCGGAAGTCGAAGCGGGCGCGGCTCAGCGCGTCGTCGCGGACCTTGGCGGCGGGGTGGCCCTTGGCGAGGTCGGCGGCGTGGGCGGCGAGCTTGTAGGTCACCACGCCCACCTTCACGTCGTCGCGGTCGGGCAGGCCGAGATGCTCCTTGGGCGTCACGTAGCAGAGCATCGCCGTGCCGAACCAGCCGATCATCGCGGCGCCGATGCCGCTGGTGATATGGTCGTAGCCGGGCGCGATGTCGGTGACGAGCGGCCCGAGCGTGTAGAAGGGCGCCTCGCCGCACGCCTCCAGCTGCTTGTCCATGTTCGCCTTGATCTTGTGCATCGGCACGTGGCCGGGGCCCTCGATCATCACCTGCACGTCCTGCGCCCAGGCCTTCTTCGTCAGCTCGCCCAGCGTCGCCAGCTCGGCGAACTGCGCCTCGTCATTGGCGTCGGCGATGGAGCCGGGGCGGAGCCCATCGCCCAGCGAATAGGCCACGTCATAGGCCTTCATGATCTCGGTGATCTCGTCGAACCGCTCGTAGAGGAAGCTCTCCTTGTGGTGGGCGAGGCACCATTTCGCCATGATCGATCCGCCGCGCGAGACGATGCCGGTGACGCGCTTCGCGGTCAGCGGGATGTAGGGCAGGCGCACGCCGGCATGGATGGTGAAATAGTCCACGCCCTGCTCGGCCTGCTCGATCAGCGTGTCGCGGAAGATGTCCCACGTCAGGTCCTCGGCGATGCCGCCCACTTTCTCCAGCGCCTGGTAGATCGGCACGGTGCCGATCGGCACGGGGGCGTTGCGCAGCAGCCATTCGCGCGTGTCGTGGATGTTGCGGCCGGTGGAGAGGTCCATCACCGTGTCCGCGCCCCAGCGGATCGCCCAGACCATCTTGTCGACCTCGGTGGCGACGTCGGAGGCGACGGCCGAGTTGCCGATATTGGCGTTGATCTTGACGAGGAAGTTGCGGCCGATCGCCATCGGCTCGCTTTCCGGGTGGTTGATGTTGCTGGGGATGATGGCGCGGCCGCGCGCCACCTCGTCGCGGACGAACTCCGGCGTCACGACATCCGGGATGGCGGCGCCGAAATCCTGGCCGTCCCGGTCTTTGGCGCGCTGGAGCTGCTCGCGCAGCGCGGCGCGGCCGACATTCTCGCGGATCGCGACATATTCCATCTCGGGGGTGACGATGCCGCGCCGGGCATAATGCATCTGGCTGACGTTCATGCCCGGCTTCGCGCGCAGCACCCGGCCGCGCACCTGCGGGAAGGTGGGGACGCCGCCCGAGCGATCCGGCCCGAGCTGGCCGTTATCCTCGGGCTTCACCGCGCGCTGGTCCACCTCCTCGACATCGCCGCGGCTCCGGATCCAGTCGCGGCGCAGCTCGGGCAGGCCGGCCATGATGTCGATGCGGGCGTCCGGATCGGTATAGGGGCCGGACGTGTCGTAGACGCGGACCGGCGCCTCGTTGGCCGAGGGCTCCAGATGGATCTCGCGCATCGCCACGCGCAGGTCGCCGACGTGGATCTTGTGGCTCCCCCGGATCGGGCCGGTGGTGACCTTCAGTTCGGTGCGGGCGGGAATATCGGCCATCGTCTCGTTCCTCTTCCTAGGCGGAAGGGCAAGACGGGGATGCCGCTCGACCCTCCCTACGCCGGTGTGAGCCGGATCAGGTTCAGCGGGTCGTGGGCTGCTGCCCACCTCTCAGCCGCGCGACAGCGGCCCCCCGGGGATCGGCAAGGCCTAGGCGAAACGGCGGGTCAGGGCAAGGCGTCGGCGCGGCCGGTCAGCCCGGCGAGCAGCATCAGCAGGCCGAGCACGAGGGAGACGATCGCCCACGGCCGCGCATGGCCGAGGAACGGCTGCGCGATGCGGGCCATCGCCTGCGGGACGGCGATCAGCGCCAGCCCCTCCAGCGCGAACAAAGCGGCGAGCAGCGTGACGACCACGCTCAGCGGATCGTGGAGGACGTGATGCGGGATCAGGATCGCGGTGCCGATCGCGAACACGCCGAGGCCGAGGGCGTAGGCGAGCCCCGGCACGCGCACCAGATCGTCCACCATCGCGCGCATCCGCCCGGGCGCCAGCAGCAGGCCGATCCCGGCCGCGATCCAGTAGAGGCCGATGGCCGTCGCGAGATCGAGCGTCAGCACGGTGAGCGTGTGGACCATCGGTCTTCAACGAACGGAAACACGCGCCCGTTCCTGAACGGAGCCGAAATGACGGGTTCAGCGGAGATAAAGTGCGAATCCGGCGTTGTGGGCCTGTCGCCGCGACGATTTCGCGGTCCCGAGGGGAGAGAGACGATGCCGATGAAGCGCCCGATAACGGCCCTGATGGCCTGCGCGATGCTGCTGCCGCTGGCCGGCTGCTACGATGACGAGGGCGGCCCGCGCGGCTACGGCCCGCCGCCGCCTCCGCCGCCGCCGCCGGGCGGCTATTACGATCATGACCGTCCGCCGCCCCCGCCGGGCGGCTATTATGATCGCGGCGGCTATTGGGATCGCGACGCGCCCCCGGGCTACGACCCGAGCCGCGACTATCGCGACGAGCAGGGCCATGACCGCGTGATCACCCGCGACGACCGCGTCTATCGCGGCAATGACGGGCGCTATTATTGCAAGCGGTCGGACGGCACGACCGGCACCGTGGTCGGCGCGATCGGCGGCGGCGTGCTGGGCGCCATCCTCGGCGGCGGCGGTGCGCTCGGCACGATCCTGGGCGCGGGCGGCGGCGCGCTGCTCGGCCGCTCGATCGACAAGGGCGAGGTGCATTGCAAATAAGCCTGGCCTGACACGGGAACCCCGTTCGGGCCGAGCCTGTCGAAGCCCTCTCCTTCTCTCTTTGCCACGGCGAAGACCAAGGACGGCCCTTCGACAGGCTCAGGGCGAACGGGGTTCAATTCGGCCCGATCGGGTGTGAGGGTCCTCGAACCGCCCCAATCCGCGGTCCGTGCCGCACAGCCGATCCCAGAACCGGAAATAGAGGCCGTAATTGCAGCGATACTGATCGTGGTGCCGCTGGTGGTGGGTGGCGGTGATCAGCCAGCGGCCCGCCGGCCCGTCGACCAGCGCCCGCGGAAACATCTCCCAGCCCATGTGGTTGGTGACGCCCATCAGCGTCATGATCGCCAGCACCGCCGCCAGCGCCGTCCAGTGCAGCGGCACCACCAGCACCAGCGCGGGGATCACCACCGCGCCGGTCAGCGCCTCGATCGGGTGGAAGCTCATCGCCGCCCAGGCGGTCGGCGGGCGGCTCGCATGGTGGACGGCGTGGGCGATCCGGAACGGCCGCGGCGCGTGCATCCAGCGGTGCGTCCAGTAGAACCAGGTGTCGTGCGCGGCGAGGCACAGCAGCACGGAGACCGGCCACCACCAGAGCGGCCAGGCGTGGAGATCCGTATAGACGCGGGTCCAGCCGCGATGCGCCCAGCCCCAGGCCAGCACGCCGGCGGGCACGCCGTAGATCGCCGCCGAGGCGAGGCTCCAGCCGATCTCGCGGCGCATCTGCGCGGACAGGCCGCGATAGAGGCCGGGATGGCGGCGCCGCGTGGCGAGCGCGAAGGCGCCCGACACCGCCAGATAGCGGACGCCCACGATCAGCGTCATCGCGAGTGCCGAGAGGAGGAGGGCCAAGGGTGTCGTCACCCGCCTCTTATACCCTTAGCCTCTTGATCCGGGGCGAAAAAAAGGCGACCTAACGCCATGGCGGAGCGGGCGATCGCGGCCCCGATGTCCCGCCACCGTCAAATCCGAGCGAAACCAGAATGGTAGACAAGATCCCTCCGGAATCGGCCGTGCGCCGGATCGAACCGCGCTACGCCATCGACATGCCGGCGCGGCTCGTCGTGATCGAAGGCAAGCCCGAGCAGGTGCGGCTGATCAACCTGTCGCGCGGCGGCTTTCGCGTCGCCTCGCCGCTGGTCCTGCCGGCCGGCCAGAGCGTGCGGCTGGAGGTGAACGGCTGGCCGCGCCTGGTCGGCCGGGTGGTGTGGTGCGACAGCGGCCGGATCGGCTGCATGTTCGACGCGCCGCCGAGCGACGCGATCTACCAGATGATGTGCGAGGCGACGCAGGGGCCGGACCGGGACGCGGTCTAGGGGCGATAGGCGGTCGGGTGCGGCGAGATCGAGATCCTCCCCCGCCAGGGGGAGGTGGCGCGCGGCACGCGTGACGGAGGGGGAGGGCGGCGGAGTTCCATCGGAGAGCGCACCGCCGCCCTCCCCCTCCGTCGGCTTCGCCGCCACCTCCCCCTGGCGGGGGAGGATTGGGACGCCGTTGCGGGCCCTCACGCCCCCGGCGGCGTATCCTGTTCCTCCTGGTGGAGGATCAGCCATTCCATGATCCGGCCCCACACCAGCTTCACATCGCCCTCGGCGGCATCGAACTGGCGCAGCACCACGTCGAGCGCCCGGTCGCCCATGCGATCCACGAGGCTTTCGGCCAGGGCATTGATTCGTTCGTCCACATCGACATCCTTCACAGGACCGACAGTCGGCCACGGGATCGGCCGGCGCGATAGGGTGCGGTGAAGCTCTTGACGCCGTTGAAGTATAAAACCTGTATCAATATCGAGCAGTCACTACCATCGTCTAACGGCGCGGGAATGTTTCGCGGCGGGTGACGGGCGCCGAACGAGACGGTACGCTTCGGTGATGACACGCGCTCGCCAGTGCGACCTCGCAATCGTCGGCGGCGGGCTGGCCGGCGGGCTGATCGCGCTCGCCATGGCGAAGCGCCGGCCGGACGCGCGCGTGCTGCTGATCGAGGGCGGCGAGACGCTCGGCGGCAACCACGTCTGGTCCTTCTTCGAAAGCGACGTGGCGCCGGAGGACCTGCCGCTCGTCGTGCCGCTCGTGGCGCATTGGTGGGACGGCTATCATGTCGTGTTCCCCGGCCTGCGGCGGCGGCTCGACGCGCGCTATCATTCGATCACGTCCGACCGATTCGACCGGCAGCTGCGCGGGACGCTGCCCGCCGAGCGGGTGCTCACCGGACGCCGTGCGATCGGGGTCGGCCCGAAATCGGTGGTGCTGGCCGACGGCACCCGCATCGAGGCGGGCGGCGTGATCGACGCGCGCGGGCCCGGGGACCTCGCCGCTCTGGACTGCGGCTGGCAGAAGTTCCTCGGCCGCGAGCTCAAGCTCGCCACGCCCCACGGCCTCGCCCGGCCGGTGGTGATGGATGCGAGCGTGGCGCAGGAGGACGGCTACCGCTTCGTCTACCTGCTGCCCTTCGGGCCGGATCGCCTGTTCGTCGAGGACACCTATTACAGCGACACGCCGGATATCGATCCGGTGCTGCTGGCGGGGCGCGTCTCCGCCTACGCGGCCTCGCGCGGCTGGCCGGTGAAGGATTCCTCGCGGGAGGAGCGGGGCGCGCTGCCCGTGGTGCTGGCCGGCGATTTCGAGGCCTATTGGCGATCGGGCGGCGCGCAGGTGGCCAAGGCGGGGATGCGCGCCGGGCTGTTCCAGCCGACGACCGGCTATTCGCTGCCCGATGCGGTGCGCACCGCGCGCTTCGTCGCGAATCTGTCGGACTGGTCGGCGCCGGGGCTGCACGATGCGCTGCACCGCTTCGCGAAAGCGGCCTGGGAGGAGCGCGGTTTCTACCGCCTGCTCAACCGGATGCTGTTCAAGGCGGCGGAGCCGGAGGAACGCTGGCGGGTGCTGCGGCGATTCTACAAGCTGGACGAATCTCTCGTCCGCCGCTTTTACGCGAGCCGCTCGACCCATTGGGACAAGGCGCGGATCCTGCTGGGCCGGCCGCCGGTGCCGATCGGGCGTGCGTTGAAGGCGATCGCCGGATAAGGGTTTGCGGGCATGAAGACGGCGGCGGTGATCGGAGCGGGGTTTGGCGGGCTGGCGCTCGCCATCCGCCTGCAATCGGCGGGCATCGCCACCATATTGGTGGAGGCGCGCGACAAGCCGGGCGGCCGCGCCTACGTGTGGGAGCGGGACGGCTTCACCTTCGATGCCGGGCCCAGCGTCATCACCGATCCCGCCTGCCTCGCCGAATTGTGGCGCCTGTCGGGCCGGGACATGGCCGAGGATGTCGAGCTCATCCCGGTCGATCCCTTCTACCGGCTGAGCTGGCCGGACGGGACGCGCTTCGACTACAGCAACGACGATGCCGGGCTGACCCGCCAGATCGCGGCGCTGAACCCGGAGGATGTCGCCGGCTACCGCCGCTTCCTCGATTATGCCGGCGCGGTCTATCGCGAGGGCTATGAGAAGCTCGGCCACGTCGCCTTCCTCGATTTCGCCGCGATGGTGAAGGCGGGGCCGGAGCTGCTCAAGCACCAGGCCTGGCGATCGGTCTTCTCGATGGTGTCGTCCTTCGTGAAGGACCCGCATCTGCGCCAGGCGCTGAGCTTCCACACCCTGCTAGTCGGCGGCAATCCGCTGACGACGAGCGCCATCTACGCGCTGATCCACAAATTGGAGCGGGACGGGGGCGTCTGGTTCCCGAAAGGCGGCACCCATGCGCTCGTGCGCGCGATGGTCGCGCAGTTCGAGCGGCTGGGCGGGGTGGTGCGGCTGGGCGATCCGGTCACCTCGATCGACACGCTCGGCGATCATGTGACCGGGCTGACCTGCGCGAGCGGCTGGCACGCGACGTTCGATGCCGTCGCCTCCAATGCCGACATCATGCACAGCTATCGCGACCTGCTGACCTCCACGCATCGTGGCGCGCGCGCCGCGCAGGCGCTGGAGCGGAAGCGCTTCTCGCCGTCGCTGTTCCTCGTCCATTTCGGGATTCGCGGCGCGTTCCCCGGCATTCCGCAGCACAATGTGCTGTTCGGCCCGCGCTACGAAGGGCTGCTCAAGGACATTTACGATCATGGCGTGCTGGCGCGCGACTTCGCGCTCTACCTGCACCACCCGACCGTCACCGATCCCGGCCTCGCGCCGGAGGGCTGCTCGACCTTCTACGCGCTGGCGCCGGTGCCGCACCTCGGCAAGCTGCCGGTGGACTGGGACCAGGTCGGCCCGATCTACGCCCGGCGCATCCTCGATCATCTCGAGGCGCGGCTGATCCCGGGCCTGCGCGAGCGGCTGGTGACCAGCTTCCACTACACCCCACGGGATTTCGCCGGCGATCTCAACGCGCATCTGGGCTCGGCCTTCAGCCTGGAGCCGCTGCTCACCCAATCCGCCTTCTTCCGCGTCCACAATCGCGACGATCGCATCCCCAATCTCTATTTCGTCGGCGCCGGCACCCATCCGGGCGCCGGCATTCCCGGCGTGGTCGGCTCCGCCAAGGCGACGGCCGCGCTGATGCTGGACGACCTGCGGCGGAGTTGACCGTTGTCCCCCTCCCTGAAAGGGAGGGGTTAGGGGTGGGTCTTGGCGCGCGATACGGACCTGTTCCCGATGGGATTTCCGTATTGCCAGGCCTCCACCCACCCCCGGCCCCTCCCTTCCAGGGAGGGGGGAAGAAGGAGTAGAAAGTGAACCGTCTCGCCGTCTATTGCGGCTCCGCAACCCCCGCCGACCCGCTCTATATCGAGAGCGCGCGCCATCTCGGCCGCACCTTCGCGGAGCGCGGCATCGGCCTCGTCTATGGCGGCGGCCGGCTCGGCCTGATGGGGGCCGTCGCCGATGCCTGCCTGGACGCGGGCGGCGAGGTGATCGGGGTGATCCCGTCCGCGCTGGTCGATGCCGAGGTGGCGCACAAGGGTTGCACCGAGCTCCACGTCGTCGAGACCATGCACCAGCGGAAGCAGGCCTTCACCGATCTGTCGGACGGCTTCGTCACCATCCCCGGCGGCACCGGCACGATGGACGAATTGTGGGAGGCGATGAGCTGGGCGCAGCTCGGCTATCACGGCAAGCCGGTGGGGCTGCTCAACGTCGCGGGCTTCTATGACGGGCTGCTGCAATTCTGGGGGAAGATGGGCGAGGTGGGCTTCGTCCGCCCGCAGCATCGCGGCATCCTGCTCGCCAGCGACGATCTCGACGACCTGCTGGCGAAGATGGCCGCCTACGAACCCCATGCGACGATCTTCGCGATGAAGGCGGCGCAGCTGTGATCTTTCCCTCTCCCATTTGGGGAGAGGGAGGGGCCCGCCGGCAAAGCCGGTGGGAGGGTGAGGGCACGCTGGAGAGCGCCGCGCTTGCCGCGTGCCCTCACCCTCCCAGCCTGCGGCTGGGCCCCTCCCCCTCCCCC
>Ga0207671_10001200_pt1 | contig 30806 bp, 27 predicted proteins | sample KBSC24metaG_FD_184352 | JGI IMG/M metagenome (GOLD analysis project Ga0207671, IMG submission 184352) | Corn rhizosphere microbial communities from Kellogg Biological Station, Michigan, USA - KBS C2-4 metaG (SPAdes) (version 2) | ecosystem: Host-associated > Plants > Roots > Rhizosphere > Soil...
CTCCGGAGATCGTGGCTTCGCCGCAGGAACCATCAGAGGCTGCTCCGAAGCCTGAGCCGAAGAGCGATCAAGTCCCTTCACCCGTCGTCGCACCACAGGCTCCAGAAACTCCAGTCACTCCGAAAACCGCGGAAGAGTGTGTTCCGGCAACCCCCGTTGTGCCCCCCGCTCATCTGGCAGGACCGGTTCACGTGGCTCCAGTCGCACCCGCACACCTCATGGTCTCGCCGCGCGTCATGGTCCTGCCTGGTTCGCCGACGCAGTCGCTCACCCTCATTGCGCCAGGTGCTCCTGGACACGCGAAGATTCTGGCTGTGCCAGCCCTCGCGCCTAATCCGCCCCACGCATCCATGGCGATCATCATGCCACCGAGAGCATTCTTCGGCGGGGGCCACGGCTTTGCGTACGCCCAGAAGGATCACAGCACCTACGTCGTCAGCAATGGCAAGAAGTCCGGCTATCGTTACTACTTCTCAAACAATGGCGATTCCTATGCCATCGTGAAAGGCAACGGGTCGGAGCACATCTCGTTTAACGGCGATATTCACACGAGCGACATCGATAAGGCTCGCAAACTGGCAAACGGCAGAGATTTCCTCTGGTTCCGTCATGAAGGCAAAGACTACGTCGTCGACGATCCCGGTACCATCGCACAGATCGAAGCGATGTACAAGCCAATGGAAGATCTCGGCCGGCAGCAGGAAGAGCTTGGAAAGAAGCAGGAAGCTCTTGGCAAGCAGCAGGAGGAGATCGGGCACCAGCAGGAGCAAGCCAGCGTTCCAACTCCCGACATGAGCAAGGAAATCGCCGAAATCGAAGCTGCTATGACGAAGCTGAAGGCCAGCCAAGGGAAGAACCTGACCCAGGATCAGTTCGCGGAGATGCAGGAAAAGCTTGGCGAACTGCAGGGCCGTATCGGAGAGATCCAGGGAGAGATCGGCTCAAAGCAGGGTGAATTTGGCGAGCGAATGGGTGAACTCGGCGAACGAATGGGAGAACTGGGTGAACAGATGGGCCGCCTCGGTGAGCAGCAGGGCAGAATCGCGGAGCAAGCGGACCAGAAAATCAAGTCCATCATCGACCAAAGTCTGAAAGACGGAAAAGCTCGTCCCGTTCAATAGGCAAGAGAGTGGGCGGGATTTTCGCTGTAGGCGTACAATCCCGCCCATGATCAACGGAGCACATCTTCTCCTTTACAGCCGCGACCCCGATGCGGATCGCGCTTTCTTTCGCGACATTCTCGGATTCCCATCGCTCGATGCCGGCGAAGGCTGGCTGATCTTCGCCATGCCTCCTGCCGAACTGGGCATTCATCCCGGCGATGGCAGCTTCGTCGAACGTCATGCCGAACAGGATCTCTCCGGGACCATCCTCTACCTCATGTGCGACGACCTGCAGCAAACGGTCGACTGGCTGAACAGCAGAGGTGTGCAGAGCACCGCGACCGTGCAGGCAGGCTGGGGGACCACCACCACCATTCGGTTGCCTGGCGGAGGTGGGCTCGGCTTGTACCAGCCACGTCACGCCACGGCGTTGAACTTGAAATGAATCTGACCTTGAGCGTCCCACAGTTTCGTCCCCGCATCGGAAGGTGTAACCTGTTCGGGCAATCACAGGAGAAAACAAGGATGGCCCTATCGCCTCGGCTTGAAGTCGCCTCGCAAAACTTCAATACGAATTCGAGATTTCTGAAACAGGGACTGACCGGCTTCCTGGCAGAGGATTGGCTCAAGCGCCCCAACGACCGCACAAATCATATGCTCTGGATCGTTGGCCATCTGCTCTGGTCGCGCTCCGCCGTGCTCGCGCGTCTTGGAGACCAATGGAAACTGCCCTGGATGCGGCTGTATGCGCGCGGCGAGAAGTGCGTGGAGTGCCCGGATGCTCCCTCACCTGACGAAGTTCTTTCCGCGTGGGACGAGAGCTGCGCAAGGCTCAACAAGGCACTTGAATCTGCAACCGAAGAGTTGCTGGACACCCCGGCTGCCAAACCCGGTCCACCCAGCGCCGACGGAATGCTCAGCGGAACCATCAACTTCATGGTCCTGCATGAAACTTATCACGTCGGCCAAGCTGCGTATCTTCGTTCGTGGCTAGGCAAGCCAAGCGTCATGGGCTAAAGGCCAGCCGTCAAATTTCTAGTACGTCAGGTCCCTGGGTGGTGCCTCATGTCCTCAGGTAATGGAGTAATGAGAAATCTATCCCAACTGCACCGGCTTCGCTTCGAGAAGAGCTTCAATCGTCTTCAGAGCATCGAGCGTCCGGCTTGAGACCGGTGCATCCACCTGTACAACCGCCAGAGCTTTCACTGGCTTCAGACCTGTCCGCTCGCGTCCCAGCGCAAAGTTCGCGATGTTTACACCCTGTTCGCCGAGTATGGTTCCGATCTTTCCAATCACGCCGGGCACGTCGAGGTTGCGGCACACCAGCAGATTTCCCTCGAGCGGCGCCTCGATGTCGATTCCATCGAACTCCAGCAGCCGAGGCTGCTCGCCGTGGATCACCGTAGCCGTCGCGCGGCTTCGCCCTGTTGAGGTGTGCAACTCGACCGTCAGTAAGGTCGCTGCGCCACCTCTGCGCATCTCTTCCTTCTCTTCATGCACCCGAATCCCGCGTTCCTGAGCGACCGTGAGCGCATTGATCCGGTTCACGTTTTCTGACCCTTGAAGAAGTCCTTCGATTGCCGCGTTGCGAACAAGATCGGTCTTAGATTCCGCGAGAGCACCACCATAAGTGAGATTGATTCCCTCAATCCCGCTCTTGCCCGCCTGCGCGAGAAATGCACCCAGGCGTCCAGCCAGATCGATGTAGGGCGCGAGCTGCACATACTCTTCGTGGCTGAGAGAGGGCAGATTCACGGCATTTTGCACCACTCCAAGCTTTAAATATTCGCGCACCTGCATCGCGATCTGCACTCCTACCGCCTCCTGAGCCTCGGCGGTGGATCCCGCGATGTGCGGTGTCAGGATTACGGTCTCCAGCGCAGCATACGGCGAATCTTTCGGGGGCTCGACCGTAAAGACATCGAGCGCAGCCCCCGCTACGTGACCTGACTTGAGCGCTGCGACGAGCGCCTCCTCTTCCACCAGTTCGCCACGCGCACAGTTGATGATTCGCACGCCTTTTTTCATCGTTGCAATCGTCTTCGCGTTGATGATCCCGTGCGTCTGCGGCGTCAAGCCTACATGCAGGGTGAGGTAATCGGATCCGGCAAATAGCTCCTCTATGGCCACAAGCCGAATGCCGTTCTCGCGCGCCACGGCCGCCGACACAAATGGATCACTGCCAATGATCTCGACCCCGAACGCTCGCGCGCGTCGTGCGACCTCAAGCCCGATCCGGCCGAGCCCCAGAATGCCGAGCGTCTTGCCGCGAAGCTCCGCGCCCTGCAGATTTTTCTTCTCCCATTTGCCCGCATGCATCGTGGCGTTCGCCGTCGTAAGCTTGCGCGCCAGCGCCAGCATCAATCCAATCGTCAACTCCGCCACGGCAACTGCGTTCGCTCCCGGAGTGTTCATCACCACGATGCCGCGCCGTGTTGCCGCTTCTGCATCGATGTTGTCCACACCTACGCCCGCGCGCCCGATCACGCGCAGCTTCGGCGCATGCTCCATCAGCGCATCATCAGCTTGCACAGCGCTACGAACCACGAGTGCATCTGCGTCCACCAGGGCCGCCGGCAGCCCGTCACGCAACTGATCGTGTGTCAGTACCTCCCATCCCGGCTCGGCCTGGAAGACTGCGAGCGTTGCGGGCGACACCTTTTCTGCGAGAACGATCTTCATCTTTTCTCCCTTGGCCGAAGAGGCCGCATCGGCTTCAAATTCTTCGAAACGAATATTGTGTTTTTCGCAGAGCAGGTCGAACATGCGAACCACTGCGGCGTGCGGCTTTCCTTCACCGCGCTCGTACTTGGTGATCGAATTGGGATGCACACCCAGCAACTCGGCCATCTGATACGAGTAGAGATCGAGCTGCCTGCGCGCAATTACGAGTTTCTCGCCAAATGAAAGTTCAGACACCCGGATTCCTTTTAGAAGCGAATTTCATTGAGAAGCAGAGTTAGCGCCTTTCCGGCGTTAGCGATTAGCCCGTGAAATCCGAAGCCGAACCAAGCCGGCATGCGCGAGGCGTGGCTAACTCCGCTCAGCTCCGCTGCTTTTCCGCATACACCTTCTGCGCCGCCGCCACTGCCTGGCCGAACTCCACCTTCAACCCGAGCGTGTCCTTCGCGATGTGCTCCATCGCCCCGAGAAATGCGATTGTGTCGAGGTAGTCGAAGAACCCGAGATGCGCCACACGAAAGATCTTCCCCTGCATCTCGCCTTGTCCATTCGCGGTGACCAGCGCGAACTTCGCCTTCAGCGCCTTCACGACAGCTCCCGAATCCATTCCTTCCGGAACCGCAACGGCCGTAGCCGCTGCTGCAGGCGCAGTCGGAGCGAATAGCGTGAAGCCGAGCGAAACTAAACCAGCTCGCGTCGCCTCAGCATTCACAATTGCGTTGTCGACCAGCGCGATGCGCCCCTTCTCGAGGTCGCCACCCGCTTGCCCGGCGATGTAGTCGAGTGCAGCTCCAAGCCCGGCAACCAGCGCCACTGCGGGCGTGTAGGCGCTTTCGCCTTTCACGGCATTTTTCCGTTCCTTGCGCAGGTCGAAGTAGTAGCGAGGATTTTTCGACTTCTCCATCGTCGCCCATGCCTTCTCGCTCACGCTTAAGTACGCTAGACCTGGCGGAATCATCACTGCTTTCTGCGACCCGCCGATCAGGACATCGATGCCCCAGCCGTCCACGTCGAAGTGCGTCGTGCCCAGGCCCGTGATCCCGTCCACTACGAGAATCGTCTCCGGGGCAATTTCCTTGACCAGCTTCGCGATCGCTTCTACGTCGTGCTTGACGGCGGTCGAGGTTTCGGTCGCCTGCATGTACACCACGCGGTGCTCCGGCTTCAGCGCGGCACGTATCTGCGCCAATTCGAAAGTCTCTCCATAAGGCGCGGAAACGACATCCGGTTCGCACCCGAAGGCCTTGGCCAGGCCCGTCCACCGCTCGCCGAACTTACCGGCTGTCAGCACCAGCACCTTGTCGCCTGGCGAGGTCAGATTGGAAACCGATGCTTCCATGGCACCCGTGCCGGAGCTCGACAGCAGCAGGACGTCGTTTTTCGTACCAACAAACACCTTGAGCTGCGCCAGCACTTTTTGGAACAGCGCACGGAACTCCGGTGTCCGGTGGTGCATATCGGCTGCGGCCATGGCGAACTGCGCCGCCGGAAGAAGCGGGGTGGGACCTGGTGTATAAAGACGGGTCTTCCGAATCATGTACTTAGCCTCCACTGAGAGCTCGTCTCGAGCGTTCTAACCGCCCGCTCTGAAATCACAGAATACACAATTATGTGATTTCTGTGAAATCTTCCCTGTGTAAAAGACGGTGAATCAGGATGAAGAGAAGGACAAAACAAAGCTCCGGGAGGGGTCATTCCCGGAGCTGATAGGGGTACTTGATCATTTGCTACGACTTACCGATGACTTCCGCCGTGAAATCCGCCGGCTGCACCGCCGTGGAAGCCTCCACCGGCATGAGCCCCAGCGCTCGGCCTCTCGGTGGCGCCAAAGCGCCCTGGATTGCCGCGGACGGCCCCACCCACATAGCCCCGGTGCACGCCATGCATATAGCCATGGTGGATTCTACCCAGCGGCCGGTAGTAGCCAACCCCGCCCCAGTACGGGTAGTTGCCACCCCAGCCGTAAGGATAGAAGCCCCAGCCGAATGGACTGGCGAACGGACTCACGCCCATGTAGGCGTAACCGAAAGTCCATGGATTCCAGTACCAGCCCGGCCCTGCGTACGGGCCTGTGTACTCGGCAGCCATCTGGTTGTTGGCTTCGGCCATGTACTGTGAACGCAGATTACTCCAGTTGTAGAGATCGTCCTGTGCGTCGTCCTTGTCGAACTTCTGCGGCTTTGGTTCTACACCGGGGCTTAACAAAACCTGGTGCTCGCCCTTCACTTTCTGCCAGTTGTTGTCGCCCACCTGAACGTGCGCCTCGCCTTTGAATACCATGGCTTCTGGCCGGTTGGCGTCAAACTGGTAGTAGCCGCGCTTGTTGAGACGCGTGGTAACGCCGGCATCAATCACCTGCAGATCGTTCTGATCGTGAATTTCGTCCACCTCGACTCCCGCACGGCCTTTCTCAAGCTGCACCTGCGTCAATGCGAGATCGGGCGAGATCATTTTCACGGTGCTGTTATCATCGAGCCGCAGAAACACACCGGGCGTGAGTAGTACTTCCGCTTTGCCTTTGCCTGTGCTGATCTCCTGCCCAGGTTCGACGGTTACGTTGCCCAGGTCTTTCGTGTTCAACTGCGATCCGTTGAGATAGACAGCACCCTCTATATAGTTCACCGTTCCGGGAACGGCCTGTCGCGCTTGCGTAACTTGATTCCCACTCACCTGGTCCGCAGCGAACAGCGGAGTTCCCATGAGTCCCAAGCCGAGCAGCGCAACCATTGCACTCTTCATCAATCGGCTTTGCATATCTTCTTGAATACCTCTGTTGAATTAGATCGATGTTGACTCAAAAAGTTGCGGTCGTGAATGGCTGGAAATCCGCCTATTAAATCGGTTTTGTAGGCTGTATCGCGCTGAATCCGAAATGCCCGCTGCTGCATCGACATCGACACTTGTACCTGAAGACGCTCCGGCTCTGCGATGATGTTGCTCGTGAAATCGCGCACCCGATTCTCGTCGGCTCTCTTCGCGCTCGGATTTTTCCTAGCTCAAGCGGGAGCTCTGAGCGAAGCGATCACTGGAGTGCGGCAAACGGTCTCAAGTGCTGACATTACGATCACTCTGCAGTCCATTGGTCCGCAGGTGCTATCCATACGTGGGAAGAAAATCGACCTCCACAACTTCGCAGCCGAGACACCGCCGTTCATCGTTGAAGTGAATGGAAAATCAGCTCTGCTGCATTGGCACTTCGTGCCCGCTCTCGCCCGCAACAGCAAACAGCAAGCAATCCTCGTCTACGAATCGGACTCGCCTCGCCTCCGCCTCTCATGGGAATGGCAGGCCCGGGCCGACCACGGCCCCATTGAGCACCGCATCACCATCGAGAATCTGAGCAGTGAAGGAGTGTGGTTGCCCATGATCGACTCACTTCATCTACAAATCCCTTATCCACCCGAGCACAAGCTCCGCCACTTCTACGTCGAAAAAGGCGCCGACACGCCCTCCAACCTCGGCACACACCTCGAAGAGATCCACGACGGCTACACCTGGACCGGCAAATCCTCCACCTACGCCTTCCCTCAAAAGGGGGAAGCACGCGAGATCATCCCAGCCGAATTCGTCTTCAACTCCGACGCTCCACAGTCCGGCTGGCTCGCCGGCATCGAGTTCAGCGGCCGCACGCGCATCTCCATCCGGCGGAGCGGCAATAACGTCGAATCTGTGCTCGGCCTCAATCCAGAACCCGGCCCATTTCGCACCCGGCTCGCACCGGGCGAGACGTTTGAAACGCCGACTGTCTTTCTCGGGGCATTTACCGGGGGACCTGACGGAGCTGCGAATCAGCTCCACGCCTGGGTGCGCAACGTACTCGGCAACCCAACCACCTGGAAGGACCCGCAATACCCGCTCACCGTCAACAACAGCTGGGGCGGCGGCATGCAGGTCAACGAAGAGATCGCGCTCCGCATGATCGCCGACGCAAAGCAGCTTGGCCTGGAGATGTTCCACGTCGACGCAGGATGGTTCCGCGGCGTAGGCGACTGGTATCCGAACCCGCAGAAATTTCCTCACGGGCTTGCCTACATTGCTGAAGCAGCTCATAAGGCGGGCATGCGTTTTGGCCTATGGGTCGACTGGACGCAGGCAGCGCTCAGCACAAATCCCGGCGCCCTCAATGTCCGCGATCCGAAGGTCCGCGACTGGCTCGTCACGGATCTTCCAGCCGACTGGAAACCTGAAGAGTTTAAAGGTGAGACCGTTGACCTCGGACTTCCCGTCGCGCGCGACTACCTCGAAAAGGAAGTCAACCGCATCATCACCGACAACCACCTCGACATGTTCGAGCACGACGGCTACCTCGTTGCTCAGGGCTGCATCCGCAACGATCATCCGCACGCGCCGCCCAACCAGAGCACCGCGAGAATCACTCACGATTCAGGCTTCGATTTTGTCATCGCCGACAATTCAACCGACGTGAGCTATCACGCCGTCCGCGCCTACTACGGTATCCACGCGAAGATGCGCCGGGAGCACCCCGGCCTGCTGTTCGAGGTCTGCAATGACGGGGGCCGAATGGTTGACTTCGGCTCCGCTGCGCACGCCGACTACTTCTCCATTACCGATACGTATGACCCGCTCTCAAACCGGCGCGCGTTCTACGACACCAGCTACATGCTGCCGCCAGCGATGCTAGAGAGCTACGTTGAGAAGTGGCCCACACCGCAGCCGGAAAACTTCCTCTATATGCTCCGCAGCGGCATGATGGGATGGTTCACCATCATGATGGACACCACAACCTGGACACCCGAGCAGCATGCCGCTGCCAGAAACGCGATCGCTCTCTACAAGGAAAAGCTCCGTCCACTCATTCGCAATGCACAGCTCTATCACGTCTCTCCGCGTCCCGATGGCGTGCATTGGGATGGCATGGAGTACTGGGATTCGGCCCACCGAAACGGCGTACTTTTCGCTTTCCGCGGCACCATCGACAAGGAAGGTAGTCACTCGTTCGTCTTCTCTGGTCTCGACGCAGCCAAACGCTACCATCTTCACTTTCAGGACGGAACCGCTCCTGATCGCGAAACCACGGGCAGGGAACTGATGACTCGAGGTGCCTCGGTGCATCTGGCCAACCCACTGAGCTCCGAGCTGGTCTTCATCAAGGAAGCGAACTAGGCGCGCAAAGCTGGCCATTTAAAATCTGGATGAGAGGAAGAGAAGCCATGAGTGAAGCAGGCGCACTGGAAGCGCAAATCAGCCAGCAGGTATTTACTGCCATGAAGCTCCACGATGCCGAGCGGACGGGTACGCTCCGCCTGATCAAGACCGCTCTCAAAAACAAATCGATCGAGAAGCGCGGTCCGCTCACTCCCGCAGAGGAGCAGCAGACCCTCGCCACCATGATCAAGCAGCGCCGCGACTCGATCGACGCATACACCAAAGGCAACCGGCCCGAGCTCGCCGCCAAAGAAGCCGCCGAGATCGTCATCATTGAAGAGTTCTTGCCCAAGGCGCTGGACGAAGCCAGCCTGCGCGCACTTGTGGCCGAAGCAATCGCCGAACACGCAAATGCTAGCGGCAAAGCTCCTACGCCGAAAGACATGGGACCCGTGATCAAGGCTGTGCAGGCACGCCTTCAGCAGGCCGGAGTTCGCGCCGAAGGCCGCGTTGTCAGCGAAGCCGTCAAGCAGGCTCTCGCCGGATAAAGATCACCCTGCGTAGGTCGGAATCACTCACCTCGAACTGCATTTCTGCATCTTTCTTAGAACCGGAGCGGCCATGAACCTTCCCCGTCATGCTGTTTCCCTCTTTCTGATCGTCGCGGCATTTTTCGCGTCCAGGCAAGCTCACGCGCAGGGGCCGCCCTTTCAGGTAGACGATCCCGTTCCCGTCGATTTCAAGCACTACGAGTTCTACATCTTCGGCGTGACCGACGGCACGCCTGTCGAAACTGATTATTCCGGTCCCGCCTTCGAGTTCAACTGGGGCGCCATTCCGCGCGTTCAACTGCACACGGTTCTGCCGTTCGGCGGAATCCACCCGGCCGATGATCCCTCAGCAGCAGGCCTCGTAGACATGGAATTCGGCGCGAAGATCGCCATCGTCAAGGAATCGAAATACGTCCCCCAGATCGGCACCTTTACCATGTTCGAGGTCCCAACCGGCAACAGCGACAAAGGTCTCGGCGTCGGAGAAGTCTGGTACAAGCTTCCGCTGTGGCTGCAGAAGAACTCCGGCAAGTGGCTTTTCGACGGAGGCGCTGGCGAGACTGTGGTGCCGCAAACCGGCTTCCACGACTTTCCCTACGGCGGATTCCTTGTTAAGCGCGAAGTAAACAAAAAACTCGATCTCGCAGCCGAGATCTTCTCGCACGGTGGCGAAGGCCCAGCACCTCCCCAGCGCCGTTCGTCCACCATGCTCGATGCCGGCGGATACTGGCATCTCAAGGGCGAGGAAACCATGCAGCTCCTCTTCGCCTATGGTCACTCCATCGCCGGCCTCACTGAGAATTACGCCTACCTCGGCCTCTACTGGACGTGGGGCAAAGACGATAAGAAATCAGACGGCAAAGACCCTGCCGAGCAGAAGGCGCTGCTCACCAACACAATGTACTCAGGCCGCCATCTCCAGCGCGGCTTGTAGCACCCTGACAGTCTCCCCCGATCCCTCGCTCGTGGGGATCGGGGTTCTGGATCGGTCACGGTTCTCTCACCGGACCTGCGGGCCTCTATGCCAGCTTGATCTCAAACGTACAGTGCTCCCCGCCTCGGCGCGGAGAGGTCAGCACCTTTGCGCTCACCGGCTTGCCGGCCACCGTTTCGAACAGCGTGCGGTTGTTCTCGGCGGAACATTCGCAGTAAGGATCGTCCGGCATCGGCGGCCGCTCAGGACTCCACCCGCATACGCACTTGCTCACCGGATAGACGAGCGTGATTGTATTCTTTGAGCGCGTGCAGTTTGCAGGTCCGACGATTTTGCCCATCAGTTCAACCAGCTTGTCGACATTCCCCGCACTCTGAGCAATCAGGTCCTGCCGGAACTTCAGATTTTTGCAACATGCGCGCCCGCGTTCCTTCATCAGCTTCACCACCGTCGCGCGATCCAGGTTCTTCTCTTCAGCGAGAAGAAAGTCCGAAAGGAACTTGCGAACAGCCCCGGCATCCGTCATGCAGTTCGCGTCTCCGCACAGCCCGTCGTTCGCAGCATCTGCGATCCGTCCGCAAGGAACAGCCGCGCTGAGAACGACCAGGCTCTTCAGGAAAGTCTTGCGATCCATTGGAACCTCGGTTATGAAAAGCATTTTGCTACTTTCACAGTAGTTGCTCATGTGCAGCGCGTCACTCGTTGTGGTTCGATCCGGATTGCCGGTGAAGGGACCCGGACGGCAAATGCGAGCATGCGGTCCACCGCGGCTCGCGATCGGTTTCTGCGACTATGACTTGAGGCCAAAGACTTCGGGATCATTGGGGTCAGTTGTCCACGAGAGCCGCCCAGAGTACCCTTGCACGCATGAACTGGCGCCGCGGAATTCTGTTGGCCGGAATCAACCTGGCGATAGTAATACCGACTCTCGTGCGGGAGGAGACCCGATTCTGGAGATACACAGGTACCGACGTCTCGAGCCGCCCTCTGGGCGTGCATGTCGAAACGGTCATTCTTCAGGAAGAGGTGGCCATGGATCTCGATCCTTGCCATTGGTACGATATCGGCTCTTCTCGACTGAACGAGGTGGTCGGACTTGCAAACCTACCAACTGCGATATTGACCGGCTGGCATGATTCCTGTCTGACCCGAACTGCGCTTGGAAGAGGCCTTCGGCGAACTGCCGGAGCACGAAATCACGCCACGGAAATTGCGGACTGCGTTAGTCTCGCCGCACTTGTTTTGATTCAGTGGATGCTCGTCGGTGGATTGCCGCTAGTTCAACCCAGGCGTTGGTGGCTTGAACCGGGTGCGTTCATCACGACCACCGGTGTGGTATCGGCGCCAATAGCCCTGATTCCAGCGATCAATGAGTTCGCAAGAATTCCAGCTCTTCTTGCGGGGCTTGGCTGGCTCTGGTACTTCGCTCTCCTCCTTTGGAAACCCGTTCACCTCGCTTGGCAATCAACCCTCCAAGGCCTGCGGCGTCTAAGTAACTGAAAGTGTGCTCTGAACCCATGACACCAATCCAACATCTTCCCCGATTCAGCTTCGCAGCTCTGCTTTTGGCTGCAACTTCGACGCTGCTCTCGGCTCAGGCGGCCCCGGGCAGCACCGCCGCGCCGTCAGCCCCGTCCGACGAGAAACCTACCCACACGCTAAGAACCCCGGGCCGCGAGGTCCGGCTCGCTGTAACGGTCCGCGACAAAAAAGGCGCTCTCGTCCCCACTATCGACAAGAACGACTTCACTCTCACTGAGGACGGCCGGCCGCAGATCATCCAGACCCTCTCGCATGATGCCGATGAGCCATGGAAACTCGGTCTTCTCGTCGAGACAGCCCACCCCGTGGGCTCCGCGCTCGAAGAGGTCCGCAAATCCGGAGGACAGTTCGTCGACAGCATGCTTCCTGCTCAACCTGCTGCCAACGGTGGCAACCAGCTTTTCCTCATCCACTTCGACCGTCAGGTTGAACTCCTCGAAGACTTCACTTCCTCCCGCGACAAACTCCATCAGGAACTCGACGACCTCAGCGCCTCTCGCGAGCGCCGCGACGATACCGAAGGCCCGGAGACGACCGGCGAAGATCGTCAACGACCAAGCCACAACCGCAACGCCAGCCAGCTTTACGACGCCATCTTCCTTGCCTGTGACGAGCTGATGAAAAACCAGCAGGGCCGCAAGGCGATCGTCGTCTTCTCTGACGGTGTTGATAACGGCAGCAAGGACACCCTGAACGATGCAGTTGACGCCGCCGATCGCGCGAACGTCGCCATTTACACCATCTACACCAAGGGGCAGCAGGAACAGGAGCCCTTCGGCAATAGCGGTAATCGCCGTGGAGGCATTGGCTTTCCCGGCGGTGGTGGCGGAGGGTATCCGGGTGGTGGAGGCGGCTACCCAGGCGGCGGAGGAGGTCGTCAGCGGCGCGAGCCCAAACCCATCGTCGACGGCAAGAAGATTATGGAAGAGATCGCGCGTCGGACCGGCGGTCACGCTTACGAAGCCAAGAAGCGCGACGACATCGAGCCGATCTACAAGCTCATCTCCGAGGAATTGCAGGGCCAGTTCGTCTTGACCTACACTCCGGACAAGCCTGACACCGAGGGCGGTTTCCACAAAGTTGTTCTAAAGGCCAACAAAGGCGACCTGCAGGTTACGTCCCGCGAGGGCTACTACGCCTCGGGAAGCGATTCAAAATAGCGATCTATCAATTTGCCCGAAAGGGCCGCGGCTTGGGGCGCTTGTATCGAACTCTGCACTTCATCCGTAACAACGGAGAAATGCTTCAGGTTTGCTTCTCCGAACGAAGTCGTAATCGCCACATCCGACGCATCCCGGCCCACCGCCATCAGCACCCGTCCTATCCGGGGCGTATTGTGCCGAGCGTCGAAAGTCCACCAGCGGTCTTCGAGATAGACCTCGAACCACGCGCTGAAGTCCATGGGACCGCCGTAAGGCACGCCAATGTCGCCGAGATATCCGGTCGCATAGCGCGCCGGAATATTCATCGCCCGGCAGAACGTGATCGCCAGATGCTGAAAGTCCCGGCACACCCCGATGCGTTCGGTGTAAACGTCCAGAGCAGACTTGGTCGGTCGCGCATGTGGGTAGCTGAACTTCACCTTGGCATTCACCCAGTCGCAGATGGCCTGCACACGCGCCCAGCCGGAGCTTACGTCGCCAAACAAATCAAAAGCGATGCTCGAAAATCGATCAACCTCGCAATAACGGCTGTTCAGCAGATAGCAGAGATACTCACTGGGCACATTGCCCACAGGAACTTCGCGCGCATTCTCGTTCACCTCATCCGGCAGTCCCGAATCGGCAATCAGCGTGGAATTGAACAGCCGGATGCGGCCCGGCTGAGCCACGAATCGCGTGCACCGATTGCCGAACCCGTCGATATACTCGGTGACCTCGATGGCTGGATCAATCTGCATCACATCCGGCTTCAGAAGATCCGGTTCGCGGGAGGGATGAACGTGGAGGAGCGCAACCATCGGAGTGATGGCAGGAACATCAAACTGTATGTCATAGCCCAGACGAATCAACATAGCTGCTACTTGGATGCGTGTTATCGCGTGAGTCCATGTGGCAGCCGCTTATAATGGCCATCCCGTAGCAGTATCCTCCGCTATCTATCTGCAAAAGAACGCTAGTTCGTCACTTCACCGTCGACCGAGCAGCCGATCGAAAATACCATTCAGGGAAGCGCCACTGATGATCGGAGAAACAATGCCCCAGCTCCTTCGTGAAATCCGCATTACCTTCCGCCGGCTGCGCAAATCCCCCGGTTTCGCGTTGATTGTCGTTGTCACGTTCGCTCTAGGCATCGGCGCCACCACCGCTGTATTCTCCCTCATTGAAGGGGTTCTCCTTCGCCCATTCCCATTCGCCGACCCGGAACGCCTCGTCATCCTCGGAGACCACATCGGCGCAGGCGCCGGCACGCCGGTAAGCGCTCGCGAACTCCGGATCTACTCTGCGGCAACTAAGGCTTTCAGCTCCATGGGAAGCTACGCCGAGACCGGATATGAACTTTCCGGTGGCGAGTCGCCCGAGTCGATCCCGGGGGCGCGACTCTCGGCTGGGGTGTTCAACACCTTGGGCATTCATCCGGAACTGGGCCGCGTCTTCACGTCTCAGGAGGACGAAGGGCATCAGCCGGTAGCCGTCATCAGTTACGCACTCTGGCAAAACCGCTTTCATCGCGATCCGGCTGTCCTCGGCTCTGCGATCCAGCTTGATCGCAAGTCCTACACCATCATCGGCGTCATGCCGCGCAGTTTTGAATTCCCCGTCGATACCACTCGCATCAATCAGGCTCAGCTCTGGGTGCCGATCAGCTTCACGGCAGACGAGCTTTCTGATGAAGACGCCGGCCGCTTCGGGTACCACATCATCGCCCGCCTCAAAGATGGTGTCAGTGTCACTTCCGCTGCACAGGATGCCGAGCTCGCCTCGCACGAAGTGATGCGCAACTATCCGGCCACCATGTCCTCCATCAAGATTCGCGGCGATGCCATTCCATTGCGCGAATTTGTCGTAGGCCAGGTCCGCCCCGCTCTGCGCGGACTCTTCCTGGCCGTCGCCGTCGTCCTACTCATCGCCTGCGTCAATGTCGCTGTGCTGATGCTGGTCCGCGCCATCCGCCGGCGTCGCGAATCCGCGGTTCGCCTTGCGCTTGGGGCGCGTGCCTCCTCGATCGTTCGCGAATCTGTTTCGGAAGGTCTGGTTCTCAGCTTTATTGGCGCCCTCTTCGGGCTGGGGATATCCGCCCTCGTCCTCCGCCTGTCTCTTCGATTCCTGTCTGACTCACTACCGCGCGTAGACTCTATCTCCATTGACGCGCGAGTGGCCTTATTTGCGCTTGTTCTCGCGTTGTTGACTGGCATCCTCTCCAGCCTCGCGCCCGCGTTTGCCGCCGTTCAGGCTAACATCACGGACGCACTCAAAGACTCAACACGCGCCGGCTCCACAGGCCGTCAGCATGCATGGCTGCGTTCCTCCCTCATCGCCGCCGAGATTGCCATAGCACTCGTCCTTCTCACCACATGCGGCGCGTTCCTGCGCAGCTATCAGAAGATGCTAGCCGTCGATCCCGGCTTCAAAGCTGACCACGTCCTTGTCGCCGGTTTTCAGTTGCCCATAGACCAGTACCGAACCTACGTCGCAGCTGGCAACTTCAATCGCGAAGTCATCAATCGTCTTTCCTCCAAGCCCGGCATCCTTGCCGTTGGCTTCTCCAGCATGGTTCCCGGTTCCGGCAACTTCGGACAGGGCGCGTACACCATTGAGGATCAACCCGTCGAAGGCTGGAAACTGCAGTGGGCGGTCTTCGCCACTATCTCGGGAGACTACTTCAAGTCGCTTGGTATCCCTCTCCTCGAAGGGCGGACCTTCACCTCCGCCGATCGAGCCGATGCGCCTCTCGTAGCGATCATCAACCGGTCGATGGCCCAACACTACTGGCCGGGCCAAAGCGCATTTGGCAAGCGGATGCACGTCGGCAACCCGCACAAAAGTCGACCCTGGGCCACCATTGTTGGTGTCGTTGCGGATGCTAAAGTTGCCGCTCCCGATTCGCCCAGCCAGGACCAGTGGTATGTACCCATCGAGCAACCTGCAACCCTCTTCGGCGCCGATGCCGGCGCGAACCTCGTCGGCCCTGCAGGCGGATTCATCACCCTCCGCTCGACTCTTCCTCCCGAGCAGATGATCCAGACCCTCCGCGAAACCGTGGCAGGCATCGACCCGCTCCTGCCGCTACAGCAGGTACAGTCGATGATCCAGGTCGTCTCAGACGTAGAAGCGCCACGGCGCTTCAATACGGACCTGATCGCCGCCTTCGCTTTTGGGGCGCTGGTCCTCGCCACCACTGGCATCTACGCAGTCGTTGCGTTTTCTATCTCCAATCGCGCACAGGAGATCGCCATCCGCATGGCTCTCGGCGCTCAGCGCCGCAGCATTGCCCGCCTCGTCTTGATCTCCGGAGCGAAGCTGGCTCTTGTCGGATGCGCGATTGGTCTCATCGGTTCCTACGCCGCCTCGCAACTCGTCGGCACATTCCTGTTTCAGGTCAGTGCGACCGATCCATTCATCTACGCCGCCAGCGCGCTCATCATGATTGGCGTTGCACTTCTCGCTTCAGCGCTGCCCGCAACCCGCGCCGCTTCCAGCGATCCGGTGAAAGCATTGCGCGCAGTTTAGTCAAAACAAAACAAGAAGGGCGCCCGCATTGCGGACGCCCTTCGTTACTGGCCTCTGTTGCGCTTACTTGTTCGTGTGCGATGTTCCCGTCGCCTCTTCCACTGCGGCCTGCGCTGCGGCCAACCGCGCCGTGAGCAATCGGAACGGTGAGCACGACACATAGTTCAGCCCGATTTTGTGGCAGAACTTCACGGACTCGGGATCGCCGCCGTGTTCGCCGCAGATGCCCACCTTCAGAGTCGCACGCGTGTTGCGCCCCTTCGCGGTCGCCGTCTTCACCAGCGATCCGACGCCATTCTGGTCAAGAGTGGCAAACGGATCGTGCTTGAAGATGCCTGCCTTCAGGTAAGCAGGCAGGAAGTTGTTGATGTCGTCTCTCGAGATTCCATAGGTAGTCTGCGTCAGGTCGTTTGTGCCGAACGAGAAGAACTCAGCCTCTTCTGCAATCTGATCGGCCGTGAGCGCAGCGCGCGGCAGCTCGATCATCGTGCCGACCATGTAGTCCACCTTGGTCTTCTTTTCCTTGAAGACCTCATCGGCAACACGCCGCACGATCGCCGCCTGATTACGCATCTCCTCGATGGAGCCGATCAGCGGAATCATGATCTCGACGTGCGGATCGCCGCCCTTCGACTTCACCTGGACCGCGGCTTCCAGAATCGCGCGAGCCTGCATCTCCGTGATCTCGGGGAACGTAATGCCAAGGCGGCATCCACGCAGTCCGAGCATGGGATTCATCTCGTGCAGTTCTTCCACGCGCGCCAGCAGCGTGCGCAGCTCTTTCAGCTTCGGCGACTTCGGCTTGCTCTCTTCCAGACGCGCAATCTGAACCAGCAGATCCTCACGCTTCGGCAGGAACTCGTGCAGCGGCGGATCCAACAGGCGGATCGTGACGGGCAGCGCTTCCATTGCCTTGAACAGGCCCACAAAGTCGGCCCGCTGCATCGGCAGCAGCTTCTTCAGCGCTTCGCGACGATCCTTCTCGTTGGTCGCCAGAATCATGGTCCGCATATGCCCGATGCGATCTTCTGCGAAGAACATGTGCTCCGTGCGGCAAAGTCCGATGCCCTCTGCGCCGAACATCCGGGCCTGCTTCGCGTCACGCGGAATGTCCGCATTGGCGCGAACCTTCAGCTTGCGGACCGGATCGACCCAGCTCATGAACTTCACCAGATCCGGATCATCCGGCTGCGCAGGCAGAGTCTTCAACTGGCCTGCGATCACGCGACCGGTTGTTCCGTCGAGCGAAATCCAATCGCCCGCTCTGAAGGTCTTGCCCTTCACGCGGAGTTCCTTCTTCGCTTCGTCCACCGTGCAGTCGCCGGCGCCGGCCACGCAGCACTTGCCCATGCCGCGCGTCACAACGGCCGCGTGTGATGTCATGCCGCCGCGCGAAGTGAGGATGCCCGATGCCACTTCCATGCCGGCGATGTCTTCCGGCGTGGTCTCGCCGCGAACGAGGATGATCGTCTTGTAGTCACCCTTCTGATGATGCTTCACAGCATCTTCGGCCGTGAACACGATCTGTCCTACAGCTGCGCCCGGTGAGGCCGGCAACCCAGTCGCGAGCACTTCGATCTTTTCGCCTTTTTCCACGAGCCGCGGAACCAGGAAGTCATACAGCTGATTCGGCTCTACGCGGAAGATCGCTTCCTCCTGCGTGATGAGGCCTTCGCGCACCATGTCAATCGCTACACGAACTGCCGCCAGGCCAGTCCGCTTGCCGTTGCGTGTCTGCAGCATATAGAGCTTGCCATCCTGGATGGTGAACTCAAAATCCTGCATGTCCCGATAGTGCTTCTCCATCTTCCAGGTGATCGCCTTCAGATGGTCATAGACCTTGGGCATTGCCTTCTCGAGTTCGCTGATCGGCATCGGCGTGCGAACACCGGATACAACGTCTTCACCCTGGGCGTTCATCAGGTACTCGCCAAAGAATACGTGCTCACCCGTGGCAGGGTTGCGCGTAAACCCAACGCCCGTGCCGGAGTTCTCGCCCAGGTTGCCGAAGACCATGGCCTGCACGTTGACGGCAGTACCCAGCCAGTCGTCGATGTGGTTGATGCGGCGATACGTCTTCGCGCGTTCGTTCTGCCAGCTCCGGAACACGGCATCGCGCGCCGCCGAAAGCTGCTCGAGCGGCTTCTGAGGGAAGTCCTTGCCGGTTTCCTTCTTCACCAGCTTCTTGTATTCGCCGATGATCTCCTTCAGAGCGTCGGGCTGAAGTTCGTAATCGAACTTCACCTTCTTCTTCGCTTTGACGCCGTCGAAGATGTGCTCGAACTTCTTCTTGGGCACATCCAGTACCACGTCGCCGAACATCTGGATCAAGCGGCGATAGGAGTCATACGCAAAACGGGGATTGCCTGTGCGCTTTGCCAGCGCTTCTACGGCCTTATCATTCAGGCCGAGATTCAAGATTGTGTCCATCATGCCCGGCATCGAGAACTTCGCGCCTGAGCGGACCGAAACCAGCAGCGGATTATCGCCTTCTCCGAGCTTTTGCCCTTGGAGTTGCTCGAGCTTCTCGAGCGCGGCAAGCATCTCCACGTCGATCTGCTTGCTGAATTGTCCCCGCATGTACTCGCGGCAAGCTTCGGTCTGAATCGTGAATCCCGGAGGTACCGGCAATCCTGCATTGGTCATCTCAGCGAGGCCTGCGCCTTTGCCGCCGAGAACGTCCTTCATCTTGCCGTTGCCGTCAGCTCTTCCGTCGCCGAAGGAGTAAACGTACTTGGTTGTGGTTGACGTCGAGCCCGCCGCGGCGGACTGCTGATCCACTACGCCCTGCGCCATGGAATAAAGCCTCCGATGTTTAAGTTTCATCGCGAACAGCCGCAAAGAACAACGCCCAGATTTCGCTGGGGCTCACCCCTGACGGGCAGAACGGAAGTCTGGCTTCAGAGCCTTTGAGAGCTTGATTTGACCAGGTGCGAACGTCCATCCCGGCACAGGGCTGTGCCTTTTCAGCTATTCCTTATCGCAAGTAGAAATAGCGCGGCAAGTATACACTTGCATGTGCCACTCGTCACAGACCCTCAACATGTTGTTGGACTTACGCGCACTTCCGCGTGAGATTCTCCGCGCCCTCCCTGCAGATCCCTACCAACAAAGGAGATGCGCCCCAATGGCAGGCACAGACCAGGTGTGACACCTCGCTGAGCGAACCGGAGGCGCCGAAACGATTTGAAACGATCGAATAGTTGACCTTTGGTGGTCACGCAATCGACAAAATTAGCGCACCACCTGGCCGGACCTAAGAGACCCTGTTGTCAACTTCCAAAGTCGACAATCTAAAGTCTTGCCGCCGACCAGTCCGATCATGAAACTCGGTTGAGGCAGGATCAGGCAATCATCGGACAGGATCAGGAAACCACTCCTCTCACCTCCCCGACTACACTCCGAGTGAGGCGAACCGAAATGCACAAACGGACCCTGGGCAACAGCAACCTCCAAATTTCCTCCATCGGTCTCGGATGCATGGGGATGAGCTGGTCTTACGGACCCCCCAAAGACAAGCAGGAGATGATTGCGCTTCTTCGCGCAGCAGTGGAGCGCGGCATCACCTTCTTCGACACAGCCGAAGTCTATGGTCCATTTACGAATGAAGAGCTTCTCGGTGAAGCGCTCTCGCCCTTTCGCGGCCAGGTCGTCATCGCCACCAAGTTCGGTTGGCAAGAGAACCCGGAGGATGGCGGCAAATGGAACAAGCTCAACAGCCGCCCCGAGCATATAAAGCAGGTCGCCGAAGCCTCACTCAAGCGTCTCCGCGTCGAAGCTATCGATCTCTTCTATCAGCACCGCGTCGATCTGGAAGTACCCGTCGAATACGTCGCCGGAGCCGTGAAGGATCTGATCAAGGAAGGCAAGGTGAAGCACTTCGGTCTCTCCGAAGCAGCCGCGCCCACAATCCGCCGAGCCCACGCCGTTCAGCCCGTGACTGCCTTGCAAAGCGAATACTCCCTCTTCTGGCGCGAACCGGAACAAGAGATCCTGCCCGCGCTTGAAGAACTCGGCATCGGCTTTGTTCCTTTCAGTCCTCTCGGCAAAGGATTTCTCACCGGCAAGATCACCGCCGATACGCACTTCGATAGCACGGATTTTCGCAGCACCGTTCCGCGATTCAATGCAGAGAATCGGAAGGCCAATCAGGTGTTGGTCGATCTGCTCACGAATTTTGCACAACGAATGAACGCTACTCCCGGTCAGATCGCTCTTGCATGGCTCCTGGCGAAAAGACCCTGGATTGTCCCAATCCCCGGTACTACAAAGCTCGAGAGACTCGAAGAGAACATTGGCGCCGCGCGCATCGAGCTGACTCCCGATGATCTGGTTGCAATCGAAAACGCCTCAGCTCACATCAAGCTCGTGGGCGCACGTTATCCGGAGTTTCACGAAAAGCTGGTAGGCCGCTAGGGGAGAGGATCGATCATGATGCGCAAAGTTTCCATGGTTGCCATTTCATTATTGTTGGTTTGTCTCAACTCTTTTTCCCAGTCACACGAGCCAGCCGGACACGCAGGAACAAACGCGAACAAGCTTATCGGTTCCTGGCACCTCGTCTCTATGGAAGAGCCCGGTCCAGACGGCAGACTCCGGCACGTAACCAACCGGACGGGACAACTCATCTACACGCGCGGCGGACACATGTCGGTGCAGCTTATGTACCCGCCGTCAGAGGCCACCACTTCCAATGACTACGTTCTCAGTGGATACGAAGCCTCCTTCGGCACCTACGATGTCGACGAAGTTGCGCACACTGTGACTCATCACGTGCAGGCCTCGGTCACTCGCGGGCTCATCGGCAAAAAACTGACCCGCGCATTCGAGCTTTCGAACGGCAATCTGATCATCAAGTCCGTGCGTCCCGACGAACGCTGGTCCGTGACCTGGCGACGTGACTGACCATCGTGAACAACTACAGGAGAACTCCGATGAGCGCATGGTCCAAAGCCGAACTCCACAAAATAGCCGCTGCCGATGATCTTCATATCGCACCCTTCCGCGATGATGGCAAGACTTACGGCACGCCGACCTGGATATGGTCCGTAGGGGTCGGCGATGATCTATACGTCCGCGCCTACAATGGCAGGAACTCGCGCTGGTACAGGGCTGCAATCAAGCAGAAGGCGGGCCGGATCATCGCAGCCGGAATGACCAAAGAAGTCACCTTCGAGCCCGTCCACGATAATGCGGATGAACACATCAACAACCGCGTCGACGAAGCGTACAAGGCCAAATACAAGGGCAGCCCTTACCTCAACCCCATGATCACCGGCGGCGCCCGCGCCGCCACGGTTAGAATCAACCCGCGGTGAGGTCAGTGCGCTGCATCTCTTGTTTGAGATGAGGGAGTCTTGTTGGACGGGGTGGAATGATCCCGGATCTCCTTTTCCAGCTCTTTCCGCAAATCGAATACTGCCGGCGCATTCGAGTGGTCCACCACGTTCCATACCCGCCAAGCGCCCTTTTCCTGGGCAAGCGTGATCGCCAGCGATCGCAAGTCCTCACGCTTTGCGTCCCTGAATAGCGAGAAGGAGACCTTCGCTTCAGCCTTGTCAGCTTGAGGTTCACGAACTTCGATCTTCAGGTTGAAGATTCCATCCCAATCCTGGCAGCCACAGAGAGGATCTCCGTCCAGCACTCCGACCTCGCCCGATGCGAGCCGGCGATCTTCCCGCAGCAGCGCGAGCAGAGAGGAATGCAAATACCGCCCAGCTCGAGGCCCCGAAACATCAATCCCAGAACCGCCCTTGTGATAGCGGGAGTAGATCGACTGCAGAAACGCCTTTGCAGACGCAGCATCCTGCGCACGCCCCGGACGGACAGGCACAATCACGCAGGCAAGCAGAGCAAACTTGAACAGAAGGGAAGAGCGCATCGGTTCCTCTCGTTCATGAATTCAGAACCGAAAATGATTTTACTTTGCGCTTTCGAAGAAATAGGAAAATACGGAACTGCGACACCAGCCGCGTCAGGTTCTACGCGGCCGGCATCTCGTAGCAGTTTGCGCCCTGGGGGCAGGGCAAGATGTCGACGGCACGTTCGTGCGAAATCAGAATGCGATCGAGACCCACGATTTCCAGAATCTCGGCAACGCGCGCCGATGCATTCACGATCGCGAACTCGTGTCCCGCGGCATGCGCAGCGCCATAGAGCGAAATCAGCAAAGAGATTCCTGCCGCATCGATGCGCTCGATCTGGCGCATGTCCAAGGTCACTGAGTGCTGACGGACAACGGGCTCGAGCTCCTTGAGAAGGCGCTGTTCCTGCCCGCGTACCAGTTCGTGCAGATTGCCCGGTATTGCCAACTGAGGTTCAACAACGGATTGATAATTGCGTGTCATAAGATCACTACCTCCTTTGAAACACTCATCTGGAGTGTTCGCAGGAAAAGCCGACGGAAACGGGGGAGTCAGCTTCTCTTGTTTCCTCTCTTGCACCTTGCCAGCCAAAGATCGCCAAATCCAATGTGCTGAATCTACGAAGGATACGGGCGGCATGGAATTTGGCATTCCGCTCTGAGTGTTCGATTGCCCTGTTTCACGTTCACAATCGAACAGTCTCACCAGAAGATCCGGAGACTCTTTCTATTTGCCGGATCATCCTGCATATCACTACGCAGGGAATATGTAGAGAAGTTCCATATATTTGATTCAGCGGGTGCAGTGTTGGATTCCGAACCTACATCTCTCTCCAGAGAAGCAGCTTACGGGCTGGCAATGGAATGCGGCTTCTCCAATGCGGGTCTCGTGGCCTTGCCGCATAACGACGAGTCTCGCGATGCGAGCCGTTTCACATCATGGATCGAAGCGGGCCGCGCGGGAAGTATGCGTTATCTTGAGCGGGCAAATGAAAACAAGGAGTTGGTGCGCGCACGTGTCGCCACTCCGTTTCCGTGGGCGCGATCGGCAATCGTATGCTTCGCAAATTACAGATCCTCGCATCCACTCTCAACCGAAACGCGAGACCCTCGGAGCGGGTGGATTGCGCGTTACGCATGGTCGTCGCGCATCGATGAGAAAGGCGAGCGCCGTCCCAGCGACTATCACAAGGTGCTGCTCAAACGCCTCAAGTCACTCGATGCGGAAGTACGCGAGCGCCTCGGCGAGTTCGAATCGCGGGCCTACGTCGACACTGGGCCAGTTGTCGAGCGCTCGCTCGCCGTCGCCGCGGGTCTCGGATGGACGGGTAAAAACACCTGTCTCATCCATCCCAAACTCGGTTCCTACGGATTTCTCGCTGTGCTTCTCACCAGTCTTGAAGTTGGTCCGACGGAAAGAACCGCGGCGCTGGTCAACGACCACTGCGGCACCTGCACGCGCTGTCTCGATGCGTGCCCTACCGGCGCGCTCACCGCGCCTTATCAGATGGACGCGACGAAGTGCATTTCCTATCTCACCATCGAACACAAAGGCGCCATCGCGCCTGAGTTGATGGCAGGCATGGGCCGCCAGGTCTTTGGCTGCGACATCTGCCAGGACGTCTGCCCCTGGAATCGCAAGACGCCGATCAGCGCCGATGCCGAATTAGAACCCCGCGAAGAACTCGTCAATCCCTCGCTGGAATGGCTCAGCTCGCTCGACGAGCGGCAATGGGAGCGGCTGTTCAACGGCTCGCCCGTCCGCCGCGCAGGCTTTCTGGGGACGAAACGCAACCTTGCGGTTGCGATTGGAAATAGCGGTGAACGAAGTTTTCTACCTCGTCTGAAGGAGTGGGCCGAGTCTGCGGATGAAGGGCTCCGCATCGCGGCTCTTTGGGCACTGCAGAAGTTTGATTCTTGAATCACTCTACCTTTTGGGGGTCCTTCGTGCGAGGGAGCTAAATTGTGGACCCAGTGATAATTCAATACCCACTCATCGCACGATGAAGCTGTGCGATGAATGGGGCACAGCCTTTCTCGCGCCTCCCTCCGGGAGAGGGTTCCATTGAGATGTTCAGTTTCTCGTATCCCATGTCTCCAACGACGAGGGGTTCTTCGACAAGCTCAGGGCAGACTATGGGGCACCCGGCACGCGGCTATTTTTCCTGGCTTCAGGGCATTCTGAAAATGTTGCTGGTGCTTGAGTTTGCAGGGATCGGGTGTGGGCGTTGGTGATGCAGAGTTCATGGACGGCGGATTGTCGTTCTTTGCGCGGTTGAGATCAGGCTTTCCAGGCGGATCTGACGCCGCTATGGGCTTATTTTCTCGCGATAATTTTTACCTTAAATTTTGTTCGTAATAGATAGCTAAGGGTTTAGAGACGGTAATTCTAGGCTTTCGGCTGCTGAGTCCTGGGGAAGTCGCGGCTCTGGGCCAGGATTTCCTTAATCATGCGGGTGGTCGCCGGATCGTCGTCAGACTGATATGCGAAAGACGGACGTGGCGCGCTGAAGGGGGTTGGCTTTCGGCTCTCTCCGGCGGCGGCCAGGGCTATGGCAAGCTTGTCGTCGGTGCGCGCTGGCTGAGAGCGGTCGGAGCTGCGCATGGAACGGAACCTATGCATGTCGGCCGGAGACAGGGTTTCGTGTGCTTCGGCCATTTCGGTGAGGACACGCGATGCGAGCTTGATGCCGGAAAGGAAGGTGCCGGCAACGGAGCGCTTGATGCGGCGTTCGCCCATGGCCTGGAGAACGATGTTGACGGCCGTGAGAGCCGAGGACCTGTCGATGATGAGCGGGAGGTGGAGCGGTTCCATCTCTGCGGATGTTTCCTTTGCTGGTTTGGCTGGGAGCTGTGGGTCGTGGTGACGGCAGTATTTGGAGGTGTCGGTTGCAAATGCGTTGCAGCGCTGGCCGTTTTCGAGGGTTTGAAGGCATCGACGTAGCATGAGTTTTCAGTCTCCAGTTGTCAGTTGGTGGTTCTTGGTTGATGAAAGCGGAGTTAGCGGAGTTAGCCTGCGCAAGTGGCGCAGGTTAGCGTCGCTCCGCGACGTTCGTAGGTTGGCGAGTTGGCGTGGATTGCCCGGGCTCACCGATTGCTCCAGTGAGTGGGCGTGTTCATGGCGATTTCAAGTGATTCAGAACGAGATTTCTACTATGAGATAAGTGTGCGCCAAACAGGGTGGCCAACCTGCAAAACGGCGAGGAGGAATTTTCGGAGTGAAATCAGGGAGTTAGGTGAGAAGAAAAGGTTTGGAGTATTGACAAGTCGAAGTTGCGCGCCGGGAACAGGCTCGTGCTTGCGGACTCGGCAATTTCTTGCTCTCAAGTTCCAGTTTGCCGGTGACTCAGGAGCTAACCATTTTCCATGAGATGAGCTGCTGCTTCTTGAGAGAATGAGCCCAATGCCAAGCCAGACATCCAAGCCGGGTGATCGAGTGAATTTCGCGAGCGATTCTCCGACCCATCCGTACAGCGCATTCTTCGAGGACGATGGGGAGACGGGCTATTTCTACGCGATGGACGTGGACCGATCCGAGAACATGATCCTCGATGCCGTACTCATCTACAACGTAGCGAACGTCTCTGATCGTCACCGGACGTCGTGTCTCTCGATTGTCTGGTCGGACGACGGCTTGAAGTGTGCATTGCTGATCAATGACTATGCTCACGCCGCATTCGACTTCGCCACCCGGAGGGGCTACAGTCGAACCAACTTTCCGAACTTCCCGACCACGACACAAGGCTGTTGGCCAGGCTCCGACCACAACTGGTCTGCTGAAGCAGTGCGTTGGCTGGAGTGAGTTGCTGGCGGTTGCGCCAAGTGGGCTGGCAACGAAATGGCCTCAAGTTCAGGGTAGCCGGTAATTCGGGAGTTTCCAAATCTATGGTGCGAAACGTCATTCGTTGCCATCCGCTACCTTGGGGGCTGCTAGCCACTCAGCCTCGAAGCGATCCCGCCAATTCTGAAGAATTTCGTAGAAATCATCGCTGGGGAGGAAAACTTCACGCAACGTTGCTGGATCGTACAAGAAATCAGGAGTGCTTACATATGCGATCAGTCTCACTTTTTTCAGGTCCTCGATCTGCAGCACGTAGCTGCCATCATCGAAGGCTTCATCGCCATCTGGTGCCCATTCCAGACGCTTCTGGTTAATCGTATCGTCGAACTGGGAGGCAGCCATTCCAAAGAACCGTTCGTGCTCCCCACAATCCCCGTAACCAGCACGCCTAAATGCATGGGCGATTTCCCAGGCGCTTGCATCAATCGGGAATGCAGGACTGTGACTACCTCGCTCCGCTAACCTTCTGCCGACCTCATCAAACGAACAGGCCAGCATCGTAGCTTCGGGCTCTTTCACTCCGTAGCTTCGGCCCGCGACGTGGATAACGAAATAACCTAGCGCCCGTAAGCTGAGCCGTTCATAGGCTTCGGTGATCACGGATTCGATAGCAAATATCTCTGGATCGCCAATGATCATGAGCAGGGATGTTAATGAGCAAGAGTGTTAATGGCCTCGAACCATGTTAATGCGTTCCGGTCGGATAGTCGGCAATACGGAAGTTGGCAAGATTTTGACCTCAGGTTCCGGTTTGCCGGTCATCCTCCCAGAAAAACTATCGAGGCTGAGTTTGCGCTGTTCCAACATCCGAATCGGGCGCGAAGAATAGCGACTGGATTGTGAACTCTTTGGAAAAGGATGAACCAATTTCCTGAGAGTCTAATACCCTGCGTCCGTCTCGATTCCTGAAGAGCTCGTAATCTTCAATAGCCCCGGCCTTGAAGCTGAGGGTGCTCTTTTCGGCTTCAGAGATATGCGGGAACCAGACGTTGGCCAGCACCCGGATGTGGTGGCCCCGTGGCAGGTTAATCAAAGAAAGTTCGGTGTTCGACTTGCCGTATAAATCTGCTCTCCCCCTCAGGACTTTGGTCCTGTTCGCCTCTGCAATGAACAAGCCGAGATGCGTCACCGTGTAGTCAGTATTCGGATTGGTTGGCTCCAGATCGGCGGGTTGCGGTGACACTGGAATTCTTAAATCATTTTCTCCGGCGTTTGTGAGGACAAACTCGATCTTCGCTTTTCCAGTCGTGTCGGGAGCTCCGATTGCAGTGACCGTGACCAATAAGGGAATCCTTTGACCAACACTTCCGCCACTACCTCCCTCTGTACTCCAACGAAGATTCTTTACAGGGACGGTGGCATCCACCGCCTGTTGGCTGTATGCCTCAATAGAAAGCCATCCGGCGATAGAGCTTAATGCGACGATAAGCGTCAGTTTTCCCTGCATTTCAACCCTAATTATGGATGAGGACCACATCTCTTTGGACGGATTTCTTGGTTGTGGTTGGATTGTCGGGAACTCGGAACTATGCGAAATTTTCGCCCGGGGTTGTGGGAGATCTCGCTTAGCTTTTTAATGGCCGGCCGAAGCAGATTACGTAGCCGTTGTTGTCCACTACTTCGAACGACCGCAGGCCATCGGAGGTATCGGCGAGTTCCTGGTGGAACGGCACGTTTCTGCCTGAAAACTCCGCATAGAGAGCGTCGGGATCGTCGACGTTGATGTAGGCGTCCCACCGGGCCCACTCGTGGCGCGAACTGTTCGGCTGCGGATGCACATCCGGCGCGATCACTTTGAACATGATCATTACCCGGTCGCGTCCGACGAAAACCCAGTAGTCGCTGACCTCGCTGTCGCCACCGCCTTTATACAGAACTTCGAAACCGAGCTGGGCGGTGTAGAAGGCAATCGTGGCGTCAAGATCATCGACGATGAAAAAGGGAGTAATCGAATTCAACATAGAAGGGTTCGGAGCCTCGGAGCCATTGGATCATGGAACGGAGGGTCGCAAGCTCATTCCGTGACGAACGAACACAGGACTGCCCGAGCGCCGCTTCGATGGAAGCAGGAGGGTGCTACAGCAGATTGGGACCCGCTCGCAGAGGTCAGAGGCTTGCGTGTCGCAGCGGCCCGAAGAAATGAGCCGAGGCGAAGACACACTCTGACCGCACACGGCTGCTCCCGATCTGCCGTCAGCAATCTTTTAGATTTTTGAGTTGACCCCGGGAAGTACTTACTACCTAAGGCAAATCAGCAAAACAACAACGTGGCCCACGTCCCCGGCCCCGAAAACTTGCTACCCGACCACCCGGCTGACGTTGGCTGCGCTCAGTCCTTTGGGACCCTGCTGGCACTCAAACTCGACTGCTTCGCCTTCGTTCAGCGTTTTGTAGCCGTTCTCATTGATGGCCGAGAAATGCACGAACACGTCTTCACCGCTCGAACGTTGAATGAATCCGTATCCCTTTGCCCCGTTGAACCACTTAACGACACCCTGCTCCTTCATTCACCTTCTCCTTCTTGATTGAGGTCAGCACACTTGGGGAAACCTCGCATTCGCGTTCCCATCTAGTCCTGCCGTGGGATCCGCTAGCGCAAGGTGAACCCAGCCCAGAAACGCCGCGAGCCGCCGTTGCGCCCTGGGAAAAGCGCTGAGGCAGCTCGATTGATCGCTGGATTGGGGTTGTGCTTTCCAAACACCAAAACTTCCACTGCAATTGGCCTTCCTGAAACCAGTAAAGAACGGCGCGTCTCCCGCACGCCGTGCTCATGTTATGGCAGGTATGTACCTCAAAATCAAGGAAAAATTTCCTCTCGATCTTCGGTAACAACCCGGTTTCCGCAGCTTATGAAAAAATGACAGCAGATTCTATCCCCCAAACAGGGAAGTGACCGGCAGATCCACCAGTCTGACGTGCGAACCGATTGCGAGGTTCCGCACTGGATTAAGAAATCCGGATCGAATGTAAAGCCCCGTGAGATGGCGCACAGGCCGGGGAGCCCTCGATTCCGTAACCTGTTGGCTTGGAGACAGCTTGGAAACCGCCTCACATTCCGGATCGGCCGTCGCGGAACCGCCGGTGCCGACCGCACGCGGCTTCGATCAGAGCCAGCCGGCCCAGGAGTCGAAGTGGTTCCGCTGGCGTAAGCGCTGCGCATCCATCATCGAGTATCTTCTCGACGCTGAAGTGCACACTTACGCCTTCAGCGTAGCCGCCAACGCCATCATCTCTTTCATCCCGCTGGTCATACTTCTCTACACGATGGCAATCTCGGTCTTTCACTCGCGCGAAATGGTCAGCGTAGTCAATAAGATCGTGGAGCAGTTCCTTCCCACCACGGCCGTGCAGGCGACGAAAGCCGGCAACGAGGACTTTCTGGCCTACTGGCTGAGAACGGTGGCAGCGATGTCGGCGGGTCATGGCGTGCAGGCCATGTCGGTGGTGATGATCCTTATCTCGTGCACGGGGATCTTTTTGCCGCTTGAAGTGGCGCTGAACCAGGCGTGGGGAGTTACGAAGAGCCGCAACTACCTGCTCAACCAGACGGTCGCGTTTGGGCTCGCCATTCTTATGGTTTTTCTCGCCATGGGCAGTGTCTTCTTGAGTACGTGGCAGCGCCAGCTTCTGGGGTTCGTGTTCTTTCACCACACGGAGAACATCGTGTTCGAAGGAATCAGCTATCTGTGGCTGGCGATCACTACCGGGCTGGCTTCGATTCTGTTCTTCTTTTCGATTTACTGGCTGCTGCCCAATCGGCGAATTCCGGCGCGGCAGGTGATCCGCACCTCGATTGTCACAGGCATCGTCTGGCTGGCGGCAAAAGAAGCGTATGTGGCGATTCTCCCGCATATGGACTTGAAGGCGCTCTACGGGCCGTTTTTTGTTTCGGTGGGTTTATTGTTCTGGGCGTATATTTCCGGGCTGATTCTCTTCGCCGGAGCGCAGTTCAGCGCTGTGCCGCGGTCAAACCAGCCCGGAGCCTAGCTTTCCGTTCAATTCAGGTATTCTCGACCGCATCCTGCGTGTAATATTCTGGCGCTCCCAAATTACAACTCCACGGAGGTCGCCGTGAAACAGCTCGCGCTCGTCGGTTCAATTTCGATCGCAGCCCTTTGCGCAGCAATCGCCGGCTCTGCCAAGCAAAGGCCTGCTTACCTCATGGAGGGCCTCAGCAATCTGCATCACCCCGTGTCCACGGAGAACGCTGAAGCGCAGCAATTTTTCGATCAGGGTCTTCGGCTTGTGTATGCCTTTAACCACGAGGAGGCCGCCCGATCTTTTGGCCGCGCGGCAGAACTCGATCCGAAGCTTGCGATGGCCTGGTGGGGAGTGGCTTTAGCTGTCGGTCCCAATTACAACCTTCCCGTCGATCCCGAACGCGAAAAGCTTGCGGCGGAAGCCATCGGCAAGGCTCGCGCGCTGGGCGGTAGCGCCACGCCGATCGAGCAGGCATATATTGAGGCGATGGCGAAGCGATTCTCTGCCGACGCGAAGCCCGACTTCCACCAGGC
>Ga0207671_10001206_pt1 | contig 30711 bp, 23 predicted proteins | sample KBSC24metaG_FD_184352 | JGI IMG/M metagenome (GOLD analysis project Ga0207671, IMG submission 184352) | Corn rhizosphere microbial communities from Kellogg Biological Station, Michigan, USA - KBS C2-4 metaG (SPAdes) (version 2) | ecosystem: Host-associated > Plants > Roots > Rhizosphere > Soil...
TGGTCAGTTTGCCGGCAGTTCCAAAAAGGATCATATCTATAGTACCGTCCCAAACCGAGTTACTGTTTCATTTAGGGCTTGATACCGAGGTTATTGGTATCACCAAATTCTGTATCCATCCGGAGGATAAATTTAAAACCCTAACCAAAATAGGGGGCACCAAGCAGTTAAATATTGATCAGATAAGGGCCTTGCAGCCAGACCTGGTCATTGCCAATAAAGAAGAGAATGAGCGTAGCCAGGTAGAAGAGTTGATGAACATTTGTCCGGTTTGGATAAGTGATATTCATGACCTCGATAGCGCGCTGGATATGATCAGAGCTGTAGGGCTACTGGTAGCCCGCGAAACGAAAGCCAATGTCTTATGCGGCGATATTATTAACCGTTTCAATAACCTGGTATTATCTGCCACAAATCTTAAAGTAGCTTATTTTATTTGGCGCAAGCCTTATATGGTCGCCGGCTATGGTACTTTTATTGACAGTATGCTTCAACATTGTGGATTGGTGAACGCTATTAATAAAGACCGTTATCCCGAAATAAACTCTCAGGAAATAATAGCAATTGATCCCGATCTGATCTTTTTATCATCAGAACCATATCCCTTTAAACAAAAACATATAGACGAATTTAAACTGATGCTGCCTAAAGCAAAGGTCATCCTGGTTGATGGTGAAATGTTTTCGTGGTACGGCAGCCGTTTATTATATGCACCGAATTATTTTAGGACTATTATGCAAGCCTTAACATTAAATTAATGGCAACGAAATGAGGGGGATAGCTAAAAAACTAAAAAATTGTTTTAAAATTTAGCATTAAACACTATCTTTGCGACCTGTTAAAAATCCTAATGCGGAAGTGGCGTAATTGGTAGCCGCACCAGACTTAGGATCTGGCGCTTCACGGCGTGGGGGTTCGAGTCCCTTCTTCCGCACAACAGTTAAAAACCCGGTCAATTTGGCTGGGTTTTTTTGTTCCATGCTGTTGAAATTCAATATATTTACTCTCAAAGTTTTATTATCTTGTATGAAAAACATTTACTTGTTGATCCTGAGTCTTTTTTCAATTACAGCAAGCGCTCAAAATGCTGATTCAGTATGGTTTGTAAATAATTATATGAAAAAAGAAGTAACCATACCGATGCGAGATGGTGTTAAGCTTTTTACATCTATCTATATACCAAAAGATCAATCGGAAAAACACCCCATATTGCTTACCCGAACCCCTTATTCTGTTTCGCCCTATGGAACAGTTTATAGGGCATATTGGCGCAGTTATATGATGCGCTACTGCCGTGAAGGCTATATTATGGTTAACCAGGATATTCGCGGCAAGTACATGAGTGAAGGTGTATTTGAAGTTGTACGTCCCTTTAACCCCAATAAAAAAACAAATAAAGATATTGATGAGGCAAGTGATAGCTACGACACCATTGACTGGCTTGTGAAAAATATTGATAACAATAACGGCAACGTTGGCGGAATAGGCATATCGTTCCCCGGCTTTTATGCCACTATGATAGCGTTAAGCGGGCATCCGGCTCTAAAGGCAGTTAGTCCGCAGGCACCAGTTACCGACCGTTTTTTTGGAGATGATGACCATCATAATGGTGTTTTAATGCTGATGGATGCTTTTGATTTTCATGTAGGGTATGGCTTTAGTGCACCAAGCCGTACACCGTCAATAAAAGGAGCTAAAGGTGTTAATATTAGCTATAAGGATAATTACGATTATTATTTAAAGATGGGTGCAATGCCCCATTTTACTAAACTGAGTGGGGATACCATGAAATTTTGGAGTGATATGATGAACCACCCCAATCTGGACGCCTGGTGGAAAGCCCGTGATGCCCGCAGCGGAATAAAAAATGTTAAACCAGCTATGCTGATTACAGGTGGCCTCTTTGACGCCGAAGATGGTTATGGCGCCTGGCATACTTACGATGCTTTGGTTAAGCAAAGCCCTGCAACCAACAGCAAATTGATAATGGGGCCATGGTATCACGGGCAATGGGCCGGTAAGGATGGCACTCATTTAGGCAATGTACAGTTTAACGGCAATACCTCCCTTTATTACCAGGATATGGAAGTTCCATTCTTTAATTATTATTTAAAGGGGAAAGGGGCCGATACCTTAAGTAAGGTAAATATTTTTTTCTCAGGTGAAAATAAATGGCGCAAATTTTCGCAATGGCCGCTGGCTGACATTAAACAAACGCCCATTTATCTACAGGCAAATGGTAAATTATCATTTAAAGCTTTAAAAAGCACAAAACCTACGTTTGATAGCTATGTGAGCGATCCCGCCAAACCAGTGCCTTATGCAGAAAAAATACATACCTACCGCACCCGTGAATATATGGATGATGATCAGCGTTTTGCTGCCCGCCGTACAGATGTGCTGGTTTATGATACAGGGATATTAACAGAAGATATAGCATTAGCCGGCCCGGTGGTTGCCGACCTGATGATCAGCTTATCAAAAACAGATGCAGATTTTGTTGTAAAGCTGATAGATGTATTCCCCGAAGATACACCAGCCAACCCTGTCACCAAATATCCGATGGGGGGCTACCAGATGCTGGTACGTGCAGAAATTATGCGGGGTAAATTTCGTAATAGCTTCGAGAAACCCGAGCCATTTGTACCCGGCAAACCAACACGGGTAAAATACACTCTGCCCGATGTTGCGCACACCTTTAAAAAAGGTCATAAACTAATGATACAGGTACAAAGTTCGTGGTTTCCATTAACAGACAGAAACCCGCAGCAGTTTGTTGATATTAACCATGCAAAGGATGCCGACTTTGTAAAAGAAACCGTTAATGTTTATCATAACAGTTCGAAGATCATATTGCCTGTTATTAAATAAAATAAGTTTTTAAAGACCCTTAATCTTGACGGTTCGAACTTTAATTGTAGTTGAATTGATAAGTTAATCTATCTTTGGGGCTTAAATTTTCTAATTATATTTTCATGGCAAAAGCATCCGAAATTAAAGTAGGTAATATACTACGCTTCAACGGCGAACTGGTAACCGTAACAGAAGTACTGCATCGTACACCAGGCAAAGGCGGAGCATTCTATCTGGATAAGTTTCGTAACATAAAAACAGGAAAAATTGTTGAAGCCCGCTTAGCTACCGACGAGCAGGTTGAAATTTGCCGTGTAGAAACAAACGATTTTCAATACCTGTATGAAGATGGCGATGCCATGGTGATCATGGATAACACCACTTTCGAACAGCATAATATCCCGAAAGCGCTTTTCGGGCCCGCGGTGAAATTCCTGAAAGAGGGGATGAGCGTGATCGTTTCGTTTGAAAGCGAAGAACCGATCATGGCGGTAGCGCCTAACTTTGTGGAACTGGAAATTACCTATGCCGAACCTGCCGTTAAAGGTGATACCTCATCTGGCGCGCTGAAAACAGCAACTACAGAAAACGGAATAGAAATTAAAGTACCTCTGTTTGTTAATCAGGGCGATAAAATAAAAGTTGATACCCGCACCGGCGAATACGTTGAGCGGGCTAAATAGGTAAGGCGAAAAAGCCGGCCCGTAAGGCCGGCTTTTTTGTTTGAAATGTTTCGGTTTCCATCTTGTTTTATATTCCAAACCATACTATGAGGCACCCGGGAAATGATTGAGTCTTTGATATCGTAATTGATATTATCTTTATGTGGCTCAATTTGCTTTTGTCCGCAGGAAGGCAGGAAGTGTGACAAGCAGGCATCAGAAACAAAGTACGTGTATGTATTTCATGATTATTTAATTAATTAAGAATTTAAATCAGCAATACACATTATTTCTGAGTTTGGAATTTTTCAACATCCTTTATTTGGTATGACATAAATTACGTTGCCTGAAACAGATAAATTGAAGCCATAATTTTCTATATCAGGAAGTAACAATTTTTTCCATGTTTTGCCCATGTCTGATGACCGGAATATACCATCTGAGCGACCACATATTAAATATTTACCCATTTGCTTGATGGATGAAATATCCGATGGAGATCGAAGTAAGCCTATTTTTTTCATTAATAGACTACTCCAGGAAGGCTGAAGTTCTTCACCTATGGCATTCCAGGTTTTTCCACTATCCAGTGAAATGTGTATGCTGTTTGTTTGGGTTATTGTGTTGTTTACTATAGCCGCAAATCCTCCATCAATACGTTCCACAGCGATGCCAGCACCCCCTTCACTAATCACACGATCCCAGTTTTCACCATCATCGGTCGATCTTAATATCCCCTGTGTGCTGGCAGCCAGGAGTACACCGTTTGATTCTACCATTTTCATTACCCAGCCTACAACATGCACATATTTCCAAGTTTTTCCACTGTTAGTGGATTTAAAAAGGGCGTTGTTGGAGCCGATGAAAACTGTGCCTCCCGTAGTTTCAAAAACGCTGCATACTTGTTTCTCTTTATAATTCGTGTACATCCAATCTATCGTTCTGTTAATGCGTACGGCTTGCTCTTGAAAATTTGTGTACATGGGCAACCAATCACTCTTTCCGTTTATTTTTTGTAAAAATTGCCCCCTGAAACTATATGCAAATATCCCATTCTTGCCAGGGGTAATCTCACGCTGTTTACCAGGGAAAAGCTCTTTTGTCCAAAAAGTAGTTGTGGAATTTGGTTCACTGTGATAAACCCCATTGCCAGCACGTAAATAGAGCCCACGGTCATTTGCAAATAAAGCATGACTCCACACACCATCTCTCTGCAAATTTTCAGGCAGCCCTTTGCTAATGTCCTGCCATGTTTGTCCGCCATCAGTAGATCTGAAAACTATGGTTACAGGCTCTGATTTAGTTCTTTTTGTTGTTTTCTCCCCCGCTTTCTTTTCTTTTAGCACAAAGGAATTTAGTAGAAGTAATACCAGGAGGATAGCCGGAACAAATACAAATAATCTTTTCATTTTTTTATTTTTCATGTCCTTTCAAATTTGATTCAGCGAAATTACTTTGATATTTTTCAGCCCGGGAAATCAGAATTGTAAATAAAAATGTAAACTTTGTAAATAAATCGTAAACAGTATGTTTGATAGCCGAAATCTCCTCTCCGGGAAACGCAAGTATCTGTGCGGATTGATATTACTCTCGTTTATCTCTGTGATCTGCGCGGCTTTCAGTATGACCAGCAGCAACGACTTTGATATCGCCAGGAGGGAAGTTTTGCTCCGCAGGATCGGACATGAACTACTCTTACAGTCGGGTGATAATACATCAAGGGTGCTTCCGGTAAAAAAGATCGCAGAAAATGAGTACCAGATCAGGTTTGAGAATGATCTTACTTTTCAATCGGACTCCCTGGTGAATACTACCAGCCGTTTGTTGGCCAAAGACCCGCTCGCAGGTGATTATGTTGTTAATGTTTTGAACAGTGGCAACTCCAGTGTAGCCTATGGATACGCTATATCCAAAAATAAGAAAAATGATATTGTACCATGTAGAGGAAGAAAGCAACCGAAAGCATCTTATATGATCAATATTAAATTCAAACCGACAGGAATAAATACCGCAAAGAATGGATATCTGCTGGGCAGCCTGCCATTTTTAGCATTTGTTGGTTTTATTTTTTTTAGATCGGTTAAACCGCGGAGAACTTTATCTGACGCTCAGTATACTAGTATGTTCACTTTGGGCTCGGTGTTGTTCGATGCGAAGAATCGGAAGCTCATCATAAATGGAAAAACCATAGACCTTACCGGAACTGAAACACGTCTGCTGCTCATTTTCGCGTTGTCTCCCAATGAGAACATAGAGAGAAGGCGGCTGCAAAAGGAGATATGGGAAGATGAAGGTGTTATTGTGGGGCGTAGTCTGGATATGTTCATATCAAAACTTAGGAAAAAATTGGAATTTGATCCCAATATCAACATCGTTGTTATACGCGGCAAAGGATATAAGCTTGAAGTTGGCTAAGAGGATTTGTACAGAAGAAGGGACTCGAACTCTATTCTGCAACCTAATCGGATAGCACATGCAAAGGTGTCAGCAAATCCAACAGGTCCTGCCGCGACAGGGCTTTGAGTATGTTGGTATCTGTTTTAACCAGATCATGAACAAGGTCCTTTTTGTTTTCCTGTATCTGCATGATCTTCTCTTCCACAGTTCCGGGGCAAATGAGCCTGATGGCTACGACTCTTTTGTTTTGCCCTATGCGGTGGGCACGGTCAATGGCCTGGTTCTCGACAGCCGGGTTCCACCAGGGATCGATCAGGTAAATATAATCGGCTTCTGTAAGGTTAAGCCCTGTACCACCGGCTTTTAGGCTGATCAAGAATACCCGACAGCTATGGTCTTGCTGAAAGGATTGTACTACAGCTTCCCGGTTACGGGTTTTGCCGGTTAACTGAACAAAGGAGATCTGTCGACTAATGAGCTCTTTACTTACCAGGTCGAGCATGCCGGTGAACTGCGAAAATACCAGTATTTTATGTTCGGGGGATTTACTTTCTATCTGTTCAATTAGCGTATCGATCTTGGCCGATTCCTTGCCCGGCAGCCGGTCGCCGCTCAGTAAAACGGGCGAATCGCAGATCTGGCGGAGTTTGGTAAGACCCTTTAATACGTTCATCGGGCTTTTCTTCAGCTCCTCGTTGTTGATAGCCGAAATATATTCCCTGAACTCCTTTTCGTAAGCATCATAGATCCGTTTTTGTTCGGCACCCATTTCACAATGCAGTACCATTTCTGTTTTCTCCGGCAGATCACCGGCAACTTGCTCTTTGGTTCTTCTCAGGATAAAGGGTTTTATCTTTTTCTGCAATTCGGCAGCACGGATACTGCTCTTGAACTGATCGATCGGGGTAGAATAAATATCCTTAAAATATTGTTTACCACCCAACAAACCAGGACAAGCAAAAGATAACTGACCGTAAAGATCAAAAGTGTTGTTTTCGATGGGGGTGCCGGTTACTGCAATTTTGTTGCGCGATTTTAGTAAACGTGCAGCCTTATACCTTTGCGATGATGGATTTTTAATATTCTGAGATTCATCCAAAAAGATATAGTTAAAGTGATAGTCCTTCAGGAAACGAACATCGGAAAGCATATTGCCGTAGCTGGTCAGGATAACTTCATACCGGTCAAAATCATGGATCTCTTTTACCCGGTCGGCTCCATAAAGTGTATGTAAACGGATGGACGGCGCGAATTTCTGTATTTCCTGCTGCCAGTTAAAGATCAAAGAAGTAGGTACAACGATGAGGTTGGTATTTTGGCTAACCTTTTTACGTTGCGACAGGATAAAAGCGATCACCTGGATAGATTTTCCCAGTCCCATATCGTCGGCCAGGCAACCACCAAAATTAAACTCGTCCAGGAAGTTAAGCCAGTTTAATCCCTGCTGCTGGTAGGGGCGAAGGGTACCCAATAGCTCAGCCGGTACGTTAACTGGAGTAATGGTTTCAAAGCTTGTAAACTTCTCGCGGTAACTTCTCAAGTCCTGTTTAACTTCTTCTGCCAACACCTCGGCATCATAAAGCTCTTCGATAGCTGTAAAGTTTATTTTAGGCGTATGTAAGGTATCATCGGTAACAACTTCGCCGGCATTGAAATAACTTTCAAATTTGGCTATCCATTCTGCTGGAAGGATGCCCAGGGTGCCGTCATCAAGCTGTACAAACTTACTTTTGTTGCGGATGGCCTTATGCAAGGACTTTAAACTCGCCTTTTTCTGACCATACTTTGCCTGTATAATGGTATTAAACCAGTTCATGCCACTCAGTACTTTAATATCGATACTGATCTTATAAGGACTAAGTCGGTTGCCTTCTATCTCATTAAAGCCCAGTATGATGATCTGTTGATTGCGCCATTGTTCAAAAACATCCAGGAACCAATCTTCGTTCAGGAAATGTTTTTTGTGGAGATAAAAATAGTGGAGGTCGTCATCGGCCTGCTCTTCAAAATAGGGATGCTGCCTGATCAGGCTGGCTATAAAGGCGGCTTCGGCAGGTTCATTGCGCTGTACCAGGAACTCTTTTCCTTTGGCATCGGTAGCATAGATATTTCTTTTGGTACGCACCTGTATTTCAGCTTCCCCATACCGCATTACCGGGATCAGCATCACATGGCTCCCAAAATCCGACAGGTAGATGATCTTTTCCGGATCCTGGTTAAAGCCCAATTGCTCCAGTTGCTTAGGTGTGGCGGTCTGGATATGTTGATACTTTATTTCAATGGTGTCCTCCAGTTTACCCAACCACTGGCTTTTGATCAAGGGATATTTGGATTGATGAACCAGGAGATTGCCCGGCCTTTGTTTCAGGAAACTCATCACGTTTAAAGCCTGCAGATTATCGGCCAGGTACAGGGTATCGCCATTAAGCAAGAAATAACTGAACATAATGCGTTGATCTTTCAGTGTATGGCGTTCGCCATTTATATTGATATCAAGCGACAGTTCAAAAAAAGATCCGTCGGGTTTTACACGTAATTGCACCCCCTGAGGAAGTTGGGCTACGTTGACAGGTACCAGGGAAGAAGCGCTTACCTTTTCACCCTTTTCAGTATCCTGATAATAAAAAGGGTAGCCCATGGGGTTTTTGACAATAGCCCGCAAAGCCGCCAGATCTGTTTCTGTTCGTTTTCCGGTAAGGTTATTTTGGAATTTGCTGATGCCGGTATAGAATTTTAATTCCTCGTGATCGGTAGTTTTCCAGACCAGGTCCATGGGCTCCAAGCGGTTCAGCGGATTTTTGAGTTTTCCTTCTTTGGTGAGGGCCGAGGTAAAAAGCTCAACATGCAGATATTTATAGTATTTGTGCTCACGGATGACCACAAAATACGTTTGTTCATTATCGGTTGGAGAGGAAACTGGCGCTTGTTCCGGCCCCGAAGATATCATCGTACGCAGGGTGTTCAGGCTTTCTTTGGTCACCGGGAAAAGATCGGGGGAGTGCGGACTGATCACCAACTTATTAAACAACAGCTCGATCCGGAAAAATTGATCGGGCTCGGGCTCGTTTTCCAAACCATAAGGTATAGCCGCGTTTTTTAGTTTTTGATGGCGCAGGCGCGTATTAAAAAAAACGGCAAACTCTTCCTTTCGCAGAATGGTTTGTAATACCAGCGCTTCATGTTCGCATAATTTCCCGGGCTCGCTGGTACAAGCACAGGTGAGCAATAATTGTTCAGCATCCTGTGATACCGTTACAGTAGGGAAGGCCGCATTTTTAGGTTGATGAAATACACCTTCGTTAACAGCTAAATTGATGGGTGAAAGATATTGGCCGGCATCATCCTCGGTATAGAAACCGGCTGGGTTGTGTTGCGCAATATCCCTGCTGGTCATCGATTCCAGGTTAGTGCCTCTGAAAATAAAATGATGGTTCTCGTCCTGTGTTTCTGTATCGATCAATGTTTTACCCTGTATAAAATAATGAGAGCGAATTTAGGATAAAAAATAGATGTGTAGATGTGCGGATATGCAGATGTGCAAATGACGCTAAGGAACCCAGTTTGTAACAAAATGTCCCGCCTGTTCAGGAGTTATGCCTAATCCCATTTTTCAAGCTGTATTTTTCATTTTTAATATATGGTTCCATCAGTTGCATGGCTATTTTGCTTCTTTGGCCGGTTTGGCAAATGAATACCAGTTTTTTGTCGGCAGGTATCATATCTGCAGACTCCTGTAATTCGTACAGCGGGATGTTCACACCACCTATATTGTAATCGTCAAATTCATAGGTTTCGCGCACATCAACAATGCAGATGTCATCAGGTTTTTTTGCCAGCCAATTGGTTAGGGTTTCCATGCTGATCTCGCGATCAAGAGCTGTCGCCTGATTAGCAGTTACCGGCATTGCAATTGCCTGTTTTTGTTTGGCTATTTTATATATGCTCATGCTGTTATCCAGCGCGTTCATACTGAATAGTTTGCCTGAGAGTGTTTCGCCTATGTCGCAGATGATCTTGATAGTTTCATTAGCCATATAAGCCCCGATGATTCCTGGCAGGACACCCATAACGCCTGCTTCGTCACAATTGGGTACCTCGTTTTCAGGAGGAGGCTCAGGAAATATATCCCGATAGTTGGGCCCGTCCTGATAATTAAAAACGGATACCTGCCCCTCAAACTTAAAAATAGAACCAAATACCAACGGCTTGTTTAAGGCCACGCAGGTATCATTCACCAGGTAACGTGTAATAAAGTTATCAGAGCCATCGATGATCAAATCGTATCTGCTGATGAGTTTTGTTGCATTATCCGTGTTTAACCTGTCCTGATAAGCACTTAGCTTCACAAAAGGATTTAACCATTCCAGCTTTTGTTTTGCTGTTTCGGCCTTGGGCTTTCCAACATCTGCCGTTGAATACAAGATCTGCCGGTGCAAGTTGCTGATAGCTACCACATCATCGTCAACAATACCTATATGACCAACACCGGCTGCCACCAGGTATTGTAAAACCGGGCAGCCCAAGCCGCCGGCACCGATCATCAGCACCCTGGCTGCTTTTAATTTCTCCTGACCGATCGGACCCAGTTCGGGCAATATGATCTGGCGGTTATATAGTTGCAGTTCTTCGCGTTCCAACATCTTTTTAAATTTTGAACCCTCTATGCTAAACAGTTATCCCAATCCTTCCATACTGGTTCATAGCCCTGCTGGGTGATCACTTTGGCAATCTCAGCCGGACTACGCTCGTCCGAGATCTCAAATTGCTCCAATGATTCCGGTTCAACCGCATAGCCTCCGGGATTGGTTTTTGAACCCGCGCTCATGGAGGTGATCCCCAGTTTAATGATGTTGTTTCTGAAATGAGGTGATTCGCGGGTGGAGATCGACAATTCCACTTCCTCATTAAACAAACGGTAAGCACATATTAGTTGCACCAGCTCGCGGTCATTCATTTCCACCTTCGGCTCCAGCCCGCCACTAAATGGTCGCAACCTGGGGAACGACAGGCTGTATTTGCTTTGCCAGTATCTCTTTTCGAGGTAATTGAGATGCAGGGCGGTAAAAAAGCAGTCTGTACGCCAGTCTTCCAGGCCTATCAATACACCCAAGCCCATTTTATGAATGCCTGCCTGCCCAAGCCGGTCGGGTGTTTCCAGACGGTACTTAAAATTGGATTTTTTCCCTTTGGGATGGTGTTTTTTATAATCTTCCCGGTGATAGGTTTCCTGGTAAACCAATACCGTATTTAAACCGTAGGGCGTCAGCTGCTCATAATCTTCCAGATCCATGGGTTGTACCTCCATAGATATATGCGCAAAATGTGGCCGGATAAGCTCCAGCACTTTTTTAAAGTAGTCAACATGCACCGTCACATTATCTTCGCCGGTCACTAAAAGTACGTGCTCATAGCCCATGTCTTTGATCACTGCAACTTCCTGCATAATTTCCATAGGCGACAGCGTTTTTCGCCTTACCTTATTATCATAGCTAAAGCCGCAATACGTGCAAATATTACTGCACTCGTTGGATAGGTAAAGCGGTACATACATCTGGATCACCTTGCCAAAGCGCTTAAGGGTAAGTTGCTGACTAAGCTGTGCCGTTTGCTCCAGATAGGGGGCAGCTGCTGGTGAAATCAATGCCTTAAAATCTTCCAGTGTGCGTTTAGTACTGGACAAAGCTTTTTCTACATCAGCGCCGGTTTTGGCGTAGATGCTGGCTTTCACTTCATCCCAGTTATAGGTTTCAAAAATATCGTTAAAACTATGCATCTAAAAAAGAGGTTAATGGGCTGCTGGCCACAGCGTGTGAAACAGGGGAGGCCAGTTTAGCCTCAAAGGCCATCCGGCCGGCTTCTACAGCAATTTTAAAGGCGGCGGCCATGCGTACGGGATCGCCGGAAACAGCTATCGCGGTGTTCACCAATACCGCATCGGCACCAATTTCAAGCGCCCATACAGCATCCGATGGTGAACCTATCCCCGCGTCAACAATAACGGGTACATTGCTTTGTGCTATGATGATCTCTAAAAAATCAACGGTTTTCAGCCCTTTGTTGCTACCGATGGGCGAACCCAAAGGCATTACCGCAGCTGTACCGGCATCTTCTAAACGTTTGCATAAAACCGGGTCGGCATGAATATATGGCAGCACTACAAAGCCCATTTTGGCCAGTTCTTCTGTGGCTTTCAGGGTTTCGATAGGGTCAGGCATCAAGTATTTAGGATCGGGATGGATCTCGAGTTTTATCCAGTTGGTTTCCAGGGCCTCACGTGCCAATTGTGCGGCAAAAATAGCTTCTTTGGCATTACGAACCCCCGATGTATTGGGCAGCAGATTGATATGCGGATATTTTAAACGGATCAGCAGATCGTCCTGCTCATTATTTTTCACATCCACCCGTTTCAGGGCCACGGTAACCAATTCTGATCCCGAAGCCACCAAAGCTTCTTCCATCAAGGCAGATGAACTGAATTTACCCGTACCCGTAAACAGACGGGAGCTGAAAGTTTTATCGGCTATTTTTAACATCTCTTCTAAGTTTATTTTAAACCCTCTCCTTTGGAGAGGGCAGGGTGAGGTTTTCATTTAAAACGTTCCTATGTAACTGCTGGTAGATGTATTGCGTGGTTTGTGCGGCATCGGCCGCATGCGTGATCGCTCCGGAAATGGCCACACCATGTACGCCGGTTTGCATGATCAACGGAATATCATCAGGTTCAATCCCGCCGATGGCGATAATGGGGGTGCTGATCCCAGCCGATCTAACTTTCGTTAAAATCACCTGGTAACCGTCCAATCCTAAAATCGGACTAAGCTTTTCTTTGGTACGGGTAAACCGGTAGGGCCCCAGGCCAATATAATCGGCGCCCTCTGCAACCCTTTGTTCAATGTGCTCAAAAGTATTGGCTGTGCCACCGATGATCATTTGATTGCCCACTATTTGTCGCGCTTCGGCAATGGGCATATCTTGTAATCCGAGATGTAGGCCATAAGCGCCGGATTTTAGCGCAATTTCCGGATGATCGTTTACGATCAGCTTTGCGCCAAACTTCTCGCATAATGCCCGGGCTTCCAGTGCATATTCCAGGGTCAGGTTTTCGGGCTGATCCTTTACCCGGAGCTGGATCCATTTGCAGCCGGCATTCAATGCTGCGTTTATGGCTGTAAGATGTGTGCCATTTGGTGGTTTCTGTGATATATAATGAAGTTTATCGATCATGTTTTTTTGAAGCTAAAAGCAGAATGCGTAAAGCATAAAGCTTAATCGTTGCCTATAAGTGTGTATTTAAGAGATGCTCCTGTAATTCATTGAAATTGGTAATGGCCTGCCCTGGATCATTCCATATCGTACCTAAAACTCCTACGCCATCAAAGCCCATATTTTTTAATTTATCCAGGTTTGCGTGCTCAACACCACCTAAAGCGATGATTTTTGTTGTAGCTGTGTTTCGTGGCACCCGGAAATCTTCTGGCAGTTGGCTTTGATAGCCTGGTTTGGATATACTATTAAATACAGGCCCGAAAAAGCTGTAGTCAAAAGTTGTTAATAAATTCAATTCACCTATAGTGTGGATCGATGTACTTAACGTATATCCTAGTTTTTTTTGAACCGTTAGCCTATCCCGTTCTGTACCCAGTCTGTGTTTTTCGGTAAAATGCAATCTTTTGATTCCTAAATCTGTCGCTAGATGATGGTGTTGATGCAGAGCGATATATGGGTAAAAAGCCTGGTCAATCTGCCTAAGCAGATCAACCAGTTGTTGTTCATCCCAATCGGGTTTTCGCAAATGAAAACGCGTCAAGCCAGCTTCAAATAGCTGATTGACCAATTGGGCTTCATGAGCTATAGTATCCGGATTTGAAATAACTATTAGTTGCATATATCTTTATCCATTAGGCGGCTGTCAGTCTGAGCTTGTCGAAGACTCGCGCGTAGAGGCCTGCCCCCCATGCTTCGACAGGCTCAGCATGACAGCTGGCTTTTACAGGTATATTTCGCTTCCTTTCTCCGTAAATTCCTTTGATTTTTGCTCCATACCTTTTGCTAGCGCAGCTGCCTCATCCACACCATTTTCTTTGGCGTATTCCCGTACATCCTGGGTGATTTTCATCGAGCAGAAGTTAGGGCCGCACATCGAGCAGAAGTGGGCGATCTTAGCACCATCAGCAGGTAATGTTTCGTCGTGAAACTCCCGGGCTGTATCCGGATCGAGCGAGAGGTTAAACTGATCTTCCCACCGAAACTCGAAACGAGCTTTACTCAAAGCATTGTCCCGGTATTGAGCGCCAGGATGTCCTTTAGCCAGATCGGCGGCATGAGCCGCTATTTTATAGGTGATTACCCCGTCTTTTACATCTTTTTTGTTGGGTAGGCCTAAATGCTCCTTAGGCGTAACATAGCAAAGCATGGCTGTACCAAACCAGCCGATCATAGCAGCACCGATGGCCGAAGTAATATGATCATAGCCCGGAGCAATATCTGTAGTGAGTGGGCCTAAAGTGTAAAAAGGAGCCTCACCGCAATGCGCCAGCTGCTTGTCCATATTTTCTTTGATCATATGCATGGGAATATGGCCCGGGCCTTCAATAATGGTTTGTACATCGTGTTTCCAGGCAATTTTGGTGAGTTCGCCCAGGGTTTCCAGTTCGCCGAATTGTGCTGCATCATTGGCATCGGCAATACAACCGGGTCTTAAGCCATCACCCAGGGAGAAGGCAACATCATAAGCTTTCATGATCTCGCAGATCTCTTCAAAATGGGTGTACAGGAAGTTTTCTTTGTGATGAGCCAGACACCATTTAGCCATAATGGAGCCGCCCCGCGATACAATACCGGTGATGCGTTTGGCGGTGAGCGGCACATAACGCAGCAGCACACCCGCATGAATAGTAAAATAATCCACACCTTGTTCTGCCTGCTCGATCAGGGTATCCCGGAACAGTTCCCAGGTTAGGTCCTCGGCTTTGCCGTTTACTTTTTCTAAAGCCTGGTAAATAGGTACTGTACCGATCGGCACGGGCGAATTACGGATGATCCACTCACGTGTTTCATGAATGTTTTTCCCGGTCGAAAGATCCATAATGGTATCCGCGCCCCAACGACAGGCCCATACCGCTTTTTCTACTTCCTCTTCAATGCTGGAAGTAACGGCCGAGTTACCGATGTTGGCGTTGATCTTCACCAGGAAATTACGGCCGATGATCATCGGCTCAATTTCCGGGTGATTAATATTGGAAGGGATCACAGCACGCCCGGCGGCAACTTCCGAGCGCACAAACTCGGGTGTGATATATCCTTTTGGGGTATTTGCCCCAAAGCTATGGCCCTGGTGCTGATGACTCATCACCTCATATTGACCGTTCAACTGCTCCTTTAACAGATCGATACGTTGGTTTTCGCGAATGGCGATATATTCCATCTCAGGGGTGATGATGCCTTTCCTGGCGTAATGCATCTGCGATACGTTCATGCCCGGTTTAGCCCGTAAGGGCTTGCTTACATAAGCAAAACGCAGCTCATCCAGGCTATTATCATGTAAACGCTGCTGTCCGTATTGGGAGGATATTCCTTCCAACTGTTCTACATCGCCCCGGTTCATGATCCATTGTTCGCGCAAACGAGGGAGGCCTTTTTTCACATCGATGGTCGTGTTAATATCGGTATACGGGCCGCTGGTATCATAAACGGTAACCGGAGCGTTGGGTTCTGTTTCGCCAAAACGGCCATGCAGCTTGGTGTCACTTAAACTGATCTCGCGCATGGCTACCTGGATGTCATGCAGCTGGCCTTTTACAAAAACTTTTCTGGAGGCCGGGAACGGATCGGTGGTTAATACCTGATCGGTTGGAATTTTTTCTTGCTTCATCTGAATAATTACTGAATTATTGATTTAGTGAATTAGTGATTTTTATGAAAGGAGAGATTCATTTGCATATCTGCATACTAGCGCATCTGCACATATGCTTTTACCCGCCTTGTGTTGCTTTGATGATGACAATTTGGTCGTTGGGACTGATTAGGTGATCGGCCCAGTTAGCCCGTGGAATAATGACCTGGTTGACGGCTACGGCAATGCCTTTTGGCAGCGCATCGAATACAATAGCCAGCATTTGCTGTACATTGCACACGTCGGTAACCTGGTAAGCTTGTTGATTTACGGTGATTTCCATTCTGTTTCTAAAATCTCGACTTTAGGAATGGCCCCGTTACATGGAGGAAAGAAAAAATAACCCCATAGGGTTATCGTCACTTTTCCCTTCGGCAGTACTAACTGCATCAGGTTCAAAGGGTATTATCTCAGTCCAATGAAGGACACCCCTAAAGTTGTGGTAAACTTATAAAAAAATAGATAATTCAAAGAGATATTTATTTTTTTAATTTCTTTTGATACTACTGACATAAGGTTGTCATTGGCCGGTGGTTTCTTTGTTCTATCAAAACAAAAGAAACCATGGAAACAAACGCAATTCAGCAACAAGTAAACAATTCAGCCGCTCAGCTTATTTCACCAGAAGCTTTATTAAACCATTGGCAGGGGCACCGCAAATTAACCCGGAAAGTTATTGAGGCCTTTCCAGAAGATAAATTATTCGATTATTCCGTAGGAGGGATGCGTTCATTTGGTGTAATGGCGATTGAAATTATGGATATAACTCATTACGGAATTGATGGTATCATCACCGGGAAGTGGAATAGCCTGCTTGATCATTCTTCAGGCAATATACCAGCACAATCCAAAGCCGAAATTTTGAAGCAATGGGATCAGATCACAGCGCAAATTAATGAATACTGGCCGCAAATTTCAATAGAGCGTTTTCTGCAAGTTGAGTTGGCCTTTGGGGCTTATGAAAATCAAAATATTGGCACTATACTTTATGCTATTGATAACGAGATCCATCACCGCGCGCAGGCCTATGTTTACCTGCGCACATTAGGTATTGAGCCGCCTGCATTTTGGGACAGGTATTAAGCTGACCCTATAAATCATCAAAAAAGCAGCCTAATTGAGGCTGCTTTTTTGATTTTTTTTGATAGAACCTATTTCGAATTCACAGAAAAATTTCCATTGTAAGCATGAACGATCATCCCGATATTATTAAAATTATAATCTTTATTCTTATCCAATTGTGCCACTACCTCCGGCTTATCCTTTAAACTTGAGACACCCATTGCCAATATTTTCTATAATTTTACAGGCTCAGTAAAATCAACAATAATAAATTGTACTCAAAAGACGAGGCATCACAGATCAGGCAGGCTTTTTGGACCGCATTTGGGCAGTATATAGCGCCGCAATTATCGGCCGATGGTTTAAGAATTAACTGGATCAATTATAAAACCGGCATTAAACACCTGAGCTTTAAAATGCAAACCGGTAATCGACAGGCTTACATTGCTATCGAAATATCACACCCGGACGTTGGCATGCAGGAACTGATGTTTGAGCAGTTCAAAGAGCTGAAAACAGTACTGGATAGCAACCTTAACGAAGAGTGGGAATGGGAACTACATACCCGCGACGAAAGCAATAAAAGGGTAAGTCGCATCATCAAAACGCTGCCATCTGCCAGTATCTTTAACCGTAACGACTGGCCTGCGCTCATTTCCTTTTTTAAACCCCGTATCATAGCCCTTGATGAGTTTTGGAGCGTGGCTCAGTATAGTTTTGAGTTATTTAAGTAAGATAAACCAGATGTGCAGATATGTAGATGTGCGGATGTGCAGTTTAAGAAATCAAGCATCAATCTATTACTTTCATTTGCACATCTGCATATCCCCGCATCTATACATCTGAAGTTCTACATATCGTCTCAATTAATCGTCAATTTAACGCTTTTTGTAGAGGAGTGCCTGTTTTAAGTCGAAAAATGCAAATATTTACGGCTCTATAATAAACCATTTATAAAAACATGAAAAGGTTCCCATTAGTTGTTTGCCTTACGTTAGCAGGCTTTTTGGCCAGGGCACAGGCTACCAAAGCGCCAGCTTATCCGCTCATTACACACAATCCTTACTTCAGCATCTGGTCGTTCACAGATAACCTGAATGAGTCTACCACACATCACTGGACAGGTAAAGATCAATCGCTTCTGGGCCTTATTAAGGTTGATGGTACCGTTTACCGTTTTATGGGTAAGGAGCCGGTTGAATACAAAACCGTACTGGCCGCAGCCGAAGAAAAACCTTATACCTGTAAGTTTACAGAAGCTGAACCTTCCAAAGATTGGGCTTCTGTTAAATTTGATGACAGTAGCTGGAAAACAGGTACGGCACCTTTCAGTAATGATAAACAGGCTGCAAAAACCTTATGGACAGGCAGGGATATCTGGGTACGCCGTACTTTTACGTTGAATGACCTTAACTTTAATAAACTTTGGCTAAGGCTGCATCATGACGATGAAGCAGAAGTTTACATCAATGGTAAAAAAGTAAGCGAACAAGGCGGCGCCAATGGCGATCTGCAATATTTTACGCTTTCTAATGATGCTGTAAGCTCCCTAAAAAAAGGCGAAAACGTATTGGCATTACATTGCACCAACACCGGCGGAGGTGCCTGGCTTGATGCCGGTTTGGCCGATGAGTTAAAACCAACAGGCCATGCCGCTCTTGAACTGGCCAAACAAACCAGCGTAACCTTAAATGCAACCCAAACCATTTACAACTTTACATGTGGTAAGGCCGATCTGCAATTGACTTTCACCTCGCCATTGCTGATGAATGATCTGAGTATTTTATCGCGCCCGGTATCCTATATCAGCTATAAAGTAAAGTCAAATGATGGCGCCTCGCACGATATGAAGATCTACTTCGGTGCATCGGCAGATATCGCGCGTAATACACCACAGCAACCGGTTACCACACAGCAATACACATCAGGTACGCTGTCTGTTTTAAAAGCAGGTACTATTGAGCAACCTGTATTGCAAAAAAAAGGTGACGACCTGCGTATCGATTGGGGATACATGTACGTGGCTGTACCTAAAACAACCAATGCTCAACAATATGTAAGCAATGGTAAACAATCAGTCGATTCATTTTTTAGCGGCGATAGTAAATCAACAGTAAAAGAAGGAACCAACCTGGTTTTAAGCACCGTGATACCTTTTGGCAAAGTGGGCAAAACAGCCGTGGCAAAATTTGTGGAGCTGGGTTATGATGATATTACACCAGTGCAATACTTCCATGCCAATTTAAAACCATGGTGGCAAAACGCGCAAACCAAAACCATAGAGCAGGTATTGGCAAAAGCCGCCGCTGAATACCCTGCAGTGCTGCAAAAATGTATCGCGTTTAATACCTCCATGTACAAAGATGCCCAGAATGCCGGTGGTACGCCGTATGCTAAACTGTGTGTGCTGGCCTACAGACAGGCTATCTCAGCTCATACACTGGTGAAAAGTCCGCAGGGGGAGATCTTATTTCTGTCGAAAGAGAATTTTAGTAATGGTTCTATCAATACCGTTGACGTTACTTATCCATCGGCACCATTATTCCTGCTTTATAACCCTAAGTTGATGGAGGGTATGCTGAATGGGATATTCTACTTTAGCGAGACCGGTAAATTCGCCCATGATTTCGCTGCGCATGATCTGGGTACCTATCCTTTAGCTAATGGTCAAACTTATGGCGAGGGCATGCCTGTGGAAGAATCGGGTAATATACTGGCCTTAACCGCGGCTATAGTGAGGGCCAATGGTAATAACCCCACCTATGCCAAAAAGCACTGGAAAACACTAACTACCTGGACAAATTACTTAGCCAAAGAAGGTTTAGACCCAGCCAACCAGTTATGTACGGATGATTTTGCTGGTCACCTGGCGCGTAATGTCAATTTATCGGCCAAGGCCATTGTTGGTGTGGGCTGTTATGCGCATCTGGCCGATCTGCTTGGTCAAAAGGATGTAGCTGCAAAATACAGGGCGATGGCTAAGGATATGGTGGCTCAATGGATGAAAATGGCCGATGCCGGCGATCATTACTCCCTGGTGTTTGATAAAAAAGACACCTGGAGCCAGAAGTATAATATTATATGGGACAAGATCCTTGGCTTAAACCTGTTCCCGCAATCGGTTTACGACCGCGAGATAAAGTTCTATCTAACCAAGCAAAATCAATATGGTTTACCTTTGGATAGCCGTAAAACCTATACCAAAAGCGACTGGATCATCTGGACAGCTACCTTAGCCAAAAACAGGTCCGATTTTGAAGCGCTGGCAAACCCGGTTTATAAATACGCTATGGAAACACCAACCCGCGTACCCCTGAGCGACTGGCATGAAACTACCAACGGCAAACAGGTAGGTTTCCAGGCACGTAGTGTGGTAGGGGGGTATTATATTAAGCTTTTACAACAAAAATGGAACGCTAAATAAACCCAACCCAAATCCTCTCTGAAAGAGGGGCCATAAATAAAAATACACGCGTCATTGCGAGGTACGAAGCAATCTCTATGCTGTACAGAGCAAACATGCATAGTTGACCTGCTTGTGTAGAGATTGCTTCGTACCTCGCAATGACGCTTTTTGATTCTGGTCTAAATTTCCTACCTACATCCCTGCAGGCACCGCCCACATATCTGCGTTAAACGCGGGGTTGATCTCAAAATTGTCATACTGAATAACCAGTTTTTTTATACCCGATGTTACCACCTCATGAAAAGGGATCATGATACCCTGTACCGGGCGCAGATCTGATAACACGGATATAGATGTCCGGCCGAATGTTTTATTGGCCTCGGCCACCAGTTGGTTTTGGTCGTTGATTGCAAAAATATAGTCGTTACCATCCAATTTGCATAAAACTGAGTAGGTGTTGTTCTTGAGCTTTTGCATATTCAGCACCTGCATCTGGTTGATGGCCGGTTTGCGTAATCCCAGCAGGCCGGAGTAAAATGTACTTTTCATCTCTGCGATCCGCGCGGCCGGCATGGCGGCTTTTCTGCCATTAAGCCATTGCCATCCATCACCATTTTCTTCCTGTTCAACTGAAACCATTTTGCCATCTTCCCAAAGTTCAATCCGTATCTTGTTGCCGGGAATATCCACATAGGATACCGCCTTTACGCCCATAATAGTAGCCGAATAACACATAGTTTTGATCATGTCGAGCTTATTGCCACCATGAATACTGTTGGTTTTTAAAAGCAAAGCTTTCGCGTCGGTATTACTGGCTACATCGGTAGTTGCTGCAATGCTCGTTTTACCAGGTTGATTCATTGTATTGGTAGTTTTGGCAAAGCCTTCGTTATCGTCCTTCATAAAATATATCCCTCCGTCAATAGCTGCCATAGGCTTTTTATCACCTGTTTGACAAGAAAAGTTATGCGCTTCTGTTCTTCCATCATTGTAGGTGAGGGTAAGCGTACCGTGATCTATTTTATAGTCACCGCTGCCATTGCTGTTTTTTGTACTGCCGCCACCTATATTATCGCCCGAAACTATAGTCGCGGCCGATCTAGAATTACTAAAATGTCCTTTTCCATCAAAAATTAAACCACTATTGTTGGATACGCCAACGGCTACCATACCAGAGCCACCTCCGCCGGCACCTGCTACATGTTTCATTTCATAATATCCCGGTGGAATGCTGAGTCCGCTAAGTTTAAATAACACCGAGCCTCCTCCATGCAGGTCGCCATCCTGTATATCAAACTGATCACTTCCACGCATATAGTTTACCGTCACTTTTGACCCGTTCACCTGGTACTTGCCACTAACCCTTGTTTTCCAGTCGGGTTTATTCATTTCGTTATTGAATGTACCATCCGGTCTGAATAATATGACAATATCCGTCCTGTTCATACCACTGCCAATAAGCGGGCTTACCGAAAATCGTATACCTCCGTATACACCATTAAGTATATGCGTTTGTGCGGCGAGGTGATAAACTAGCAGGAGGCTGAGTAATAGCAGCCGGGCGGCTTTTCTCATAAGGCTGGATTTTTTTACTTAAACCACCTGGGTATCATCTTGTTTCTGCAAATAATTAAGTTAACATGTAATTAAGTTCCGCTTAAAATATCCGCTTTTCGCAAATACTAAAATTTGTATACTTTTATTGTTCAATGGAAACCAAAAACAATAAGAAAACCATCAGGGCCTGGGCCTTTTTTGATTGGGCCAACTCTGCCTACAACCTGGTCATCACCTCCACCATTTTTCCGGCTTATTATGTGGCTATAACTAAGGCCAATGGGGGCAGAGTAACCTTCTTCGGCAAAAGCTTTGTTAACACGGCGCTTTCTGATTATGCCTTGTCGGCCGCTTACCTGATCATTGTTTTACTGTTGCCCATATTGTCGTCCATTGCCGATTATAAGGGGAATAAAAAGATCTTTATGCAATTTTTTACGGCCATTGGGGCTGTGGCATGTGGTGTGTTATATTTTTTCGATGCGAATCATATCGAGTTGGGCATTATAGCCTTCGCGTTGGCCGCTATTGGCTACAGTGGCGGCTTTGTATTTTATAACTCGTATCTGCCCGAAATTGCTACTATTGACATGCAAGACAAGGTGAGCGCCAAAGGGTTTACCTACGGCTATATCGGCAGCGTATTGCTGCAGCTCATTTGTTTTGTATTTGTGATGAAACCGGAGTTGTTTGGTATTGTTGATGAAACATTCCCTGCCCGTTTATCCTTCCTGCTCGTAGGTCTGTGGTGGATGGGTTTCGCTCTTATTCCATTCATTGTATTACCCAAGGGGAGCCCCAATGCGGTTAGTCATGATCATAACATCATCAAAGGCGGATTTATAGAATTGGGAAAAGTTTGGCAAAAAGTGAAGACCATGCCTTTGCTCAAAAGATACCTTCCGGCGTTTTTCTTTTATTCCATGGGTGTACAAACCATTATGCTGGTAGCCACAGGTTTCGCGGCCAAAGAGCTGCATATGCCTACATCAGCATTGATCACCACCATTTTAATCATTCAGCTGGTGGCCATTGGTGGGGCCACCTTAATGTCCCGGTTGTCCGGCAAATACGGAAACGTTAAGGTGCTTATTGGTGTGGTGATCATCTGGATAGGGGTATGCGCAGCGGCTTATTTAACCAAAACAGCAACAGAGTTTTATGTGGTAGCGGCAGTGGTGGGTTTGGTGATGGGTGGCATCCAATCCATGTCGCGCTCCACCTACTCTAAATATTTACCTGAAAACATTACCGACACTGCATCGTTCTTCAGTTTTTATGACGTTACCGAAAAGTTGGCGATAGTAGGCGGTGTGTTCAGCTTCGGCTTTTTTGAAGAACTAACCGGCAGTCCGCGTAATTCGGTGCTGGTACTGGCCATCTTTTTTATAATAGGTTTAATATTATTGTTTTCTTTGCTGTCGGCAGAAAATAAGCTTAAGAAAAATGCGGAGCTAAGCGCCGTGTAATTTGGTGTAAGAGATGAAGATTGAGTTATTTGTACCCTGTTTTATTGATCAGTTATTCCCGGATACCGCTTTTAATACCGTAAAAGTATTGGAAAAAGCAGGGTGTAAAGTAAGCTTTAACCCTAACCAAACCTGCTGCGGACAGCCCGCCTTTAATGCCGGTTTCTGGGACGAAGCCAAGGCCGTAGGCAGCAAATTCCTGAATGATTTTTCGGACGATAGCGTGATCGTAACGCCATCGGCATCTTGTACGGGCATGGTGAAAAACTATTATAACGATCTGTTCACCAATACCGCAGTTCATAATAAATGCCGGGCGGTACAAGGTAATATCTACGAATTGTCCGACTTCCTGGTGAACATCCTGCAGTTCGACTATTTCGGCGCCGAGCTTGATGGTAAAGCTGTTTACCATGACAGCTGCGCCGCGTTGCGCGAATGTAAGATCAAGAACGAACCCCGTCAGCTGCTCTCCAAAGTTTTAGGCCTGGAACTGCTCGATCTGAAGGATAACGAAACCTGCTGCGGTTTTGGCGGCACCTTTGCGGTTAAATTCGATGGTATCTCCACCGCTATGGCGCAACAGAAAGTGGATAATGCCCTGGCTGTAGGAGCAGAGTACATCATCTCAACCGATGCTTCCTGCCTGCTGCACCTGCAAAGCTATATCGACAAAAACTGTCTCCCCATTAAAACCATGCACCTGGCAGATGTGCTGACACTGGGCTGGGGGAATGTGTGATTTTTGATTTCGGAATGGGGATTTTCGATTTCGGATTTTGTTAACAAAGCACAAATGCTCCCGCAAGCGTCCCGCTTGTGATTCTTTTTCTTTCTATAACGAATATCTTAAAATTGCTGAGTATAATTACCACAAACGAGACGTTTGCGGGGAAATAAAAAGAGTTGACATTTGTTCGTCGTGTTTTTCTATTTTTAAAGAATAAATATAAACCCAATATGACCTTATCCCAAATTTTCAAAATCGGCAAAGCAATAAGTGAAACTTTTAGAATTAATCATTTTGATCAACTATTAATTCAAATAAAAAATAGTTTGTTAGAGTATCTTTCAATTTTACATGCGGCTACGAATAACTTACCTGCCAATCAAACAAACATTATAACAGCGAGAAATTCCCTTGAAACACAGTTAAATCGTTTTCTATCGTTACATCCCGCATCAGAATCGTTTATCCAAACGCATCTTTCTGCTGAAGAGAAAAGTATTTTTATGATTAATCCTGGAGAGCTAACCCTTGCAATTCGCAATTTTAGAATGCTGGTTCCGATAGATATACTTCCCAATATAGATGCAGCAATAACTTCTACAGAAGCCCTGAATAATATATTAACTCAATATCAACAATTTAAGGATTTTTATTCTTTTGCAAGTGCTTTTCATCCTCAAATAGAAGATAATAACGACGATAATGGTGTTTTTAGTAATAGCTTATCCATAATTTTTGAAGATGAGGCGCTCATAACTAAACTAAGTGAAGTTTCTATTGCGTCAAAAGATTGGGGCTTTATCATAAATTGCTTCGCGAGATTAGTAAATGAAACAGATACTGATGCCGAAATTATATCAGTTAAAAGAGGATCGCTGATTATAATTATTGCCTCAACTGTGGCGGTAATTGGAGCTATTTGCAAGGCAAGTGATAAAATTGTGAAATGTTTTTTAATGATATTAAATGCGAAGCAAAGCGTTTTGGAACTTGAAAAAACAGGTCTTTATACGAAATTAGAAATAGATGCATTAAAAAAGAAACAGGCAATTAATGTAAAGAAACAAGCGCAGCTAATAACAAATGAATTATTAGAAGACTATTTGCCAGATACAACCCACCCAGATTATCATGAAATTAAAGTTGCGGTAAAAAAAGCGGTTGAACAGATGATACGATTTGAAAATAAAGGAGGCCGAATAGATGCTAATTTAATAGAAGCAAGCCTCGAATACCAAAAAATAGTTGCGGATTTAAGGGAAAGGAATATAGAACACAAAATGTTAAGGAGTAATGTTGCGAGCTTAATCGAAGGAAAACAATTTCTGAAATTGGAAGAAAATAATGAAAAAGGTGAGGATGAAACGGACGAAGAATCGGCTGTTTAAAGCTGAGAAATAAATATTTGATGAGAATAATACCACCGCCCCAACCAGGAGAATACCCACCATACGCTATCATGTACATGAAATTACTGCCTGCGGATGGCTTGATATTAAAGCACCTGCAGGATAATTTTGATATGGTGAAGGAGTTGGTCTATTCTTTACCCGAAGATGTCTTATATCATCGCTACGCGCCGGGTAAATGGAGTATAAAAGAAACATTGGTACATATTATTGACGACGAACGTATTTTTGCCTATCGTGCCCTGCGCTTCGCCCGTAACGAAAAAAACAACCTCATCGGTTTTGATCAGGATGCTTACGCGGTTTATTCGGAAGCTGATAACCGGTCGCTGGATAATATTTTTGAAGAGTATGAGGCCGTAAGGAGAGCGACCATCGCCTTATTCAATGGCCTGCCCGATAATGCTTTCGACAGGATGGGGCATGGCACGGGTACAGCCAATGACGCTACGGTAAGAGCCCTGGCGTATCACATTGCCGGGCACGAGTTGCACCATATCAACCTAATTAAAGAGAAGTATCTGCAAGCCGGATCTTAAAAGCAGGTGATATGGTTTCTGCCCCACTGAGGCTTCGAATAATGTAAAGCCCGGGAACTTCCCTTCACGAGCTCCTGAGGAGACAGGAAATGCTTTCTTAAAGAAAATAGACCCGTTGGCTTTTCAATATGTATTTTAAATGATGTTAAATATACTTTTATGTTAAATATAATTTACTGTATAATCTTTTGATGGTTAAGTCCGTTTATTGATGATATAAACCATAAATCTATAATATCATCATGATTCAATCAAACAACACCGTACAGGATTTAACAACAACTTCGGGGGGGACCGTTGACACCGTTTCGGTAACTTCCGGTTTTAATGTAGTTGGAGATGGAGGAGGAGGTAATTTTATCTGGAAAACCATAGCAGTATACGGCCCCCGGCCAACTGCTGATGGGGGTATCATTGTTTATAGTACCGCCGACGTAACCGGCTGGTGGGAAAGGCAATTTGAATTTGCCGACATTCGCTTTTGGGGAGGGAAAGCCGATGTTAAAGTGCTTAACGACGCAAACATGACCGCAAGCTCGGCTGTATTAACGTCGGCATCTGCCAACTTTACCGCAAAAGACATTGGTAAGAAAATTTATGTAGTTGGCGTGGGTGCTACCGCTTTAACATTAACTGCAACCATATCTGCATATACCTCTGCTACACAAGTAACTTTATCTGTAGCTGCTTCAACCACGGCCAGTAATACGCCGGCAACTTATGGTACCGATAGCACTAACGCGTTTACCAGCATAAATAACTACGGAAGATCACTGGTTGGTAAATCATTGCAGATAGTTCTTCAGTCGGGCACTTATATGACCAATTTTAATAACTGGCTTGCCGGGATAAGATCAGTTGAGGTGATCGGTAATGGAGCAAATATCATGTGTACCCATGGCGCTGCCGATCCAAATGGTTATGCATTTAATCAACAGGCGCTTAACATGCCATCTGTTTTTGACACCTTTGATAATACTTTTTATAACGGAAGTTTGACCCCTTATGTTTATGGCGACCTGATCGCATCAACGGTAAGCACATCTGCTTCTTCGGCCCAGTCTGTAACTACGCTTACCGCAACTGATGCGGCTAATTATACGCCCGGTACCTGGGCATTGATATATGGTTTTGAACACGAGAATATTCCGGGGTTTCCACCTGATGCAAGATATTATGATTATGTAAAAGTGGTTACGGCTGATGCATCAACAGGTATAATTACATTTGACCGTGCTTTGAATTACGAATATGATGCCGGTTGGCCAGATAATCTTCCTGGTGGAGGTGTAGGAGGTGCGCCGCGTATTATCAGTTGCACACGATCAAATTTTCAAACAATAGAAGACCTGGTTATCAGGGATCTGAGCCTGGTTCCATTTAATGGATGGGTAAGCCCAAATGCGGCGCTTAGAACTGCAAGACTGTCTGTTTATGGATATATTAACGCAAGATTTTATAATGTAAATTGTGGGTCGGTATACCCGGGGCAAGGTAAAAACCTGCTTTTTGATACTTGCCAGTTTTCCAAAGCATGTGAACCGGATAAACTTATTGATCAATTGATATTTAAGAACACCTCTTTTGTTGATGTGGTAAATGGTGGCGGGGTGAATTTTTTGCAGATGCTTAACTGTACATTCTCCGGACAGTTTAATATTAGCCCACGCTATCTGGATATCGATAATTGCACCTTTGCTTCAACATCATTTGGTTCATCATCAGCATTGGCCTTTTTTGGACAGAATAAAGGTGTAGAGCATGTGAGGTTAGGAACCAATGTTTGGAATTGCAGTTTGCCCGGACGCTTGGCTTTGATAGCCAATTCCAATAACACGATACTGACAGTAGATACCGTGGTTAATAATACATTGGTCTTGGTAACCAATGCTCATTGGATTACGGCTACAAATGGCAGGCAAGTGTTACCCGGCAGCATAGGTTATACCAGTACAAATAAAAGATTTATCGTAAAAAGGGTTTATGCTTATGATGCCAATAATGTGGGCATAGTGGGTGATTTTTCACAAGTACCGGTAGTTGGCGATATATTTAAATTTATCTATGTAAGAAGAATATCGGTTGAAGGCAGACAGCATAAAATAGGTGCTAATGCTAATAATTACCAATTATTTTTGACTGAAGACCTGTTTCCCCAAATTCAATACCGGGAAAATACACCTGCGCATGACCTGAAACGGATCCTGCTTACAGATCAGGACATTACTCAAGGTAACTCTGCAAACGTCAGAAGCCTGTTTGGCTATCCATGCCGATTAGTGGTAAACGTAATTAAAGCTTATACTGGAGCAGATACTAATGCTTTATTGAAACTGGTATCATACACTACCGGGACATTTACGCAGACAATTGACCTGAAATTTACCGGAATACGGGTGGCAGAAATAGGCAGGAATTCCGGAGTAGCTGGAGCTGATGTCCTGGCAAATATTGATCCATCCTATATGCCTACCTTCAGGTTTTACTGGGCGGGGGCGTCTGCAGGCACATTAACTGCTACAGATTCCAGTCAATTGCCAATTGTTCAGATTTATCTGGAAGCTTTTGAATTGATCCGATAGTTTTCAGCTCTTGACCAATCAGGATGACTGAAATTTGCCGGTCTGCTCCGGATTTCGTATCTTTATATTACAACGGCCCGCTGCTCTTTTATCAGAGTAGCGGGCCGTTGTAGTTAAGACCAAAAAGAAGTCAAAAATTGGCCATTTTTTATGTAGTTTATTGATGATCAATAGTTTAATACTTTTTAAACTTTTCAAAAGGCATCAAAATTGTGTTGAAATTTGTTAAAAAGTGTTAAAATCGATGGTTTTGAATCAATTTTCAAGCGTTTTTAAGCCGTTTTTGATCAGAAAAGTGTTAAAATTTAAGGTTTAAAAAGTTTTTGAAAGGGGTGAGGGGATTTTGAAAATCTAAATCAAAATAAAATCTTAATTTAGCGCCACAAAAATAAAGATCACTTTGTAGGTGATCGGCAAACGTAATTTTATAAAAATTTAAATCATAGTTGTAGATGATTAGTATTACACTTCCTGATGGATCCGTTCGTCAGTATGATAAAGGGATCACTTCCTTGCAGATCGCATTATCGATCTCCGAAGGATTAGCACGTAACGTATTAGCCGCCGAAGTTGATGGCCAGGTTTGGGATGCCAGCCGCCCCATTGAGCAGGACGCGCACGTTAAATTATTAACCTGGAACGATACTTCTGGAAAATCAACCTTCTGGCACTCATCGGCCCACTTAATGGCCGAAGCCCTGGAAGCGCTGTATCCGGGTACCAAATTTGGTATCGGTCCGGCCATCGAAACCGGTTTCTATTATGATGTTGACTTTGGTGACCGTGAATTTTCTTCAGACGAGTTTAAACAGATCGAAGATAAGATCATTGAGCTGGCCAAAACCAAAGAAGAGTATATCCGCAAACCGGTAAGCAAAGCCGATGCGATTGAATATTTTACCGAAAAAGGCGACGAATACAAGCTCGATCTGATCAAGGATCTGGCCGATGGTTCGATCACTTTTTACACACAAGGTAACTTTACCGACCTGTGCCGTGGTCCACATATCCCTAATACAGGCTTTATAAAGGCTGTTAAACTGATGAGCGTTGCCGGTGCCTATTGGCGCGGCGATGAAACCCGTAAACAGCTTACCCGTATTTACGCGGTTACATTCCCTAAAGCCAGCGAATTGACCGACTACCTGCACATGATCGAAGAAGCTAAAAAACGCGATCACCGCAAGTTGGGTAAAGAACTGGAACTGTTCACTTTCTCCGAAAAAGTGGGCATGGGCTTGCCGTTGTGGTTACCAAAAGGCACCGCCTTGCGCGAACGCTTGACTAACTTTTTACAAAAAGCGCAGGTTAGGGCAGGGTATGAGCAGGTGATTACACCGCATATCGGGCATAAAAATCTGTATGTAACATCAGGTCACTACGAAAAATACGGTGCCGATTCATTTCAGCCGATAAAGACACCGCAGGAGGGAGAGGAGTTCTTTTTAAAACCGATGAACTGCCCGCACCACTGCGAAATATACAAAAGCAAGCCTCGTTCATACAAAGATCTTCCGGTTCGTTTGGCGGAGTTTGGTACGGTTTACCGTTATGAGCAAAGCGGTGAGTTGCATGGCTTAACCCGCGTACGTGGCTTTACTCAGGACGACGCGCATTTATTTTGCCGCCCGGATCAGGTAAAAGATGAGTTTAAAAAAGTGATCGACCTGGTGTTATATGTGTTCAAAGCCCTTGGTTTTGAGAACTATACAGCCCAGGTATCCTTACGCGACCCGGAAAATAAAGGTAAATACATCGGTACCGACGAAAACTGGGCCCTGGCTGAATCAGCTATTATTGAAGCTGCGGATGAAAAAGGTTTGATCACCGTTCAGGAATTAGGCGAAGCTGCTTTTTACGGGCCTAAGCTTGATTTTATGGTGAAAGATGCCCTGGGTCGTAAATGGCAATTGGGTACCATACAGGTTGATTATAACCTCCCTGAGCGTTTTGAACTGGAGTACACAGGCAGCGATAATCAGAAACATCGCCCGGTAATGATCCACAGAGCGCCGTTTGGTTCATTGGAGCGTTTTATAGCGGTATTAATTGAGCATTGCGCGGGTAATTTCCCGCTTTGGTTATCGCCGGAGCAGTTTATTATTTTACCCATATCAGAAAAATTTGAGGAATATGCAAAAAAACTTTCTGAT
>Ga0207671_10001211_pt1 | contig 30648 bp, 22 predicted proteins | sample KBSC24metaG_FD_184352 | JGI IMG/M metagenome (GOLD analysis project Ga0207671, IMG submission 184352) | Corn rhizosphere microbial communities from Kellogg Biological Station, Michigan, USA - KBS C2-4 metaG (SPAdes) (version 2) | ecosystem: Host-associated > Plants > Roots > Rhizosphere > Soil...
GGCCATTGCCGGCCTTCGGATAGTGGGGTTCGATGACTCTGCACAACTGCGCCCACGGAACGATCTGCTCCATCGCCGCCAGGAAGGCGTCGCGCTTTGTCGGCCTGCGGTACTGCTCGTACTGGGTTTGTGATCGGCGGCCATCGCCAGAGTCTGTTGCTTCATGTCGAAGTTGATGCATGCGGCATGCCAGATAGGGACTTAATCAGCATTGCCTTAAGTCATGAATTGATCGAGACAGCCTCTGAGGGGTCGGCAGTCCGGCCGCTACAACCCGTGGGGCGAGTGACTCAACGCATCGGCCACATAGCGCTTCAACTCGGGTGGTTCGGCGCCGATATGAAACGCCCGGCGCTGATCGCGCAGCTCGGCGTCGTGCGCGGTGAAGCGATCGAGCCGGCGCTGATGCTCCACCCAGTTCTCGTCGACGAAGTATTCGATATAGCGCGACACATGCATCGCGTCGCGAAAGAGGCCCCACGACAACGCCCCCTGGCGCAGGCGTGCCTGGCGCGTGCGCTCCATCACCGCGGCGAATTCGGCTGCACGCGCCGGGTCGATCAGATACTCGATGGTGACCATCACCGGACCGTCGTCAGCGGCGATCGGCACCACCGGCTCCGGCAACTGGCGCGTGGCCGCGGGCGTGAAATCGAGCTCGGCGCCGCCGCCGACCGTCTGCCGGCGCGTCGCCAGCAGCGCGACCACGCCGAACAGCGCGGCTCCGCCGATCGCCCAATCGACGCCCCACCACGCCGCGGCCTGGCCCCACAGCATCGAGCCGGCCGCCGAGCCGCCCATCAAGGCGGTCTGGTAGATCGACATGCCGCGTGCCCGCACCCAGTCGGGCAGTGCCATCTGCGCCGCAACGGTCAGCGAGTTCGCCACCGAAATCCACGCCATGCCGACGACGATCATGGCCGGAAACGCGATCCAGAGTTCGTGCATCAGCACGGCCAGCAGGCTGAAGCCGGCGTGCGCCAGTGTTCCGTACAAGACGAAGTGGTCTCGCCCGAAGCGCGCCCGCCAGCGGGGAAAGTACAGCGCCGCGACAATGGCGCCGGCGCCGATGCACGACAGCATCACAGTGAATGTCGTGGGCCCGCCGCCATGCATCTGGCGCGCGACCAACGGCAGCAGCGCAAGCAGCCCGGAGGCCTGCACGAAGAAGAGGAAGATGCGCAGCAGCACCACCTTGAGCCGCGGCGACTGCAGCGTGAAGCCGATGCCGGCACGCATCGCCCCGACGAAGCGCTCCCCTGGCAAGGTGCTCGTCGCACGCACCGAGCGCCAGCGCAGGATGAGCCAGAACGCAACCGCCGCGAGCAGCGCGTTCAGCACGAAGACGGCCGCCGGGCTGACCAGCGAGATCAATGTACCGGCCACGATCGGCCCGATCACGCGCGACAGGTTCATCGAGATGCCGTTCAGCGCCAGCGCCGCCGGCAAGTGCTCCCGGGAGACGACCTGCGGCACGATCGCCGAGAAGACTGGCCAGCGCATCGCCAGGCCGACGCCGTTGACAAAGGTCAGCGCAAGCAGCAGCGGTGCGGACAGCCATCCCGCGAGCGACAGCAGGGCCAGTAGCACGGCCGTCAGCGAAACCCAGGCCTGGGTCGCGGCGAAGTAGCGGCGCCGATCGACGATGTCGGCCACCGCGCCGCTCGGGATGCCGAGCAGGAACACCGGCAAGGTCGATGCGGTCTGCACCAGGGCGACCATGATCGGGCTCGTCGTCAGCGATGTCATCAGCCAGGCCGCCGCCACGTCGTTCATCCACATCGTCAGGTTGGCTGCCAGCCAGGCGAACCACAGCCCGCGAAAGACCGGAGCCTGCAACGGGAGGAGTGCGGCCGCCATCACTTCCCGGCAACCGTTCGACGCCCGCCGCCGGCGGGGCCATTGAGGCCTTCGGCCGTGGGATTTGCAGCGAACGGAGTCAATCTCCACCTACCACATCGCCGCCCTCGGCAGTCCGCCACGCAGGCGTGCCTGCACTGGCCGGGACGGAGCACCCTGCGCCCATCAAGCTGCTGGCCGATGACCCGGCACGGCCGGTCTTCCCGGACGAGATCACTTCCGGCGGTGCCTGCACGATGGGAGCGGCGGCGGCGAGGATCGCGTCCCGGTCGCGACCCGGCGGCGGATAGATGCGCTCGCGATTGATGACCTGCTTTGTGCGCTTGGCTGTCATGCCCTGCGATACCAGCCGCCGCTCCCGGCCGACGGTGTAGGCGGCTCCCCAGCGGCCGAGGTCGAGCACCGTCACGTACCAGTCGATGTGCAGCGGCAGCGGGGGCAGGCCCAGCAGGTCGGCTGCGACGTTGTGCCCGGCATAGCGCCCCATCGGCCGCGCATGCTGGCAAGACATGACGGACGGGTGAACGCCATCGAGCAGCGACCAGGCCGCGTCGCCGGCCGCGTAGACATCGGGCAGGCCTTCGACCCGCATGAATTCGTCGACCGGCAGCCGGCCGAGCCGGTCGCATTCGATCGGCAACTGCCCCGACAGCGGATGGGCCCGCATGCCGCCGCACCAGACGATGGTCTCGGCCGCGATGAATTCGCCGCCAGCCAATGTCAAGCCGGCCGGTCCGAGCGCATCGATCACAACACCGCCGCGGCTCTCCACCTGCAATGCGGCGAGCGCCTCCGCGATCACCGGCGCGGCCTCGCCCATCCCGGCCCCGATGACGGGATGCGCGTCGAGCAGCAGCACGCGGGGCCGGCGACCGGGTGCATCGCCCGCAAGCGGCTCGAGTCGCGCCACCATCTCGGCGGCGGTCTCGATGCCGGTCAATCCGCCGCCGACCACCACGATCGTGTCGCGACCCGGCGTTGCGGCCAGCTCGCGCAGACCCTTCAAATGATCGTCGAGCCGCTTCGCGCCCGCGTAGCTGTCGACGTCGAATCCGAATTCGGCGAGTCCCGGCACCGCTGGCCGGACCAGTTCGCTCCCGAGGGCGTAGACCAGCCGGTCGTAGTGGACCTGCCGTTCGCCGGCGTCGGTGCGCACCAGCACCGTCTTTCGGTCGAGATCGATGCCGGCCACGTCGCCCCGGATGCGCTCGACGCCGATCGGATCGAGCACGTCGTCGAACGGCACGAGCACCGGCGACAGGTCGGCCTCGTAGTTGCGAACGCGGATGTTGTGACTGTCGTGCCGATCGACCAGCGTGACACCGATCGTGTCTCGCGGGGTGCCGTTCTCGGCCAGCTTGCGCGCCGCGGCCACCGCGGCCCACAAACCCGCGAAACCGCCGCCGATCACGAGGATGGCTTTCATCGTCAGGACTCCAGGCGAGCACCGCACGACGCGCGAATCACCAGCTCGGCCTCGCGCTCGGTGCGTTTCGGCACCCCGCCTCCTTCGCCGCGCAGCTGCGCCAGCAGCGCCTGCATCGCATCCCGGCCGTGGCCGATCGCGTCCGAGCGGATGGTGCTGAGCGGCGGCGTGGCGTAGGCCGCGAGCGGGATGTCGTCGTAGCCCACCAGCGCGACGTCCTGCGGGATGCGCAATCCGGCCTCGTTGAATGCCTTGATGGCACCGAAGGCGATCGTGTCGTTGCCGGCGAAGAGCGCGGTGATGCCGGTGTTGCGCGCCAGCAGCCGCTGCGTCGCGACGTAGCCGCTCTCGGCGCTGATGTCGGCGTATTCGATCCAGGCGGGATCGGCATCGATGCCGGCGGCGGACAACGCGTCGTGCCACCCCTGCTCCCGTTCGGTCACCGAGCGGTACTCGGGCTGGGCGAAGCTGACGTAGGCAACCCGTCGATGGCCCAGCCCCAGCAGATGATTCACGGCCGTGGCAGCGGCGAGGGTCGTGTCGTTGCCGAGCGTATGAAACCCCGCCAGATCCGGCCGCGCGCCGCTCAGCACGATCAGCGGAATGCCCGCATCGCGCACCCGCTCGAGATGCTCGAACTCGGCCGTGCGCGGGTTGACGACGATCAGCCCGTCGATGCGCCGGCTCGTCACCAGGTTGACGAAGCTGCCCGGCTCGCGGCCGCCGTCTTCGGTCGACTCGATCAGCAGCTTCAGGTCGTGGCGATGGCATTCCTCGTTGATGCTCGCCACCAGCTGGCCGAGGAAGGCATCGACGTAAAGATGCGCGGCTTTCGGAATGACCAGCGCGACGGTCCCGCTCATGCCGCTGACCAGCGAACGGGCTGCGGCATTCGGCTCATAGCCCATCTCGCGGGCGATCGCCAGCACGCGCTCGCGCGTGATCTCGCTGATGCCCCGGTCCATCACGTTGTTGAGCACGAAAGAGACCGTCGTACGCGAGACACCGGCGCGGCGCGCGACCTCGCTGCTGGTGGGGGACGGTCTTGTGGCGGGCGGCATCGGCGCAGTCTCGAATCGCTTCGGGGACTCAGCCCCGAAGGTACTCCGGCAGCCACGCGCGGTGCGCCGCCAGCAACTCGTCCACCATCGTGCGGATCTGCTCCAGATCGAGGACGGCGGCGGTGTGCGGGTCGAGCATCGCGGCATGGTACACATGCTCGCGATTGCGCTTCAGCACCGATTCGACGACCAGCTCCTGCACGTTGACGTTGGTCCGCATCAGCGCCGCGAGCTGCACCGGCAGCTCGCCGACACGCGTCGGCTGCACCCCGTTCGCATCGACCAGGCAGGGCACCTCCACGGCGCAGCCTTGCGGCAGGTTGTCGATCAGCTGCTTGTTGAGGACGTTGCCGTAGATCACCCGCGGCTGGCCGGTGACCATCGCATGGATGATGGTGCCGCCGAACTCCACCGAGCGTTCGATGCGGTTCAGCCCTTCGAGCAGGCGCGCCGAGTGGATCAGCTCGCGCGGCATCACATGGATGTTCGCGGCGGCCAGCTCGGCCTGGAGCGCGGCCACATCCTGCGAGCCCGGGCTTTCCAGTTCGCGCTCGATGTACGGCCACGCGTGTTCGAAGACCTGGCAGCGGCCCGGGTACTCGTCGAGCGGGATGTTGAACTTCGCCAGCAGCTCCTCGCGCCCCTGCTTGATGAACCAGGGCACGTACTCGCTGAAGTGCTCGCTCGATTCGGTCGGGAAGTAGCCGAGCTGGTTCAGCATCTCGTAGCGCACGCGGTTCCAGGCGGGCATGCTGCCGTCGCGGGCGATCTGCTTCAGCCGCGGCATCAGATCGACGCCCTGGTGCTCGAAGCGCAGGTAGAACGACATGTGGTTGATGCCGGCGCAGCGGAAGTCGATCTCGTCGACCGGCAGGCCCAGGTCGTCGGCCAGTTCGTGCGCGGTGTGCTGCACGCTGTGGCACAGGCCGACGGTCGGCACCCGCTTGGAGGACTTGTTCAGCGCCCAGGTGATCATCGCCATCGGGTTGACGTAGTTCAGGTGGATCGCGCCCTCGGCGCAGAGCTCCTCCATGTCTCTCAGCATCTCGAGCTGGACCGGAATCGTGCGCAGGCCGCGCATGATGCCGCCGATGCCGAGCGTGTCGCCGATGGTCTGACGCAGGCCGTACTTGGTCGGGATGTCGAAGTCGGTGACGGTGGCCGGCTTGTAGCCGCCGACCTGGATCGTGCTGATCACGAATCGCGCGCCTTCGAGCGCACGGCGCCGGTCGATCGAAGCGGTGATCGTCGGCTTCGCGCCGAGGCCGTCCGCCATGCGATGGGCCACTTTTTCGGCCAGGCGCAAACGATGTTCGTCGATGTCGTGCAGCGCCAGCTCGCAGCCGGCGAGCTCGGGGTACGACAGGATGTCCCCAAGCAGGTTGCGGGTGAAAACGATGCTGCCGGCACCGATCAGCGTGATCTTCAGGCGTCGTGGGGTCATGGTTGTCCTCGAGGGAATGCGGCGGCGGGCGGGATGCCGAGCGCCAGGTTTGGGCCTTCAGACCTCGATTCTGACACGCGTTAGCCTCAATCTAACTCGCGTTAGGTGAGGGTTTGCACCAGATTGAACTTCTCACCCGCTCGACTAAAGTCAATTCGCTAACACGCGTTAGTCGCCGCTGCAAACAAGCCGACAACATCCGGAGACCCGATGCAAACCACTGTCTCAACCCTGCCGCCGCCGCGGGTGGCGAGCCCGCCGAAGCCACACGCGCTGAGCGTCACGCGGCGCGCCGAAACCCTCACCGCCTGGGCACTGATCCTGCCCGCGCTGATCGGCTTCCTGTTGTTCTACGCCTGGCCCACCTTGCGTGCGATCCAGATCAGCTTCACCGACTGGAACCTGCTGCGTGCGCCGAAGTTCGTCGGCCTGGCCAACTACGCGCACATGCTCGAAGACGGCAAGTTCTGGCAGGGCATGAAGCTCTCGCTGTACTACGTGCTGCTGAACATCCCGATGCAGACGGCGCTCGGCCTCTTCCTCGCCGTCGCGATGGATCGGCTCTCGCGCTCCCTCTTCGTCAAGTCGGTGGTGCTGCTGCCCTACCTGCTGTCGAACGTGCTGGTCGCGATGATGTGGCTGTGGATGCTCGACCCGGTGCTCGGCTGGGTCAATTCCGTCATCGCCTCGGTCGGCCTGGAGCGCCAGCCCTTCTTCGGCGGCGCCGAAGAAGCGCTGCTGACGGTCGCCGCAGTCAACATCTGGCGCCACATGGGCCTGGTCGCGATGCTCTTCCTCGCCGGCCTGCAGAACATCCCGCGCCACCTGTACGAGGCCGCATCGCTCGAAGGCGCCTCGGAGTGGCAGATGTTCTGGCGCATCACCTTGCCGCTGCTGCGCCCGGTGATGGTCTTCGTGCTCGTCACCAGCGTCACCGGCTCGTTCCAGATCTTCGACACGATCGCCGTGACCACCAATGGCGGTCCGCTGGATTCGACCCGCGTGATCGTCCACTACATCGTCCAGAACGCCTTCAGCTTCTACAAGATGGGCTATGCCTCGGCGATGTCGATGGCGCTGTGCCTGGTGATGCTGGCCTACACGATGCTGCAGATGCGCATCCTGCGCGCCTCCGAAAACGATCTGGCTTGAGGAGCACATCGCCATGAGCACATTGACCACCAACATCCCCGGCATGCACCGCCGGTCGGCGTTCACGCCGGGCCGGGTCTTCGCGTGGGCCATCCTCGCGCTGATGCTCGGCATCACGCTGATGCCGCTCTGGGTCGTCATCAAGACCGCGCTGACGCACCCGAACGACTTGTTCACGCATTCGACCGACCTGCTGCCCTCGTCGGCCACCTTGCTCAACTTCAAACGCGTGCTCGGCCTGATGACGCCGCAGGAGAGCCTGGCCCTCGGCGGCTCGGGCGCGGAGATCAACTTCCTTCGCGCCCTCGGCAACTCGGTGCTGTTCACGGCCATCATCGTCGCGATGCAGATCAGCTCTGCGGCGATGTCGGCCTATGCCTTCGCCCGGCTGCGTTTCCCCGGCCGCAACGCTCTCTTCGCCTGTTTCATCGGCTCGATGATGGTGCCGAGCGTGGTGACCTTCATCCCCAACTTCATCCTCATCAAGGAGCTGGGCTGGCTGAACACGATGGCCGGCATGGTCGCGCCGTTCTGCCTGATGCAGGGCTTCTCGATCTTCTTCCTGCGGCAGTTCTTTCTCTCGATCCCGCATGACCTGGAAGAGGCCGCGCTGCTGGATGGCGCCTCGCACCTCTACATCTTCGCCAGGGTGGTGCTGCCGCTGAGCGTCACCCCGCTGGCGACGATCGCGATGCTCACCGGCATCAACATGTGGAACGAGTTCTTCTGGCCCTACCTGGTCGCGAAGGACGAAGTCCAGCAGGTGCTGCCGGTCGCGTTGCAGTCCTTCAAGTCGCAGACGCCGCAAGGCCAGCCGGACTGGACCGGCCTGATGGCCGCCGCCGCGATCACCGTGCTTCCCACCATCGTGCTGCTGGTTGGCTTCGGCCGGCGCGTCGTCGAGTCCGTGCAGTTCAGCGGCGGCAAATGAAAGCCCCCTGCCCTGCCACCACCGAAGCCCCACTGCCCTCACCCGCCCTTTTGAATCGGAGACACAACATGTTCCAGATCAACACCCTCTCGGCCGCCATCGCTTCCACCCTCGTGCTGGCCGCGGCCAGCGCCTCGGCGGTCGAAGTCAAGTATTCGCTGTGGGACTCGAACCAGCTGCCCGCCTACCAGGCCTGCGCCGCCGACTTCACGAAGAAGAACCCGGCCATCACGATCAAGTTCCAGCAGACCGGCTGGGACGGCTACTGGTCCGGCCTCTCGACCAACATGGTCTCCGGCACCGCGCCGGATGTCTTCACCGACCACCTCGCCAAATTCCCGGAGTTCGCGAAGAACCAGCAGCTGCTCGACCTCACGCCCTACATCCAGAAGGACAAGCTCGACACCACGATCTACGCCACGGGCCTGTACGAGAACTGGGGCCGCGGCGGCAAGCAGTACGCGCTGCCGAAGGACTGGGACACGATCGGCCTGATCGTCAACATGGATGCGGCGAAGAAGGCCGGCGTGACCCTCGCCGACCTGCAGGCGATGACCTGGAACCCGAAGGACGGCGGCACGTTCGAGCAGATCGTGCGCAAGCTGACGGTCGATGCCGCCGGCAACAACGCGCTGAGCCCGAAGTTCGACAAGAAGAGCGTGGCGGTCTACGGCTACCAGAACCCGGGCACCGGCGGCATGTCGGGCCAGACGACCTGGAGCGGCTTCGCCGTCTCCGACGGCTTCAAGTACCAGGACAAGCCCTGGGACGCCAAGCTCTACTACGACAGCCCGAAGCTCGCCGAAACGCTGACCTACCTCGCCGGCCTGCCCGGCAAGGGCCTCTCCGCCACCTACGAGAACACCAAGACCCTGGGCTCGGACGCGATGTTCGTCGGCAGGAAGGTGGCCATCGTCCCGCAAGGCTCATGGATGGTCAGCTACTTCAAGGACAACGCCAAGTTCGAACACGCCTGGGTGCCGCTGCCGACGGGCCCGAACGGCACGCGCGCCACGATGTTCAACGGCCTGGGCGATTCGATCTGGGCCGGCAGCAAGGTGAAGGACCAGGCCTGGCAGTGGGTCAAGTACCTGGGCTCGGCGGACTGCCAGAACACCGTCGCGACCTATGGCGTGGTGTTCCCGGCCGTCAAGGGTACGGCCGAGAAGGCGATCGAGGCGCAGAAGAAGAAGGGAGTGGATTCGTCGGCCTTCCTGACGATGTCGAAGTCGACCACCTTCCTGACCCCGATGGTCGACAACACCTCGGAGATCGAGGAGACGATCAGCGGCGCGCTCGAGTCCGTGCTGATGGGCCGCGGCGATGCGGCGTCGACGATGAAGACGGCCAACGCAAAAGCCAACGAGCTCGCGAAGAACTGATCTCCGCACTGCCGAACCCACTCGAGGAACACACCATGGCCAGCATCGAACTGCAATCCGTCTCGAAGACCTATGGCGAACACGTCGCGGTGATCCGCGACGTGGACCTGCACATCAAGCAAGGCGAGTTCTGCGTCTTCGTCGGGCCTTCGGGCTGCGGCAAGTCGACCTTGCTGCGCATGATCGCGGGGCTGGAGGACATCAGCGGCGGCAACCTGCTGATCGGCGGCCAGCGCATGAACGACACCACGCCGGCCAAGCGCGGCGTGGCCATGGTGTTCCAGAGCTACGCGCTCTTCCCGCACCTCACGGTGTACGAGAACCTGGCCTTCGGCATGACCCTCGCGAAGATGGACAAGGCGCTGATCAAGCAGAAGGTGGGCGCGGCCGCGCGCGTGCTGCAGCTCGATCACTTGCTGGAGCGCAAGCCGAAGGCCTTGTCGGGCGGGCAGCGCCAGCGCGTCGCGATCGGCCGCGCCATCGTGCGCGAGCCGGGCGTGTTCCTGTTCGACGAGCCGCTGTCCAACCTCGACGCGGCCCTGCGCGTGCAGACGCGCTTCGAGATCGCGAAGATCCACCGCGACTTCGGCAAAGCGAGCACGGTCTACGTGACGCACGACCAGATCGAGGCGATGACCTTGGCCGACCGCATCCTGCTGCTCAACTCCGGCGACGCGGTGACGCGCGAAGGCAGCGTCGCGCAATGCGGGTCGCCGCTGGAGCTGTACCACGCGCCGCGCAACATCTTCGTCGCCGGCTTCATCGGCTCGCCGAAGATGAACTTCCTGCCGGCGGTCTTGATCCAGGGCCGCGGCGACAAGGCCCGCGTGCGGCTGGCCGCCGGCGACGAGCTCGACGTCCAGGTCGATGCCAGCGCCTTGCAGCCCGGCCAGACAGTGACCGTGGGCCTGCGGCCCGAGCATGCCGAGTTGGGCACGGCAACACAGTCCATCGTGCGCCAGGTGCAGTGGCAGGAACGCCTCGGCGAGTCGACCTACCTGTACCTCGACAGCGGCGTCGCCAACGAGCCGATCGTCGTCAAGGCACCGGGCTTCGCGCATGCGGAGACGGGGCAGCGGCTGGCGGTGTCGCTGCCGGCGGCGGCGCTGCACTTGTTCGACGGACAGGGCCACGCGCTGGCACGGCGAGTCCCGGCGGCCGATCTGCTGTTGCCGCGCGCCGCCTGATCTCGAGCCGGTGGCTGTGGCATCCCAGCGCGGGATGCCGCCAGCGCCCTGCCCTCCACTTTTTCATCCGACCGTCCGATGACCCCGAACCTTCCCCACGCTCCCGCCGACTTCGTCGTGCTGCACAGCCGCCACAGCACGCTGGTGCTCGAGGCCCATGCCGACGAGGCGCCGATCTGGCGCTACTGGGGCCCGCGCCTGCCCGACGGCGCCACACCCGGGGTGCCCTTGCGCGAGACCCGGCCGCTGCCGAACTTCATGCTCGATTTCGACCAGCCGCTGACCCTGCTGCCGACCTTCGGCGTCGGCTGGTTCGGCCAGAGCGCGCTGCTGGCGCATCGAGATGGCGAGGACTTCGCGCAGGCCATCACCCGCTGCGAGGTCGAATGGACCGAGCCCGGCCGCGCAGTGCGGCTGCGCCTCATCGACGACGTTGCCTCGATCCGCGTCGACGTGACGCTGAAGCTCGACGAAGCCAGCGACGTGCTGACGATGCGCAGCGAACTCAGCAACCTCGGCGACAACATGCTCGACGTGCAGTGGCTCGCGGCCGGCACCCTGCCGCTGCCGCAGCGCGCCGACTGCGTGCGCTCGTATGCCGGCCAGCACGCCCACGAATTCATCCTGCAGGTCGAGCCGCTGACGCGCAGCCAGTGGCGCCGCGAGAACCGGCGCGGCCGCACTTCGCACGACTGCTTTCCCGGCGCGGTCGTCACGACCCCGGGTGCGACCGAGCACAGCGGCCTCGTCTTCGGTGCTCACCTGGCCTGGTCGGGCAACCACCAGCAGAGCATCGAGTGGCTGCATGACGGCCAATATCAATGGCAGCTGGGCGAATGGCTGGCACCGGGCGAAGGGCGCCTGGCGCCGGGGCAGACGCTGGGCACGCCGGAGATCGTCGCCAGCTGCTCCAGCGCCGGGCTGAACGGCCTGGCCGCCAACTTCCATGCCGAGCTGCGCGCCCGGCTGCGCTGGCCGGAAGGAAGGATGCGTCCGCGGCCGGTGCACCTGAATACCTGGGAGGGCCTCTACATGGATGTCTTTCCGCGTGACGTGATGGCGCTGGCCGATGCCGCGGCCGCGATCGGCATCGAGCGATTCGTGCTCGACGACGGCTGGTTCCACGGCCGCAACAACGATCGCGCCGCCCTCGGCGACTGGTGGCCCGACCCGGCGAAGTTTCCCCAGGGACTCGGCCCGCTGGTGCGCCACGTCAACGCACTCGGCATGGAGTTCGGACTGTGGGTCGAACCCGAGATGATCAACCCGGACAGCGAGCTGTATCGCGCCCATCCGGACTGGGCGCTGCAGCTGCAAGGCAGGCCGATGCTGACCTCGCGCCATCAGCTGGTGCTCGACATCTCGCGTGCCGAGGCCGCGGACTACCTCTTCGGCAAGATCGATGCACTGCTGCGCGAGCTGCCGATCCGCTACCTGAAGTGGGACCACAACCGCGACCTGACGAGCGCCGGCATCGCCGGACTGCCCGGATACCGCGCCCAGGTTCATGCCGTCTACGCCCTGCTGGCGCGGCTGCGCGAGGCGCATCCGGGGGTCGAGATCGAAAGCTGCTCCGGCGGCGGCGGCCGCATCGATTTCGCGGTGCTGCGCCACACGCATCGCGTCTGGACCAGCGACTGCATCGATGCGCTCTCGCGCGTCGCGATCCAGCGCGGCTATCTGCAGTTCTTCCCGCCCGAGATCATGGGCGCGCACATCGGCACGGCGCCGGCGCACACCACGGGGCGCACGCAGTCGATGGGCTTTCGCGCCGCGGTGGCCTTGCCGGGCCATCTCGGCGTGGAGCTGGATGCGCGCTTCCTCGACGACGCCACGCGCGCCGAACTGGCGGGATGGATCGCGCTCTACAAGTCGCTGCGCGATCGCCTGCACGCCGGCCGCGTCTGGACCGGCGGGCTCGACGACGGGATCGTCTGGCAGGCGCATGGCGATGCCTCGGCGAACGACATCCTGGTCTTCGCCTACCGGCTGGCACCGACGACCCACCGCTATACGCCGAGCCTGCCGCTGCCGATGCTCGATGCCGCTTCGCGCTACCACGTCGAGTGCGTCGTGCCGGACGGGCTCGCGACCGCTGCGCTGCAGTTCAGCACCGCGCCGTTCTTCGAGGCACTCGCCGAAGGGGGCGTCGCGCTCGACGGGGCCTGGCTCGCGCAAGCCGGGCTGCCGCTGCCGCGCAGCGCGGCGGAGTCGTGCTTCATCGTCCGGCTGAGGAAGATCTGATCTCATGAACGTGCTCGTCACCGGCGGCGCCGGCTACATCGGCAGCATCACCACGCTGATCCTGATGCAGGCCGGCTTGCGTCCTGTCATCCTCGACAACCTCGTCAACAGCAAGGCCGCGGTGATCGATCGCATCGAGATGCTCGCAGGCGCCCGGCCGCACTTCGTGCAGGGCGACCTGCGCGACCGCAGGCTGCTCGATCGTGTGCTGCGGGACGAACGCATCGACGCGGTGATCCACTTCGCCGGGCTGAAGGCGGTTGGCGAATCGGTCGAGCGACCGCTCGCCTACTACGACAACAATGTCCAGGGCACGCTGGTGCTGCTGGCCGCGATGCGCGAGGCAGGCGTGCGCACGCTGGTCTTCAGTTCCTCGGCCACGGTCTACGGCGATGCGCGGCAGATGCCGCTGCGCGAGGATGCGCCGACCGGCGCCACCAACCCGTATGGCCGGACCAAGCTGATGGTCGAGCGGATCATGGCCGACGTGGCGGCGTCCGACGCCGGCGTGTCGATGACCGCGCTGCGCTACTTCAATCCGGTCGGGGCCCACCCCAGCGGCTTGATGGGCGAGGACCCGCAAGGCGTACCGAACAACCTGATGCCCTTCATCGCGCAGGTCGCGGTGCGCCGGCGCGAGGCCGTGCAGGTCTTCGGCAGCGACTGGCCGACCGCGGACGGCACCGGCGTTCGCGATTACATCCATGTCGTCGATCTGGCCGAGGGGCATCTGGCCGCGCTGCGCTACGGCGATGGCCGGCCGGGCCTGCACGTCTTCAACCTCGGCACGGGCCGGGGCCACAGCGTGCTCGACGTCCTGGCGGCCTTCGGGCGCGCCTGTGGCCGCGAGCTGCCGTGCGAGTTCAAGCCGCGACGGCCCGGCGACGTCGCCGCCAACTGGGCCGACCCGCAACGCGCGCAACACAATCTCGGCTGGCGCGCCATGCGCGACCTCGATCAGATGTGCGCCGATGCCTGGCGCTGGCAGTCCCGCAACCCGAACGGATACGAGTCATGACGAATTTCGATCCCGCAGAGCATTCGCACCGGCGGCACAACCCGCTGACCGGGCAGTGGGTGCTCGTCTCGCCGCATCGCGCCAAGCGCCCGTGGCAGGGCCAGCAGGAGACGGCCGACACGACCGAGCGCGCGTCGTACGACGCACACTGCTATCTCTGCGCCGGCAACCTGCGCGTGACCGGCGAGCGCAACCCGGACTACCGTGGCAGCTTCGTCTTCACCAACGACTATGCCGCGCTGATGCAGGACGCGCCGCCCGCACCGCCGTCGACCGATCCGCTCTTCGACCTGATGGATGCGCGCGGCACGAGCCGCGTCGTCTGCTTCTCGCCGGATCACGGCAAGACGCTGCCCGAACTCGGCCCCGAGGCGATCGGCAGGCTCATCGACACCTGGTGCGAACAGACGGCCGAACTCGGCAGCCGCTATCCGTGGGTGCAGGTGTTCGAGAACAAGGGCGCGATGATGGGCTGCTCGAACCCGCACCCGCACGGCCAGGTCTGGGCGACGAGCTTCCTGCCCGACGAAGCGGCGGCCGAGGACGCGCGCCAGCGCATCTACTTCGCGCAGCATCAGCGCCCGATGCTGCTCGACGTGGCCGAGCGTGAAGCGGCCCGCGGTGAACGCGTCGTGGTGCAGACGGAGCACTGGCTGGCGGTCGTGCCGTTCTGGGCCACCTGGCCGTTCGAGATACTGCTGCTGCCGCGCTTCGCCGTGCAGCAGATGCCGCAGCTCACCCAGACGCAGCGGGCCGATCTGGCGATCGCGCTGAAGCGTTTGACCTCGCGCTACGACAACCTCTTCCAGTGTTCGTTCCCGTATTCGATGGGCTGGCACGGTGCGCCCTTCGCCGGCCACGGTGTCGACAAGGACATGCGGCCCTGGCAGCTGCATGCCCACTTCTACCCGCCGTTGCTGCGCTCGGCCACGGTGCGCAAGTTCATGGTCGGTTTCGAGATGCTGGCCGAGGCGCAGCGAGACCTGACACCCGAGCAGGCGGCGGCGCAATTGCGCGCCGTCCCCGACGTGCATTACCGCGAGGACATTTCCGCATGACTACTCCTTTGAAGCAACGTGTCGCGGCCTCGTTCCGTGAGCGCTTCGGTGTGCTGCCCACGCTCGTCGTGCAGGCGCCTGGCCGGGTCAACCTGATCGGCGAGCACACCGACTACAACGACGGCTTCGTGCTGCCCTGCGCGATCGATTTCTGCACCTTGATCGCCGCCAGGCCGCGTGACGATGCGCTGATCCGAGTGGTCGCGTCGGACTACGGCGACGCCAGCGACGAGTTCAGTCTCGATGCGACTATCGTCCCGCGACCCGACGCGCTGTGGACCAACTACATCCGCGGCGTGGTGAAGATGCTGCTCGAGCGCGGGCTGCCGTTGCGCGGTGCCGATTTCGCCGTGGCGGGCAACGTGCCGCAGGGCGCGGGGCTGTCGTCGTCGGCTTCGCTGGAAGTGGCGGTGGCGCAGGCCTTCAAGTCGCTGCAGGGCCTGCGGGATCTGACGCCGACCGACATGGCCCTGCTGGCACAGCGCGCCGAGAATCAGTTCGTCGGCATGAATTGCGGGATCATGGATCAGCTCATCGCAGCGCGCGGTGAGCCCGGCAGCGCGCTGCTCATCGACTGCCGCTCGCTCGAAGCCCGCGCCGTGCCGCTGCCGGCCGATGGCGTGGTGATGATCGTGCACTCGCATGTCAAGCGAGGCCTGGTCGACAGCGAATACAACACACGCCGCGCGCAGTGCGAAGCGGCCGTGCGGCACTACGGCGTGAAGGCCCTGCGCGATCTGGACATCGCCGGCCTGGAGCGCGGCGCCGACGGGCTCGATCCGGTGGTGTTGCGCCGCGCGCGCCACATCGTCACCGAGAACCAGCGCACCCTCGACGCCGCCGCGGCGCTGGCGAAGGGCGACTACCTGCGGCTGGGCGCGCTGATGGCCGAGTCCCACGCTTCGATGCGCGACGATTTCGAGATCACCGTCGAGCCGATCGACCGGCTGGTCGAGATCATCAAGTCCGCCGTGGGCATCGAGGGCGGCGTGCGCATGACGGGAGGCGGCTTCGGCGGCTGCGTGGTCGCCCTGCTGCCCGACGCGATGGTCGCGCCGGCCAAGGCCGCCGTCGCCGCCCGATACCGCGCGCCGGGCGGCGCGCCGGCGTCGGTCTATGTCTGCCACGCCTCGCCAGGGGCCGGCCTCGTGAAGGAATCCAGCCATGCATAACGCTGCCGAAGCGCGCTACTCGACGATGAGCTATCGCCGCTGCGGCAACAGCGGGCTGAAGCTGCCCGCGATATCGCTCGGGCTGTGGCACAACTTCGGGCACGTCGATCGTTTCGAGACGTCACGGGCTCTGGTGCACCATGCCTTCGACCACGGCATCACGCACTTCGATCTTGCGAACAACTACGGGCCGCCGCCGGGCTCGGCCGAGCAGGTCTTCGGCGACATCCTCCGGCAAGGGCTCGCCGCCCATCGCGACGAGCTGATCATCTCGACGAAGGCCGGCTACGTGATGGGCCCCGGCCCGTACGGCGATGGCGGTACGCGCAAGTACCTGGTTTCCAGCCTGGACCAGAGCCTGAAGCGGCTTGGCCTTCCCTACGTCGACATCTTCTATCACCACCGGCCCGACCCGGACACGCCGCTCGAAGAAACGATGGCGGCGCTGGACTACATCGTGCGCAGCGGCCGGGCCCTGTATGTCGGCGTGTCGAACTACCCGGCCGACCGGTTGAGCGACGCCGTCGCATTGCTCGATCAACTGGGTACGCCGTGCCTGATCCACCAGCCGCGCTACAACATGCTGGATCGGCAGATCGAAACCGGCCTCATCGACAGACTCGCCAGCCACGGCGTCGGCGGCATCGCCTTCTCGCCGCTGGCCCAGGGCATGCTGACCGACAAGTACCTCGCCGGCACGATCCCGCAGGATTCGCGCGCCGCGAAAAGCCAGAGTTTCTTGAAGCCGGGCGATGTGACAGCCGAACGTTTGGTGGTCGTCAAGCAACTGCACCGGATCGCCGAGTTGCGTGGCCAGACGCTGGCCCAGATGGCCGTGGCCTGGGTGCTGCGGCACCCGCAGATGACCTCGGTACTGATCGGCGCCAGCCGCTGCAGCCAGATCGACGATGCCGTGCAAGCATTGCAACGGCTGGACTTCTCTGCCGACGAACTGTCGCGCATCGACGCCATCGCGCCGCCGCCGCGCCGTCCCTCCCCGTAAGTCCGGCCGCGATCAGTTGGCCAACGGAGCGTTCGCCCCCCTTCTCGAAGTTCTCAGCGACTGCGGCGCCGGCCGGGGCGCGCGACACCGAACAAGCCCGCAGGGCCGGCTGCCATGGCCTGACCGTCGCGGTGATCAACGAAGCCCAGATCCTGCGCGGTCAGCCCGTGAGTCGAAATGGCCCGCTTGATCCACTCGATGGCCTCCGCGGCTTCGCGCGCCTTCAGCACTTTCGCTTCGGCCTCGAGCGCCCGTATCCGGGCCATCAGTTGGGGGTAGCGTGGCCACGCGTCGTCCGATTGCTCCATGTCGGGCTCGGGCCGGCGGCGCTGCGCTCGTGGCGAGGCCGGCTCGATTCCATGATCCGCTGGGGCAGCGACCTGCCGCTGGGCTTCTGCCGGCATGTCCGCCGCAGCACCCTGCGGCGTTGCGGATGGCGCAGGCCGAATGATTGTCACCTCGCCATGCAGTCGGCGCGCTTTCTTGCGAGGCAGCCGCCTCACCGGCGGGTTCGCCGGCACCGTGTCTCCAATCGGTCGCAGGCTCGGCTCGGCCTCGGGTTCTGCCGCTGCCGCTACCGGCGCGACGGCGGCCGGTGCAGGCGAGTCGACCCTGAACACTCTCGGCGCACGCGTCTCCTGGACATCGCGTGGCTGCGACCCGCTCGGCGTTTCAGGGGCTATCTCGCCATCGTCCGCCAGGGCCTCCCTGCGCCGCACGATCACCGGCGTGACCGCCTCTTCGGCAGCGGCCGTGGGGACGGCAAAGAAGGCTTCGGCGGCCAATCGCGCCGCGCTGGGCGGGCGCGGTGCGTCCAGGGCCCCGAGTTTTTTGAACAGCGTTTCAGACGTCATCGGCCGATTTTCTCCCAAAGTCGTCGCGGACCATGACATCACGACGTCTCTTCATTCGCATCGAGATGGGCATGCGCGAGCCGCAACGTGTCCACGCCCCGCTGGCGCGCAGCAGTTCTGCCCAGCCGGGCACAGTCGCCGGCGGTTGCCGAGTGCCTGTAGCATCGATCGGATCTTGATCACTGTCAGACTCGCGTCCCGGCGCAGCTGGCCATCCCTTCGACAGGAACCCGCATGGAACTGAAATGGCTGGAGGACCTGCTGAGCCTGTCGCGCACGCGCAGCTTCTCCCGCACCGCCACCGAGCGGTTCTGCACGCAGTCGGCGCTGAGCCGGCGCATCAAGGCGCTGGAACTGTGGGTGGGCGTGCCGCTCGTCGACCGCAGCGCCTATCCGGCTTCGCTGACGCCGGCCGGCATGGTGTTCCGCGACACCGCCGAAGAGGTGATGCAGCAACTGCTTGCCGTGCGCGACGACCTGCGAGACCGCCTGCAGCCCGGCAGCGACGCCATCACCATCGCCTCGCTGCACACGCTGTCGGTGGTGTGCTTTCCGCGCTGGCTGCAGGCCTGCCAGCAGAAGATCGGATCATTCGACGTGCGACTCGCGCCCGACAACCTGCACGACTGCGTGCGCGCGCTCAACGAAGCCACCTGCGACCTGATGCTGTCGTACGCGCATCCGTCGTTTCCGGTGCTGCTCGACCCGGAGCGCTTCCCGTCCGTGCTGCTGATGACCGAGCGCTTCCTGCCGGTCAGCCGCCCCGACGCCGACGGCCGGCCGCTGTTCGGCTTGCCCGGTACCCGCCGCCAGCCGCTGCCGTACCTGTCGTACGGCCCCGATACGCTGCTCGGCCACGCCGCCGACTTCGCGCTGAAGCAGCACCAGCAGCGCGGCATCTACCTGCGCTGCTGCTACGAGAACCCGATGGCCGAAGGGCTGAAGCCGCTGCTCAAGGGCGGCCATGGCGTGGCCTGGATGCCCGGCGGCCTGATCGCGAACGAGCTCACCAGCGGCCAGCTCGTCCCCGCCGGCGACTCCAGCTGGGAACTGGAGCTGGAAACCCGCCTGTACCGGCGCGCCGACACGGCCAAGCCACGCGTGATGCAGGCCTGGTCGGCGCTGAAGGACGGCCTGCCGCCTTGACATCAGGGTAAGTCCGGGGGCCTCGGCGGGAGCCCGTCAAGGCGTCGCGAGCGGCAATGCACGGCGCCGCATGCATGTCATGCGCCGTATGCAAGCAGTCATGCGCGCGGCGCACAGGGTCTGCTGCGGCGCATCGAACGGCCCGGTTTCGTCATTGGACGCGTCCCAGGCGGCTGCCTACGCTTCGGGTCATGGAGCAAGGGACGAAAAACGCGCGGCAGTCCCGCCGCGCGAAGTCCGGCTCCCAGCCCAGGACACACGCATGAATCCCGTTTCCGACATCGCCCCTGCCGCCGCCGCCGCCAGCGCCACCATGGCCATCGCCGACGTGGCCGCGTCCACCGCCGCTGCGCTCGCGACGCGACTCGAACACGACCTGATCGGCGACCGCCACGTGCCTGCCGCCGCGTACTACGGCGTGCACACGCTGCGCGCGGTGGAGAACTTCCCGATCACCAGCACCTCGATCGCCATCTACCCCGACCTGATCGCCGCGCTGGCCTGCATCAAGGAAGCTGCCGCGCGCGCCAACCAGGAGCTCGGCCTGCTCGACGCGGTGCGCGCCGACGCGATCGCCGCCGCCTGCCGCGAGCTGCGCGACGGCCGGCTGCACGAGCAGTTCGTGGTCGACGTGATCCAGGGCGGCGCCGGCACCTCGACGAACATGAATGCCAACGAGGTCATCGCCAACCGTGCGCTTGAACTCCTCGGCCACGCCAAGGGCGACTATCAGCATCTGCATCCGAACGACCACGTCAACCTCGGCCAGAGCACCAACGACGTCTATCCGACGGCGCTGAAGATCGCCGCCCACTTCGGCATCCTGCGCCTGATCGACGCGATGGTCGTGCTGCGCCGCGCCTTCGAGCGCAAGGCAGCCGAGTTCGCCGACGTGCTGAAGATGGGCCGCACGCAGCTGCAGGACGCCGTGCCCATGACGCTCGGCCAGGAGTTCTCGACCTATGCCACCATGCTCGGAGAGGACGAGGAACGGCTGCGCGAGGCGGTGAGCCTGGTCCACGAGATCAACCTCGGCGGCACTGCCATCGGCACCGGCATCACCGCCCATCCCGACTATGCGGCGCGGGTGCGCGAGCGGCTGGCCGAAGTGACCGGCATCGAACTGATCACCGCGCCGAACCTGATCGAGGCGACGCAGGACTGCGGTGCCTTCGTGCAGTTGTCGGGCGTGCTGAAGCGCGTCGCCGTCAAGCTGTCGAAGACCTGCAACGACCTGCGCCTGCTGTCCAGCGGGCCGCGGGCCGGGTTCGGCGAGATCAACCTGCCGGCGATGCAGGCGGGCTCATCGATCATGCCGGGCAAGGTCAACCCGGTGATCCCGGAAGTGGTCAACCAGATCGCCTTCGAGGTCATCGGCAACGACCTCACCGTCACGTTCGCCGCCGAAGCCGGGCAGCTGCAGCTCAACGCCTTCGAGCCGATCATCGCCCACAGCCTGTTCAAGAGCGTGAACCACCTGCGCAACGGCTGCCTGACGCTGGCCGAGCGCTGCGTCGACGGCATCACCGCCAACCGCGAGCACCTGCGCTCGCTGGTGCACCAGTCGATCGGCATCGTCACTGCCCTCAACCCGTACATCGGCTACAAGAACGCCACCGAAGTGGCGCAGGAGGCGCACGCCACCGGCGGCAGCGTCTACCGCATCGTGCTGGAACGCGGCCTGCTCACTCAAGCCCAGCTCGACCACCTGCTGCGCCCCGAGGCGCTGACGACGCCGCAGCCGCTCGGCCTCGCGCTGCTTTGACCGGGCCGGCCTGAGCCGCCCGCCCCGATCACCGAGCGGCATCCGCCGCCTCGTCCTTTCCCTCCGCGCCACGACGCCAGGCCCTTCCGCACGGAAGGGCCTGGCCGACGGCGCCCCCTGCGCCCGCCGAAAGAGCGGACCGCCCCTGGAGACACATCGCGTGAAGAAAACCAATCCTCTGATCCGCTGGATCATGCTGGCCATGATGCTGGGCATCGCCGTCGGCTATGCCTGCCATCTTGCAGCCCCCGACGCCGCCGCCGCGAAGGAGATCGCCCGCTACTTCAACGTCGTCACCGACATCTTCCTGCGCATGATCAAGATGGTGGTCGCGCCGCTGGTCTTCGCCACGCTGGTGGCCGGCATCGCCAGCATGGGCGACGCCAAGTCGGTCGGCCGCGTCGGCGTCAAGGCGCTCGGCTGGTTCGTCAGCGCCTCCCTGGTGTCGCTGGCGCTCGGGCTGGTGTTCGTCAACCTGCTGCAACCGGGCTCCGCGCTCGGGCTGCCGCTGCCCGACGCAGGGGCGGCGACGAACCTGAAGACCTCAGCGCTGAACCTGAGCGATTTTGTCACCCAGGTGTTTCCGACCAGCATCGCGCAGGCCATGTCGACCAACGCGATCCTGCAGATCCTCGTCTTCTCGCTGTTCTTCGGCTTCGCCATCGCTGCGCTGCCGCGCGATGCCACCGCCACCACGGTGCGCTTCATCGACGAGCTGGTCACGATCATGCTGAAGCTGACCGACTTCGTGATGAAGTTCGCCCCGCTCGGCGTGTTCGCTGCGATCGCCTCGGTCATCACCGTGCAGGGGGTCGGCGTGCTGTTGACCTACGGCAAGTTCATCGGCGGCTTCTACCTCGGGCTGGTGGTGCTGTGGCTGGTGATGGCCGGCGCCGGCGGCCTGTTCCTCGGCCGCCGGCCGATGCTGCGGCTGCTGCGGCTGCTGCGCGAGCCGCTGCTGATCGCGTTTTCCACCGCCAGCAGCGAATCGGCGTATCCGAAGATGATGGAACAGCTGCGCGCCTTCGGCGTGAAGGACCGCATCTCCAGCTTCGTGCTGCCGCTCGGCTACTCGTTCAACCTCGACGGCTCGATGATGTACCAGGCGTTCGCGGCGATCTTCGTCGCGCAGGCCTACGGCATCCAGATGTCGCTGACCGCGCAGATCACCATGATGCTGGTGCTGATGGTGTCGAGCAAGGGCATCGCCGGCGTGCCGCGCGCATCGCTGGTGGTGGTGGCAGCGGTGCTGCCGATGTTCGGTCTTCCGGAAGCCGGGCTGCTGCTGATCCTGGGCATCGACCAGTTCCTCGACATGGGCCGCACCGCGACCAACGTCGTCGGCAACGGCATCGCCACCGCGGTGGTGTCGAAGTGGGAAGGCGACCTGCTGCCGGCCGGCGCCACCGACGAGCAGGGAGTGCTCGAACAGGCTCCCGTCCTGCAAGGCTCGGTCGCCTGAAGTCCGGCACCGCGACCGCCGGATCACTTCCAAATCAGTGCAAGGAATCGACATGAACATCATCCGCAAGTCCCTCCAGTTCGGACTGAGCCTGGCGCTGTGCGCCGGCTTCGTCACCACCGCGCCGGCCCAAGCCACGGCCGACGCGGCGACCCAGAAGCTGCCCAACGTCACGATCCTGGCCACCGGCGGCACCATCGCCGGCACCGGGTCCAGCAGCACCACCACCGTCGGCTATACCGCCGCCAAGGTCGGTGTCCAGCGGCTGATCGATGCCGTGCCCGAACTGAAGAAGGTGGCCAACGTGCGTGGCGAACAGGTCTTCCAGGTCGCCAGCGAAAACATGACCGACGACCTTTGGCTCAAGCTCGGCAAGCGCGTCAACGAACTGCTTGCGCAGAGCGACGTCGACGGCATCGTCATCACCCACGGCACCGACACGCTGGAGGAGACCGCCTACTTCCTCGACCTGGTGGTCAAGAGCAGCAAGCCCGTGGTGCTGGTCGGGGCGATGCGCCCATCGACCGCGATCTCGGCCGACGGGCCGGTCAACCTCTACAACGCCGCTGCGCTGGCGGCGAGCAAGGCTGCGGTCGGCAAGGGCGTGCTGGTGGCGCTGAATGACCAGATCAGCGCCGGCCGCGACGTGACCAAGGCCAACACCTCGACCGCTGACACCTTCCGCAGTCCGGACCTCGGCTTCCTTGGCTACATGCAGGACAGCCGGGCCTACTTCTACCGCGCGCCGGTGCGCAGGCATACCCTCGAGACCGAGTTCGACATCGCCGGGCTCGACAGCCTGCCGCGGGTCGACATCGTCTACGGCTACGCCAACGCCAGCCGGGTGCCGGTCGACGCGCTGGTCGGGGCGGGCGCCCGAGGCATCGTCCACGCCGGGGTCGGCGACGGCAGTGTCCACAAGGAGGTGCTGCCGGCGCTGACCGACGCGCGCGCGCAAGGCGTGATCATCGTTCGCAGCGCACGGGTCGGCAGCGGCATCGTCGCCCGCAACGGCGAGGCCAACGACGACAAGCTGGACTTCGTGGTTTCCGACACGCTGAACCCGCAGAAGGCCCGGGTCCTGCTGATGCTGGCACTGACGCGCACCAGCAGCACGCAGGAGATCCAGCGCATGTTCTCGACATATTGAAGGCACGGATTCGCATGGCAGACGTGCCCTGCGCCGATCAGGGGTGATCGACCTCCGCAGCGGAGTCTGTCGATAAGGTCGCGGGCCCATACAAGCGCCAGGTGTTGCGCCCGGCGCGCTTGGCTTCGTAGAGGGCAAGGTCGGCGCATTTGAACAAGGTGTCCGAGTCGGTCGCATGGCTCGGGCAACGCGCAGCGCCCACGCTGGCGCTGACAGGAATGGTCACCCCTGCGTTGTCGAACGGCTGCGCCAGCGCCAGCACGATGCGTTGGCCGGCCACCTCCACATCGGTCGGGGTCTCGCCCTCGGCCAACAGCACCGCGAATTCGTCGCCGCCCAGACGGGCCACGCGATCGGCCTCGCGCACGGTGGCGCAAAGCCGCCGCGCCACCTCGACCAGCAGCGCATCGCCCGCATCGTGGCCCAGCGTGTCGTTGATCTCCTTGAAGCGGTCGAGGTCGATCAGCAGCAGCGTGGCGCTGCCCATCCCGCGCAGGCTCAGGGCCAGAAGCTGGCGCAGGTCCTCGCTGAATCGCCGTCGGTTGGCCAGGCCGGTGAGCGGGTCGAAGTAGGCGAGCTGCTCCAGTTCGCGCTGGCTCTTGCGCAGTTCTTCGCCACGCAGCTCCAGCTCGGCGGTTCGCAGCGCCACCAGTTCCTGCAGCTCGCGTTGACGTCGGCGCAGGTAGGCGGTGCGCGAATGCACCGTCGCGGCGACCGCCAGCAGCGCTGCAAGGCAGGCCCCAACCCGTGCCCACACGGTCTGGTACCAGGCGGGCAGGACCCTGATCGGCAGCTCCCGCGTCGCGGCAGTCCACGGCGCCTCGTGGCCGGAGCCGCGCAGTTGCAGCGTGTAGTCACCGGGCGGCAGATTCGTGTAGGTGGCCACGCGGCGGCTCGCGTCGGTCGCGATCCAGTCGCTGTCGAAGCCCCGCAGCCGGTAGCTGTAGCGATTCAGGCCAGGCGCCGCCAAGTCGAGCGCCGCGAACTCGACCGTCAGGCCGCGGTCTCGCGCAGGGATCTCCAGCCGAGGCACGACGCCGGCGACGTTGAAGCGGCTGGCGAGCAGCGGCCGGCTTCCGACGTGGACCTCGGTCACGACCACCGGCGGGCGCTCGTCGACGCACTTCATTTGCGTCGGACGAACGACCGTCAAGCCGCCCTGGCCGCCGAACAGCAGCTCACCGGCCCGGGTCTGCGCACCGGAGTTCGACCAGTACTGCGCAATGGCCACGCCTTGAGGCTCGCCCAGCGTTCGCACGGCGAACGTCGCCGGGTCGATCTCCGCCAGGCCCCGGTCGGTGCTGGCCCAGATGGCCCCTCGAGCGTCGAGCAGGAGCTTGTCGATGCCGTTGTGCGGCAGTCCTTCGCGCATGCCGAGCCGGCGAAAGCGTGCATGGCCGCCCGCGTCCTCGCTCTCGAGCACCTGAATGCCGCTGCCGACCGACGCCACCCAAAGCCGGCCGCGCGTGTCGATCAACATCGAAGCCACGTACCCGCCGAGCAGTGCCGTTGGATCGGAGGCTTGGGTGGGCAGCTGCTCCACCGTATCGGAGGCGATATCCACTCGGATGAGGCCGGCCGACGTGCCGACCCAGAGCGTCTTGCCGGCCCCGCGCAGAATCGCACTGACACGCTGGTTGCCCATGCGCTCGGCCGTCTCGTGGCGCAGGACCACCGGCCGGCCGGGGCGCTTGACATCGAGCGCCCACAAGCCGTCGACGCCGCCCATCCACAACACGCCTTCGTCGAAGCACAGGGCCCAGACGGCCGCGTTGGCAGCGCGCGCCGGCACATCGATGCGGGCGACGCGCCGGCCTCGCGGATCGGCGCGGTAAAGCCCTTGGCGGGTGCCGATGTAGACATCGCCGCCCGGCACCGCGGCCATCGACAGCACCCGATCTTTCGGCAACGCGCTCAGGGGCCGTGCCGGGTCGGGGCGCAGTTCAGCGATGCGGCCCGCCAGCGGATCGAGGACGATGATCCCGCCCGCGTCGCCATTGCTCAACCACGCCTTGTCATCGGCGCTGGCCATCACGAAAGGCACCTGCACTGCAGTGATGGGCTTGTCCCGGGTGACCGTCCCGAACAGCGTCGAGACGCCGACCTGCCGGGTGTCGTGCACGTTCAGGGCCGACGTGCTGCTGACCCATACCAGGCCGCTTCGATCGCGCAGCATCGATGAGATGTCGTCGTCCCGCAGGCTCGTCGACACCGCGATGTGGTGACGCAGGCGCCGCGTTCGCCAGCCGGCATGCGGTTCGACGACCACGACGCCGCCGCCGAACGTGCCGAGCCACATCTCGCCCTCGCTGGCCTCGACGATCGAGCGGACGGTCTCGCCTTCGAGCCCGGATGCAGTGCCGCGCCCGCGCACGGCCCGCGGCTCGTTCTGGCCGGGCTCGATCACGAAGGCGCCGTGCGGGCGAGTGGCGATCCACAGGCGGCCGGCGCTGTCACGGCGCAATTGGGTGACGGCCAGCGCCGACTGCCGCGGCACGTGCAGCGGCACGACGAGAAAGTGGCCGCCGCCCGGCGCCCGGCGAAAAAGGCCGCGCTCGGTGCCCAGCCAGAGGCTTCCACCGCCGTCCTGCAGCACGTCCAGGACCGCACCTCCCGTTTCCGGGTCGAGCGGCAGCTTGCGCACCGCGCCGGAATCCGGATCGAGATGGTCGAGGCCGGCCGCGGTGCCGATCCAGAGGCCGCCATCACCGGCGGCGGCAATCGCCAAGACACTGGGATTGCTCAGTCCGCCCGATCCCGCGGCATAGACCGCGAAGCAGTCGCACTGCGGGTCGTAGCGCGCCAAGCCACCGGCGCCCGTGCCCACCCAAAGGCGGCCGCGCCGGTCGGTGTGCAAGCTCAGGACGCGGTTGTCGGGCAGCGCCGATTTGTCCTGCGGGTCGGCGTGGTAGACCCGGGACCGATAGCCGTCCCAGCGTGTCAAGCCGCCTTCGGTGCCGAGCCAGAGAAAGCCCTGGCCGTCCTGCGCCATGGCCTGCGCGTACTGCATCTCGGTCGCTTCGAAACGACGGAACACGGTATCCGCCTGCGCAGTCCAGCGTCGCGGATCGGCGATCGCAGTTTCGGTGCCGGTGAAGGCCTGCGCCCCGACGGCCAGCAGCACGAACAGACAAACCAACAGCGCGCGCGGAAAGGACATGGACGGGTGGGCGACTCGATGAACTCCTGACACCGGACGCCGGTGTCGATCCCGGTGACGCTCGAGCCCTCGCGACGTTGTCGGCGCCGGCGGCGCGACCTTGAGCGCACAGGCCGGCCACGATCGAAGATTGCCCGCGCAGCGTGGCAAACTGCAGATTCATGTTGACGACGTCTCGATTGTTCGCCTGCCTGCTGCTGGCGTGGCACCTCGCCGCCGGCGGGACGGAAATCGTCCGCTTCCCGAAGCCCGAATTCGCGGGCGATCGCCGCTACGACTACGCATTGCAATTGCTGCAGCTCGCGCTGTCGAAAGCCAGCATCCCGTATCGGATCGAGACGGCCGAGTTTGCGATGAACCAGGAGCGGCAGGTCCTGGAAATCGAAACAGGACGGACGATCGACGTCGGCCCGATCCCGAGTTCTGCCGAGCGGGAGGCGCGCCTGCTGCCGATTCGCATCCCGGTGAACAAGGGCATGCTCGGATGGCGCCTGGGTTTGATCCGCAAAGGCGACGGGGGCTTGATGGCAGGCGTCAATACCCTCGATGACCTGAAGCGCGTCCGCCTCGCCCAGGGGCAGGAATGGCCGGACACGCGGATCCTCGAGGCCAACGGCATCAAGGTGATCACCGCGCCGAGGTACGAGGGCCTGTTCAAGATGCTCGTCGGCCAGCGCTTCGACTACTTTCCGCGCAGCGTCATGGAAATATGGGACGAGCAAGCGCTCAACGCAGATACGCTCGAAGTGGAACCCCACCTCGCGCTGCATTACTTCTACGACGCCTACTTCATGGTGAACCGCAAGAACACCAGTCTGGAAAAAGACATCCGTGAAGGGCTGGAAAAGGCCATTGCCGACGGCTCGTTCGACGAGCTCTTCCAGCAATACTACGGCGCACGGCTGAGCAAGGCGCGATTGGAATCCCGCACCGTCATCGAGCTGCGAAACCCGTTGTTGACCCCCGAGACGCCGTCCGACCGGCCGGAACTCTGGTACGACCCCCGACGAGGGCGGTAAGGACGCTGTCCCGCCCGATTCACACCCGCGGACTGGCGCCCGACGGGCCGCTTGCGGATTCCGGCTCTTCCTCGGGCCCGACCGCGGCCGGGCGGATCCAGCGGGCGAGCGTGGCGAACATCTCCTCGAACTTGATCGGCTTGGCAACGTGATCGTTCATCCCGGCCGCGAGCACCAACGCGCGATCGCCGATCAGCGCGTTGGCGGTCATCGCGATCACCGGCAACTCGCGCCACTTCGGGTCTTGACGCAACGCGCGGGTGGCAGCGTAGCCGTCCATGACCGGCATTTGGCAGTCCATCAGGACGCCGTCGAAACGCTGGCGGCCGAGCATGTCCAGGGCCTCCTGGCCATCGCCGGCGATGCTGACGACGACGCCGGCGCGGCGCAGCACCGTCGAGGCGATCTCGCAGTTGACGGGGTTGTCCTCCACCAGGAGCAGCCGCGCGCCGCGCAGGCATGCCTGGTCGCGGCGGAAAGCCTCTTCGCGCTTCGTCGCGGGCGTCGCGTGAGGAGCCGAGAGCCCGAGCACTTGCCTGCAGGCGACGAGCAGCGCCGACGGCGTGATCGGCTTGATCAGCAGGGCGCCCACGCCGAGGCTGCGTTCCGTCAGGCGTTTCTGCACCTGGTCGCGGTGGAGGGTGGTCACCATCAGCACGGCGGCCGCGCGGTGGCGCCAGCGTTCGCGCCGGCTCAACAGGCGCGCGCACTCCACGCCGTCGAGGCCGGGCATCTTCCAATCGAGAAGAGCCAGGTCGTATGGCTTGTCGTTCGCGTCGGCAAGCTCCACCATGCGCAGGGCGTCCTGACCATTGGTCGCGGTGTCCGTTTCAAGTCCGAGCGCGGTACACATGTCCGCGACCACGCGTCGGGCGCAAGCGCTGTCGTCCACCACCAGGACGCGGCTGCCGCGCAGGGCCTCCTCGTGCGGCGAGGGCGCCGTGGCCGTCTCGGATTGCAGGTCGAAGCGCAGGGTGAAGTGGAACCGGCTGCCAACGCCCGGCGCGCTCTTGACCTCGATGTCGCCTCCCATCATGCGCACCAGATGACGACTGATCGACAGCCCCAGACCGGCGCCGCCGAAGCGCCTGCTAGTCGATGAGTCCCCCTGCGAGAACGGCTGGAACAGACGCCGCTGTTCGTCGGGCGTCATGCCGATGCCGGTGTCGCGCACCTCGAACCGCAATTGAGCGGATCGGGCCTCGCGCTCGACCATCTCGATGGCGACGACGACCTCGCCGCGCTCGGTGAACTTGACGGCGTTGTAGCCCAGGTTGAGCAGCACCTGGCGCAGGCGCGAAGGATCGCCCACCAGGGCCGTCGGCAGTTTAGGCGGCAGGACGAACAGCAACTCGAGGTCTTTTGCCTCGGCATGCATGCCGATCAGGTTGCCGAGACCGTCCAGCACGTCTTCGAGGCTGAACGGAATGCGCTCGATGTCGAGCTTGCCGGCCTCGATCTTCGAGAAGTCGAGGATGTCGTTGAGGATCCCGAGAAGGGATTCGGCCGCGCCATGGATCTTTTGAACGTAATTGAACTGGTGCGGCTCGAGTCCGCTCTGCAAGGCGAGATAGGACATGCCGAGAATGGCATTCATCGGCGTTCGGATCTCATGGCTCATGTTGGCCAGGAAGTCGCTCTTGGCCCGGTTCGCCGACTCGGCCGCCTGCCGCGCATCCCGGTCTGTTTCGGCCTGCCGCCGCGCGCTGATGTCGCGAGCGATCCCGACCGTCCCGGCGACGTGGCCGTCGCCGTCCTGCAGCGCAGTCTTGATGGTTTCGACCAGGGTCGTGCTCCCATCGGCGTTGACGTGCTGCTCCTCGATCCGTTTGCAGCCCTTCGACGCCATCACTTCGGCGTCGTCGCGAAGATAGGTTCCGGCAAGTTCGGGAGGATGAACCTCGAAATCGGTTTTCCCGATCATCTGACTCGGCTCGGAAAAGCCCTTGGAGGCGGCGAGAGCGCGGTTGACGGCGAGGAAATGACCGCTTGCGTCCTTCACCCACGCAAGGTCCGGAATGTTGTCCAGGATTGCCGCCATGCGCGCATTGGCGTTTCCGAGCTCCATCGCGTGCTGCCGCAGCCTCTGGCGCATCGCGTTGAGGGCATCCACCAGCTGGTCGAGTTCGTCGCCTTTGCCCGGCAGGCGCTGCAATCGCAGCGGCGCAGCCTCTGCATCCGGGGTGACACTGCCCATCGAAGCGGCGATGTCCAGCAGATGGCGAGTCGCCAACCGATGCACGACGAACAGGATGAACAGCGCGACGAGAAAGGTCTTGGCAGCGTTGCTGAGCAGGATGACGACTGCCTGCGCCGCCAGGTCGCGATAGATGTCCGTCAGAGTCGCCTCGATGTGAAGCACGCCGATGACTTGCGGCCGCGCACCGCAGCAGGCCAGCGGAAACTCCTTCACGACAGCACTGGCGGTTTGTCGCACGCCGCGGAAAACCGTGAAGGCCCGCTCGGACGAGGCGGCCTCGCGCACCTCCACCGCGCGCATGGAGGGCAGGCGCAATATGCCCTCGATCTGCTCCTGGAGTTGCGTCGAGTCCAGCGCCCAAAGGCTCTCGCCCAGGCTGCGCGAGGTGGCCTGATCGATCTCGCCGAACCGGCTCTCGAGGCGCGCCCTCTCGCTGCGATAGCTCAGGGACAACTGCACGATGGTCAGGATCAGCGTGACCAGCGTACTGAACAGCAGCACGCGAAGCAGCAGCGCGATCGCGATGCCGCCACCCGGGAGCCGCGAAAGCGACGCCAGCCAGCCCTTGCGCGGTGGCTGCGGATTCAGCTCACGTGCCTTGGGGGACATACATTCATCAACTCGCTCGTCACCTCGAAACTGCCAGAAGGCTTGGCGCCTCGCGGAGGATATTCACATGCCGACCGGTTGCACAATCCCAACAGGGCGAGTTCCGTCCGTACCGCGCCCGCAGACGCAGCCCCCGGCGAGCTCATCATCGGGTCAACCCACCGCGTGAACCTCGTCGGCGCATTGCGGCGGCGACTTCATCGAGATCGCCTTGAACTTGCCGGAAGTCGCGACGCCTCCGGCGTGAGGCCTGAAGGGCCGTCGCTCCGATGCCCCGTCAGCTGCGATAGCTCGGATCGATCCGGTCGACCAGGCGCTGCAGCGCGTCGAACGCATCCTGCCCGG
>Ga0207671_10001214_pt1 | contig 30625 bp, 27 predicted proteins | sample KBSC24metaG_FD_184352 | JGI IMG/M metagenome (GOLD analysis project Ga0207671, IMG submission 184352) | Corn rhizosphere microbial communities from Kellogg Biological Station, Michigan, USA - KBS C2-4 metaG (SPAdes) (version 2) | ecosystem: Host-associated > Plants > Roots > Rhizosphere > Soil...
GTCCGACCCCGCGCAGCGCCGCAAGATCGTGGACAACCTCACAAACGACATCCTGGTCACGCACGATGGACACCTGACGGTTGGCTTGATCGGCAACCAGTGGCTGATGCAGGTTCTGACGGACAATGGGCGGGCCGATGTAGCCTGGAAACTGGCGACACAGACGACGCGCCCAAGCTGGGGCTACATGGTTAAGAACGGCTCGAACACGATTTGGGAGCGCTGGGATTATGATACGCGCGATCCCGGCATGAACAGTGAGGCGCTGTTGATCCAGGCCGGCAACGTGGACGCGTGGTTCTATCAGACGCTTGGCGGCATCAACTACGATCCCAAGCAGCCCGGTTTTGCCCACATTTTGATCAAGCCGCAGATGCTGGGGGATTTGACATGGGTAAAGTGTTCGTTCGATTCTCCGAAAGGCATGATCGTGTCCGATTGGACGCGTGCTGGACGGGATGTCACGATGAAGGTCACGATCCCGGCAAACACGACGGCGACCGTGACGACACCCGATGGCGCTACACACGAAATCTCCTCCGGAGGCTGGACACTGAAGTCGAAATTGAAATAGGGGATGCAGGCTGAAATAACGGCTGCTATTTATTGACCAATACTGCAGCGCAGCATTTAAACATAATGCCGTGCTGCAGATCAATCAAAAGGCAAATATATGGGCTTAATTTCGTACTGAAATTATGAAACGATTTACCGATGGTTGCTGAAATTGTGGATTTCAAGATGCTATTTATATACAAAAACTATTGCAAGCCAATACCTAAAACTGTTTCGATTTTAACCAAAAGTGACAAGCTTTATGCCAATTAGACCATGGCCCTGAGCTTAATAAAGTTTTATAATACATTATCGAAACCGCATAGATTAGCGCGAAAAATCTATGCAATCGGAATGGTAATTTTATGGCCAGTTTCCGATATCTTTGATTAATAAGGGGAGCATCTTGTTCATTAAATCCAGCCAATCCCGGCATGCATTCACGCTTATTGAATTACTCGTTGTTATCGCTATTATAGCGATTCTTGCGGCAATTCTCTTTCCCGTTTTCGCGAAGGTCCGTGAAAAGGCCCGGCAGACCACCTGTCTCTCTAACTTGAAGCAGATCGGTCTGGCCATGACCCAGTACACCCAGGACAACGACGAATCGTTTCCGGTCGGCGTTATTCCCGGCGGGTTGGGGCAAGGATGGGCGGGGACCATATACCCTTACGTTAAAAGCACCGGGGCGTTTAAGTGCCCTGACGATTCCACCCCGCAGCACACGAACGGCAATATCGTATCTTATCCGGTATCCTATGCCGCCAACCTGAACTTCCTGCGAACGGACATCTCATCCTCGGATTCTCGCATTGGCGGACAGGCCATTGCCGCCCTGGCGTCACCGTCGAAGACCGTCCTGCTGTGTGAAGTGAAAGGCATCTTTGGGCCGATCACGGACGTTACGGAAAGTAATGGCTTCGCGAATGTCGTTTCCAGTGTCACCAACGCCAATCCCGGGGCAGGGCTTTACCCGTTCCGAACTGATCGGTATGCTCAGGGCGGCAACCTGATGACCGGATGCCTTAACGGAACGGACTGCTCAGCGGCTGTTCTGATCCCGCCGTACGGGGGAGGCTATGCCGCGAAGACAGGGCTGCACACGGACGGTTCCAACTTCTTGATGACGGACTGCCACGCCAAGTGGTTCCGTGGCTCGCAGGTTTCCAGCGGCTACGTCGCCTCCGCGGAAGACTGCAACTACAACGGCACGCCGGCGCTGCCTGACTGCCCGTCGGTCGGCGACGGTATGGCCGCTGGAACCGCCAGCAGCCAGTTTGCCGTTACGTTCAGCACGCGATAACTTCTCTTGCTTCGGACACATCTCGGGCGGCAGCGCTCGAGATGTGTCTTTTGTGTTGGCCTTGCTCATTCGCTACTTAATCGCCAGTAAATACCGTTCTCTCTGGCCATCAATTTGTTGCCGATAAACTCCCGGCGCAGTGTGGCCGAGTCCTCGTGATACCGCTTCAAGCTTTCGTTGATTTCCTTCTCCGTGTACTCCCGGCCTTCGTCGAACTGCTGCACGAGATAACGCAGGATGACATCGCGCTTCTTGCGTTGCGCCGGGATTTCAACCAGACGGCCGTCGACGATGAAGTTTTTTATCACCGTTCTGTCGAAGCGCCCGGTATCCACATCTTCGGAAACTTCCTTCAACACCTTCGGCGAGAGATCGCGCAGCAGGGCCGAGAGATGCTTCTCGTTGAGGCTGTAATAGTGGATGTTGCCGTCCACACGCATCGTAACAAGACCGCATTCCTTAAGCTTACTCAGGTGATGCGAGACGGTCGGCGGTTTGACGCTAAGCAGCATCGCAATTTCATCCACAGAACGCTCTTCCGCGGCAACAAGCCCGATAATGCGGAGGCGAGTCTTATCGGCCAGCGCCTTGAGGAAGAGCATCAACATTTCGATCTCTTGCTCTGTCACAGTTATTCTCCTTAGATATTTGTCTAATTCGAAGTATGTCTAATTAGATAGGTTTTGTCAATGGGTACTGCAAAATCTGTTTTGCCGCTATGCTCATCTGCATTGATGTGCGTCGCTCACGGTAATATAACGGGGAAGTGGAATTTTCCCGAGGATAGTGGCCGGCGCCCAATTCCGGATGTGTCACTGAGGAGTTAATTTATTCATGCCCGTCTCACTTCGAGAAGTGGCCGAACGCGCGGGAGTGGCTCGCGGAACGGCATCCAGTGTGCTCAACAATCGCTCGGCCGAGGCGCGGATCTCCGAGGAGACCCAGGAGCGGGTGCGTCGCATTGCCGCGGAGATGGGCTACCAGCCGAATCGTCTGGCGCAGGGACTGGGGAAGGGGCGCACCAACATCATCGGTCTGATGATCCCCGGGCTGCGCAACCCATTCTTTCTCAGTCTTCTGGAGATCGCCGAGGAGCGCGCTTTGCGGTCGGGCTACGATGTGCTGGCGGACACAGCATTCCAGATACGCGCCTCCTTGAACCTGCAGGGAAAGCTCAGCGGTTGGCCGATTGACGGCATCTTGATCTGGGTTACGCCGCAGCAGACCCTGTCTACCTATCTTGGAGCGTGGACGAAAGATATTCCCGTGGTGTATCTCGGCTACCCGCGGGAAGACGGCAGCGACTTTGTGGCGATCGATCGGGCAGCCGGCGTTCGGCAGGCAATGGAGCATTTGCGGGAGCGCGGTTATCGCCGCATTGCCTATCTTTATCCCTGGACCGATTTGCAGCCTGAGGATGTTCGCTACACCTTATATGCGGCACTTTGCGCCGAATCCGGTCTCATTCCCGAGCGCATTGCTCTGGAACAGCTTGAGCAGCAGAGCGATATGAGCGCTATTACCCAGGCAGGATTGCGTGAGGCGGGACTGAAGACCGGCCTTACTCTTGCAAGCCGTGTGGCTTCGGATCGCCCGGATGCGGTGATCTGCCATAATGACCTGGTTGCTATCGGACTCTTCAGCGGCCTTCGCCGCGCAGGATTGAGCGTGCCAGAAGATATCGCCGTAGTTGGCTTCGATGGAATCGATGAAGGCCATTACCTGGAAAAATCACTCACGACCGTCGTCAGTCCCGGCGCGGAAATGATCGATGGTGCGCTTGAAATGCTGGCGCGCCGGTTGAGCGCAGGGGCTTCGCTTGCAGGCGAACAGCAGGGACTGGTTTTGCCGAGCATTCTTCGCATCGGTGGGACGACGTGAGGTGGGACGAACGGCCTGGCGGCTCCAACTATAACTGTCGGAAGTTAACTCAGTGATTATCTGCTTGCGTGCCCTGGCGGTTAAACTGCCCAGAGGGCAGTTTAACCGCCAGGGACCGAGCGCCAAGGCGGAATCTTATTCGTGCCTCGCACATCTTGCAATTCGATCGCCGCAGTGCTATACTGCGTTGCATAATCGGTTCTGCAAGCGAAACTATAAGATTTCAGTGTCGCTTGCCTTTCACACTCAGTCGCAACTATGGGAGAGTGGACGATGTCCTTTATCAATGACGACTTCCTTCTGCAAACTAAAACGGCACGGCGGCTCTACCATCAATACGCCGCCGACCAGCCGATTATTGATTACCATAACCATCTCCCGCCCGGTGATATCGCCTTGAATCGGCGGTTTGGGAACCTGGCCGAGATCTGGCTGGAGGGCGATCACTATAAGTGGCGTGCGATGCGCGCGAACGGGATCGCGGAGATTTACTGCACCGGCGATGCCGATCCGTACGATAAGTTTCTCGCCTGGGCAAGTACCGTTCCCTATACAGTTCGTAATCCGTTGTACCACTGGACGCACCTTGAACTAAAGCGGTATTTCGGCATCGAGGATCTGCTTGACGAGAAGAGCGCGCCACGGATCTGGGCCATCGCGAACGAGCGTCTTGCCTCTTCGGATCTTCATGTTCAGGGCATCCTGGATAGATTTCGTGTGACCGCGCTTTGCACCACGGATGATCCCGCTGATGACCTTGCGGCGCATGATACGATCGCTAAGGCCGGTCTTGCGACACGCGTATTCCCGGCATTTCGTCCGGACAAGGCGCTGGCTGTTGGCGATGCTGAGGCGTTCAATGCGTGGGTCGGCAAATTGGAAGCGGCCGGCAACATCTCAATATCGACCCTGCCGGATTTCCTGGGGGCTCTTGAGCAGAGGCATACTTATTTCCACGCACGCGGCTGCCGTCTGTCCGATCATGGTCTGGCGCACTGTTACGCCGACTTCCCGACTGAGACTGTGGCAGCATCCATCTTTGAGCAAGCCCGAGCGGGACAATCCGCCTCTGCCGATGAGCATGGAAAGTTTGCTGCTTACATGATGTTATTCTTCGGGCAGTTGGATGCGCGGCGGGGTTGGACCAAACAGCTGCATCTCGGTCCACTACGGAATGTCAACGCAGGCGCTATTGAACGTCTGGGGCCGGACACAGGTTTTGATTCCATTGGGGACTGGCCACAGGCAGCGTCATTGGGCGCGTACCTGGATCGGCTCAATCAAGAGGGAGCCCTGCCGAAGACCATCGTGTACAACAATAATCCGGTCGACAATTATGCCTTTGCCACGATGATCGGCAATTTTCAGGATGGATCTATTCCCGGCAAGATGCAGTTCGGTTCGGGATGGTGGTATCTGGATACGAAGCGAGGGATTGAACAGCAGCTGGATACCCTATCCGATGTGGGACTGCTGTCCCGGTTTATCGGGATGCTGACTGATTCGCGGTCATTTATGTCCTTTCCACGGCATGAGTATTTCCGCCGCGTACTCTGCAACCTGATCGGACGGGATATCGAAAATGGAGAGATCCCTGACGACGAAGATCTCGTCGGCCGGATGATCGAGAACATCTGCTACAAGAACGCAAGCGAGTATCTTGGGCTGAATACTACGGAGGATATCGGCGCATGAGCTCAGCACTTTTCGATCTTACCGGGGAGACGGCTGTTGTTATCGGCGGCACGGGCGTTTTAGGAGGAGCAATGGCGGGAGCGCTGGCATCTGCCGGCGCGCGCGTCGCGATTATTGGGCGCAGCGCCGAGCGGGGTGCGGATGCCGTTCGCAAAATCAAAGATGGGGGCGGAGAGGCCATGTTCCACGCAGCTGACGCCCTCGATCGTGATTCGCTGGCCGTGGCCCGCGATGCGATTGCGGCAGAATGGGGAACCCCGAGCATTCTCGTCAATGCGGCGGGTGGCAACCGTCCTGGAGCGACCCTGCCGCCAGGCTCAGAATTTACTAACATGCCTCTGGATGCCTGGTCGGATGTATTCGAACTGAACCTCACGGGAGGAGTGTTGCTTCCGTGTCAGGTCTTCGGCGAATCAATGCTTGCGGCTGGGCACGGCAGCATCATAAATATCGCATCCCTCTCCGGAATGACGCCGCTGTCGCGTGTGGTGGCATATTCGGCGGCCAAGGCTGCCGTGCTGAATCTGACACAGTTCCTGGCGCGCGAGTGGGCGCCTCGGGGCGTTCGGGTCAACGCGATCAGTCCAGGGTTCTTTCCTGCTGAACAAAATCGCGCTCTGTTGATGAACGCCGATGGAACATATACGGAGCGAGGCACGAAGATCATCGATCACACGCCGATGGCGCGCTTCGGCAAGCCGGAAGAGCTGGCCGGCGCGGTAGTGTGGCTCGGTTCTCAGCGGGCATCGTCGTTCGTTACCGGACAGAATATCGTTGTGGACGGCGGGTTCTCTTCGACGACCATTTGATATACCTGGCGCAAGCGTCCGCAGAGATGTAAATCTCTGCGGACGCTTGCGTCATTTTGCCTGCTTGATTGATTCTTCTCTAGCGTACATTGTAGATCGCATTCGACGGAGTGGGCAGTTCGGCAGGCAATTCCGGACTGAACACTTCGTCCGTCCAAACGGTAAATTTTGTCATCGTTGCTTCACCGAATGCTGTTGTGAGCGCCACGTCCACGGCGTCTCGTCCACGCGCCATCAGCACCCGTCCAAGTCGCGCTTTGTTATTTCTGGCATCGAACGGGTACCACACGCCGTTCAAGTACACCTCGAAAAAGGCGCTGAAATCCATAGGCGCTTCCGTCAACGGTTCCCCGATATCGGACAAGTAACCCGTTGCATAGCGCGCAGGGATATTGAGACAGCGGCAAAAGGTGATCGCCAGATGCATAAAATCTCGGCATACTCCCGTTCGGTCTCTAAGCACATCGATGGCTGTCTTGTCCGGGTTTGTCTGCAGGTAATCGAACTGCACGTTGTTATAGACCCAATCGCATACCGCGTTCACGCGCTGCCAGCCCTCGGGAGTGGTTCCGAAGAGGTCCCAGGCGGTCTGTAAAAGCGGATGAACCTCGCAGTAACGGCTGCCCAGCAGGTAGGGAAGGGTATTGTCCGGCAGATATTCCACTCGTGTCTGGATTGCATCAGGATTAGTGAAATCGGGAGATCCGTCGGTGAGCTGAATGGAGTCGCTCCAGATGCGCAGTTTACCGGCAGGAGCAAGTATCCGGCCACATCGGTTTCCAAAGCCGTCGATAAATGTATAAATCGGCAATGGGGGATCGGTGCGCACGTAGTCTTGCTGCAATAGCGTGTGGCTGACATCCGAATGCGTGTAGAGCATCAGCAGCATGGGCGTGTCCGCCGGAAGGTCGAATTCGATATCGTAACCAATGCGGACGTACATTCTGTTTTCTCCGGCTCATCGCTATGACTGCCTTTGCGCGATTGAGCAACCATGGTGATTCGGTTGACGGCAATACATGGTTCCAATAAACGAAAAAGCCGCAGATCACTATAGATCTGCGGCTTTCGCCTTCGTATTGGGAGCGGGTTAGCGCCGTTAACTCGGACCACAGTAAAGCAGTGTACCCATCTTTGAGAGATACTGTCCGGTGCGGCTTCGATGATCATCTCAAACAGTATGGCGTTCGACTTCCGCAAAGACGCTCAGTCGCAGCCATGACGGCAAGCGGGTGCGCAACTCGGCAGGGCCGTCGATTTGCAGATCTCGCGTTTGCAAGGCTGCGCCGTAGGATACGTCACCCATCCATATCCCCGTCATAATGTCGACCGTTGTGGTCACATGAAGATCCGGTTCAATGCCGGGATCCACCAGGCACAGATCAACCTCGCTGTCGTTGATCACCAGCCACCATCTTCGGCGCTTTATTGGCGCATCATGGTACTGAAAGTGAACCACGACCTTTTCCTTGGGCATCTGCTGGAGGTCGATGCGACGGCGCATATCCCACATCAGGAGACCGGGATCAAGCTCACGGAAGGTGGTTTCGCCTCGGATCCACTGTTTTCCCCAGTTCCCCAATTGAACGACAATAGGGCCTAATTCTTCTCCGGCAGGTGTCAAACGGTATCCTTCGTGACTGCCGCCTGTGTCGATTCGCTCAACTACTCCCGCGCGTTCCAGTTCTTGAAGGCGTTTCGACAGGAGGCTTCGCGACATCAGCGGCACCCCTCGGTGGATGTCGCTGAATCGCTCACTGCCCATAATCATCTCACGCACGATGAGGGGCGTCCAGCGTTCGGTAAACACTTCACACGCCTTTGCGACCGGGCAGAACTGCCCGTAAGTTACTTTTCTGGCCATCTTCCTTCATTTCTCCTACGCCTGAAGAGGCTCAATCGGTACAGATATTGTACTTGATAGTGCATCTTTGCCGGTGATAATATGCCTCTACGCCGACGCTATGAATGCAGAGGCGATTTTCAATGAGGAAAGAACTATGCCAAAGTACGTAATCGAGCGTGAAATACCAGGCGCCGGAAATTGGTCCGAGCAGGAACTCAATACTGTTGCTCAAACATCATGCGGTGTGCTCCGGAAGCTCGGGTCGGAGATCCAGTGGGTCCAGAGTTATGTAACCGGCGACAAGGTCTACTGCGTGTACATCTCTCCCAATGAGGAGATGATCCATGAGCATGCGAGACAGGCTGGATTTCCGGCCAATCGTGTTTCACAGGTGAAGCACATTATCGATCCGACGACATCGGAGGGACTATCCAAGTGAATGCAAACAAGGCGCTCTGGGAGAAGGGCGATTTCACTCGCATTGCCGCGAGTATGAGAGGGAGCGGCGAGGCTCTCGTAAACGGTCTCGGGATCACCAAAGGTCTCAAGGTTCTGGATCTTGGATGCGGCGATGGAACAACGGCTCTGCCCGCTGCGCTGCTGGGGGCGGATGTGCTGGGGGTGGATATCGCGAGCAACCTTGTAGAAGCCGGCAATAAGCGCGCGGCGAAGCATGGACTAACGAACTGCGTATTTCAAGAGGGAGACGCATCGGATCTGCGCAATCTTGAGGACCGGACCTTTGATCTCGTCGTGAGTATCTTTGGAGCGATGTTTGCCCCAAAGCCGTTCGACGTGGCGAAGGAGATGGTGCGGGTGACAAAACCGGGAGGCCGCATTGTTATGGGGAACTGGATCCCCAATGATCCGACGCTGGTTGCGCAAATCTTAAAGATTTGCTCGACATACTCGCCGCCACCGCCGGAAGGTTTTGTCAGCCCGATGACGTGGGGGATCGAGAGTCATGTCATCGAGCGGTTCGGAGCCCTGAGAGTGCCCGCCGATAACATCTCCTTTGTGCGCGATACTTATACGTTCGAATTGCCGATTACGCCTTCAGAGTTCCTCTCCATGTTCCTGAACTACTACGGACCCACTATGAACGCATTCGCGGCTGCGGAAACGAACGGCCGGGAAGTAGACCTGCAGGCTGAGCTTGAAGTGCTGTTCAACAGTCAGAACAAAAGCCTCAGCAAGGATACGACATGCATTCCTGCGACGTTCTTGCGTGTCACTGTCACACTCTAAAACGGTTCGTATTCTTTGCCTCGTGATAGCGAGTATCTCTATCACGAGGCAAATTAGTCGGACGCCGCCGCATGCATGATAATGCCGCCATGCTGCATTTGTGACCGGGGATCGTCAGTCCAGTATGGAAAGCCGCATCGAGCCGATGTCGGACTTGCCCTGGAGAGCGCCGGCGGAATCGATATTCGTCTTCTCTCCATGCGCTTTTGCATCGTTGAGTTCCTGAATTTCGTCAGCCATTACGACTTCGTAGTATTTAAATAGATCAGACCTCAAACCGCCTTGACGCCTGAAGTAGCTCAGCGATGTGTTGATGATATAGACTTCTTCCCACATGTTGTTCAGGCGAGGTTCGATATTGCTGTCAGTCCTTTCATGAAAGACTTCGTGTGCTTCGTTCTCATATCCCTTGCGAACAGCCATGTATCGATGAAGCATCTCATGCACCATCGTTTCCACTAATCCCTCGCGGAGATAGCACATATAGTTTTCATCGGCTGCACTCTTCTTGTAGATAGGCCGGCTGCCATAGAGGCTCTCACCTTGAACGCCGATAAAGTCTATCGAGATCAGAGCCGTATACGGCCAGGTTCCAATTTTTCCTGTCTTGTCTTCGTTATCGCCATAGGCCTGCACCGAGGCCGCAATCGAGTTTGGAATCCAATCGAAACTGAATAAAATAGTGCGATAGTATTCTCTCAAGATGTCTCCCTCGATCGAAGGATCAGGCTTGAGAATGTGACGAGTCTCGGCATACAGTTTTCTGTAGGCAAGGGGGTAACGGTATTTGAGTATCTCAATTCCCCGGCAGATGCTGTAGACGTTCAACTGGTCTTTTAAGGCATCTGTAAGGGTTGCGATACTGATATCTCCGTACGTCCAGAAAAACGCCGGTGTATTCCGCAGTTTCGAAGTGACGTTTAACTCCGTCAGTACAGGTGAGACATCCTTATAGTATTTCTTGCCGGCGAACGTAAGCTTCTTCGCGTTAATGGGGACGTCAAACGCAATGATATCGGCCTCGCGGCCATAGGCTTTTATCCGCCGCTCGATCTCGCCGTCGATTTGATCACCGGTCAAGCCTCTCTGGTCAAAGTCATTTCCCGTTTTTATCCACGCCAGATCGTGTTTCGCAAGAGCCGCCGATGCCGGCTCTTTTGGAAGACCGTAAGTCCGTGAGCGCTCCGGACTGCTTTGGGCCGTTGCGGTCGTCGAATCCAGCGACAGAAACAATCCAACAAGAAGGCACGCGATCAAGTCGTACTTCATATCAGTTTATGACATGCGATGGCCAGCAATGTTGCATGTATCGCCATCCGATCTATGATAACGGAATTGTTTGGGGCATGAACCACCAGGCAAAATCTGCTAAAATGATGGCGAGCAATTGTTCGATCAGCCTGCAGTTCTTTGATGCAGAGTGGATCACAAAGAGGGAATAATGGATTTAAAGAACGACCTCAAAGAGCAATACCATGCCGCTCTCGGCATGCTGGCCGATTGCGTTGATCGGTGCCCGGACGATCTATGGACTTCCGGAACGGAGTGGCGCACCTTCTGGCGGATCGCTTTCCATGCCGCATATTTTACTCATCTATACCTTGGTCAGGATCGGGCAGCATTGCAGCCATGGCCGGGCAGTCCCGAAACCTACAATGCGCTCTGGGAGGAGGGGGGAGAAGTCGAACCGTACGAGTTGCCGATGACGATCGAAGTCCTTCTGCGCAAGGATGCTCTCGACTATATCGCATTCATTTATTCCATCGTCGGCCCCACGCTCGACAGCCTCGACCTGGATGCGGCCGAGACCGGGTTCGAGTGGTACACGGGCATGAGCAAGCTATCGCATGAACTCATGAACCTGCGCCATATTCAGGGGCATGTCGGCCAGCTCTCAGAGCTTCTTATGGCGCGGGGAATAGATATAAACTGGATCGGCAAAGCGGCCGCGCGGGCATAGCAGGTTAAGTGACCTAACAGCCTGTTTTGTTGTATTAGTTGCCGATACATCCTGGCTTGTAGACACTCTCGGTTTTTGATTGGACTTTGCCCAGTTTCTTGGCAAGATCGTGCTCCAGCTTTAGAAACAGAGCGTCCGCGTCATTCACGTCTTGCTTACTTGTGCTTGCAGCTTTATAGGAGATCTCAGCAGTCAACAGCTTCCCGCATCGAAACCACAATGCCACATCTGCTTCGAGCTTCTTCGGCAGCGACGCCTTATACTCCAATTCTAGAATAGGCTCGCCCGGCATTCCGTTCTTGCCGCCCACACGAACGAGCCGATCGGTATCCTTTAAGCCGAAAAAGCCATGGAGCCCGGACAACTGTGGCACGCGCTCAATGGCCTCACTCGCAGTGCCACCAGAATTCAGAGCTGAACTGACTTTCACATCGGCATCCTGCGAGTACCGGACGGCCATTGCGAGGTGCTTCTTTTTACCGATATTTGCCGGAATTGTCTCTGCGCTGAGAGCTACTTTTGCGGGATCGAAGCCTGCTTCTAATTTACTGCCATTTGTGATAACTGTTGCAAGTGAGCCTTCGCGCGATTTGAGGGTAACATCGATCGTTCCCGCTTTGTTGCCCGAGAGAGCGGTTCGCTGTCGCAAGATAATGTTGTTCTTTTGCAGCAGCCGATTGCTGTCAAAGAACTCCACATGCCTGGCTTTCGCTTTAGTCGAAATAGGCCCCAGGTCCTTCGCGGATTCTCTGATGGCATCCCATCTTTTTGACAGCATCTTCCAATCGTGTATTGTATTATTGCCTACATCAGGCTTCACGCCCTTGAATTTATTGGGCTTGAGAACGAGCTTATACTCATGAGCTGATATTGCAGCAGGCCCCACAACGTTCGAGGTCGCGGTGTCACTCATCGCGGTGTTCGCTATCGAAAGGACAGCGAACAATGCCGCTATGAGTTGCGTGAGTCGAGGAGATCGTCTTTTGCTCGTCATGGGTTTTCCTTATTTGAACGAGATCGTAGCGGAGTGCTGCAGTGCAAATATCGCAATACGGAATTGAAGGTACAATTCCGTATTGCGATTTGCCGGCAGTTCGTCTGGCTTCCCTAATCGTGAGAGACTGCCTAACTCGTGCGTTCAGATCCTCGCAAGATTACTTCAGGTCTTTGATGATGCTGATAAACTTCTCATCGGATCTCTGGACAGCAACACCGCTGGCATTGAGAGTGACGCGTCGAAGGCCAACAGTGTTCCGTTCGTTGCCGCCAACGGTCATTGCAAACTTGCCGTTATGGTCGATCCCTCTCGCAACCACGATCGCAGAATGCGAAGGGTAATCGCGATGCGCTGCGGCAAAATCGAAGTCAAACGTCCCGCTTGGACGGTTGCTATGGAGGATATCGCCGACGCGAACCGATTGTGTGGTAAAGTCAAATCCGCGGAAGACGCCCTCGCCACGCGCTGCGTTTTGGATTGCTTGAAATACGAATTGCGAGTGCTCAGGAGAGAAATCAAATTCCGATGAAACGGCTCCGGCCTTCTTAACACAGAAGGATATGAACACCGCCGACCAAGGGACTTCCACACTCTCGAAGTCAAAGCCTAGGAAGTCGTAGTAATTCCGGATTCGCTCTCTTAATGGAGTTTGCCCTTCGTCAGTCCCGCCGAATTGATCGAACTCTTGCTTGGCTATCGTTGCCAAACGAGAGGCAAATGGAGAAGGAAGCGGCAGCCCGTCGACCGGTGGGAGGACTGGATCTGGAGAAGCCGGTTGATCCGGATCGCTCGACGGCAGTGGGATTTCAACAATGCAGCGCTGATCGGTCTCCAATCCCAGGTGATTAGCCAACCCTGGCGATAGGTCGGTGACGCGCCCCGTGGCAAGTGACGGTCCGAAGTCTACGGGCTTTGCCTGAGCCGACTTGCCATTGGCCGGGTTGGTTACAGTTACAAATGTCTCTCTCAAGAACGCGCGCGATGTCTCGGAAAAATTCCAGCGACAGGCGATGTAGAACTTCTCCGGATTCAGTCGTCTGGCAAATCCGGTGGTGCCTTCCGGTTGCGTCGGTAGGAAAAATTCTCGAAGCTGATTGAATTCGCTCTGGTTAGTCACCAGTGCCAGGCCTTCGCTCGGTGATACGCCAGTATCGTCAGGCCCCCCGAAAATGGACATTTTTCCGTCTCGAATGTCTTTCATATTGCCTCCCATCATTTGCTAGACATGGCCGCATGAACCCATGTCACACCTAAGCAATAGGACACAAACGAATCCTTGTTACAAGCCACATAGAAGATATTATAATTCTAACAAACATTGCTGCCGCGCTCCCAACTCTTTCATAATCTTCTTTACTCTGTGTGAGCCAAAGCATCATGAACGAACCTGCGGAGAAGGCGTGTTAAGTCTTGTCTGTCCTGTTCACTCCATTTGGCGAGAATAGGCCCTGCCAATCGTTCGCGGGCAGCGTCGAGAGCGTCCGTCATGGCTTTGCCCTTCGTTGTGACCTCTACTTCGCTTATTCGGCCATCCTTTTGGCTGGCTCTCCGTGTAACCAGACCCAGGCCTTCCAATTTAGCGACCTGACGGCTGACAGTCGTATAGTCACGTCCGGCCAGACCTGCCAACTCTACAATTCCCATCGGTCCGCGCCGTTCCACTCGCACCAGAAGTGGAAAGAGCGCTCGATCCAGAGAAATACCGGCTTCTTTGATGAGAATGGCATCACGCTGCGGCTGGTTAAAAAAGCCCACTAAGTCAATAAGGGCTTCATGAAGCTCGCGTAAATCTTTGTTCATGAGTGCATTTTACACATATTTCATTGACCTGTCCAGGAATTCTGGGTATTATGTGCAAAATACACATAAATGCATTCTGGAAGGAACACGTCATGAAAGCCGCAATCGTAGTGGAAGCCGGTAAAACGCCCGTCTATGGTGATTTTAAGGAGCCTGTCGCCGTAAATGGGGAGAAGCGTATCGCCGTGACCGCCGCCTCTTTGAGCCATTTAGTGAGAGGGCGCGCATCAGGCAATCACTATACTTCTTCATGCGAGCTGCCTTTCGTCGCCGGCGTGGATGGAGTTGGGAAACTCGAGAATGGGGAGCGGGTCTATTTTACGTTGCCGAAAGCTCCATACGGCAGCATGGCAGAGGTCGCTACTGTGCCGACAGATCAATGCCTGAGCCTGCCTGATGACTTGGATGATGTCACCGCTGCAGCCATTGCGATTCCCGGCATGTCGTCATGGGCCGCCTTCAAGGAGCGAGCCAGGTTGCAGCCTCAAGAAACGGTGCTTGTTAACGGTGCAACAGGCGCGTCGGGACGCCTGGCTGTTCAAATCGCCAGGTATCTTGGCGCAAAAAAGGTCATTGCGACGGGGCGCAATCCCGAAGCTTTGCAATCTTTAAGGGAGCTTGGAGCAGATGTAATAATCCCGCTGACTGCCGACGCGGAAGCGCTTGAGGACGCTTTCAAGGAGCAGTTCGCAGCCGGCATTGATGTCGTTGTCGACTATCTGTGGGGGACAACCGCAGAATTGCTCCTGAGTGCGGGAGCCAAAGCCGCTCCTGAGGCTGTTCCCATTCGTTTTGTGCAAATCGGTTCGGTGAGTGGGGCAAATATATCCTTGCCGGGTGCGGCACTGCGCTCGTCCTCTCTCGTTCTGATGGGCAGCGGATTGAAGAGCGTTCCACTCAATCGCATTATCAATGCGATCGATGAGGTCCTGCAGGCTGCCGTTCCCGGCAAATTTGAGATAGCGGCTCAGGCTATTCCACTGTCCGAGGTCGAACAGGCATGGACAGTGGATGACAGCAGGAGCCGGATTGTCTTTACAATTTAAAATAACGCCTGGTCGAGGTCCGAAATGAGGCTGGGCTGTGTGGGATGCCAGCCGAGGCGTTCCTGTGTCAGCGCGCTAGAAGCGGGCATGTCGAAGCCCATGAACATCCCAAGCCAGCCGAAGTGCTCTCCTGACTCCTCGGCAGTTTTGGAGACGACCGGAATATTCAGGCCTCGGCCGATCGACTCTGCGATCTCCCGCTGTGGCACGCCTTCCTCGGCGACCGCGTGGTAACGCGCTCCCTTTGCCGCCTTCTCAAGCGCCAGCCTGTAGAGAAGGGCTGCATCGAGACGGTGTATCGACGGCCAGCGGTTAAGTCCATCTCCGAAGTAGGCTGAAACACCCTTCTCCCGCGCCACTGCAATCAACGGCGTGATGAGGCCCTGCTTGTACGGATCGTGGACTTGCGGAAGGCGCATCACAGATATATTCACGCCCTGCGACAGTACGGAAGCGGCTGCCTCTTCGGACGCGACGCGTGGAATGGGGGAGTTTGCCTCATCTTCCTCGGTCGCCGGGCGTCCCTGAGCGTGCGCTGCCCCGGTGCCGGACGTGATTATCAAGGGGCGGTCGGAACCGATCAATGCAGAGCCCATCGCTTCGATGGCGCGCCGGTCGGCCTCGCAGACTTCCTTGAATCTTGCGAAGTCGTGGATGAAGCCCAGGTGGATTACCCCGTCTGATGCGGCGGCTCCGCTGCGCAGGCTTTCCAGGTCTTCCAGGTCACCCCGATGCACCTCCGCTCCCGCGGCGGCAATGGCGGCGGCAGACGCTTCCGACCGAGCGAGACCGAGAACCTGGTGTCCCGCGCCGATCAGTTCGGGTATGATGGCGGAGCCGATGAATCCGGACGCTCCGGTGACAAAAACTCGCATAGTGTAACCTTTCCGTGAAGAGGACTTTCAATGGCCTCAGGCCAATCACATTATGCATCCGTGACTTTTGACTGAAAAGCCGTGGCGTTATACTAGTATTGGGACTGACAGGCTAAACATGGCGAAATCGGACGACAATCCTCTCGGTAGCTATCTCAAGAACCGCCGCGCAAAGCTGGACCCGGCGGCGTTCGGCATACCGGCGACTCGCCGGCGCACTCCGGGACTGCGGCGCGAGGAGGTGGCGCAGCGCGCCAATGTCAGCGCGACCTGGTACACCTGGCTCGAACAGGGGCGGGGAGGCACGCCTTCGGCCGATGTACTCGATGGAATCGCTAATGCCCTTGCGCTCACGCCCGTCGAGCGTGAGCACCTTTTCCTGCTGGCTCAGCATCGTCCTCCCGAGGTCTGTTATCAGGCGCCTGAGCCGTTGTCACCGCAATTGCAGCGGGTGCTCGATGCGCTGCCGTACAGCCCGGCGATTGTGAAGACGAGCGCCTGGGATATCGTTGCTTGGAACCGTGCCGCGCAGATCATGCTGGTAGATTATGCGTCGATCGCCCCGGAGGAACGCAATGTCCTGCGCCTTTTCTTCTCCGATCCTTGCCGCAAAAAGCAGATTCCGGAGTGGGAGAGCCATGCGCGAGCCGCCGTTGCGGCGTTTCGTTCGGACACCGCCCGAACGGGAGCCTCCGAGAGAGCCAGCGCTCTGGTTGAGGAGCTCAGCCGGTCAAGCCCTGAGTTTGCGGCGATGTGGCGCGAGCATGATGTTCAAACTCACGGTGAAGGCACAAAACACTTCCGGCATTCGAATGCAGGCCTCATCACGATGGATTACTCGGCTTTCGCCGTCGTCGGCCGTCCTGACCTCAGCCTGATTATATACACGCCCTCAACGCCGGAGGATGAGGACCGGGTCAGGTCAATCATCGAAGGATATATTTGAGGACTTATACTGAGATGCCGCCAGTCCTAAATTCGTAAGGAGCGGACGCGTTTCCGTAGCAGCGGTTCGCGAATTGTGGCTGCATCCCGTTTGCTTGCGCCGAGAAATTTCACGAAGCGCGCAAAGCCGAGAGCCAGCGCCTCGGCAAATGCCTCGTTCTTACCGAGGACCTCGTCCTCCAGCCATAAGCCCAGGATGACGAAGGTGTTCGTTTTACGGTCGAGTTTGCTGTCAAATCGCGCGACGAGCCGGTCGCCCCACAGGACCGGCAGCGTATAGTAGCCGAATTTTCGCAGGTGTTCGGGCTTGTAGACTTCCCATACGTAATCGAAGTCGAATAGCTGCTTGGCTCGTCCGCGTGCGCTTACATGATCGAGTGGCGCGAGGAAGACAACCTCCTCTGTGGTAGTCGTTTCCAGTGGAGCCCATTCTTGCGGAATACGCCCCGCGCTCAATTCACGGAGCGTCTCGGCGTCGCTGCCGAGCGCGTAGTGCGTTGCTTTCCAGCCTTCAACGCGCACCTCAATAATCTCGCCGCTTGCCAGCATTGCCTCTTTTAGTTGTTTTGCAGCGCGATCCGGCTCGCCGCGCTGATAGGAATCGCTGGTTCGCTTCACTCTAGATAGCCCGTCGAAACCGATCTCCTTTTTCACCAGAAAGCGATCCGCTTCGGCATCGCTGCTCTCGTAAATGAGGTGCGCGGGGGCAACCCTTTCGGTAAGCGCATACACCCGTTCGAAGCGCTCGCGATGGTGCGTCATGACTTCGCCGGTGCGCCAGAGATAATAGAGGGCCAGAGCGCTGTCCTTGCGGCCGCGGTAGCTTTCCGTTCGTGTACGCGTCGCCATTTCGAAGTGGCGGTTGCTCACATGTTCGCGCTCTTGCAAAAGGGTTCGAATTTCGACGATAGCTTCTGCGTGTTCGGCAGCCATGGCGCGCAGCCGCACATTTTCATCGCGGTCCCGGCGCATGACGACGCGCCAATGTGGCAGCTCCTCAATCGGCCGCGCAGCTAACCATCCTCCCCAATCGAAGAACTTGCGCTGGTGATATGTGGCGTCTTCCCACATGTCCGGCTTATAATCGAGCACGCGGCTGTACAGCTTGATGTCATGGCTGCGAGCGATGATTTGCAGTGGGTCAAGCTGCAGGTATTCCATCTCGCGCATCGCCTGCTCAGTGCCTTCGATGCCGCGCCGGCGCCGGCCGGGCCATAGCCCTTGCTTGCCCAATATGAAACGCCGGGCCACGTCCACGGAGATTTCGATCATTCTGTTATCCTGTTTCAAGAAGCGAATCGGTTGAGCCCAGTGGCAGTAACCAATAGATTATGCAGCAATAAACCGGGCAAACTGTATACGGCATGAGTTATGCAGAATAGTTTTCTGTAGCTCTATTTTATCCAATTAAGAAAATAATTATGTTTACACCCCCTAAACTACCCAAGGTTCTCGTCTATTTCGGCTCAATAAGCGACGTGGCAAAATTGCATGCGGGTCAGGGTTTTGGAATCCGTATTGAAGAAGAAATCGATGCTCACCAGGGAGCGATTCAAGCAGAAAATCTTCTCTTAAATACTGTCGCAAAATATCAACATATCGCTCGGATGAAGAATATTCCCAGAGAGCAACTCAATGAGTTGTTGCGCAGCAGTCATTACCGGTTGGATGGCGTAAAAGATATCTTGATGCGACAGTACGATATATCCGATGAAGATTTTAATCAACCTATAGATTTCGAACCTGTCGATACGGCTGATTATATGCGTGTGCGCGCAACCATGATGGGAGCCGTCCTGTCATCCACGCCTGTATTGCTGCGTGACCCATGGGGTGGGCGGCCTGTGACCACGCAATACGGTTTTAGCGATTTTAAAGCATTCGTTGATGGAATTAGTTTTAGCGCCATTGCAACTCCACGCTACAAGGGTATTCCCTTTCGATTTGCCGTGATGAAGCATGAACATGATGGTTTCACAGATAATAACCCGGCATTCATTATGTCGAATGAATTTTGTGACGCTTTTGAACTGTATAATGCGGATCGATATGGAAACTTACCTGTGGAAGATCATCCACTGATCAAAGCATTGTCTTTGAATTTTAAGCCAAATATTCACGATCGATTTCATAACTGGTTGTTGTATGACGTCGATGCAGCAAGCGATGCGTTCAGGCAGTGGGGGAATGATATCTATCTGGTTGATCATGCCGACAAAAATCCGTTGCTTATCAACTACGAATTTGTCGCGATGAGCTTCCACTTGTATGTTTATCAAGTGTTGTTTGAGAAAAACCCTACATTAAAAGACGACATGTATGAAAATCTCATGGGTTGCATTGTAGAAATAGAGAAATTTGGCGCTTTTTTAAGTGCGCGATCTCATCCGAAAGCCGATGAGGTCAAAGAATCTACAATCTATGCAGTGCTCTCTTGCATTTGTTTTGTACTGAACCCGTTCGAGGAGCAGTTTCAAAAACTGCTCCAGCGCTATCCTGATGTAAAGCAGAAAATGCTGGAGGTGCGCCAGGATGGCAGGGGGATCGGGGCAATATTGCAGCGACTTCATGGTTATGAGGATGGAGTGTCATCACAGAGATTTGGCGGCGCTTCAGAGGCCGTGATTGAATATATCTTACGCTATCCGCTGGCAGGCGAGCTCCGTGCCAGGCTAAACGCGGAGCGAAGCGGCGGCAGAACGGATGACTGGCAAACGGTGGACGGCAAGCATATCTACACCATGAATTTAGAAAACTACCACACGTTGCCGCCCAAGCTAAGAGATCAGATTAGCGCACTTCCCGACGCCGATGTTCTGGGCCTAATTGACAATGCCTTGAAAGCTATACCGAATGGTTTACGTCAAGAAGTCATTCAGCGGATAGAAGTCAGTGAAGAAGGATACTTTTTCTTTCGACTGGACCGAAACGAAATCGACTATACGCAATTTGAGATAAGGAAACAACTTAAAAAAGTCCTCTTAATTGATATTGAACCAGGTCAAGTGGTTAACTTCGCCAATCAAAAAAATCTTACGATTCATGGTCATGTTAAAAAACAATTTTTTAATCTTGCCGGTGGTCGAGACTTACTGGCAGTTAATGTGCGTGACGCGGCTATTTCCGATGAAATCTTAGCGTTTGCCGGAACTGGCCAAAGCATCGATCCTGATCGCGCCATCACAAAAGCTAAAGAAATTGCAGCAATGACAGGTGAAAAATCTGCCACTGACATGTACAAGATAGAACGTGAAATTGCCAAAAGGTTATATAATTTTACAGAATCTGGTTTCTATCAAATAGACTTGGAGAAATATCTGGCCCAGGCTCCAGGACCGATCATAATGCAATTGTATTCAGGCGGCGATCAACGATTGATCAAGGGGGCATTTGTCTATTTACCGCTTGGTAAGGATCCTGAGACGGATAAAAATCCTGATTGCCATCTCATTGAGAATACGGATTACAAACGCGACTACATGTCGCCATTCGGTACCGACGTTTTGCAACCGGTATGCCTGAAGAAGACTTCTTCGTTGATGACATACCATCCAAACGCTCAAGGGGCGCTGGAGGACTTTCTGCACACATTGCATAGGGCCAATTTCCAAATTACACATGGGGCATCGGCTGCTGCGCGATTTGATGAAAGTGTGCCGGGCTTGTTTTCATAACAGAGGCTTGCCGGCTGCCAAAAATTGAATCGTTCGTATTATTGACTTATTCCAGATTACAGTCTACAATGGTGACCATGCCGTCTGACGAGGTCACACTTCACGAATCCCTTCGCAAGGCCGGTCTGCGGGTGACCGCGCCGCGTCTCGCCGTACTCATGTCGGTCCTGGGCGAGGGAGTGCACCTGGACGCGGAAGCCATTGCAGAAGTGGCCCGCGTGCGGCTTGGCACCCTCTCCACACAGGCCGTGTACGACAATCTTCACATTCTGGAAGGCGCCGGCCTCATCCGACGCATACAGCCTGCCGGCCATCCGGCTCGCTATGAGGCGCGGGTAGGAGACAACCACCATCACATCGTCTGCCGCCGCTGCGGTCTGACTGCCGATGTGGACTGCACGATAGGTGTTGCTCCCTGCCTGGAGCCATCCGCCGGCCATGGATTTATCGTCCAGGAGGCGGAAGTGATTTTCTGGGGCCTGTGTCCCCAATGTCAGCAAGATAATTTCCCAAATAACCAATGAGGTAACGTTTATGACTGACACAAACATTGAGAATACCGAGACAGATATTATCTCAGCCCTCAATCATGAGGAAAGCGCATGTCCGTTTTCAGGCGGAGTTCTGAATCAGACTGCGGGCGGCGGAACGCGAAATCGCGACTGGTGGCCCAATGGCTTGAACATTGGCATCCTGCGCCAGCACTCGCACCTGTCGAGTCCCTTGGACAAATCGTTCAACTACGCGGAGGAGTTCAAGAAACTCGACCTGGCGGCCGTGAAGAATGACATTTTCGCTCTCATGACCACGTCGCAGGATTGGTGGCCGGCCGACTTCGGTCACTACGGTCCTCTCTTCATTCGAATGGCGTGGCACAGCGCTGGGACATACCGCATTTCCGACGGACGCGGCGGCGCAGGCGCAGGCGCGCAGCGATTCGCGCCGTTGAACAGCTGGCCCGACAATGCCAATCTCGACAAGGCGCGTTTGCTCCTCTGGCCCGTAAAAAAGAAATACGGCAAGAAGCTTTCATGGGCCGACTTGATGATCCTGACAGGCAATTGCGCCCTGGAGTCCATGGGCTTCAAGACGTTCGGTTTCGGCGGTGGACGCGAAGATGTTTGGGAGCCGGAAGAGGATGTGTACTGGGGCCGCGAAACAACGTGGCTGGGAGATGAGCGATACACGGGCGACCGCGAACTCGAAAACCCGCTCGCCGCTGTTCAGATGGGCCTGATCTATGTAAACCCGGAAGGTCCTAATGGAAATCCCGATCCGATCGCATCGGCCCGCGACATTCGCGAGACCTTCGGCCGCATGGCGATGAATGACGAAGAAACCGTGGCATTGATTGCCGGCGGCCATACCTTCGGCAAAACCCATGGCGCTGCGGATCCCAGCAAGCATATCGGCCCGGAACCGGCGTTGGCAAGCATTGAAGAGCAGGGTCTTGGCTGGAAAAACACGTTCGGCAGCGGAAATGGCGCCAACACCATCACCAGCGGCCTTGAAGTAACGTGGACCACGACACCAACGCAGTGGAGCAACAACTTTTTCGAGAACCTGTTCGGTTTCGAATGGGAGCTGACGAAGAGCCCGGCCGGCGCGAACCAGTGGAAGCCGAAGGACGGCGCGGGCGAAGGCACCGTTCCGGATGCCCACGACCCGGCAAAGCGTCATGCCCCGACAATGCTGACAACGGACCTCGCTCTGCGATTTGACCCGGCCTATGAGAAGATTTCGCGGCGCTTCCTCGAAAACCCCGATCAGTTCGCCGATGCCTTTGCTCGCGCCTGGTTCAAGCTGACACATCGTGATATGGGGCCGCGCGTACTCTATCTCGGTTCTGAAGTGCCGGAAGAAGTTCTGGTATGGCAGGATCCTATCCCGGCCGTCACACACGAACTCATTGACGATCAGGATATCGAAGCGCTCAAGGCAAAGATCCTGGCATCCGGTCTGACCGTGTCGCAACTGGTCTCGACCGCTTGGGCTTCTGCCTCCACGTTCCGCGGCTCCGACAAGCGCGGTGGCGCAAACGGCGCTCGTGTCCGTCTGTCTCCGCAGAAGGATTGGGAAGCCAACAATCCTGCTCAATTGGCGACTGTGTTAGGAACCCTCGAAGGCATCCAGAACGAGTTCAACGGCGCTCAGACCGGCGGTAAGCAGGTCTCCATTGCCGACCTGATCATTCTCGGTGGAAATGCGGGTATCGAGCAGGCGGCCAACAATGCCGGTCATGATGTGAAGGTACCCTTTACGCCCGGTCGTGCCGATGCCTCGCAAGAGGAAACCGATGTACAGTCGTTCACGGCGCTTGAACCGGCTGCCGATGGCTTCCGCAACTACCTAAATCCATTGCACACCGCTTCGGCGGAAGAGTTGCTAATCGACAAGGCACAGTTGCTGACGCTTACGCCGCCTGAATTGACGGTACTGGTTGGCGGACTGCGTGTCCTTAACACGAACTTCGATGGTTCGCAGCATGGTGTCTTCACCAAGACCCCGGAGGCGCTCACCAACGACTACTTCGTGAACCTTCTCGACTTCGGAACGACGTGGAGCGCAGCCTCGGATGCCAACAACGTGTTCGAAGGCCGTGATCGCGTCACCGGCGAAGTCAAATGGACGGGGACCCGTGTCGATCTCATCTTCGGTTCTAACTCCGAGCTAAGAGCCGTTGCCGAGGTTTATGGGTGGGATGATTCCCAGGACCAGTTCGTGCAGGATTTTGTCGCGGCCTGGACCAAGGTGACTAACCTCGACCGTTTCGACCTTGCCTGATTTTCCACTTAGCGGGAATGATACTCGCCGGGGATAGCGATCGGGTGGATATGACAGAGTTTTCTGCCATATCCACCCGATCGCTTTGAACCTGCACATGAGGTGAGGATCGCTCCTGCCCCAATCACACTATACAAAAGACCGCTCGGTTGTGGAACGATTCTTCACAGCGAAAGTGTCGATCCCCATCCACGGCTGACAACTTTTCCATCTGCGTTTGCGAACTCAAGATAGACGTTATAGTCCCCAGGAGAGATGCCTGCCGGCATATCGAATGTCTGCAGACTTGACATCTGTTCCATAGGAACCTCCCATCCGTCAATATTGACCGGTTTCGTCAATATTCGATGATTTTTGGTGTCTTCGAAGGCGAGAAGGGGAGCGAATCGCGAGATATCGGCATGGTTTACAGACGTGATCCGGAAAGTTATCGATAGCTGAGCATCGGGTTTCTTATTGTCTTTGTAAATTGTGGGCTGCTCCGTCGCGGAGAGGACAGGTCCACATGATGAATGGAGCTTGTCATACTGCTCCGGCTTTCCGGTAGCCGCACAAACTTCTTCGATCGCGAACTTAATCTTATCCGATGACGTTTTCGCATACAGATTCGTGAGAGTTGCGATCGCTTTATCGAGATCGGCATCCTGAACCGGGATTTTCTGTTGTGGTCTCACCTGCGCGACCAAATCGGCGAGAGTTCGCAGGGATGCTATTAGCGCCAATGTCAGGGATTCGTTAGTGGAATTGGCGGTAATCTGTGCGACTTGCGTCATGTAATGGGCGGCGCTGTCAGTTGGAGCATCTATTACTGAAACGCCGCTGGGCAGCATTCGCGCGAGCAGAATACGATTTTCCAGCGCGACATGCGAATCGGAGATATGCGCCAGAAGATATTTGCGCCCCTCGAATGTATTGAATGAGTTTTCAAGCTGATAGTTCGCGTCATTGCCTGCTGAAAAGTGAAGCGCTGCTTCCGCCGCTGCCGGGATCTTCAGAGCCGCGATCTTGCTCTTGATATCTGCCGCAATCTGATCGTGTGGAACCGCAGATAAGAAGGCGGTTTGCTTCGCGCCGCGCCTCGTCTTCAGCAATTGGATCAGAGCCTGGGGATCGGCAGTGGTTTTAGGAGAGCCAAGAAGCGCCTTGTAGCGATCCGCCACAAGCATACTTGCCGATATCTGCGTTCGCAGTGTCTCAATCGGCGTTCCGGGCACTTTAAAACCGTCGTCCGGCGTCAAGGCGATGTAAGGACCGGGATTGTTTAGCTGCTGATAGGAATAGGCAAGGCCGTCTTGCAGGAGGCGAACGCCGCCTGGGACTGTCCAGTAGATGACGGCATCCTTCGGAATGTCATATAGAAACACTGACTTCGCGCGTGAACAGAATATCACCAGGTGATCGCCGCTCTTCAGTTTTTCGCTGTTACCTGTGAATCCTTTGGACTTGACATAAAAGTCCATCGCTTCCAGCGGGAAGACATCGCCGGCTTTAAAGGTCCCTTTAAGCGTACTGATCACCTTGAAGTCCATCAGTTGTGGACCGTCCGGCTTGTTCTCGTACTTGTGCCATTGCCCGACATCGCCTTCTATAATATCCGTGCTCATATATGCCATGGAATCCAGATCGTATGTATCGAGATCCATCGCGCGCAGCGGCGATCCGATCAGCAAGGCGAGAGCGGGCAGAACAAAGAATCCGAGCTTAACAACGCGATTTATCATGTAAGATCCTCTACAATGCGCAGTGTTGCCTATTCTTTGAGTCCTGCCCATGCTGTTTGTTTCATGGCATTGGCATCTATCGTCCGTTATTAAGGCCTTTGTTCAATTGCCGCTGACGCTATCAACTGCGGCGAACATGGTGTGCAGCCGTTCAATTGCCCCTTCCGGCAATGGAGGCATCAAGAGCGATTTCACATTTTGTTCCAGGTGGTCGATGTTGCCTGTGCCGGAGAGTACCACGTCGATGCCTGGCTCATATCGGCAGAACCTGTATGCGGCCTCGGGGATCGACGCGGCCACCCCGTTCTCCAGCAAGAATCCAAGAGGATTGTCTGCGTCAACGCTTTCGTCAAGAAGTCGCTGGCGCTTCAAGTCGGTCACCACACGGCTCAATTCCTCAGGCTGGCTCAGCGCCTTTCGTACCGCAAACATATCCAGAGTTCCCACGCCAAGTTCCTGCGTCCGTTTCAGCACGCGATCCCTTGCGGACTGGTTAAGGATGTTGAAGCCGACCATCATGACATCCCAACCATCATCGAGGGCCGATTGCAAGGTGGTGTGACCCGTATCCCTGGCGAATACTTCACTGATAGCCGCAAAACGGACCTTACCTTCGGCACGGAGTTCATGGATGGCAGGCAGCAGAATGTCTCTGGTGTGTGGGTAGTGGTCCTGATGCACTCCATGGACATGGAGGATGTCCACATAATCGACGCCAAGTCTGCCGAGACAGCCGTCGACTCGTGCCTTGAACTGCTCGCTTGTAAGCGGGGTCCCGTCGGTGGCCGGCGGAACTTTGGTTGAGATGGCGATATCTTCACGCTTGATGCTCTTGATTGCGTCGCCGACTGCCTTCTCTGTGCCGTATCCTTCTGCCGTGTCGATGAAATTTATGCCAAGCTCCAGCGCGCGGGACACAATAGTCACGGCATGATCATGCCCTTGACTCAGACCAAGGCGGCTGTGCCCGCCACAACCCAGTCCCATCACGCTCACTCTCAGGCCGGTCTTCCCTAGCAGTGTATAGTCCATTCTTGCCTCACACCTTTTCAATCTATTTCCAACAAGATAGCCCTTGTTCTCGCACCGCGCGCAAGATCTTTAATATAAGCGCAAAACATATCCGCCATGGTCTCGGAATAGGCTTCTATTTCATCCGGCGAGCGAGGCGTTTCCGAGAAGTGCTTTCCAACCTGACCGAGCGTCGTGATAATCAGATCGCCGGCGAGTTGCCGGGTCGCCTCCGACGCCTCCGGTAACGCTTCTTGCATGAAGACTTGGACCGAGTGGGTTGCGGCCGCGCGAGATTCCTGTGCCTCCGGCGCATCGCGATACAGGGGGGCGGCGTCACTCAGCGCCACGCGCATGGCAGCCTCATCGCATTCCGATTGGACGAAGGCGTGCACCAGAGTGCGCAGCCTGTCCAGTGGCGGCTTCCCGGCATCCTCCAGAATGCCGCGCAGTAACTCCGTTGTCTGTCGCCATTCGTCGATCTGCAGCCGGAAAAGGATTGCCGCCTTATTTGGAAAGTACTGATATAGCGATCCGACACTGACTCCGGCCTTCTCGGCGACCCTTGCCGTGGTAAAACGCTGCGCCCCCTCCTTTTCTAAAACCTGAATAGCTGCCTCCAAAACCACGGCGACAAGCTCATTCGAACGGGCCTGTTTGGGCTGTTTTCTAGAAGTAATCTGCGGATTCTGGCGATCTGTCATGGCCGTCTCAAAATGCGAATTGTAAAATGTGACGAATTCGTCGTATAATTGCCGTACCAAAGTTCGACGTCAAACCTGGCCGCGTTATAGTTCGACACAGAGTTTATTATAGTCCGGCGTCAGGCTGATGTCATCTTAAATCGGAGGTTTTCTATCTATATGGCAACGATAATCAGTACATCAATTGTTTCTTTGCTGGACAACTTGTTCGAAGAGGCCGAATCGGCCACTCCGGCGGCAAGACCTGCGCTGGCCGATCTCTTCCAGGATCACGAGCGCCTCATGCGGAGCAAAACCGATTACCTCGACTTCTACGGGCGTCTGAAGGATTTTCCGCTCGCCGTCTCTCGTGAGACGGGCTCGCTGCTCTACATGCTGGCGCGGGGCGGCGGCGCGCGCACGATTGTGGAGTTCGGAACCTCATTCGGCATCTCGACCGTGCATCTTGCAGCAGCCCTGCGCGATAATGGAGGCGGCCGCTTGATCACCAGCGAGTTCGAGCCGTCCAAAGTAGAGCGCGCCAGGAAGAATCTGACGGCCGCAGGTCTGATCGACCTTGTGGAATTTCGAGAGGGCGACGCCCTGCAGACACTGAGCATCGATTTGCCTGAAGTGATCGATCTGGTTCTGCTCGACGGCGCCAAGTCCCTCTATCCCGAGATTTTGAGTCTGGTTGAGAGCCGTTTGAGGGTGGGGGCTTTCATCGTTGCGGACAACGCCGATTACAGCCCCGACTACCTGGCTCGTGTGCGTTCGACCGCAAGCGGCTATATGTCCGTGCCGTTCGGCAGCGATGTCGAGCTATCCATGCGACTTCGTTGATCTCATCATCGGCATAGCGGCAATTGAAAAGTCAAAATATTTATTTACGTTCGACGACTTTTGAGTTCCAGGTCAACGGGTATTAGAGTACGGGTATGAGAGTGAGGTAGAAACTTGCCTCCGTCTTGGAACGAATTGTTGAGACGGCGGTGAATTACAATCTGAGGAGGAGCGCAATGTACGAGACTTCTTTAAAGCTTTTGGAGCAGGGATACTACGAAGTACAGTTTGCATTTGAGGGGCTGGCTGACGAGAACGTCTGGAAACGACCTGCGGAAGGGCTTCTCTCTGTTGGAGAGTTGGCCGGACACATGGCCTATTGGGAAGCTGTACGTTTGACAGGCGAGGGCGAGGACCTTGCGAAGTGCCGGGTGACCAGCCCTCTGGTCGATAATCGGTTCCGGTATTATCCGAGGACGGTAGCGGCGTTGCCTTCGGAGCAGCATCTGGCGATGACGGCGGCGCATGTCCATAGTGAACTGCTGCGGGTGCATCAGGAGGCGATTGCGTATTTCAAGGAGTTGAATCCCGATCCCGACACACACATTGCCGGGTGTCCGGCCGGCTTCACTTACGGCGCATACCTTGAGTATGCCGTGTTTCACACCGCTTACCACATAGGCCAGATGTATTCAGTCCGGCATCTCTTAGGAGATGAAACGCCGGATAATTGAGGCTTGACGCCCTGTGCATGGTTGATAAATGGGAGGATACACCGATTCGGCGCGCTTCTCCCCCGAGAGTTTTATCTTTCAGGGGAGGAGACGCTTTATCCTGCTTCAATCTATCCCGAGGATATAGCCGTTGATTCCGAGAATTAGTCGGGCGTCCGATACTGTCAGACGGACTTCGTTATTGCCGCGGCCCGGCAATGAGTTTACATTGAGGATCTGTCCTTCCGACGGATGGACGTGGTAAGCATATCCATCCGTGCCGAAGAAGACATGGTCGTCCACGCAGAGCACAGAAACGACGTTGCCGCCGTCGGGCAGTTTCCGTTGCCACTTCGTGGCAAGGTCACTACGCTGCAGGGCGATGCCGTGCGAGTTTGTGCCGGCATAGAGCCTCTCCTTGTCCGCTGCCAGCCGGATTTCATGGCGGCCCCGGTCGGGGAGGGAATTGTGGCGCAACACATTGCCTGATTTCGTGTCCAGCTCATATACATGACCATTTGATCCGGCGTACAGTTTTCCGTCCGCATACAGTATCGATACGATGTCATAACCGCAGCCCGGCAGACTTGTCTTCCAGGCAACGCTGAAGTCGGTGAAATTGAGGCCTATGGCATGACCATTGGTTGCAACGTAAAGCTTCTGCTGATCGGCCGCCAGCCGGATTTCGTTGCTTCCAGGATCATGTAGGGAGCTTCGACGCAGGACATTTCCTGTTTTCGGATCCAACTCATACGCATAGCCGTATGATCCGGCGTACACTTTCCCATTTGCGCACAGCATCGATACGATGTCATAGCCACAACCCGGCAGGCTTTTCTCCCAGGAAGTCGATAGGTCGCTGAGATTGAGACCCAAGGCGTAACCACTGGTCCCAACGTAAAGCTTTTCCTGATCAGCCGCCAGCCGGATTTCATGGCGTCCCCGGCTGGGCAGGTTGTTGTGGCGCAGGACATCGCCTGTTTTTGGGTCCAATGTATATACATGGCCGTTTGACCCGGCGTACAATTTTCCATTGGCGTACAATGGAGATACTATCTGGTAACCACAGTCCGGCAGACTCCTCTCCCAGACGGTTGTGAAGTCGATTTTTGTTACAGCTTGATACATCTGTAACACTTTGATATCGAAGTAAGGGGAGACGACAGTGGCGGAACGATCCAAGTCAATAGCGCTGTTGAGACCAAAGACGCTACGCACTGTTTGTCCTGCGTCAGATTCCGATAACCAGGGGCCGCCGCTGCAGCCTTCAGTCATGTTGTTTTCCATCGTAAGCAAGCCTTGTTTAAGGCCGGAGCTAGCGCCAACACATTCCCACATATGTTCGCCATCGAAGTCGTACCCAGGGATCGCACGGCGTGGATAGCCTATGGAATGATATGGTGTGGTATCTGGAACGCGGCCCACGGCGAGGACTAGCTTTTGGTATTTTACAAGCATGTCTCCCTGTACTCGTACCATGGCATAGTCGAACTGATGGCCGCCGCCGTCCTCCCATATCTTCGGAATTATCGGCGGCCCAACAGCTGCGAATGTGTCTGCTGACGAGCCTGGGGCATAAGATGGTACGAAATTGATGTTGCTGGCCCACTTCTTCGTATTCTGGTCATACATGCAGTGGGCAGCTGTAAGAATGATATTCGAGGCGATGATTGTTGCGGTACACGACCAGGTATTCGCGCCTCGTGAATAGTAGAGCCTGCCGACGGCATTGTAGGGGTATGTATGGAGATCGCGAACACGCGTGGTGGTGACGGCCGCCAGGGAACGTGTCTTCGACGCTTCCGCCTGTTCCGGCCCGGGCACGAGACGCATAGGCTCGGGCTTAGCATCCCGCATGCGTTCAGGCGTCCAGTATTTCAACACCTCTTCCGGGTCGGGTTGCTCCGGGCCTTTGAGAAATTGTCCATCGTCCAGCATGACGTATCTCCTTCATTGACGCGTTTTAGCGATCGTGTGGAACACAATGGAGCATCAGGTTCTGGTTACCCATCGTCTATGATCCCTGCTTCCATTTGATACTGAAAAGACTTCCAACAGAATATACCTGGAAAAATAAAAGCCGCCTTACAGATAATATTATCTGTAAGGCGGCTTACTTAGAAATTCACCCGGGAGAGAACACCACAAGTAACTTAACCCGAGTCTTGGGTTGATCTTTAGATAACTTGTGCGTGACATAAGTTGAAGTGGAGCATCTTGAGACGGATGGTGCTCCACAACCCATTCCAAGACCGGCTAAAGACACGGTCGACGAAACGCGACCACAATCCACTGA
>Ga0207671_10001215_pt1 | contig 30607 bp, 26 predicted proteins | sample KBSC24metaG_FD_184352 | JGI IMG/M metagenome (GOLD analysis project Ga0207671, IMG submission 184352) | Corn rhizosphere microbial communities from Kellogg Biological Station, Michigan, USA - KBS C2-4 metaG (SPAdes) (version 2) | ecosystem: Host-associated > Plants > Roots > Rhizosphere > Soil...
ACCTGGAACACCGGTTTTTGAGGGGTATCGGTTTTTTACCTCCGTCATCCCGTCGCATTGGGTGCCGTCAGCGAGCAACAGCAGGCTCTGCGACACATGTACCAGACCGAACCTACCACGTCTGTCCGCACACAAATCGTTCCTGGCGCAACCTGCGCCGAACGTTGAGGACGTGACTCTGGGACCAAATCAACAGGCTTCAACGTGGAACACCTTTTGCCGCTGGAACACCTGGTGTTCCAGCTCAAATAAAAAGGTGTTCCAGCCTGGAGGCCACGTAGTCCGTGGCTTTCAGCCTTGGTGGAACACCTGGAACACCTGGAACACCGTTTTTTGAGGGGTATCGGTTTTTAACCCCCATCACCCCGTCGCATTAGGCGCCTTCAGCGAGCAGCAGAGGGGTTCTCCCACGCATTCCTACACATCTCCCAGATGCCCAGACAGCAGCCTGCGAAATTGCGCTCCACCTGACCATCCGTTTGCATTCGATCCGACCAGTAACTTGCATTCGTTCTTACCAGCAATTGCATCGAATTTGACCAACACGCGTTAAAACCAAGATCGGCAGAGAACGGCCAAAAGCAGACGTTCGCCCGCATATTTTACGATGCCCTACCGTTCTAATTTGCGTTGCCTCAGAATATCGGTCCACTAGCGGCTGGATGGAACCACCATGCGCATCGTCACAGACTCCCGGCCAAACGAAATCCTCAGGCTTGAGGATCTCCTGGAGGGCTACAACTATACCGTCTGGATGAATGCCTACGGGCCTTTTGACTTGGACCGGACACTTGAAGAGCAACTGGCCCACTCCGTAAGCAAAAACGCCATCGTGAGTAACCAGACTAGCGTGTCTGCAAGCGAAGCACGTCGCGAAGCATTAGAACTACTTTTGCATCCGGGTAATGACGCTTACGGCCCGATAGACCTGGCTGCAAAACGCTCAGAAATCCTAGCGCTGGCCAAGTCACTGTTTACTTCTGTGAATCTCGACCAAGCCAAAACCATCACTTCATTCTGGCTTGTTAAGGGCCATCCGGCTTATCCGGTGTACTCGGGTTTTTCCTTCGATATTCAAGCCCATGGAAAGCGATGGATTCTGATGGGCAGCAGCAGTGACTGAGGTGGATGCCTGGCTTTCAAAGTCCGCTTTGGGTCGATCTCTGCCGGTCATGCCCACAACTCGTGCCGGTCAAATCTGACGCAGTTACTGGTCAGGTCGAATGAAAAGGGTGAGCAAGTCCGTGCAATTACCCAGCAGCCAAAACACGGCACCTCCGCTTCGCTCATGGGTCCTTTGGGAGGTGATTCGGATTGGGGTAATTCGAACCTCGATGTTTTTGCAGATTCAAGTGGCTATAGGGGGTTCCGCCTCCGGTTGGGTATTTAAGTCAGTAGATGGACAAGACACCCTAACCACACTTTCTAGCTCTCATTGATACTGCTGAGGTATCAGGAGGAGGAGAAGTGAACCCCTGTGATCACCACCATTACACGCTGTAGGCGACCAGATAGAGGGCGGCGGGATGAGTGAATATCGAACCCCTCGAAAGTCCGGTACTGCACGTGTTCCAGGTATTCAAAAAACGCTGAAAGGCACGGGATACTTGGTTTTCATTTATCGACGAATCGAAAAAAATAGGTGGAATACTATGTGTTCCATGCACAAAAGGTGTCCAGAGAAAGGCAGCACTTTTTCGCGAAACTCGCAAATTCCTGAATTTGCATAAGCCGTAGCTCCCGTTTCTGCAACTGCCGCAGCGAGAGGGGGGCTTTGTGATAAGACTACCTCTGCACTCATCAGCGTTCTCACCATGACCGACCAGCAAGGTAAGGTTTTGCTGAGGCTTAAGCCATTTCTCCCCTCTAGCCATGTTCTGCATCAGCGGAATGTTTCTGAATGCTGCGAAAAAGCATTTTCGTGACAGCTACAACTTCATATCAACAGAAAGGCCCATGGGCATCTGCTGGGCTCACAACTTTTTGCGACGTAAGTCATGGCGTTCGCTTTCAACCCACGGCTATAGTGGACGGGCATGCTGAGGAGACAGGGATGAACAGTACGTATGAGCAATACAGAAAATTTCTGAGGTGGCTCGTTCAGGAAGACGTCTCGGCGCCACCTGATGTCCGTCGATTAGCCAACTTGGTGGACGCGCACTTTTCGGAAATACACGAAACAACGTCAGCAGCTCGAAGCCGATCCGCTGTGCTCAGTAAATTGCTACAAAGTGAGTTCCCTACTACCTCTGAGGAAATTCATGAAAGTATCGAGCACACGGATGTTAAAGCAGTTCCATGGACAAGGTTAACTCATCTTACTGTCGGTCCCTTCCGAGGTTTTCGCCGACCTGAACCTTTCGATCTGGATCACCGAGTAGTACTTTTCTACGGACCTAACGGTTCAGGAAAGACAAGTTTATGCGAAGCCATTGAGCACGCATTGTTAGGTACTGTGGATGAATCAAAGGTAAATAGAATCGGAGATGACTATCTCATAAATCTGCACGTTCAAGCAGTGACCTTTCCTACCTTACTTGTCAGGAGCAAAGGCGTCCCCCCAACGCAGGTCGTGCCAAACATTGACTTATACCGTTTTTGCTTCATCGAAAAAAATAGAATTGACTCATTTTCCAGAATTGCATCGCGCACAGCGGCCCAGCGGAAAGATTTGATCGCATCTCTATTTGGCATAGAGGACTTCAGCGATTTCGTCGGCCACTTCAACGAAGCAACTGTTATGGAGCGACAGCTTCAGGCTCCGACTGTGAAGTCAGAGCAACTTCTTCGCGCTCGCGCGGTGAATGCCAAGGATTTGAACATCGTTAACCAAGAGCTAGAGGCGTTGAAAGCTAGAGACCAGGAAGAAAGTCTCGTAGCAAACGACTATCAAAAGGGGCTTACTTATCCTGATGCATTAGCGTTAATCGGGACGCCAGAAAAGCCAGGGCGCTTGAAGGCGCTAACAGATGCATTAATGGCAGCCACTCTACCAGTAATAGGTTTAACAACTGAAAATCTACATCAACAACTCAACCTGGCAGAAATTGCGCTAGAAGAACTTACACGGTTAGAGGAAGCGTACAGATCACGTGCAGATGAGTTCTCTTATAAGGACTTGTTCACAGCAATCCAAAACCTTCAGCCATTAGGGCTAGATTTTTGCCCAGCGTGCGAAACACCTATTGAGCACGTCACTTCAAATCCTTTTGTTAAAGCTAGCGCCGCACTCTCCTCTTTTAATGAGTTAATTGAATTAGAAACCAACATAGAGTCCGCTAGTAAAACATGGGAAAAAAGCTCCGAAGCCCTCCTTTCTATACTAGTAAAAATCAGTGAACCTTCAGCAGATTTGAAACCTGAATTACTTCAAGCAATAAAGGAAATAAACAGCATTGCCAAAGATCAATGGTGGACCCCATTATTTATCAAGGTGAACAACGAAACCAATTCACTCTGGGAAGTGCTTTTAGAGGAGTTGCGAGCCATTGAGGCCAGCGATGCCAAAATTCGTTCAAAGGCAGCTAAGCGTGACTCCGACAGAATAGAACTTGAAAAACTAAACAGCCTAAACTCCCGGACAATTGAATTAAATTTATTACGTAACCAGGTAATACAAGGAATCGCAGAAGCTAGAACGCGAATTGAAACATTTGATGAAGCTAACAGCACGCTCATTACGGATGCAGAAAAAGAAGTAGCTTGTGCGAAAAACTCGCAGAGACTCATTCGGGCATATGATACATTTCGGACACTTATAAAGCGTTACTGCTCGGCTTTGCCAGGAGAGTTAGTTGCCGATCTGAATACGATAGTTCTGGACCTTTATAACAGCTTCAATAGAGATGACCCGGAAGAGGATCTCCTTGCCTCAATCAAACTACCTGCCACAGAAAGTGAACGTATAGAAATCGCATTCCAGACAGACGCCAACAAGTTTTTTGACGCGCTTCATGTATTGAGCGAAGGACATATTAGGTGCTTAGGACTTGCGATCCTTCTTGGCAAAAACATTCAGCAAGGCGTTCCTCTGGTGCTTTTCGATGATGCAGTAAATGCAATCGATCATGACCATAGACGCGGTATACGAGAAACGCTGTTCAACCATCCTTCTTTAGAGAATAAGCAGATATTGGTAACATGCCACAGCGACGACTTTATTACGGGAATACAGAATCTCCTTCCAAAAAACCAACAAGCTCAACTTTATGTTTTTAGACCAAACGATGGAGCTCGACACCCGAACATATTGCGAAAGACTGGTTCAAGAAACTATCTTGAACAAGCAAATATCGCATTTGAAGAAGGCCGCATAGCCCCATGCTTACAGTTTTGCCGACAGGCACTAGAGCTTCTAAATCTCAAAATTTGGTCTTGGCTTAGCACTCATGATTTAGGCACACTCACGCTACAAGTTTATTCAGCAAACTCAGCGCCCAGCAGTAGAAATGTAACAGATGCGCTAAAGAAAAACCTTGAGACCATCACATTTCACCCGCCTGAAAAAGAAGTTTTGCTAGCAGGACTTAAAACTCTCACTGGGATACCCTCAGGTAATCTTGTATGGAAATATCTCAACAAAGGCACTCATGCCGAAGGTGACAGAGACGACTTCGAATTGCCGACAGTTAAACTCGCCCTGAACACGCTAAACGAATTAAATGAGATAAAATTAAAACGCGGTTAAAGGATAACAAACTGTACGAGCCGAACAATTACAAGGAGCGTTCACCGATGAGAATTAAAACATTAAATATAGCAATCAATAAAAAATCAAATATGCCTTATGGCGCTACACTTGCCCCTCCCCCACAAAAAAATAGCCTATCCGCCTTAAAACTAGAAAACCCTTACAAAGGTTTATTGCAAATAGTTAACACCAACCACTTACGCAGTAACACAATCAAACTAAATAAATTTAGACGGACACTCCACTTCACTTCTCCCCACAATATAAAATCAAGCTTTCCAACAATAAATAATTCGCGAGCATCGTGACGATGACAATAGAGAGAGAGTCGCTTTCATCATTAGCCTTAAGACTTCTCCCGCTTGCTGAAGCCTACGCATCCGGGCATAACTCTGAACTTTTAGAGGAGCTAGGCTCGGGCGGTTCAGCATCGGTTTACTTGCTGAAGCGCAATGGCGAATTGACAGCACTAAAAGTCTATGACCCAAGCTTCTTAGACGAGAAAAACGGGCCCAGCGAAAAAAGAAGAATTGAATTACAAAAAAAACTGATCGAACATGACTGTCCTACACTAGTAAAAATAGTACATATTTCACTAGAAGCGAAAACTTGCTTTATTGAAATGGAGTACGTGGCATGGAAAAACCTAAAAGAGGTTATTCATAAAACCCCCGCTGAAAAAGTTGAAAGCTTATTCTGCCAACTAACTTTGGCAGTACGATATCTCGAATCACAAGGACTGGTACATCGAGATATAAAACCTGAAAACATCATGGTTGATGAATCATTTGAATACCTTAAGCTCATCGACTTTGGAGTAATGCGGCAGATTGGTAACGAAGAGGATATTATTGATGGTACAGACCATGGACTAAGGAGGCCATTCATAGCAAGTGCGCAATACAGTTCCCCAGAGTATCTATTTAGGCTTAAGGAGCCTTCAAATGAGATGTGGCTCGCCCTTACAATATATCAACTAGGTGGAGTTTTGCATGACTTAATAATGCGACAACCTCTCTTTTCAGAAGTAGTACTAAGTGAAAACAAATTCGCGCTAGCAATGGCAGTATTGACTGAAGTACCTATATTCAATGACGTTGAAGACTCACTAAAGCATTGGGCGATGGTTGCATCTAACTGCCTAGTTAAAGACCCCGAACTTCGGCTTGCCTTGGTAAACCTTAAAGACATTACCACTCTGAGTGAACATGGGGCTGAAAGACTGAAGCACTTGATCGAGAGAAGAAGAGTATTAAAAACCGCTAAAGACATAAAAGATCATCAAGAGGCAAAAATAAAGCACTCACGAATCAGCACTTTACTATCTCTTCAAAACTCAATTCGCCAGAAACTTATATCAACAATTGACAAAGCATACGGCATTGTAGTCGATCTGATTGAAGACAACTGCATAAGATTTGAGTTTGAAATAGAAAAATCTGTAAAACTACAAATACATTGCCATTTCGAATGGCTAACTGCGTTTACCCCGTTAGTATCAAACGCGACTTTAACGGCATTTCTAGGAAATATTCCCGACGAAACTAAACTCACTCATAAAACGGTAGGGCAGATAGTAGCAACGCCTACCCTGGACGAATATTTCGTTATATCCATGTTAGATTCGATTTGCGACATAATCGCATCAACAGTAATGCACTTGGCACTAGGTGAAGAAAGCGATACGGAAATACAATTTGTGGATGCAAATCTTTTAGTTGGCATAATTTAAACCGACTATACCAACTTTTAATAAGGAGAGCTTAAATGGAAGGCAGTTGGTGGCGTGATCGTAATGACTTGGATGAGGATCAAGAGGCTGTTATTAAGCTGCCTGCTGATGGAAGGTTTTTTATAGTAGGCCCACCTGGGTGCGGAAAGACAAACTTATTAGTTTTGCGTGCTGCTTACTTAGCAAAAGCCAAATACAGGGATTTAGCGCTTCTAACATACACTAACAGCCTTGTCGACTTTATCAGAAGCGGAGTTACTGCCCCCATTGAGCAAGAACAAGTACAAACCCACATTAGTTGGCTTAGATCAATAGTACTCCCAAGACTACATAGAGATGTAGCCACTGAAATCAAAGCTATTTCAGACATAATTGATCAGCGAGAACGTCTGGCACAAGAATTTATAAACCTGTCTAATAATGATGATGTTGGAAATTTGTTACAAACCGCATTTGTTGACGAAATCCAAGACTTTTTGGCATCTGAATTAAAGGCGGTCACGCTAGCATCTCGAAGAGTTACAATAGCCGGAGACGCTCGCCAATCTGTATATGATGGTAGCGCACTTACGGTAGTAGAAGAACTCGGTTTTAAGCAAGTTACTCTGACACGGCATTATAGAATCGGGCATGCGATTGCAAAAGTCGCTGATCGTCTCATTGAGCCAGACAGTTTCAAGGAATCGCTCTTCAACACGTCGCATTATGATGAAGCGCAACAAGCCTCAAACGCTGAGTTACTCGAGCTCGATTCGAGAGATGAACAGTTTGCGGAGATGCTCATAAAACTCAGAACTCAACTCAAAGCTTTCCCAAAAGAACTAATTGGTATACTAGTCCCTAAGCGTGACAACATCTCTGAACTACGGGAAAACTTTGGAAGCACCGAGCTAGATGAACTAATCGCGTATCACGATGACATAGGGGATGACTGTTCATTTTCCGGGCCGTACAGAATTCATGTAATGACAGTTAAAGCATCCAAGGGGACAGAGTTCCGCGCAATCCATTTGTACGCATGCGAAGATGCACAGTGGCCTCAAGTTAGTCGGAAATTTTGGTATACGGCAGTAACCCGTGCACGCACGTCCCTAACTGCTTACGCTTCACCCGGACGTAAAAATTTAAGCCCTCGTCTTAGAGCAGCTTTTGTAGAAGAGGCTGTACCAGAAATTGACTCATTATTCGGAGATCACTCATGACTGCCAATTTACTCGACTGGTACGCCTTGACTCGGGAAGCGGTTCCAGGGGTCCTGCTGGGTGTTGAACCTACATCAGGACCTATACAAATAGCAGCTCAAGCCCCCTCAAGCCAATCAGCGGACCTAATGGTTGGAATTGCATCCGGATCCTTATCCAGTAGCTTGGTCACTCCCTATATCGCTTTAGTTTCTGAAAATAACATAGGTGATCTTTTTGCGTGGCTTCATACGTTTTCTAATGAAAGCTTCCCTATCAGTCAATTCTGTAGGATAGAAAGTACTCGCAACTGGAACGCGCTGCTTAACCTTAAGGATTTAAATCTTCCTTTCAGGGGTTCTGTTTGGGCTTCTATAATTGCTGGAGAGATGCTAGCTAATGCTGAACAAAGCATCGAACCAAAGGCTATGCCGCTGTCTTGGGCTTCAAGTTGCTTTACTCTCACCATAGCTAAAACATATAGAGTTGTCGGTCATCAAGTTGCAGTTGCGATAGATTCAATCAAGCGTCTTCGTACTATCGAGTCAGATCCTCGCTTTTTTCGCCGTAAAGTTAGTGTAGATATGCTTTCTGTCATCTGGGAAATTTCAGCAAATAGTGACTATCAGGCGCTAGGTACTGTCCGAGATATTGTCGAATCCACTATTTCAGCTGTAGATCGAAATGCCGGAGCTCTAATACGCGAAAATAAGAAACTAATGAGTAACTCGGCAGAGCAACGTATCCATGGGTACGATGAATTCGTCGATGCTCTATTGAGCCGCCAGCATCGCGGGCAAACTCCAGTTAGTATAGGTGTAGGGGCACTGCTTGCCGGAGCTGCCCTAGTGGCAGGCGGAAGCACAAGCCATATCGACTTGTTAAAGCCCTATGCTGATGAGTTTCCTGATTGCCTACCTTGGTTTGGTTTACTAGCCGGACTAGCTGGGCCAAGAGCGTGGGATTCAGACTGGTTGCGTCTCGTGAAAGGGGTAGAGCGACAAATTCGTGGCAGTAATCAATTCACTGACCCGCTCCAAGGAGACTTGTGCTGGATTGAGTTCGATTGGCTGCGCCAGCTATCCAAGTCTTCTTCTATATTTAACGATTTACCCAAAAATCATAATCGTCTTTTGAGCATTGAGGTTTTCCCAGGTGCAACGTATCAAGCTCGACTGATCACCTCCCCCCCAGAGACACGCGCTCCTGCAAGATTAGAGCCTCAGCCTGAGTCGCTAAGATCCAACCAATCCAGTACGAATACCGAGCAATCATCCCAACCAGATGATCTACTAACTCAGTTAGCAACCGTCTCTTCGGAGCTGCAAAGGCTTGTAACACGTTATACCGAGCGTAGCCTTTCCGCGCCGGACGCAGAGCAGGGTGAGCTATTCGATGGTAAACCAGCAAAGACAGTAAAGGCGGCCAAGCAGCCCAGCAGTAGGGCTCGCAAAGGTACCGCGAAATCCTAATTTGCAGTTTCCAATCAGTATTAGCCTGACAGCCCGCTAAACGCGGGCTTTCATGCTCACATCTATTTAGAACTGAATTGCCGGGATAGATCAGGCTGCAGTAGAGATTATCTTGTATCCCTGCGTGTATCCCCGACCACGAAAAATATAATAAAATAATTAAATATCAGATATTTAGCTAACCAATTCAAATGACGCCGGGGCACCATATATAGAGATGAAGAAGCCCTAGGTCGAAAGATCTGGGGCTTTTTTGTGGACGATTGGTTGATGGTTTTTTTGATGGGGGAATCACATTGAAGCGGTGAAAGTGAAGGTGCGGTTTGGGAAGGATGCATTCTATCGAGAGGCGTCGTTTGACAACGATACGAAAGCCGTAAACAGCGAGCAAGCTCGTCGACTGGACGAGGTCCTATTTGGCTTTATTGGCCAGGCAAGGCTACCTTGTCTACCGAAGACGATGCCACGTGGCAGTCGCTTGTATTGTCCCGCACGATGACATCACCACTGGCGAGCAAGAGTTGAAGAACTCTATCGGACACGTCGACGTTCGGAGTTGAACTCCATGATTGAGAAACAGGGGCAAACCCAAACGTCCTGAACGCTTTACCCCTGCCCTATTAATAAATCCGTCCCCTTTCGGTCTCCTTTCGGTCCGAAATTTATCGGCACGTCCGCAGGCATGGATTTCGCGTAGAAACGCAATTTCAGTCAGGTTTGGAGCACCCAACGCGCTCAAAAACGTTTTTTACACAGCCTCGCCCAGAAGCGGACCGTCATTGATGGAGAAATCAACCAAGCCAACATAGCCACATTGGAAAAGACTTCGTGTGCTCTTTTTGCACGCATTCTCTTTGCTCGTTGCCTGGTTCTGGCCCAATATGTGTATACGCACCGAGTCTCAAAGGAGTGAATATGCGGCAATTCCTTGGATATACCGAAGCCCAGAGAAATTCTAATGGCGCATGGGGGGCATGCCTATATAGATACACAAAACACCTTCAATGGCACACGGGTATGTCGTTAGCCGTCTAATAATGAAATCCACTGCTGCCCCGATGGATGGAAATGCAGCAGAATAGTTAATTTTTTAACTATTAGGAAGAATCGAAATTCTTTCAGCGCTGGGGAGAGTAATATGGAAAATATTCTGCACATATCGGATCTTCATGTATCCACATCTAGTAAGTATGGACTCCATTTTGATCGATGCACTGCCATCGCCCAAAAAACTGCTGACGATGCAAAAGAAATAATAAAAAACACAGGAAAGCCGATTGATACTGTTATATTTTCCGGAGATATTGCTTTTAGTGGGAAGTCAGAAGAGTACGAAAAGGCTCTTGGTTTTTTTATAAACCCATTATTGGATTCTCTACAATTGGGTTTGGACAGACTATTTATTTGCCCTGGCAACCATGATTCGGATAGATCAGCAATAAATCGGTTCGAACTGAAATATAGAGAGACATCGAGTTTACAAGAAAAAAATCAGCTAGCTAAAGATATTATGGGGGGCGCAACTCCATGGGCAAGGGCAGAAGCATTTAATGCCTTCAGAGCTCTTGTCGATAAAGACAAGAAAAATATTACAGAATTCAACAGTCTATTTACCGTATATAAAGAGTCAGACAAGCTCAGTTTGATTTGCCTTAGTAGTGCTTGGCTTGCTCAAAGCAATAATGAAGAAAAAAAGCTGTGTATAACTGAATCTCAGATAAACAACGCTATTAAAAAAACCCCCTCTGATAGCCAAAGAATTCTGGTAATCCATCACCCGTTGACTTGGTTGTCCACAGAGGATTCACGTGAAGTTTCAGCTGTCATCGAAAAGAAAATTGATGTTTTGTTATTCGGACACATGCATGAATTTGATCAGAGCTTGGAAGCAAAGTTTTCAGAAGACATTACATTACGGCTGCAGGCTGGAACGATGGATCCATCTGAGGACAATCCGGGCTACTCTATAATATCTTTGCAAAACAAAAACGATATAAAATATGGGAAGGTCATTTATAGAAAGTATTGCCATACATCAGAAGAATACACTGAGTGGGACGAGAGAGGAGAGCGCGGGGAGTTTGATTTTTCAACAGATGGCGCAATAACTTTCGATTCAGAAAAGTTTTCCGTTCTTTCTCAGAAAATATTAGATATAGCAGATAAAGAAATCTTAATAAATACAGGTTTGGGTGATGCTCAGAAGAAATCAGTTCGTGAGTTATTTATATGCCCAAACCTTAATAAGTTAGAATGTTTAAATGTATTCCCTTCAGTGCTCAACATAAAAGATTTTAACGACTTATTTAACTTTCGGGGTGTTGCAGTAGTTTCGGGCGGAAGTAAACGAGGCAAATCATTTTCATTGCAGTACATTTTTTCAAAAAAATTAGAAAGACAAGTTGATAAAAAACTTTCCAATATCGTGTTCTATTTAGACGCTCGGTCTCCGGAATTAACATCCAAAGGAAAAATAACTCAAAAGCTTTGCTCAGAATACATAGATCAAGATTTAGCCACATCTTTTGAAAAGAAGATTAAGCAGAGCATATCTGATGGCTGCGCAACTATAATCATAGATAATTTCTGTGATGCTAAAGCCGCCGAGCAAAAGCTTCTAGTCGAATACATTCGAGAATATAAAGAGTGTAATTATATTATAAGTGTGACTACCGCTAACGAAATGGATGTTATAAAAAGACTTGTAGACAAGGGCGATCTTAACCTAGGAGCCACATCACTAGGCACTCTTAAGAGAATTAATATTCGGCAAATAGTTTCTAAGTGGGCACCTTCTATCGCTTTTGACACGGAGGAGAGAATATTTTCTGATGTGATGCGAGTCGTAAAAAACTCGCAACTGCCGCACAATCACTTCATATATTCAATGCTTCTCGCTATCTATGAGAACAAGCGCGAACTGAAAGGAATATTGAATGAAGCGGATGTAATTGAAAATTTTATTGAAATCTTGCTGAGAAAACACTTTGTAAATGCCTCGCAAGATTATCCTCAGTATAAAGAACTGCTACATTTTCTTGGCTACTTATGCCATGAAATGACGGTTGGAGGTTTTTCATCAGTAGATAGAAACAAACTACTAGGCATAGCACTGGAGTTCAATAAAAAAACGCTGTTTAGCTATCGGGTTGAACTTTATATAGAACCGCTAATTTCAAGCGGCATACTTTCAAATATCTCTCCTTACACATTTTCTCAGACTTGCTTTCTTGATTTTGGCATTTCATATTATATGTCTCACTCAAGCGACTTTAAAGATAAAATATTAAATTCAACTAACTATCTTAAATATGACAAGGCAATAGAGTATTTTGCCTCCAAAAACTCTTCGTCCTTAGAGTCGCTAAACTTCATGAAAGAACGGACATCTGCATCGATTGACTCTCTGAGGCAAAGAGTTACTAAAGACCACGGCGTTGATATTCTTCAGCTTGACCTAAACAAGGTGGATAATGTGTCCTTTTTGGATATAGCCTCTACGTCAGATCAGTTCGAGAAAAAAATACTTGAAATCAAAAGCGATCGTTCTCGGCATGATGAGATGATGGACGAAATAAGTCCCCTCAAATCGGAATCAGAAATTGTGAGTGATCCGAAGGCTGCTAATGATAAGAGTTTCGATGACTCTTCTGGTGAAGAGCTTGGTAGTATTGCTCTTCTTAGAAAAAACCTGTCTCTTTATTCGCGAATTTTTAGGGGAACAGAACTAATAATGAATCCGAGCGAAACTATTGGATTCTTTGATGACATCGTCTCTGGATATATCAACCTAATAAAAGCGATGATATGTCGCTTGGATGAAGATGTCATAATCCCCCTGATGTTGCCGAGGCTTGAGGATGAATTCCTTGCTGATGAGGTGACGCAAGAAGATAAAGAAATATTTGTTTCTAGCTTTAGAGCATTTATCTCCATTATGAGAAGCGTTATTCCAAATCATATTCAAAGCCTTATGACCGAGAACCTTACTAGTAGGAAGCCTAGACTTCATAACATAATAAATAGTGTCGTCTTAAACAACCCCAATGACATGGTCACCGGCTTGCTTATTTGCTTGTTGATTGATATCCATCACGGTGACGTAAAGACTCAAGTCAAGTCACTTATTGACATAAATACTAAATTTTCTAGTATTACAGCTTTTTTTAAAATCTTGCAGCTTTTATCAAATAGACATGACCTTAGCGATGATACAAGATCCTATCTAACCAAAGCTGCGTCCCAGCTCGTTCGTAAAAATAAAGAAGGTTTAGGGGACAAGATAGCTTTGTTCAGTAAAGACATTAACGCTGTTTAGTGATTCTTGATTTTTCATATCTGTTATATTTGGCTTTTAGCTTGCCGGAGGACTGCAAGCTAAAAGCAAATTTCACATAGTTCGGTTTGTGTAGGAAGTAGAGTCTTTCTTTATACAAGTAGTCGAACTTTATGCGAAAGATCCACAAAATGGGGCATTTAAAAAATCATACATAACATTAATCCAGTTGCCGGGGTATTCGTGCTGACAATCACTCGAGCGAATGGCCGTGCAGCAGTACTGAAACGCTCTGACAACCGAATAACTGTTCTCGGCCGGCGTCTGCCCATCTCCACCGCCCACTCAGGGTCGAAAGCCGTCGGTCGCGAACAGCTACTTTCGGCCAGCGCTCCATGCAGGTGTGCACTATCAGCAACAGATACAGCAACCTTTACCGAAGATGTGACGATGGCCCTTTTTATTCAAGATCCTTTCAATTTCAACGATTGAAATTTCAGTAACTTCCAATGCCTCCCACTAACTCGATCCCGCGGGTTTCATGCCCCGTACTGCTAGTAAATCACCAGGGTCCCCAGCGCTTATCGGCCACGAAACTCCGACGGGTATCGCTACGAAAGATCGATACCAGGTGAAGTGAAAAGTCTTTGGGGTCGCTATCCAGATGAATATGCTTAGGAATTTGGTGGAGATTGAATGTAGACGATCTGCTTATCTCGACCCACCAACAGGCCGATGACGAGCAGGATCACTCCGAGGAAGAAGCCAACAAATCCTAGAAAGCCACTCACCAAAGTGCCACCGATGGCTGCTCCCGCCGTTTCTGCACCTGAGTGAGCGCCACTGACGTTGGTAGCGATATGGCTACCGGTGAAAATAATACCGGACAAGGGAAGCATGAATGCAGCGATGCCCGAGGTCACTAGAAGTCGACGCCATGCTTTGCCAGGAGTGGGAGCATAAATCGCTACGACTAGTGCAATGATCCATGCGACGAAGAACACAATCGCGCCTGCCGCACCGCCAGCCCCTGGCGAAGCCGCTCCGGCGATGGCTACAACCATCGAAAGAAGAATGGCTAATATTAAGCCACCAACCAGCCCTGCAAGAACCTTCATCGTTAACTCCTTTTATTTGCCGAGGCATGGAATATGCTGACGTGATGTATAGCAGCAGAATGCCACTTCTGTCCTGCCGCACCGCTGTAGGCGACCAATCAATTCTCACAGAAGCCGCATTTTGTGGCTCTAGCAGTTGGCCTTGTGTATGCCCACGTGTATGCCTAACCGATACCAAACCTACAAAATCCAGCAAATACTGGCACTTTTCAATCCAGTTCAAACGACGCCGAACATATAGAGATGAAAAAGCCCCAGTTCGAAAGATCTGGGGCTTTTTCGTGGACAATTGGTTGATGCGTTTTCCGATGGAGGAAATCACCTCAAAGCAGTGAGATTAACGGTGTGGACAGCTCGTCATGAGCATTCAATTTGAACTCCCCGAAGCTTCCAGATAGCAGCCCCGACCTAAGCCAACCTCACAGATACATCGAAGGTACCCACATCTACCTGCCATCAGCTTCAGGTTGAGCCTAACCACCGTCTCGTACCTCAGCCATGGGCACGAAAAAGAACGGATGGCGCCCACCCTCGGCGTGGACCTGGCGATTCAAGCCAAAGCCCAGCACAACGTTAATAACCACCCCGATCCCCGAACACTGGGCTTACCGTATCTGGTACAGCACAGCAGCCCCTGGTTTGGGTTCGAAAGCCGGTACAGTGCGCTGCTGCAGTGGCATACCCTTGGCATCCCAAACCAAGGTGTCCGATGGGTACTCGTCCTTGCGGGTCATGGCGTCGATTTGCTTGGCGATCACCTCCGAGCTTGCAGGCACTTCCGGGTTCCATTCGAATACGCCAACTCTGCCGTAGAACACAGCCGGCGCGTCGTTATCGAGGCGCCGGTCGGGGCACATGACCAAACCGCGGTCAAGCATAACCCGCAACGCGCCAACAGGTACCGCCTTCACCGTGGGCGTGGTGCGTTCGGTGCTGTGGCCTGGGCAGACATTGGCCGAGCGAGTAACCATCGCCTCGACCACTTCAAGATCGGATTGGGCCTGCGCCGAAACGGCAACGGCAGATAGGGCGAGCACTACCAGATTTGACTTCCAGGGCACGCGAAACCTCCTATGGAAAAAATACCCCAACGTTGCGGACTGCCCCCCACGTAAGAACAGTTCGTTGCCAGGAGGCACACTTGAGACCAACACGACATTTAGTTTGTTCCAGTTGCTGATCACCAGTGCTGGGCTGACCCAGGTTTGAAAGAAGCGCTCGGGACGGCATGGGCTAAGGGCCGGAGATGCCTAGTGGTCGATTATCTCCTCGCTGCCCATGACAACTTACCGCTACCGCCGCCCCCCATCTTCTCTCCACGAATCCCCTGCCCTCGCCCTATAAAACGCAATCCCGGTAGTGCTGCTGGAACGCCCCCCTTGACCCAAGATGATCCGTCCACTGCCGGACAGGTTCGGCCTCTTGCTCGGTGAGTTTCATCTGCTGCAATTCATCATGAAGAAGGAACACAAAATCCTCTTCGTCCTGTATTCGCCGCACGTTCTGTAGGGTCCAGTGATGTTCGCTGATCAGATGGAGCCGAAGTTCGTCCATGGCTTCCAGTCTGGCCCAGATTGCCGTGCTGTCCTTGCGCATGCGCTCGGCGAAACACTTAAGTTTGTATAGCCCGAGTGCCATGCGGGTGTGTTGATCGCCCGGCTGTCCTTCCCAGCGGAGGTCGGGGTTTTCAATCAGGCGTTTCTCGTACTTATCAAGCGCCGCTACCCATTCACGATGGTGATTGAATTCTTGAACCATAGGCCGGGTCTCCACGACAGTCCTTTCGAGTGAAATCAAAACGATGTTACGGCTTGGCCCGACAGCTATTTGCGGCCAGGGTCAATTCCAGGCAGCAAAAAAGCCCGCATTCCAGGCTGTGTGGAACGCGCTCGGGCGCAGCTCAAAGTAAGTGCCCGACTCGTCGGGGTATTCGCTTTTCGGGGTGGCCGAGGGGCCTCCCCGAATAGCGGGCATCCGTCCTGTTTTCAGGTGGGAAGACAGCCCCTTGGGCTGTTGGGGAGCTTGACGGTGCAAGCTTCAGAATCGCCCACTGATGCCCAGCAAAGGCCCCTTCTGGACGATGTCGTAGACGAAGCCATCATGGCGATAATTCACCCCCATCGCCCGGTAACCGGCCACTGCTGAAAACCCGGGCCAAAACTCCCAGCCGGCCAGCGCTGCCAGGTCCCAGTCTTCCCGAGACTGCCCGGCACCCGCCATCCCCCAGGATGACAGCCAGAATCGATCGTTCACGGCATAGTGCCCACGCAGGCCTGCCATGGCGTCTGCCCATGTGGCGTTGTCAGAGCCGGATAAGCCACCGAGTGGTCCGCCATGGAAGGTGAGGGTGGTGCCGCTGTACCAGACACGTACGCCGCCGGCGACATCCAGTCGGCGGTTTTCATCACCCAGCACCGTGTAGCCGCCCCCCAGGAACCCGGAGGCTGTCTTGCTTTCGACCTCAAGCTTGGCGCCCCCCGGCAGGCGGTTGCGGGTGTCGGTGTCGATGTACATCAGGTCGGCGAGCACGCTGTAGGGGCCCCGACGCGCCTCCCCCATCAGCATCACCGACATATCGACCGTCTTGGCGATGTCGGAGAAGTCGGACTTTATGAACTGGGTGCCCGTGCTGCTATGACCCACGTGCCCACGAATGCCGGCGCCCCATACGTAAGGGCCGCCGTTGAACGTCCAGTCATCGTTGTCTGCCGCCATGGCGGGCCCGGCGGCGACAAAGGCGCCAGCCAGCAGCGCCAGATGGGCGTGCTTGCGCCACAAAGCCGAGCGGGGGTTGTCACTGTGCATGATGGTGTGTCCCCGATCAGTGCTGAGTCAGCGAGAGCGCCACGCCCTCGGCCGCACAGTCCTGTGTGGGCTTCAAGCCCGCTTTTTGTGCGGCCTTGACCTCTTCCTTCGCCGCCGCCAGATCCGCCAGGAACGCCGGATTGCTATGCAAGCTCGCAACCGTCGCAGCGCCCATGATGCGGCCCGCATCGACGTCGCTCTGCCAGTGGGCGTCGCAGATGACGCGGCTCTGGCCGAATGACAACCCGCGGGTCATCAACTCGGTTGCACGGGCAGGCTGAATCTCGGCCAGCAACAGCCCCCAGGCCCAACCGGCGGCGGAGTGGCCGGAAGGCCAGGAACCATCCGTGCGCAGCAGCGGTTCCATGTCTTTGCGACAGGTCCCTTCGTTATGTGCCACGAAGGGTCGGGTGCGGTTGTAGGCATTCTTCCCGGCATAGGTGGAACCGCCCGCATCCGACAGGGTGCGCTGCATCAAGGTATAAAGATGCGGTGTATTTTTCTCGGTGATCGGCGTGCCCAGCGCACAGGCGAATGCGTTGGCCGGGCCTGGGAATGCCAGCTCCGCATCCGCCGCGGCGAGTTTCTCCCGAGCCGTACCGCGTAGCGACAGCGCTGCTCGCCGAGCCTCCTCATCCCGTGCCAGCGCCGCAGAGTCAGGCTTTGGTGGGGCGCCCAGCAACGCCAGGCGCAATGGCAGGTCTGCCGAGTTCAGATAGCCGGGGGCCAGCTTGAAGTGAGGGTCCGTGACCTTGGGCGCAGCATCGTCGGCAAGCACCAGCCCCGACCAGAGCAGGCCCGCCAGCCCCAACTGCTTATGTACTGTTTTCATCGAGTGTTCCCTTATCAAAACCGGTAAAGGGCATTCAGATAGGCGCCTGCGCCCACGTTCTCACCCGTCAGCGGGCTGTTACGGGCGTCGGAGACCAGGGCGTAGGTCTTGATGCCGCCTTCCAACGCCAGCTGTGGCTGCCATTGCCAGGTGAGGCCCAGCTTCAGGGTCACGTCGCGCATCCCGCCACCGGGGTGATATTCCTCGAAGCCGGTACGCGCGGCTTGTTGGGCGGTGACGCCGAAGCGCGCCATCATGTCTTTCTCATTGCTCCAGGTGCCGTACAGGGTCGAGTCCAGGGTCAAGGTGGAAGACAGCGCGTAGGCTGTGGCGAAACCGGCTTCCAGGAACGCGGTACGCCCCAGGCTCTCGCCACCGTAATCGCGGCTCTGGCTGGCTTGCAGCCCACGAACAAACAGGCGGCCGGCCGGCAGCACCCAGTACGCTTCCGCCCCGACCAGGGCAGTGCTGTCCAGGTTACCCATGCCTTTGAGGTAGTCATCACGACCGCCCAGGGTGTGGATTCTTTCCTTGCGGCCCTGGTCGTAGCCAATCAGCAGGGCCACTCCAAAAGGTGACAACCCCGGCAAGTCCCAACGCAGACCATCGGGGAACGCGGCAGTAAACTTGCCCCAGTTTTCGGTAGGCAAAACCGCTTTGAGTTTCAGTGACGGGAACGCGGCGTAGTGCGAAGAACCTTCATACAAGGGGCCGACGGCGAGTCCGCCACCGACGGTCACCGAGGGCTCACTTGAGTCGTCTGCGTGCGCAGGCAACGCCATCGCAAAGGCGAGGGTCGCACTGGTCATGAGCGCCGCTTTATATTTGAAAGAGTTTGAACCACCGATGGTTGTCATTGCTTCTTTCCTTGGGTGTAAAACCAAACTTATTGGCGTGGGTGCCCAGTTATAAAAGTCGAACGTTATGAGTTAGAGCTCGACGGCCTGCGGCTTCGGGAAACTCCACTTTCCATTCAAAATTTGTTCTTTCGGCTGATAAAGCCTGACCGTGTAGTTCCAGCCAGGTGTGGTAGGCAGGCAATTAGCAATCTTCCCGTCGCAACCGCCGAACTGGATGACAATCGAGCCATCCTCACTTTTCCTCGCGGTGAGGTTGTTCAACGAATAGGCGTCATAGGGGTTCTTCTGGAAGTAACCGTCGGCGTTATAAACACTGACAGACCAGAAACTATTGACCGGGACCTCTCCGACTTTGAGCCGGTAAATGGTTTTCCCATCGTTCTCAGGCATAACGCCGCCGAGGTAGATAGCGTCCTTGGCGGGGTTCCCACCCCACCCCGTCGCGGTACCGATCAAGTGATGGATGGGATTGACCGCGCCCTTGGGGCCAAAGGATTGGTTGTAGTCAGGAATCGTCGAACCCAGGACCTCCAGCGCCTCACGCACCTTGGCCTGGCTCGCCGGGTCCCACTTAGGTACTACAAACTCGCCAACCTTGGCCTGGCTGACCGCGATGGAGTCCTGCAGTGCATGGACCTTTTCAAGGTCTTTGCGATCCGCGGGATCGAAGAACGTGCGCACAGCGACAAACACATAGCGTGTGCCGATGGCCTCTTTCGTCAGTGTCTGGCGGCCAGCGCCATAAGTGACGAGGGGCACGTAGTGGTCTTCATTGATCACCGCCATGGACATGAACCGCCCACCGGCCTCAGGCAAGGTGATCGTGACGGGGCCTGCATCGAGATCGAACACGGCTGACGAATAGAGCGTGTCCCGATTCATCCGGACCACATTCTGGGCGTCAATGGCCACCGCTTCGCGGCTATGAACAAAGCGGCCCAAACTGCCACTTGCGACCATTTTTCCCAAGTAGAGGTCGGACTCGGCACGGACAAAGTTATCTACACCTACCGGTATCGCCGCCTCCGGGGATGACTGAGCGTTCGCACTTCCAAAAACCACCAGCGCCATCGCAAGGGCACAGGCCGTGGATGAATGGGACATTTAAACCTCTTGGTTTTATTAGTTGGCGTTAATTTTTTGACTGTATAAGAACGCCTTGGCGCAAACTTGCCATTTGGTGCCAAAAGCAAGGTGAGCGCGTACGCGAAGGCCGCCCCGGAAAGGGGTGAAGTGTTTGAGGGGATGGGTGTCAGAAGAGGGTGTTAACGATCCTGTTTCAAGAGCGCGCGATAGTGCGACGGCGGGCTCCCAGTCCAACGCTTGAAGGCGCGGGTAAAGTGCGCGGGGTCGCTGTAGCCGACCATATAGGCAATTTCGGTCGCGCTGTATCTGCCGCTGGTAATCAACTGAAGGGCTTCACTGCGACGTGTCTCGTCACGTAAAGCGTCGAAGTCTATGCCGCAATGTTCGAGACGCCGCTGTAGTGTTCGAGCAGACAGCCCAATTTTTCTTGAAATGGAGACAAGCTTGGAAAGCTCCTGATCGGCTATCTGCTGAGCGAGCACATCAGCTGCGTCAGCGGTCGACTTCAAGGCTTGGGTGGTTTTCCAGGCAACATCTCGGAAAGGCTGCAGGGGGATCTCGAGCAACTCACGATCAAATTCGATCATGTTGTGCGCAGCGTTCATTACCAGGTTAGGCCTCAGGTACTCTTCAAGCGCCTCGTCGCCTCGTTCTCGCGGATTTTTTAAATGTACCCGTATAGCGCCAGGCGCGCCGGACATGAGCGGCACTTTTCTCAGCACCGCAAGGGTGCCGAAAATGACCTGCTTCGGATCAGCCCCGTGGTGCCCGGTAAAGTGTTGGATCAGTTTCGTCGTGCGCCCTTCGGTGACGATCTTTACTTCGCTTCCCTGATGCAGCAAATCCGTGTGCACCGCCGCCGCCGCACACGCCTGAGCGAGGTTGGTCGAGCCCAATATCAATTCGCCCCACATGCCGGTTGAGCGCATATCGGTGAGGTGCCCAATCATCGCCCCGCCGAAGGGGTCCTGTGCGATAGCGGCCATTTCATTGGCGATATGAAAGCAGGCCGCTCGCGGTACCCAAGCTTCTGGGTTTTGAAAAACATGCGGAGAAATACCGAACCGTCGAAAGAACTCCAGTGGCGACACCCCTCGCATACTCAGATAGGGGGCGACTTGCCTGAGTGTGCTGAGTCTGATGGCGGGCGCAGCATTCGTCATGGGTGTCCGTTCCTGGTTCTAAAGGCAATGCATTTGAAAACCGTCTTGGCGTGCCGGCATAGCATAGGCAAATTGTTTGCCAAAATCGCGCGATCGACAGCACTGTCACCCTGAGCATCGATTCAGCGGCAAGCTCATCACTTACACACGAAAAAGCCCCAGGTCAAAGAACCTGGGGCTTTTGTAGAGGCGGGGCAAAGACCGCAACGCTCATCCTTCGCTTCAGACCCGAGCGGGTGACACGATGATTTTCACGTTGTGTTCCTTGTTTTTGACCAGTTCCTCGAAGCCCTGGCCCACGATCTGCTCCAACTGAATGCGCCCCGTCACCAGTGGCGTGATGTCCAGCCGGCCATCGGCGATAAAAGCGATCACGTCAGCGAATTCACCGTTATAGGCCAACGCGCCGAGTACCTGTTTTTCCGTCGCCACCAACTCGAAAAAGTTGAACTCACTGGGCTCCTCGAAGATGCCCACCAGTACGCACTTGCCGGCCTTGCGGATCAGGTCGATCGCGAGCTTGGCCGTGTGTTTGTTGCCGATGCATTCGAAACTGACATCCGCGCCGAGCCCGCCCGTCAGGCGTCGTACCTCGGCCAGGGCATCGCATTGATTGGGATCGAGCACATGGGTCGCCCCCACTTCCCGGGCCTTGGCCTTGCGCGCTCCGGACATCTCCAGGGCGATCACCTGAGCCGCACCCGCCGCCTTGGCGCACATGATGGTGCACAGGCCAATGGTGCCCGCGCCGACCACCACCACGTTTTGCCCCAACAGGCTTCCGGCCTTTTTCACCGCATGCATGCCCACCGCCAGAGGCTCGATCAGTGCGCCGGCTTCAGCCGGAAAGTTCGCCGGCAACTTGTACAGCAGGTTGGCTGGCACGTTGACCAGTTCGGCGAAGGCGCCGTTGTTCATCAAGCCGGTGAAGGCCAGGTTCTCGCAAATGTTGTATAGCCCGTGGGTGCAGTAGTAGCAGGTGCCACAATGTTGGCATGCATCGGCCGCTACCGGCTCGCCGACGCTGAAGCCCTGCACGCCGGCACCGAGTTCGACGATCTCGCCACAAAACTCATGACCGAGAATGCACTGGCCTTTTATCCCGGTCAGCGGGTGCGGGGCGTCAACCGGTATGAACACCGGTCCGGCCACGTACTCATGCAAATCCGAGCCGCAAATGCCGCACCATTGCACTCGGATCTGCACCCAACCGGCAGGCGGCGAAACGGGCAGTGGAACGTCTTCGACGCGGATATCGTTACGACCGTGCCAGACAGCGGCACGCATGCTGCGTTGCGAGTTGAGCGAAAGGGTCATAGCGAAGGCTCCTTGATACGGTTGGCACTGGCGCGCCGGACGGTTTGCCAGAGCCAGAGCAAGGCCGGTGCCAGCTCCGCAAGAATGCCTGCACAGCCCTTTTTTAGAGCGGCCCAATGGAAACCACGGAGGGCCGCCATCGCGTTCAAATGAGACGCGCCATGCCAGACTGCACGCGATAGCGACGAGACCGTGAGACGTTGCGTCTCATCGCCAGCCCCGGCACCCACGAGCGGCGCTCGATCGGGCCAAACCACCGGTATGACGTTGTGTCAGCCCACCCCGGCCTAACGCGCGCCCTGCTCCCGCCCGACCATCAGGCGCAGCCAACCTGCGCAACGACGCGTTCACCCATTTGGCGTGTCCTGCAATGTCGCGCGCAGCACTTGTTCAAGCTGGGTAAAGAATGCGTGGATATGCGCCTGTTTCAACGCCTGGGGCCGGGTGACCAGGTAGACCTCCATCGGCGGCAGTTGAATCTCCTGGAACACTTCGCTCAGGCCCTCGGCCAGGATACGCGGCAGCACCGCCACGCCCATGCCGCGCCTCACCGATTCCAGCTGCACGGCAAATGAGTTCACGCGGATCGGCGCATGGTCCAGGCCGGCGGCCTTTGCCGCGCGCATTTGCGGCAGCAGGTCCAACGGCGGGAGCAAGGCGATACAGGCCGCCGTGGCCGGCGTCATCGTCGGAAAACGCTGCAGGTAACCGGCATCGGCGAAGACGCCATAGGCCAGCGTGCCCAGCGCTCGATAAATCAGCGAGGGCTCCCCCAGGTGCGCTGTGCGCACGGCGATGTCGGCCACGCCACGTACGATCTTGTGAAAGTCGGTGGTGATCTGCAGTTCCACCGAGCAGCCAGGGTGCAACGCGGTAAAACGATTCGCGGCCTCCAGTATGCAGGCCGCAAACCCTTCTCCCGCACTGATCAGCACCGTGCCGCTTAGCGCTGCCTGCGCCCCGCCCCCTTCCACCGTCGTCTGGCGGCGCAGGCCGGCTTCGGCCGCCAACGCCACGTCCACCAGGGATTGCCCCCGCGAGGTCAGCCAGCAGCCCTCGACCCCGCGCTCGACCAATGGCTCCCCCAAGGCCGCTTCCAGTTGGCTCAGGCGTCGGGAAACGGTCGACGCAGCGACACCGAGCAACTGGCCTGCCTGCAGAAAGCTGCCCCGCCGCGAGACCGCCAACAGCAGGCGCAGATCATCCCAATTTGCTTGCAGCGCCATATCCGTGTTCTTCCCAGGTCTGCAAATGTGCAAAGCCATTATGCAGCAGTCGCCGTTTTCCGAGCGCGGTCTCAGCGGTATATCTAGCGGCCTTTTAAACCATGGATATGGCCTGTATGAACACGAACCCCAACCGCTTGCGCAGCACCTTTGTGACAGGTGCCACCGGCTTGCTGGGCAACAACCTGGTCAGGGAGCTGGTCGCACGCGGCTATGCGGTCAAGGCGCTGGTGCGCTCGCAGGCCAAGGGCGAACAGCAGTTCAACGACCTGCCGAGCGTGGAACGGGTGGTGGGTGACATGGCTGACGTCGATACGTTCGCGGCGGCCCTGCAAGGCTGCGACACGGTGTTCCATTGCGCGGCGTTCTTTCGCGATAACTACAAGGGCGGCAGCCACTGGCAAGCCCTCGAAAGGATCAACGTAGTCGGCACCCGAGCGCTGCTCCAGCATGCCTATGACGCGGGTGTCAGAAGGTTTGTGCATACCTCTTCGATTGCCGTGCTCGACGGTGCGCCGGATACGCCTATCGATGAGACGTGCCTGCGGGCCGAAGCCGATGCGGACGCCTACTACCGCAGCAAGATCCTCGCTGACCGTGAGGTGCTGGCGTTTCTTCAAACCCATCCGCAGATGCACGCGTGCATGGTGCTGCCCGGCTGGATGTGGGGGCCTGGCGACCGCGGGCCGACGTCCTCGGGACAATTGGTCAAGGACGTCATCAACGGCAAGCTTCCGGGGCTGATCCCCGGCACTTTTTCGCTGGTCGACGCCCGCGATGTGGCCTGGGCACTCATTGCCGCCGCCCAGAACGGGCGACGCGGCGAACGTTATCTCGCGGCTGGCCGCAACTTGACCATGCGCCAATTAATTCCGGTGCTGGGGCGTATCGCGGGCGTCAAGACACCCTCCCGGCAACTGCCCCTGCCGGCGCTTTACCTGTTGGCCGCCGTGCAAGAGACCTATGCCTACCTGACCGGCAAGCCCATTTTGCTGAGCATGGCGACCTTGCGACTATTGATACGAGAAGAGCACCGCACCTGCTTTAACCACCGCAAGAGTGAAGATGAGCTCGGCCTGAGTTTTCGTGCCTTGGAACAGACCCTCACCGACACGGTGGCTTGGTACCAGCAACACGGCAGGGGGTAAAAAACCAGGCCAAAAAGCCCAACGCCAGTCAGTTAAAGCTTTTTTGTAGGAGCGAGCTTGCTCGCGAAAAACGTCAACGATAACGCGTGCTTCCTGAATCAACGCGGCGCTTGTGAGTTTTTCGCGAGCAAGCTCGCTCCTACAGAAGACGATGTACGCTTAACCGGCTGGCATTATTTGTGGATCAACGCTTGCGCAACGCCTCCAACCGCGCCGGCAGGTCTTCCTCGGGGAATCGCTCATGCAAGGCCAGCAGCTTCTCATCCGCCGCCTTGGTTTCCCCTGCCAGACGCAGGTTCACAATCTCCTGCAACCCTTCCTCCAACGAAGGCACTGCCACCGGCGCGCGCTTGCTCAGCCTCACCGCCGACTGATCCGCCAGCGCTCCGGCAATCTCAGCCTGAACCGGTGCACGCTCAGCCTGGGGGGCGGCGGCGATTCGAGCCATCGGCGCAGGTGCAGGCAACGCTTGCGGCGCAGGGCGGGCAGCTTCTTCGTGCAGGGCGGAAAAGGTCGCCGTGGAGATTTCGGGTTGCGGCACTGGCGAGCGCATCACCACACCGATCATCAGCGCCAGGCCGGCCACGGTGGCGAATGCCATCTGCCAGCGCGGGCGTTGGCAGGCTTGCAACCAACGTTGCCACAAGCTCGGTTGCGGCGCTGGGGCCTCGCGGCGCGCGGCGTTGAGGATGAAGGCGTCGATGGACGCGGGCGGTTCGCCGCCGCTGTGCTGACGAAAATGCTGGAGCAGCAAGTCGTCGGGATCCGGGGTGTGTCGGGAGTCGGTCATGCGGGTATCTCCTCGGCCAGCAGGCGCCGGAGTTTCTGCTGGGCGTAACGCAGGCGGCTTTTTACGGTTTCCAGCGGGGCTTTGGTGAGGGCAGCGATTTGCGGCACTTCGAGGTCGCCGTGCAAGCGCAGCAGGAAGACTTCGCGCTGGTCTTCGGGCAGGTCTTGCAGCGCGGCTTCGAGGCGCGCCTGGTCGCGGCTCAGACTCAGTTGCTGCTCGGGGCCGGCCGTGTCGTCGGGCTGGGCGTGCAACTGCTCATCGTAGCTGTCGTGCAACGGGTTGTGGATGCCGTGCTTGCGCCAATGGTCAATGAGGCGGTTGCGGGCGATCTGAAACAGCCATGTACGAAAACTCGCCCGGCCTTGTGGCAGGGTGGTGCTGCGGATCAGGCTGAGCCAGGTGTCCTGATAGATTTCCTCGGCCAGCTCGGCCTTGTTGCTCAGGGACACGAGGAAGCGATAGAGACCTTGGCGGTGCCGCGCGTACAAGGCTTCGAATGCGGCGGCGTCACCGGTTCGGTAGCGGGCCAGCAGCGATTCGTCGCTGGGTGAATCATCTGGAACAGCCATGTAGGGGGCGAACTCCTTTTTAAAGTTGAACCCGATCTAAATGTGGAAGGATCAAAACTTTTCCTCAAACAACCGCATTTTTTGTGGCGAGCGGGCTTGCCCTGATGCCGTTCAGTTCAGCGTACATCGCCTTCTGTAGGAGCGAGCTTGCTCGCGAAAAACTCACAGGCGCCGCGTTCTTTCAGGAAACACGCGTTACCGTTGAAGTTTTTCGCGAGCAAGAACTAGGCGTCCCCCTCGCTCCTACAAAAAAGCCTTAACTGAATGGCATTAGGGCTTGCCCGCTCGCCACAGGCGATTCCAGTTTGCTGCGCCACAGCGCCAAGCCGGAGATTTATCGGGACCTGCCACATTTGATCAGTGTCATGTTCGAGATCAGGGTTTGAGACCTTGGGCCAGTTCCACCAGTTGCGCGAACTCGTTGCGCAGCCCGAACGGGTCATCGCCACGGGCCGAGCGCGCCAGTGCGGCAGTGTCCTGCAAACTCATGCTGCCAGTGTAGCGGCCATCGCCCTTGAGCTGTTGGGCGAAGGCCGCCACGGCCGCGGAGAAGCGCAGGTCGTCACTGGCCTTGGTGGTTACGTTGCTGACGGGCCGTTCGATCAGTTGGCTGTCACCTCCCGCAGCAGGCTTGTAGCGCACACGCACCATGGCCAGTTCGCCCGTGTTGTGTTCAGCCTTCGGCTCGCGGGTGTAACGCAAAGGCTCCAACCAACCTTTCTCGCCCTTCGGCACAATTTCGTACAGCGCGGTAACCGTGTGCCCTGCGCCGATTTCGCCGGCGTCGACTTTGTCGTTGTTGAAATCCTCACGCTTCAGCGCACGGTTTTCATAGCCCAGCAGGCGATATTCACTGACACGCGCCGGGTTGAATTCCACCTGCAACTTCACATCCCGCGCCACCACCGACAGGGTCGAACTGAGTTGATCCACCAGCACTTTGCGGGCTTCACGCAGGTTGTCGATGTAGGCGTAGTTACCATCGCCCGCATCGGCCAGTTGTTCCATCAAGTGTTCGTTGTAGTTATCCACACCGAAGCCCAGGGTGGTCAGCGAAACGCCGCTTTTACGCTGGTCGACGGCCATTTGCTTGAGGCTGTCGAAGTCGCTGACGCCCACGTTGAAGTCACCGTCGGTGGCCAGCAGGATGCGGTTGATGCCCTTGTCGATAAACCCCTTGCGGGCCATCTGGTAGGCCAGTTCGATGCCGGATGCGCCGGCGGTGGCACCACCGGCAGTGAGCTGGTCGATGGCACTGCGGATCTTGGCCTTGTCGCGACCGGAAGTCGGTTCGAGCACCACGCGGGACTCGCCGGCGTAGACCACCAACGACACACGGTCCTGGTCGCGCAGTTGATCTACCAGCACTTTCAGGGTGCTTTTCACCAGAGGCAAACCTTCGCGGCGGTCCATGGAGCCGGACACATCCACCAGAAACACCAGATTGGCCGGCGCCAGGTCGGCCACAGCGCGGTCAGAGGCCTTGATGCCAATGCGCAGCAGTTGAGTGTGGGGGTTCCATGGGGTGGCGGCGACTTCGGTGGTCACGCCAAAGGGTGAGCCGTCGGTGGGCAACGCGTAGCTGTAGGGGAAATAGTTGACCATTTCCTCCAATCGCACAGCGCCTTCGGGCGGTAGGCTGCCTTGATTGAGGAAACGTCGTACGTTGGCGTAGCTGCCGGTGTCGACATCGACGCTGAACGTCGAGACGGGCGTTTCCGTCACACGGTGCACGGGGTTGTCCGGCAGGTTTTCGTATTGCTCACGGGGCTCGCTGCGATAGTCCAGCACGGCGGATTCCTGCACGAGCATCGGCGCAGGCATCGCCACGCGCTTGACCAAAGCGCCCTGGACCTGCGCACTGTGCAGCTCGGCGATGGGCGCAGGCTCAATCGGCTGGGCGACCTCAGGGGCTGACGACAGCCCGCACCCGGCCAGTGTAACCAGCAAGGTAACGGCAAAGCCCTGGGCCGCAGGACGCAACAACAGCAGAGTGTGGGACATGAGCTGAACCTCGTGAATGAATAATCCGTTCACAAGGTCAGACGCAAGCTTAGGGCGGTTCGGGTTAATGCACGTTTACGAGATTGACCCGCCTCTCAACGACAAGGACGATCCGCCGCCGGTGTCGACTGCATCGCCTGGGGGATGGCTTGGTTCGGCGCCTGCAACTCGTAGACAAAGAACGGGCAACGCACGCCCATCTTGCCCTCGACATCACCGCCATAGACCATGCCGACATAGGCCTCGTACTGCCTGCCCTTTTCAAAGGTGTACACCCGCGACAACGCCGGGCATTTGCTGTAGGTGCTGCCGTAGCTGCCCACCCCCAATTCTTCGCGTACCAACAGGAACGGCTTGCCCGCCGGCACCCGGTACTCGGCCACGATCTCGGCATACACCCCTTCGGCCATGCGGGTCATCCCCAGGTACTCGGCCATCTTCGGCAGCACGCGCGGCGCCATGCCTAACCGAGGCGGTACCAGGGGTGACTGTGGGTAGTTGATGCTCGGCTTGTCACCGTCATAAAAACGCCCGGCCTTGGCCAAGCCTTGCTCATTGCCCACACACCCCACATAGCTGCCGCCACGCACTTCGCCGTTGGTGATCACGCGTAACCGGGCGGTGTCAGCACCGCTGGCAGGCTCGACATAGGCCACCCAGGGTTGACGATTACAAGCGCCCAACAGCAAAAGTGAACTGATCAAGGCGAGGGACTTCAGCGTCATAGACAGGTTTCCATACAGTCAACGGGATGCAGTAGACGGTAAATCTCAGAGATTGATCACGATCGTCTTGGCCAACATATCGCCCAAGCGACGGCGCAGGCCGAACAGTACAAAAAGACCGTCCAGCACTATGAACAGCATCTTCGGAAAATTGCGCAGGAACGACTGGAACAGCGTGCAGTTCGTGGGGTACGGGTAACCCACCACGGCCGTGCGGCACACCCGCTTGCCCAGGCTCTGGCCATTGGGCAAGGCATCGCAAAACAAGTAGTACCCGAAGGCTGAAAACAGCAGCACATAGTGGAGGCCATCAAACAATGCCGGGCCTCCTGCAGAACCCAGATAGAAATAGGCGTAGTCCAGGTTTCTGTTCAAAAACAGCAGGAAAAGCACCACCGCCATATCGATGAAATAGCCGAGCAGGCGCTTGCCTGGGCTGGCGAGGTTCCAGGTGCCTGCGGTCGATACTGATTCGCTCATACAGTCATTTATCCAAAAGTCGAAGAGATGTCATTGAGGCCGGCACATGTTGTACGTGCCCCGTTCGCGTCCATACGCTGTGGCTTTAACGTCATGGTGTTTGTGGCTGTTCTGTGGAAAAAGTGACGAAAAAGGGGACGGATTTATTTAGGTTTGGCGCTGGTCAGTATTAAATAAATCTGTCCCCTTTTCTGCTGGTGTCAGACCCTGAGGAATACCCACCGGATTGTCCTGCTCGAGATTGGCGGATATGGAGCTATTGGTGCGCGATGAAGTACACCGGCAAGCTCAGAGGCTAGGGTAGATTTGTGGGAATCCTCAGGGTCTGCCCACTATTTTCTGTTTTTTCAGTCACACTAGCTAGTTAGCTGCTAAGTAAGTGCCATTCAAATCTGTTCCTTTTATCATCATCAAGGAAAATTGGTATCCACAAAGTTTCTAGCAAAATCTTCTGCGTTTATTTTTGCACCAGCTCGCGCGAATTTTTCCGAATTCACGCGCCACACTTCTTTTATTTTCTCCACGAGGGATTCCGGAAAACCCATCTGAGACGCGACGACATCACTCCAACTGCCTTGCACCCCGTACAGCTCGTGCAACTTGGGCTCCAGCGCACTTAACGCCGCACACTGCTCGTCTGTCAGCTCATCAATAGCCGAAAGCACGTAGCATTCCAGTAGCCGGAGAAAAGGCTTCCCCTCATATCGATTCATAACGGCTCTCAAATAAAATCCGGGTGAACTTGCAACTGCTGCAGAAACTCATCGAAGCTTTCGGCAAGTTGGGTGCGTTCTGAGCCTTCATGTGAGTAATACCAAACAGAACCGGATGGCGAATCCAGCGAAATATAAAACTGGCTGCCACCTCCGTCGCGCCCAATGGGCAACATGAATGGCCCCAATACTTGAGCCCAGTCATCAAGAGCCTTATCCAGGCTGTAGATACCCGCGTCTCCTAGTGAATAAAACCAATCAACGCTGACGCTAGCATCTGGTGATGCGTTCAGAAAGAAACTTCCGGCTTCAGGATGCCCACCGTTGGCACTTCGGATGAATTGAAGGTAGGTTTCTGGAAGCCTACGGCCCAGCCGAGCCTCAAGGGCGCGCACGCTTGAGTCATCACCACTGAAACCC
>Ga0207671_10001216_pt1 | contig 30543 bp, 18 predicted proteins | sample KBSC24metaG_FD_184352 | JGI IMG/M metagenome (GOLD analysis project Ga0207671, IMG submission 184352) | Corn rhizosphere microbial communities from Kellogg Biological Station, Michigan, USA - KBS C2-4 metaG (SPAdes) (version 2) | ecosystem: Host-associated > Plants > Roots > Rhizosphere > Soil...
ACGGCAGGAAAATCGAGGCTGAGGAGCGTACTTTGGTGCAAACGGGTGCCTCCTGAAATTGTGCTGTGTGGTAACAACACATTTCGACGGAGTGCACTCGTTTTACTCTATACGCGCATAATACGGGTTAGAACTGTTGATGCGCTGACGTCTTCAACAGCGCCTCCATTTTCAGATGCCGTGTTTCCATAGAATGTGCAGAATTGGATCGTTGCGCCCCCGTAGTCGTATACTGCGCCCCCCGATCCACCGGTTACGGAATTGCCAAGGAAAATGCAGTTTGCCATCGTCAAACTGTTGGTGATTTGGCCGCCTCCGTTCCCAGTATTGTATATCGCACCACCTGAACTTGATGCGGTGTTACCGCGGAATGTGCAGGCAATGATTGATGAAACATATTGACCATCGTAAGAAATGGATAGGGCGCCGCCATGGTTGGTCGAAGAGTTGTTGGTAAACGAGCAATTGGAAATCATTGTCGCAATCGATGTGATTGCTCCATTGCCGGTGTTGCCAGTGAATGTGGAGCCTGTGGCAGTCAGTAGACCTGATCCTCCTCCAAATGGTCCGGAACTCATAACGATAGCGCCATTAGGATTATTTGTAAACGTACATCCAGTTACAGTACATGATGCGGCACTGCTTACCACTGCGTTGCCAGTCTCATTCGAGAAAGTAGAACCATCAATTGTAAGATTCCCGCTATTATATATGGATCCTCCTTTACCTGCCTGATCGTTTGAGAAGCTGCAATTTTTAACGGTTATCCCGGCATCATTGTATATGGCACCACCTGAAACGCCGATGTTGCTGGAGAACGTGCATCCGGATATCGTTATTGAACTGGAGGATGTGTTGTAGATTGCTCCGCCAAAACCGCCTCCACCAAAAATGCCGCCGGTCACGACATTGTTAGAAAACGTACAGTTGGTAATTTCAAGATCAGCACCTGAGACTGAAACGGCGCCTCCCGCCGACGCCGCGCCATTCTTAATGGTAAGATTTTCAATGATAGCCGGCGTACCGCCTGTTCCTTCGCTTTGATGAAGCGTGAACGCTACAGCACTCTTTGAGCAGTCAATAATTGTCTTATTTGGCCCGTTCGCTGAAGTGATTGTGAGTGTTCGTCCACCAGTATCGACATTGACATCTCCGGCATCGGAATAGGTTCCGTCTTCCAGAATAATCGTGTCACCAGATATTGCATTATTCACAGCGACATCAATCGTTTTCAACGGTGCGGCTTGATCAGTTCCCGAATTATTGTTGTCGCCAGACGGGGATACATAGTAGGTGGCTGCACTGCATTCAGGAACGAATAGTGTTACGAGCGCTACCATACTTATGCCGAGTGATATTTTTAGTGTCGCTTTCCTGAAACTATCAAGAAATCTTAATTGCATGAAGATGGGCGGCCATGTGCGGAATGCCTTCCCGGTCGCGCGTGCCGTCGGAAGGCTGTCTCGCGATGAAAGATCGGAAATTGCCATCAAATTATCCCTCTCTGGAGGATCCTGTCATATGAAGACGTCCTGAATTTACGTGTGTATGCTAAACCCATACTTCTACTGAGTAGTCAATCCAATAGCTCTTTGTTACAGAAGGCGAGCTCTTAATTGCGATTTCCTAATGAAATGTCTTTCAGTATGCGCTTGCTTTCATCTTCCGGCAGTCTATAACCGACCTCCGACAACTGCCCTAGCAACTCGGCGCGTAGTTCCGCAGACAACGGGGCAGGGGCATACATTGGGTGATGCTCCGGATGCCATAGCTTCAGAGCGTTTAGCGCGGCCTCAATCGTGTCCGTGGTTGAAAGCCTAATTATTCTTAGAAGACTTCCAAGCGCCAGCCATGGCAATAGCTTTAGTGTGGCTGCGGCGGCATTCTTGGCTGACGTTGGTGTGCTTGTCCGTGTCCACAGGTCAACTAAGGCTGGCGCATCACTTTCAGGCAGGCGATAGCCAAGATGCCGCCGGGCATCATTGGAAACGCCCTCGCGTTCATCAACCAGCAGCTCAAGCAGCAATGGATGACTCCGTTCAGGATCTAAGGCAACGAGCGCCTTCAAGGCGGTGCGCGCATGCCTTGATTGACCTTGCAAATGCGGCTCGATCAGATGCCAATCGGCTGGCGTGCCCGTTTCTCCCAACCCTGCAATTGCCGTTGTATTGTGTTCTCCATCCAGCGCATTCCTGTAAACGTCGGCAGGATTCAGGGAAGGATCCAGAGCGTTCAAGTGATAGCGCGCCGTCTGACGGACTGTTGGCGCCTGATCGAAGAGGCTGCGCTTCAACGTATCGGACGAGATCTCTCCTTCAACGGCGACTATGGCGCGCAGCGCCGCGACACGGATGCCCGGAACCCTGTCCCTCAGGAATAGTTTTTGAAGCCTGCGGGCCGCATCGGCATCGATCGTTCGCAACCCGGCTTCCCACCTGACTGCATACGCGCGGACGCGAACGTCACCGTCGCCGGCTGCGCACAACACAATCCCTGCCCGCGGCGAAGGTATAAGCCTATCAAGCACACGGCAGCTTTCGCGTCGCACTATTGCATCCGGCGAGTTTAGCAACGAGGCAAGGGTTGCTTGATGCGGCTCATCAAGCATCAGCCTGCAAATACTGTTGACAATACCGGTGTTATCGGCGCGTTGGGTGCGAGTCAATTTTTGAAGCAGCGGGATCGCAGCCCCAAATCCTGGAAGCATATCGGGCCGCAGACGGTCTTCAATGGCTGTGATCGCACGCCTTCGAACCGGCTCTACCCAATCTGTCGTTCGCCAGAGCAGGAACGGAAGTTCCTCTCCGGTCGTACACACGGCTAACTCCTTGACAGCAGCCTCCCGAACATAGCCATTGCTGCTTGAGGCAATGAGTCCTAGCTGAGATATACGCTCTGGTCCTTCGGGCACTTCGTCAGGAACAGGTTCCCAGGGATACATCCAGATATGATTATAGATGTCTATCATGCCCCTATATCCGCCTAACTGATGAATCGCATGGTCTAAAGCAGGGAGATCTTTTTTGACGAAATGATCAACCAGACGGTGTACAGCTTTCGCTGCCGAAGTCCGTGCCCGGCTTGCCCCTTGTTCATGTGGACGTCGCAGTCTCGCAAGGAAACCTCCTGTTTTCATCATCTCGTCTGCAAAGTACGTCGCTTTGCTTCTATCAGGATAAGGTCCGATAGGCGTCGTCTTCCAAATATATGGGAGCAACGCTTCGAGCGCTTTAATGCTTCCTGTTCCGCCGAGACGCTCGATCAGGCTGCCCACTTCATCTATGGAGTCCGGCAGCTTCGCTGCCGCGATCCTCAATGCGTCGATCAGCTTTGTGGTTTCGTTCTTTGAGTTTTCGGTCATAGGGTTCACCTTATTCGCTTCTAATCATTTGAGTTGAAGCAGTCCGGGATGGCGTGGATAACTTTATAGATATTCGCAGCTCCGTTGCTTAAGGCTTTACCTCTTATGTTCTTTGAATTCTTGATGCCATTGCGGTATACTACAGATGTAGTTTGATGTTTGCGACGGAGACGCCGATTCAATGTCGATTTCGTGGAAACCATTAACTTGTATATGCGCCTGCCTTGTCGCCGTCAATTTCGACTCTCTAATCGCGGCCGGCGTTACACCGCTAAACGCCTCCGCTGCAGCGCATCGTCATTCTGGGTTGCCGCGATATGCGATCACCGATCTTGGCACGCGATTGAGCATTGATCCGCAATACCTGGATATGCCGATTCCTCTTGCCCTGAATAACCGCGGTGACGTTGCCGGTTCAGTCGTGATCTCCACGAAGAAGAAAACTCGAATCCTGCGCGCGGCAGTTATGCACACAGGGCAGCTCAAATTTTTGCCTCGGCTCCAAGGATTTGATCACTCGTATGCATGCGGTATCAATGACTACGGCGATGTTGCAGGATATGGAGAAAATGTAGACGGGAGTTCCGAACCTGTTCGAACAACGGATGTGGCGTTTATCTGGCGATCTGATGGTGCGCATCCGTTGCCGGGGCATAAAGATGATATGGTCGTGAGTGCCTGGGGCATCAACAACAATGGTGAAGTTGTAGGATATACACGGGCTTCAGACATCTATCCGGTTAACTCTCCGACTCATCCGATCATCTGGAGAACCTGGCAGCGGTCGAGTAAATCGATATCACATCCCACGGAACTGCAGAATCGCTTGATGACCAACACCCTGATTCCCACTCTCACAGGCATTGAAAGCTATGGTATGGCCATTAATAACCACGGTTGGATCGTGGGATATGCGGAGATCGGAGCGTCCGATATGAACCTTGGGCCGACGCATGTGTTTCTCTGGAAGGATGGCGAACTCAGCGACCTTGGCGCATTGCCTGATCCTGACCACCTGCTCCGGCTCGATTCCTCAGGAACTGCCAGGCCGGAAAAGGACTTTGAATGCAATATGCCGGCATCTATTAATGATCGTGGAGATGTTGTTGGGTTCTCATATGTATCCGGAATGTCCGAACGCGACGATTACACAGGATTTTTATATCGGGGTAAGATGACGAGCCTCGGCTCGGGCAAACCGGCTTCCATCAACAACAATGGTGAGATAGTAGGGGAGGTTCATGGGCGCGCAGTAATCTGGATCGGCAGCAAGAAGCATTTTCTTGATGATCTCCTGATACGGCGGCGTGGTTGGCATCTTGAGCATGCGCAAGCCATCAACAATCGGGGGCAGATAGCCGGTTTTGGAGTGCTTCATGGTCATCGTCATACCTATCTACTTACGCCTCTCAGATAATCTTAGGCCTTACTCAAATATAATCGCTTCATTTATGAAGGCGCATTGAGAGAGAAAAGCGTCGGCGAAAGAAGCGATAAATGCCGCGGGCGGCCAAAGTGTGCGGCTTCTCGCTTGATGACAATTCATTGATATTGCGTTTCAGACGTCTTACAGAGCTCGAAGCTTCCTTCCGATCGTGCGGTAAACTCACGCTAAACATAGGAGACACAAACCATGAGCACCGAAGCGGCTACGCAGCCTGGCGTCCATACGAGCGCCCGCCTTTTCTACCGGGATGGATCTTCCGATAAGGAATATCACGCCGCCGTGAATGTCGTGGAGGGTGGTTACACCGTCACCTTCGCCTTTGGGCGTCGCGGCAGCGCGCTTGCCACGGGAACGAAGACATCGTCGCCGGTGCCTCTCGATAAAGCGACCAAGATCTACGACAAGCTGATTGCGGAGAAAACAGCCAAAGGTTACACTCCTGACGGCTCCGGCGCTTTGTTTGCGATGACGGAGAACGCGCAGCGTGTATCCGGTCTCGTGCCACAGCTGCTCAACCCGATCGATGAGACCGAAGCGGCCCGATACATCGCGGATGACGCGTGGTGTCTGCAGGAAAAGTTCGACGGCAAGCGGATCATGGTTGCCGTGACGGCCGGCAAAGTCGAGGGATCCAATCGAAAAGGACTCATTGTTTCGATGCCTCAAGAGATCTCCGATGCTCTTGCTGTGCTGCCGGATTGCGTCCTCGACGGTGAGCTGCTCGGCGGTGGATATCTTGTGTTCGACTTGCTCGCTTTAAGCGGAGCCGATCAGCGCGATCAGCCTTATCGCGATCGGTATGATTCCCTGATGAGGACCATTGCATCCGGAAATCTCATCCGTGTGGCGGAAACCGCATGGGACGCGGCCGGTAAGGCGGATCTTTATCAGAAAATCGCGCTGGCTGGTGGCGAGGGGGTCGTGTTCAAGCGTGCCGATTCCAAGAGCGTCGCCGGGCGCCCTGCATCCGGCGGATCGCAGGTGAAGTGCAAGTTTTATGCGACATGCACCTGCCTCGTCGCTGCGCAAAACGACCAGCGCAGCGTCCGCCTGCACCTCTTCGATGACGCCGGCGCGGCGGTGAGCGTCGGCAACGTCACCATTCCCAGCAACAAGACAATTCCATTGGCCGGAGCTCTCGTCGAGATCCGATACCTTTACGCCTACCGTGGAGGCTCCCTCTACCAGCCTGCTTATCTCGGCGAACGCGATGATGTTGAGCGAGAAGCGTGCGCCGTTTCGCAGCTCAAGTACAAGCCGGAAGGGGATGCGGAGGGAGAGGGCGCTGATCTCTAAATGAGAGGATAGTCTTCTTCGTGATGTTAGAAAGCTTGCGTAATCCAACAGCGTGGGCTTTTCACATTGAAGCCCGTTATAATTTTATGCTCGCTTCGAACCGACTGCGTTCATACGTCCGTTCATACAACTGTTATCTTACGCCAATTACAAATTTAGCCATGCGATTTACCAGAACAATGGGAGATTAATATGATCGATAACCCTGGGTCAATTTTCAAAGGCAGGCTGCGCTCTGCGAATGCAATCGCCTTTGCGATTGCCCTATCAGCCTCAGGACAGTTTATCGGCGCTCCGGCTCATGCCGCAGTGTATAAATCTCTGCACGACTTCTGGTCGCACCCGTCAGGAGCTTCTCCGATCGGCGGGCTTGTACGCGCTGCCGACGGCACAATGTATGGTGTCACGTACCGGGGTGCGGATTACGGTTTCGGAGGCATCTTTTCATTAGGCGTAAATGGCGTGCTGACTAACATCTACAGCTTCAGAGGCGGTAGTGACCCTGGCGCGCCGTTCACCGGGCTGTCGGCTGGTCCGGACGGGTGTCTATATGGCGCAAGCACGATCGGCGGCGGATATAGCCACGGCACAATATTCCGGTTCAACCCGGCCACCGCAACTATAACCGTGCTGCATACTTTCAAAGATGAAACACCTGGTGGGTGGGCCGCTCCTGTGGCAGCGGCGGACGGCTCCGTTTACGTCACCAATGCATTCCACGGGATCCCGAGCAATCTCACATATCGCTGGACAGCGGCGGGCGGACTCAAGAAGATATTGGATTACTCCATCGAGATGTGCGCGGGCGGTGACGGCTTCGTCTATGGGTGTTCGCCCAACATGGTGTTCAGGTTTAACAGTGATGGGAGCATTCATAAACTGCGAGATCTTTCCGATGCGGAAGGGACAGGAAACACATATTCACTGGCTATTGGTCCGGGGGGAATATTATGGGGATTGTCGTTAAGCGGCGGTCCCAATAACGCCGGTGTCGAATACAAGATCGGGACAAACGGACAGGGCTTCTATATCCTCCATACCAATGCTCCGGCCGATTCCGTATATCCTATCGGCCCGATATCTGTTGGCCCGGATAACCGCATGTACTCATTTGCCTACGATTTCGATGGTCCCGGCACTCATTGTCTGTCTATGGGTGTTGACGGCAAATACAAGATACTATTCGACAATATGCCAGGTGGCTCAACCGACAAGATTACATTTGGACGCGACAGCCATCCATATTTCGAGCAGACGAATTCCGCCGCTCGTGACGGCGCCATTTATACGATCACGAAAGCCGGCAGCGTCGCAACATTCAGAGCTTTCGAAGTCTCGGATTTGGTCAGCCCGATTACTGTGCCGCTTCGGCTTGGTAACGGCGATGTCATTGGCATAGCGGCATCAGGAGGAGCATTCCGTAAAGGCGGGATTTATCGCTTAACGGCCGGCGGCAAGTTTACAATCCTGACAAACTTCGTCAAGTCCTTCCAGCAGGCAGACTCAAAATTGACTTTAGGCGCCGATGGAAATTTCTATGCCCTGGCAGAGGGACAATTTTGTAAAGTGACGCCGGATGGCACAGTCGTGACGACCGACATTCAGCCCGCTGATGCGAGTGCGGCCATTGCGGATCATGGGCTTACACTTGGAAGCGATGGTCTTTTGTATGCAGTTGGCAATTACGCAGCATACACGGTCAATTATGCCGGTGTCGCTACAAAGGTTGCCTCTATCCCGTCCTACGGATATTTGGATAAGCTCACACTTGCGGCCGACGGCAACCTGTACGCGTCGATGCCGGCCGATGGCGCCGGAAATCTGAACATTTACAGGATCACTCCGGCAGGCATCGTAACAACCACCACTTATAGTCTGGGAGCGGATCCTTACACGTCTCCGTCGCAATTGACGACCGCCCCCGACGGCTCCCTTTACGGCATTGCATTCGGGACCGTGGAACCTTCCTTTATATTCAAGATCGATGTCGTTGCAGGCACTGCCGCCAAAATATACACATTTCCGGCGAATAGCGCCCTGGTTCCACAGCGAAGCGAAGTCGTCGTAAGGGCCGACGGCACTGTGTTCGGCTCCGCTTACCGGAAGGCTGCAAATAACCTGAGCGCACAGGGGGTTGTCTTTGCGGTCAGCCCTGCCGGAGACTTTTCAATCGCTGCCAACGTGCCAAAACACTCTGGCCCCAGATTTGGCATAGCCGGCAGCATGCAGATGGATGGTGATCACGCTATTGTAGGAGTGTCTTCCGGCGGCCTCCATGGAGACGGCGCATTATTCCGAATTACGGGACTCTAGATCTTCGAATGCATGATTGCTGCCGAGCATCTTATGCAATTGATGTGACAGAATTGATGGCTGATCTTGTTCAAAGTGCTCACGAGTATCAGACTGACTTTGATCTATAACTTTATGTTTGGTTGATTCTTTGAATTTTTTTGAAGTGCGAATGAAATTGCTGGTATGATGAAGTAGGTCCAACAGTTGTAAGTTGTTTGTTATGGTGTTGTGGACCGAGATGTCTGGACAGACGATCGTCATTGCGATTGACCGCATATGCCTTGCATGCGCGTTGCCGGATCTGTATTCATCTCGGGTGACACTTCAATAATATATGCCGGTGGATGTATTCGTCCACCGGCTTAGTTGTGTGCTGCCCACTCTTCAGGAGACTTGAATGTTCTACACACCTACATCAACTCTAAAACGAAAGCTCCATCATGCATGGGCATTCGGCGCTCTCATTGCGCTTTCACCGTCGCTGTAAATGCCGGCTCATGCCGCCACATACACGACGCTGCATGACTTCTACGCAAATCCTTCCGGATCTGCCGCTGACGGCGGCCTCGTGCGCGGTTCCGACGGCACAATGTACGGCACGACAGGCGCCGGAGGCGTTTACGGAGCAGGAACGATCTTTTCCCTGAGCGCGGATGGCTCATTCCATACCCTGTATAGTTTTAAGAATACCGGCGATCCGGTGAAGATAAATCAAGGCATGGCATTTGGACCGGATGGATGCCTGTACGGCGTCAGCAACTTCGGCGGCGCTCTCAACGCCGGCGCGCTGTTCCGCTTCAATCCCGCCACTAAGATTTTTACAGTTCTACACTCCTTCACGCAGGGATACGGAGCGTTTTTTGCCCCTCCTATTGTTCTTGCAGACGGCACGGTATTAGGAAGTCTCCTTGATGCCGGAAATAGCGCTGCGTTAATATATCGGTGGACTCAGGCTGACGGATACACAGTCGTCCAGAACTATTCGGCTGCGCTCTGCGACGGCAAGGACGGCTGGATCTATGGGCAGGGGCACGATATGCTGTTCAAGATGAACAGCGCTGGTAAGGTTGTAAAACTGCGCGACACCACCTCTGCTGAAGGGAGTAGCTATACATTTGCCCTTGCTCTGGGACCCGACAATATGCTCTGGGGTGTGTCGCATTTCGGCGGCAGCAATGCCTCTAAAGGCATTGTGTATCGCGTTGCCACGACCGGGCAAAGGTTCACTATCGTCCACACGAATTCCGATACGGATGAGTACGCTTCCAAAGCTCCGATATCGGTCGGAGCCGATAACCGTCTTTACGCCTGCTATGGCAAGAGGATCTTTTCGGTCGGAGCCGATGGCCAATACCGGACGATCTTAGACGATATCTACGGGGGGCAGTACAGCGCTCCTGTATTCGGACCTGATGGATTGATATACTTCGAAGTGCCTTATATTCCGCTTGCTCGCCCGGGTGGCTTGTTTAAGACAACTCTTGAGGGCAGTGTTTCGACGATCCGCATGTTCGAGACAACCGATATCGCCAATGTCATTGCCCCTCCGATCAAAATGGCCGACGGGACATACGCCGGAACGGGCGGAGCCGGCGGTGTTTTCGGAGTCGGCGGCATTTACACGTTGACACCCACAGGGAAATATACGATTCATTATAATTTCCCCATTATTCCCCTGTCGATCCTGGGCCATTATGAGTACGGAAACTCTCTTACGTTAGGAACTGACGGCCGCGGATATACGATGGCGAGCAATCAATTTTGCAGACTGTCGCCGGATGGCTCGGTTTTCGTGAGTGATATCACGCCGAGTTATGCTGAGGCGCTCTCTCAACATCCTCTCACGGTAGGTTCCGACAAACGCTTGTATTGTGTCGGAGGTCTCACCGGTTATGTTGTCAGTTCTGGCGGAACTTTTAAACCGCTGGCCTCTCTTCCTTTCGGCTCATTTGCTGACAAGCCGGTTTTGGCGGGCGATGGGAAACTCTACGTTGCTGCCTTCCGTTTCGATAAAGACGGGAATCTGCCTGCGTATTCTCTCACTTCGAACGGCGTTGTAAAGACGTTAAGCTTCCCGGTAGGCGGCGACCAATTTGCTTCTATTCCCAGTCCATTCACGGCTGGACCGGATGGTAATCTGTACGGAGTTTCAACGAGCGGCCCTGTCTACAAGATAGACGTGAAGACCCAGAAGTTCGTCAAATTATTCACATTCTTGCCAAACTCCATCTGGCAGCCATCTGTGGGAATTATCACAAACGAGGTTGCAGTTCGGGCCGACGGGACGGTCTTCGGCGTCGCTGTTAAAGTTAAAGCCGGGATGTCCACCGGTGTACGCGCAATATACAAGATCAGCCCTGACGGCGTATTCTCGATTGTAACTACCCTGCCCACCTGGCACACTTATAGCTATGGCGCCGGCGTTACAATTAAGTTCGATAGTGACGGCTCCCTAATTGGATCGTCTAACGGCGGTTCACATGGAGATGGGACCCTGTTCCGAATTTCAGGGCTTTAAAAATATCGCCTCTTTCCCTTTGTCCATACAGCCGGCGCTCTTAAATCATGGGAGATCAAATGTTTCATATACCCACCCAAACCGTATCAAAACGACGGCAGCGCAATGCGCCTGTCTTCGCCGTCGCATTGGCTTTTGCCTCTGCGGCGCTTATAAACCCGTCGCCCGTCCACGCAGGCGTATACAAGTCATTGCATGATTTTGCAGCCTATCCATCCGGCGGCAACCCCAGTGGTGGACTTGTTCGCGCTTCCGACGGCACACTGTATGGTGTTACAGAACGTGGAGGAGAGCACGGTGTTGGCGTGATCTTCTCGATCAGCGCTAACGACGTCTACACTGATATTTATAGCTTCAAAGGCGGCACTGATCCAACGATGCCGTTTGAAGGATTATCGCTTGGGCCGGACGGCTGGCTCTATGGCGGCACCACCAACGGCGGCTTGTATAATCGCGGCACTCTGTATAAGTTCAATCCGTCGACGAAAGTTCTGACCGTTCTCTACACGTTCAAGGATTTAAGTTATCAAGGCCGGCAAACTCCGCAAGTCGCCGCAGACGGCTCTGTTTATGGCGTCTCCGCGATAGGCGATTATCGCTCTCTTTACCGCTGGACACCGTCCGGCGGCCTTAAGGCGATACTGGCTTCTGAAGCCGTATTGACTGTGGGTGGCGATGGTTATGTGTATGGGTGCACTCCTACGATGCTGTTTAAGTTCAACAGCGATGGAAGCATGCATAAGCTGCGCGATCTTTCTACGGCTGAAGGCACAGGATACACTTATTCGCTGGCCCCTGGTCCAGGCGGCATACTCTGGGGAATTACGTTTAGCGGCGGTTCGAATGATCGAGGTTTTGTTTACAAGATCGGCACAAACGGCCAGGGATTCTATATTGTCCATGTAAATGCCGATACGGATCCCATAACTCCTCAAGGCCCTATCAGCATCGGATGGGACAATCGCCTATATGGAGCAGGCTTTGATAATGGGGGAGGGGACGGCCACTATTTATCCATGAGCGTCGATGGTAAAGCGAAGATCCTGCTCGACTTCGTGTCTGGGACTTCCTACAGCCCGATTACCGTTGGGCGTGATGGCCGGCCGTATTTTGTTGCGACAGTTGCATCTTCAGCGCGCTATGGCGGCGTATTTAAGATTATGCCCGCTGGCGATGTCAAGGAAGTCAAGAACTTCCAGGCTCTGGATCTGGCAGCCTCGCTTGCTGCGCCCATTCAATTTGCCAACGGCGATCGCTTCGGCAGAGCGGTCCGAGGCGGCGCCTTCGCATTTGGCGGCATCTATCGCCTGGCTCCGGACGGCAAATACACGATACTGTATAACTTCCTTCACCAGTCTCGGCAAAACGACGCGTCATTGACTCTGGGCGCAGACGGCAATGCATATGTGCTTGATGGAGGGCAGTTTTGTAAAGTCACACCGGACGGCATAGCCACAGCCACGGACATCGTTCCGGCAGATGCTCAGCAGGCGCTTTCCGGGCGCTCACTGACACTCGGAAAAGACGGACTTCTCTATGCCGTTGGTGGACAGTCTGTCTACACAGTCAGCTACGCAGGCACAGCGACAAAGCTAGCTGTTCTTCCGGAGGCCGGGTACACCGATAAACTTGTGCTTGCCGGGGACGGCAGTCTGTACGCCCTCCTGCAATTCGATGGAAACGGAGACTTGAGCCTGTATTCGGTTGCGCCGTCCGGGGTTGTGAACACTATTAAATATACCGGCGGAGATCCGTACGCATACCCACAGCAGCTCAACGCGGGACCGGATGGGGCACTTTACGGTCTAGCATTGGGGACCGGACCGAACCAGGCGTCATTCATCTACAAGGTCGATGTAAAGGCGGCTAAGCTCACCAAAATCTATACTTTCTCGCTGACCGATGTGTGGCGTCCCGCAAGCAGCAGTATCGCCGCCAGAGCCGACGGCACGATCTTTGGAGCTGCCGGCCGGATTTCAGCTGATCAGTTGAATGTGCAGGGGGTTGTCTTCGCGATCAGTCCAACCGGCCAATTTTCAGTCGTTGCGAACATACCGAAGCATGGAGGGCCTTCATTCGGTTTAGCCGGCGGCCTTAAGTTGGATGGCGATCATGCGCTTATCGGCGTATCGGGTGGAGGAGGCCTCCATGGCAACGGTGCTCTATTTCGTATTACGGGACTATAAATAAATGTTCTATCAACCCACGACAAACTCAAGACGATGCCATACGCACGCCATCGCCCTTGCGCTCACCTTGTTCTCTGCTGCCTTCATTAACCCGTCGACTGCGCACGCCGCGACGTATAAGTCTTTGCATGACTTCTGGGCTAACCCATCCGGTGCAAATCCCTATGGCGGCCTTGTGCGCGTTGCCGACGGCACATTGTACGGTACAACCATGACCGGTGGCGGGTACGGCTTCGGCACAATCTTCTCGATCAGCGTTAATGGAGGCTTTCGTACTCTCTACAGTTTTAAAGGTGGCGTTGAGCCGGCAATGCCCGCAGTCGCAATGTCCGCCGGCCCCGATGGTTGCCTTTATGGAGCCACTAACTTAGGAGGCGCAAATACCAATGGCACGCTGTTCAAGTTCGATCCTGCCACTACCGCGCTTACAGTGCTCTATTCTTTTAGTGGTTTATCCTATTCGGGGCTGTCCGCGCCGGTCGTAGCCAAGGATGGTTCAGTGTTCGGCAGCTATAGTTCCAGTACCTTCGGAGGGACAAGCTTCACGTATAGATGGTCGGCATCTGGCGGGCTGAAGACGATTCTAGGGTATTCGACAATTTTGTGTTCCGGCGGCGATGGATACATTTACGGCTGCGGTCACAATGTGCTGTTCAAGATGAACAGTGTCGGTACAATGATCAAGCTCCGCGATCTGTTTGTCGCTGACGGTCTCTTGGAACCGGCTACGCTGACTCTCGGGCCTGGGGCAACCCTCTGGGGCGCATGTTCGCTAGGAGGGCCGAGTACTTACGGCGCTGTCTATAAACTTTCAACCAACGGACAGGGTTTTGTAATCATTCACAACAATACAGCCGATGATCCTGTTACATTTGGCTCGTCCGCAGTAGGTCCCGACAGCCGCTTCTATGCCTTCAGTCCGGCTTCCAAGTACGGATCCGGGTACGGACGCTATTTTTCCGTAGGCGCCGATGGATCCTTAAAGATCGTTCTCAACAAGACCGACGGCAACAATTACAGTGGCCCTGTCTTCGGACCGGACGGACAGTTCTATGCAGAGATGGCCAATTCGCAGGCCACCCCATCGGGAAGTCTATTTAAGGTGACGGCGGGGGGCGCTGTCACCCCCATCCGCACTCTGGAAACCAAGGATTTAACGTACGCGTCCTATACTCCGGTTACGTTTGCCAACGGCGACCTGATAGGGGTAGGAATCAGAGGCGGTGTCTTTGGGAAAGGCGGCATATACCGGTTCACATCGACCGGCAAATGGACGATCCAGTACAATTTTATCGGGGCGCTTTCACAGTATGCATCGTCCGTGACCCTGGGGGCGGACGGCAATGGATACTCGCTTGCCGGCGGCCAGTTCTGCAAAGTGGCTGCAGATGGTTCGGTGACGACGGCTGATATCACTCCTGCCGCGCCGGCAACTGCCGTCAACGGAAATCCTATGACACTCGGCAGTGATGGCCGCCTCGTTGTCGTCGGTGGCCAGGACGCATATATGGTCAGTTATGGCGGTGTCGTTCAAAAGATCCGGGCTGTTCCACAATCCTCCGGAAAGTTTGCTCTCGCCGCCGATGGCTACTTGTATACGCTTCAAGGCTTTGACGCCAACGGATATTTGTTGGGATATAAACTCACCCCTGCAGGGACTGTTGTAGCGTTCAAGTATACGGGCTTCGGCGCTGTAAATTCGTACACGACGCCTGCTGTTGCCGGCCCCGGCAACAGCCTTTACAGCGCTTGCCTCGCACAACAGTCGGTTATTTACAAGCTCAATGTCAAATCCGGCAAAGTAACGAAGCTTTACACCTTTAGCCCCGATCTCTCAGCCTGGCGGCTCAATAATAGCCGCATTGCAGTTCGGACTGATGGCACTGTCTTCGGTATAGCGGCTCAGTGGATCGGAAACACCTCTGTCGAAAAACGCGCTTTGTATTCCATCAGTCCATCTGGACAATTCTCGATCCTCATGGAATTTCCGATTTCCAATAATGCGAATGGCTTTGGCGCGGACATTGCCATGGAAGGTGATCATTCCCTTATCGGCGTCATGAACGGTGGTCTCCACGGCGACGGCGTGTTGTTCCGAGTTTCGGGATTGTAAGCATTCGAACTGCACAAACGCAGCCTGCGCGATTATCGCGTGGGCTGAGTTATCTAGCTCAATTATGATTCTCTAATGTGATTTGTTATATTCGCAAATTATTGTATTATGAAGCAGGCCAACAGTCGTAAGTTGTCTGTTACGGTGCTGTCGACCGAACATCCATGCGGGCAATTGCCTTTGCATTACTACTGCGATGCAGCATGTGTTGCCGGATGTACTCAAAATTTCGGGCGGCCACACCAAACCTTTGCCAATGGACTTTGTTGTCCGTCGGTACATTTGTGCGTCGTTCGCTCTTCGGGAGACCTAAATGTACTGCAATTCCCTTCTCAAACGAAAACCGCGGCACGCCTACGCCGTTGCTGCGGCTCTCGCTCTTACCTTTGCCGGTTTTACCAATCCTGAGCAGGTCCACGCCAGCGCTTATCAATCTCTCCATGACTTTTCGGCGTACCCCACAGGCGGGCATCCATCCGGCGCATTTGTCAGAGCTGCCGACGGCGCATTATATGGCGTGACCGCGGGCGGAGCCTACGGATATGGCCAAATTTTCTCGATCAGCGCTACCGGCGTCTATAGCAGCGTCTACAGCTTCAAGGGCGGCAGCGACCCGATTAACGTGGGGGGATTGTCTGCCGGTCCTGACGGAGCTCTTTATGGAGCCAGCAATTTGGGTGGCGCTTACGGCGCCGGCGCTCTGTTCAAGTTCAATCCCTCCACTGCGACGTTGACTGTGCTCAGCTCCTTTAAGGGATTGCCCTTCGGAGGCTATACCAATCCCGTTGCAGCCGCGGACGGATCAGTGTATGGCAGCTTTACAAGCTGGACTGCCTTTACCTATCGTTGGACCCCGTCCGGTGGCTTGAAGTTGTTATTTCAAGGCCCGATACCTCTCTGCGCCGGCGGTGACGGTTACGTCTACGGAATGACGGAGGACATGTTTTTTCGTTTCAACAGTGACGGAAGCAAGCACAAACTCCGGGATATCACCGCAGTCGAAGGTCTTGGCGATACTCCGTTTCTCGCACCCGGGCCGGGAGCGACGATTTGGGGAGCATCGGACTTTGGCGGTCCGAATAGTTTAGGCGTCGAGTTCAAGATTGGAACTGATGGGCAGAACCTCTCTATCATCCACACGAATACGGCTACCGATTCTCTTATTCCCAGGGGACCGATCGCTGTTGGTCCTGACAACCGTCTGTACTCGTACATTCCTGATGGAATCGGCGATATGCAGGGGAATTATTTTTCCATGGGTTTGGATGGGACATCGAAGTTCCTGATTAAAACGACAGCCGCTTATGATACTCAAATTGCTTTCGACAAGAACGGCAACTTTTACCTCCCGGACCGTACCAACCCGGACTCAGCCGGCAGTATTTTGAAAATTAAGCCTTCTGGGGTCTCCGCGCCAGTCAAATTTTTCAAGTCGTCGGACCTCGCATCGCCGTCTTCTCCGCCTGTGCGCCTGGGAACCAGCTATTACGGCACGGCGTCCGGCGGCGGCGCATTCGACCATGGCGGCATCTTCCGCCTGACATCCGATGGCAAATATACGATCCTGTATAACTTCACCCGTTCGCTCGGCTCGTCCGCTCCCGCCCTGACGGTTGCCGCCGACGGGAATGCATATACTCTGGCGGGCAGTCAGTTCTGCAAGGTTACTCCGAACGGAACCGTTATTCCCGTGACCCTGTCGCTGGCAGCGGCTCCACAGGATCTTGCGAACGCGACGCTGACCCCGGGAAGCAACGGCCTTTTGTATGCCCTTGTAAATGCCAGTCTCTACAGCATCAGCTATACAGGTGTGGCCACCGCTATTAGCTATATACCGAATGCTACGTCTGTGCTCGCCTTTGCGCCTGACGGCAATATGTATGAGCCAATAAACGTAGCTTCGAATGGTAAGCTGGAAGTCTCGAAAGCAACTCCGGACGGCACAGTAACTTTCGTCGAATTTGGATCCGCTCTGCCCTCCGGCAACTATTCGGCGTCATTTAAGCTCGGCCCGGACGGCGCGCTCTATGGCGTTGCGCTTGATACTCAGCAGGGGGATTTCGTCTTTAAAATCGACGTGACCGCAGGCACTTTCACCAAGGTCTATACTTTCCCGGCGAGTCCCGGATATCGTCCCACCGGCGGCTCTGTCGCCATTCGAACAGACGGTTCGATATTCGTGCCGGCTTACTTGAAGGCTGCAAATGGGCTGAGCGAACAGGGAGTCGTCTACAAGATCACCCCGTCAGGACAGGGGACGACGGTCGCATCTATTCCCAAGCACGATTTTCCCACTTTTAGTGTGGCCGGAACCCTTGCAATGGATGGCGATCACACGGTGATCGGCGCGACAGCCGGCGGTCCTTACGGCGACGGCGCTATCTTCCAGGTGATCGGCCTCTAGGCCAGTCGTACTTGAGAATGAAATGCCGCCCGTGCAAATTTCGCGCGGGCGGCGCTTTATATGCTTGCCGTATCGTCTGAAATCACACTTCTGCTATAGTTCCGCCTGCTACCCTTCTCCACTCTCTCTTCGCAGCCTCTTCGCAATCGCCGTATGTCCTTTGCTTTCCGCCCAGAATAGCGGGCTTGACCATGGGGAATCGCCGGGTAGATTGATGGACGCTCCGCGTGAAAGCAGTATGTCCACCATCTCGGCATTTCCGAACATGGCGGCCCAGGCAAGGGGAGTGGCCTCATACACGTCATCACGCGCGTTGATATCCGCGCCATGGTCGAGCAGCATCGCCGCCGATTCCAAACCGGCTTTCGGCCAGCGTGCAAGCAGTCCATGGAGTAAAGTCTTTCCTTCGGCGTCCGGCGAGTTCGGATCCACTCCGTAGCTCAGGAATGTGCGCAGGAGCTTCGGAGTATCGATCGCCCGGTACATCGTCCAGTGCCCCACCTTTGCCGGATCCGTGCCATGATGAAACGCAAGTTTGAGCACCAGCGCCGACTGATCCGGCTTGCTGTCGTCATTATAGGCAAGGGCGTCCTGAGCGAGGTCCGGGCGCAGCTGCAAGATGCTTGAAAGCGTTGGCAGATCACACCGCCACGCCCAGGAACTGACGGAGATAAACGCCCCTGATGCCGCCAGGAGATCGGCTATTGCTCGATGTCCGCGATCCATAGCGATCTGCATGGCATTCGGCGCAGCATTGACTTCCGCATTCGGGTCAGCCCCGTGCTTGAGAAGCAGTTCGACCATCTCCATATTGCCGTGTGTTGCGGCTGCCACCAGAGGGAACGTCCGGTAGGGATCGGCCTCTTTCGCGTTGGGGTCTGCCCCATGCTCAAGAAGTATTCTGACGATATCCAGATGGTTGAAGAAGGCTGCGCAGGAGAGGGGCCGTCTCCCACTGCCGTCCTGATATTCCTGCGCAAGATCAGGTGCTTCGGCGAGCATGCCGGCGACTTTATCCGCATCGCCCAGGCATGACGCGATATTGATGGTGTACTCCGCTCCGCGGCTCAGGAAAAACTTCGTTCCTTCCCACCAGGGCTGGCCGCCGTCGGACCACAGATGATTTCGCCATATCGTAAGATCCACCGGCGTGAAACCCAGAGCATTCTTTACGGACAGGGAAGCCCCCAGATCCACCAGTTCTGCAAGTGTGTCGAGACTGCCCTGGCGAAGCGCCGCCATTCTATGCAGAAGCCGGTTGCCGTCGTTGTCGGAGGCCTCTATATTCGAGGGCGTTTGACGAACGATCTCCAGCGCATCCACATAATCTCCTCGCCGCATTGCCTGTGCAGCAGGAGATCCCGAAAGTGCGGCATCACCGCCTGTCTTCGCAGCCGCAGCTTCATCCAGCAGTCGTACGATCTCGTCAAATCCGCGCAGGCGGGCAAGCTCTCGTGTTGTCGTACCCATGTGATTGCGGAGCATATGCTCGAAAGGAGCCGGTTCTGCTCCGCGGTTCAGCAATTCCCGCACCACCTCCGTGTGCCCATAGCGTGCCGCATAGTGCAGAGGCGCAAACCGACCCATGCCATCCGGCGCTCCTCGGTCGACGAACTCCGGACGGGCATCCAGCAGCGCGCGGACTCGATTCAGGTCTCCGGCCTTCGATGCCAGGTGCAGGGCGATATGGTCCGCCATCTCGCCCGAAACCGATGGCGCTGCATCTTTCAGAATCTTCTTCGTCATGACTATCGTCCTTTCATCTTGCAGGTCGGCCCGCAGGCGTTTGCGAGCAGAGTGGAGCCGCGCTCGCACCGTCGAGAGGGGAATTCCCATGAAGCCGGCTATATCCGCATACGAATTTTCGCCTGCATGATACATGAGCAGAGCCGTCCGTTCAGGCTGCGGCAATGAGGCGAGCGCCGCCCTGATCCGCTCGCGATCGATCTGGAGTTCCAGAAGCTCATGCGGTCCGGGATCGGATGCCGCCACATGCGCCGCCGCATCTAGTGGAACGGAGCGCAGCTGTTTTCGGCGCGTCAGGCGATCACATTGCTTATGGACGATCCGCCGCAGCCATGCCGCAAATGCTGCCGTGTCTCTTAGCTGCCCGATATCGCGATAGGCTTCCAGAAATGCTTCTTGAACCGCATCCGAAGCAAGATCACGGTGTCCATCTCCGGCATAACTGCCCGCCTGGCCCAGCATGGATGCCGCATAAGCAACAGCCATGTCTTGCATGCCTCGAACGATCCTATCGAATGCGACCAGATCTCCCGCTTGTGACCTTTCAACAAGCGCTGTGAGGCTGTCGTCTCTGCGTAACCGGCTCATCGTGATCTCCTACAACTTATAGGCCCGCCCAAGCCCCGAAAAGTTTATCACTGTGGGGAAAATATTTCAAAGTAGCGCGAACCGTTTCCGTTAGCGGGGTGTCATGATAGCCATTTTCCAGCCATGCCGGCAAGGATCTTCAATGCTCATTGTGGACAAAATTGCCCCGCCGTGATAGAATCCGGCACTGGGCCGAAACTTGCGCGCTGAATATGGATGAGAACGAGCAGGTGCGAGACCCCACGATGCAGACAGGCGATGACACGCACTGAAGACGCGCGCGTCACACATCACAGGAATCGGTGGTGACATGATGGCGGAGCCCGATCAGAATCACGCTGAACCGGCGGGCAGCGCTCGGCCTGCCCATAAGGAAGTCGATAACGGCCACGCAGCGCCGGATCGAGTTGACACCGAGTGGATCCTGCGCGAGAACGAAGCGCGCTACCGCCGGCTGGCCGAGAACGTGCCGCACCTCATCTGGGTGATCGACGAGGCCGGCGAAGTCACTTATGTCAACGAACGCTGGCGGCAGTACACCGGACTGTCCGCCGACCAATCACGCTCGGATGGGTGGGTAGATTGTGTCGCGGAGCTGGATCGGGAGGAGATCCTCGCCGCGTGGGCGTCGGCACGCGAGACGGGGCTGCCGTTCGGCATGGATCTGAGGCTGCGGCGTTCCGACGGCGAGTATCGATGGTTCCTGCTGCGCGCAGTGCCGCTTCCGAACGGAAAGGTGGGACATGGTTCGTGGCTCGGCACGGGCACGGATATCCATGAGCAGAGGCTGGAGGCGGATAGGCAGCGGTTCCTCTCGGAGCTGGACGAGCAAATGCGTTCGGCGCATACGCCCGATGAGATCGTAGGCAGGGTTCTTCGCACTCTGGGCGAGCGCCTGCATGCCTCGCGCTGCCTGTACAGCGAGTACGAGCATGTGGCCGGCGAAGTGATTGTCAGCGTTCGACAGGATTTTCGCGAGCCGGGCGTCGCGAGCAATGTTGGCGTATATAAGGGCAGTTGCTTCGGCGCGCAGATTACCGAAGAATTGCGCCGCGGCGACTCTGTGGCAGTCATAGATGTCATAACAGATCCCAGGACTGCGGCCAGGGCCTCCCATTATGTCGATGTTCTACACACGCGCTCGTTCACGGCATCCTCAGTAAACAAAAGTGGGTTCGAGTCTGCGGCGCTTACAGCCATCGACTCAGATTCGCCACGTGTGTGGCGCGACGATGAGATGGCCCTGGTGAAGGCTGTCCTGGAGCGGACCTGGCTGGCGCTGGATGCCGCCCGCTATTACCGGGAGATCCAGCGCGCGGCAGCAGCACAGCATGCTTTCGTGCGAGATGTCCTCTCCAGCGTGACAGACGGCCGCCTGCAGGTGTGCGCGGCGCCCGCCGATCTGCCGGCCGCTTTGCCGGAAGCGTCTCCCCGCGTAGATCTGGGAACCGGGCAGGGAATATGCGATCTGCGCCACCGGGCGCGAAATCTCGCCGTGCTTCTCGGGTTCGACCTGGATCGCATCATTTCCCTGGAGACCGCGGTCGGCGAAGCAGCCATGAATGCCGTCGTTCATGCCTCATGTGGCCTCGGCTGGATCTGCTGCGACGGTCAAGACTCTATCCAGGTTTGGATCCAGGACCAAGGAAGCGGCATTGCGCTCGATCGTCTCCCGAATGCAACGCTCGCTCGCGGTTACAGCACGGCATCGACGCTGGGCCATGGTTTCAAGCTGATCATCGGCATGATCGACCGTGTTTACCTGCTAACCGGACCCGAAGGCACTACTGTCGTCCTCGTCCATGGAAGTACGCAGCCGGCGATATTTGAAGGCATAGAGGGACTGTAGGACTTATTTGGCGGATACGATCTCTCCGTGACAAGCAGCCGTGCGTGGACTACGATGGAGATGCCGGCGGCGGATGTATGCCGCTGCGGCAGGAGCGCATCCATGTCAGCTTTTCGCCTGAAAACCGGCTTTCTTCTCGTGATCGCTGTTGCACTGATTGCATACTGCCCCGCTCAAGCCTGGGCTCAGTTTCCCATGCCGAAAGTCGTCGATCCGGCTCGATATACATCTCCGTCGGGTGAATATACGCTGAATGTAAATCCCAGCCGGGAACACGGCGAAGGTCCTGCGGACTACCGGCTTACACGGCGTGGACAAAAAGTGTGGTCCGCTCACCTTCCATTTACACTGCTGGAAGCCGGCGTCACAGATAAGGGTTTCGCAGGTGGTTATGCCTATCCCGACGGCCGCTACTCAAAGCTGCTGGAAATCGTAATTCTGGACAGGACCGGCAAACTTCGGCTCGACGACCGAATACCGCGCAAGCAGATCCCCAGATTCGATTCCGCTCCTGAACCCCTGGCTGCAGGTATGTTCGTCGATCAAACACAGGATCGATTGGTGGTTAGGGAGATCGTTTGGGATGATCAAAAACGCGACAGCGTTCGTGTGTGGCGGCAGTATCAGCTTGCTACAGGCAAAAGGCTGCCCGATTTTGATCCGGCAAGCCTCAAAGTCGGCAGCGACTATGCCTGGATTGTATCTGCCGAACCTGTTCCCGGAACTTCGCTCGTTCTTCTCCACTATGTCGACTATCACGACGCCCTGTTTGTGCTGATCGACGCGCAGCGAAAGGTCGTTTGGTCGCATCAACTATCGAAAGACTACGCGGCATCCGACAAAGACACCAGGCGGCAGGCGATGGAGTATACCGCTCGTCGCAACGGGGCAATCCTTCCAGAGGCGTTGCAGCGCCGGTTCGCTTTGTGGTCTGTCGCTCATGGCACGAAAACCATTTACGCGGTTGCATCCGGCGGGGCAGGGAAGTGGGCTGTCACACAGGTCGGACTTACCCCTTATCCTGCGCCCGCGCCTCCGATTCCGAAAGTCCCGTCCGTAGCGCTTCGCCCGTTAGCTCGTATTAATCTGACTGTGCCCGGGCAGACAAGCATTCCCGCAATCCGCGGTATCTGGGCCTTCACCTTCGCCGGTCCCGGACGCATTGCGTTCTTGCGTGCTCCGATGGGAGATAAAGCGTCCCTTGTTATCGCAGATACCAGAGGTGTTGTGCAGCATGTAACAGCTCTGCCGGGCGGCCCCGCAGCAGAGCACACACGCTGGTCGAGTCTGGCTTGGCTTGGCGGTTCGCGTTATGTAATCGGTGGGGCGGTGGATGCGGCCGCGTCGCCGGCAGCATGGTTCGCCGATACGTCGAAGGATACCGTCAAGGCTGTGCCCGGCTTCGATATACCGTCGGTCGATCATGTGGCGTCTTTTCCTGACGGACGTTTCGCAGTGCTTGGGACGGTAAGTTCACAATACACAATGTCTGATATCGTGGCCGTTTACTCCGCTGAGGGGAAACGCCAATGGCGTATTTCCAATGAAAGCGGCTATCCGCCCAATGATCCGGGAGCATTTCTCTCCCCCAACGGCATTGCCGTTACATCTGGCGGCGATGTGGCTGTTGCAGATCCCGTGGGGACATGGATCCAGTATTACGCGGGCGCAACGGGCAAGTTCATACGCCGTGTCGATCTCAAGAAGCCTCTCAATACCGACATGGCCTACACGTCGGATGTCTGGCCGGATGCGGCAGGCGGGTTGATTGTGCTGAATTTCGATAAACCGTCGCCTATCCTTCGCATTGATGCCGCCGGCCAAATCTGGTCGTCCTTCATGCCTCATTACAAAGACGGCCGTCCCGTGGATAAGATGGTGACGTGCGTTCAGCGATCACCTGAGGCAAACTCTGGACCACTGACCAGCATTCCTTACTTCGGCTCGACGAAACCGGGCAAGTGGACACTGTTCTCGGCGAGACGGCAAACAAGCATGCGTTGCGTCAGATTTCGCGCATGGCGATCGATCCTGCAGGCCGGATCTACGCGATGGACGGACGTTCATATGTTGCGCATGTTTTCAATGCAAAAGGGACGTGGCAGCATGCCTGCATCCCCACATCGGTAGAGGCACCGGAATTTCCGGTCTTCCCTGACCTTGCAGTTTCCCCGGGAGGCGACGTATTTCTGCAGGACATGCCGCTTAAGGGCGGCATGGACACGGCGACACTGAGGTTTACGCCGGGTGGCAAGCCGCTCGGCGTCTGGAAGCCCAGGGAAATATCGAAATCTGTGAACGCCACCGAGGAGCGCAGCGTAAAGTCCTGGTGGATGACCAATAAGCAGCGCCCCGATCTCGTCGATGCGCAAGGCCACATCTTACGCTCCCTCAGCCGCCGAGCCAACGGCAAATGGCTGCGCCAGGTTAACCGAGTCGCGCAATCCCCATCGGGTTTTCTTGCCGTCTTCGATAGCAGAACACTTGGCAACACCGATGCCGCCGACAATATCTCTTTGTACGATCCCACCGGCAATCCGATCCGCACGATCGTGCTGCCGGAAGCCCTTGGCGGCGTCTCCGATATCGCCTACAATGGCCGGCTGATTGTGCTTGCTGCCGGCAAGGCGATATATGGGATGACACCAACCGGACGTCTCCTATGGCGCTTCAAACCAAAGACGGCACGCGAAGCGTCGGGGATCTACTTATTCAACACAGGAAATACGCTCGCTGTGTGGGGAGGCGATCATATTGTCGAAGAATATGCCCTGCCGGCATAATGCAGTTTGCTCTCAATATTGATATCCCTAAGAATGCGCATCATGCCGAATCCTGCATCACCTCTTTTAGGTATACTATATGTGTAGTCAGTGACAGAGCATGGGGGATCGGATGAAGACAAGGTTTATCGGCTGTTGGTGTATAGGTGCGGCAATCCTGGCTTTCTGTGCAGGAAGCGCGATTGCAGGGCAGGCGTCGAAAGCGCACAGCTCAGCGGTTGCAGTCGATCGGTGTGTCGACCTTTTTGGCAGTGTCGATATTCCCGAGGAAGATCATCTCCGGCAAGTCCGTCTTGAGGCGCAGCATGAGCGGCGCGCTCGTGAGTATTTCAGTTCATGGTCTCGTAATGAGCTGAGCCACACCCTGACGCCGGCGCTTCGGACATACAAACCGTCGGATGTCCGCTTTGTCTCGATTGCATACACATTGGCCTATTACAATATTGATGTAGAGGTGAACGCTGCGCGCATCGTGAAGTTCATCGGCGCCAACATGGACCTCGATTCTTTAGATACAGCGGGGGCGAGGCTGCATAACGTTTATCGCCGGCATCCATCTTCGGCAGTAATGCGCGATATTCTTACGATGCGCGGAGATGCCGAGATCCAATTGGGATACGATGAGGAACGGATTTCCATCTTCCTTGAAAGCCCTGCCGCAGTTCTCAAAGAGGCATCCGCATCGAAGGTCGCGATGCGCGGCTTGACTGAGGCACTGGAGAATATGGATGCCTACAGCAATGCAGAAGAGCATCCCGTCAATCTTACTCTACGAAACTTTTCCCATAACCGTAATCCGAAGCTGGCAGCAACAGCGAAGAGGATTAGGGCTGCGATTGTGAGTTATCAGGCTCGTATATTAGCCGCCGCCAAAGCAGGGGAGTAACTCCTGAATCTTGAAGTCAAGCTGTAAACTTCCGTTTCGCCTTTGTTTAATGTATCCTTTTGATTGTCTCGATGGGTCTTAAGATCGTCGGATAATTGGTTTCAGAACGAGATCGACAAGGAGTTCCAAGATGGACGGCATTAATGAGACGGCAAAGCCGAGCGGTACCGGCTGCGTAGAATGCCTCGCGGCGGGAGGATGGTGGCTGCATCTACGGCGTTGTGCCGAGTGCGGGCATATCGGCTGCTGCGACAACTCGCCCAGCCAGCATGCCACGCATCATCACCATGAGACGGGGCACCCCATCATTACCAGCTTCGAGCCTGGCGAGGACTGGTTTTACGACTACCGGACTGAGGACTATGTTGAAGGCCCAAGCTTGCCCGGGCCGGAGTCTCATCCCGAGAATCAGCCAGTTCCCGGACCTCACGGGAAAGTGCCCGGAAACTGGCAGTCGCTTCTGCGCTAGAGCGCCTCTCTTAAGCTAGTAGCTCGCCGACCTTCGGGCCGCAAGCAGGTCCGTGGTCGGCACTCCGTTAAGTGTAGCGCCCGCGAGCGAGAAGTTCGGCGATCGATCCCGGTTAAAGTCGGCGGGGAAGTTAAGCGCCGGCTGCGTCAGGGCATCGAGCGACGCTACCTGGTCCTCCGTCAGAACTACCTCCAGCGCGGAGAGATTGGCATCCAACTGATCCATTCGACGCGCCCCAATGATCGTCGAAGTTACCCCCGGACGCCCCTGCACCCAGGCAAGAGACACGGCCGCGATACTTGTCCCCAACTCCTTGGCAATCTCCCCGAGCCGATCCAGCAGGACATAATCCTTCTCGGTCAACGTGCCGTGCATCGCCCCTCGATCGGACTTGAGCGTGTCCGCGTTCTCTCGCGTGTACTTGCCGGAGAGCTGTCCGCCCTTGAGGGGACTCCATGGCGTCACCCCCAGTCCCAGTTCCTCGGCCATTGGGATCAACTCACCCTCTACCGTACGCTCAAGCAGAGAATATTCGATCTGAAGCGCGATCAGGGGGGGCCATCCGCGGAAGTGCGCGGTGACCTGAGCCTGAGCAACCTTCCATGCGGGAGCGTCGGAGAAGCCGATGTATCGCACCTTGCCCGAGGTCACGAGGTCGTCGAGGATGCGCATGGTCTCCTCGACGGGCGTGAACCTGTCCCAGTTGTGCAGCCAGTAGAGGTCGATGTAGTCGGTCTGCAGCCGGCGCAGCGACTCATCGCACTGGGCCACTATCGACTTGCGGCTTGCCCCGCCCGCATTGGGATCGCCAGGGAAGAGGCTGCAAAAGAACTTGGTGGCGATAACGGCGCGGTCACGGCGCACGCTGCCCTTTGCAAAGAAATCTCCGATGATCTTCTCGGAGTGTCCGTTGTTGTAGATGTTGGCGGTGTCGATGAAGTTGCCGCCCTTATCGAGATAGTGGGTCAGGATCTGCTCGGACTCGGCAGGGCTTGAGCCGAAGCCCGCATCCTCGCCGAATGTCATCGCGCCCAGGCAGAAGGGGCTGACCCGCAGGCCGGAGTGGCCAAGCGTTACATAGGAATCGAGCGAGGCGCTTCTCGGTTTGTTTGTCATCTTTGAGGCCTTTCTGTATGCAAGACGAAGTTGTTGTGGGCCGAACAGTCATGTTTCTACCCATCTTCATCCTGAGTATGAGGAACCTGGAGCGCTCTCAGTCAAGCATATTTGCGATAATAGCCTGAAAGTTTTTCTCGCCTGCAAAACGAATTAAAAAAACGCCAACGATAACTCCTCCTCAGTGGGGCAGGATGTGGGAACAGGCCTCTATGCCTGTCTCATACCATATCAATGGCGAAAGCCATCTACATCAGCCTTGCAGCCGCCAGCGCAATACGTTCCCGGCGGTCGCCGAGTTGTGCAGCGATGTTCTTGGTAACTATCTCGACGATCTCCACCGGCGCCGTCTCCGGACGTCCCGCGTTAAACGGCAACTCGGGAGCATATTCCAGCCTGAGCTGAATGCACTGCGCAACATCCGGTCCTGCCAACTCCGCGATCAGCGCCAGCGCAAAGTCGATTCCGGCGGTCACTCCGCCTCCCGTAATAATGTTGCCGTCTTTCACAATACGTCCGGCGTCTGCAATTGCGCCGAAGGCCGTAAGCATATCTCGCCACGCCCAGTGGCATGCGGCTCGCTTTCCCTTCAGCAGGCCCGCAGCGCCAAGGATCAGCGATCCCGTGCAAACGGATGTGATATAGCGCGCCGATTGCGCAAGCCGGCGGATTGACGCAAGGTAGTTTTCGTCCTCCAGCGCATCGATACATCCGAAGCCGCCCGGCACGCAAAGAACGTCGCACCGTTCGATGACCGAGAGGTCGGAAAGACCGCAGAACTGCAGCCCAGACGACGTGACTGTCCGTCCGCCCACCGATGCCACGACCACCTCTGCGTTCGGCACGTTAACAAGAAACTGGTATGGCCCGGTAAAGTCGAGCTGCGTGACGCCTTCGTACACAGGCATCACGATCGTGATTTTTGTTGACATCGTTATCCTCATCGAGATTGATTTGCTGGAAGTGATGATACAATAATGCCTTCAACAATCATTGGTGTCCTGAAGGACATATTTCCCTCATAAAACGCCATGCCGCAAAACATCGGTTTTTTGATCTATCCCGAGCATCAGATGCTTGACCTTTCCGGGCCGCTCTGCGCATTTCAGGCGGCCGGAACCATACACGGTGAAGAGCCATACCGGCTGCATGTCCTCTCGATTCAGGGAGGCGCAATACGCAGCAGCGTTGGCATGTCCCTGGAGACAACTCCCATTAGTGACGTTGCCCTTGACACATTGATCGTTGTAGGGGGACGTGGTTGGCGCTTGCTGGACGACGGTGAAATCGCAGCCCTCCGCCAAGCTGCCTTAAAGGCGCGGCGTCTCGCGAGCGTCTGCACCGGAGCGTTTGCGCTGGCGAGGTGCGGCCTGCTGGACGGCCGCCGCGCGACGACGCACTGGCGCTTTGCCGCACAGCTTCAGAAGGATTACCCGGCCATTCAGGTTGAAAGCGACCTGATCTACATCAAGGACGGTGAACTCTGGACATCCGCGGGCATCACCGCCGGCATCGATCTGGCTCTGGCGCTCATTGAGGAAGATCTCGGCGCGGACATTTCCCGCGCCGTCGCTCAGGAACTTGTCGTGTACCATCGACGCCCCGGAGGGCAATCGCAGTTCTCCGCGATGCTGGAAATGACTCCCGAATCCGACCGCATCCGCCTCGCCCTCAGCTACGCGCGCGACCATCTTACGGAATCTCTCCCGATAGAACGTCTCGCCGCCGTGGCATGCCTGAGCGTGCGGCAGTTTGGCCGAACCTTTAAGCGGGAAACAGGCGAGACGCCCGCAAAGGCGATCGAACGGCTGCGCGCCGAAGTCGCCCGCAGCCGTGTGGAGAACGATACCGAACCAATAGAAACCATCGCAGCATCCGTAGGATTCTCGGACCCGGAAAGAATGCGAAGAGCATTCTTAAGGCTTTACGGGCAGCCACCGCAAGCGTTGCGGCGGAATGCTCAGAGGTGAGCGGTGCCAAGAATTGAGTTTCGATGAAGGAAACGCGCTGCATGAGAGCGAACACTTCATCGCAGCAATGGCGTGAGATATCGTGTAGATCATCTGTTCGGTTGATCGTTAGTCATTGCTCGTTAGGTGCGAAAACGCCGAAAACTGGTAGACTGCCTTCTAGAGTTGTCCCCGCGGACGCGGGGGTGAACCGGATATGGGCCTTATATCCAGTTGGGAGCCCAAGTTGTCCCCGCGGACGCGGGGGTGAACCGCCGTACGCCTCTTCTATGGGGTCGAGGTCCTGGTTGTCCCCGCGGACGCGGGGGTGAACCGCAACCACTCACGCAAAATTAGACGACTGATAAGTTGTCCCCGCGGACGCGGGGGTGAACCGTATGCCTTAACTCTGCAATCTCCAATGTAATTGTTGTCCCCGCGGACGCGGGGGTGAACCGTTACGCTCGTGGTTGTCGAACTTAATGAGTTCGTTGTCCCCGCGGACGCGGGGGTGAACCGTCCCCCCCACCCCATTCCCTGATTTGAGGCCAGTTGTCCCCGCGGACGCGGGGGTGAACCGCCAACTCTCAAACAGCACAACGACCATCACGCGTTGTCCCCGCGGACGCGGGGGTGAACCGCAGTAGGAAACATGAACGCTCTGGCTGACCAGGTTGTCCCCGCGGACGCGGGGGTGAACCGCTAACCGCCTGCCCCTGCACAACATTACGGACGTTGTCCCCGCGGACGCGGGGGTGAACCGCGATTGCCTGTTTTCGGGAGCAGTTGGCGGCGTTGTCCCCGCGGACGCGGGGGTGAACCGCCTTGTTTGCTGGTCGTGTCGGACGTGTAGTAGTTGTCCCCGCGGACGCGGGGGTGAACCGGTCACAACTGGAACAAAAAGACTACTTGCGGAGTTGTCCCCGCGGACGCGGGGGTGAACCGACTGGTACAGGATTTCACGACAGAGCGTTTACGTTGTCCCCGCGGACGCGGGGGTGAACCGGAAGCGCACGATCCGCCCAATTACGCGGGCGAGTTGTCCCCGCGGACGCGGGGGTGAACCGGATAGCGGACATTGCCCAGGCCGGGAGTTGTGGTTGTCCCCGCGGACGCGGGGGTGAACCGAGTCAGGGTTAACCCGTTTGTTGCCGTTGTAAGTTGTCCCCGCGGACGCGGGGGTGAACCGAACATCAAGAAGGGCGCTAAGGCGTCTTAGTCGTTGTCCCCGCGGACGCGGGGGTGAACCGAACATCAAGAAGGGCGCTAAGGCGTCTTAGTCGTTGTCCCCGCGGACGCGGGGGTGAACCGAAAACCTATCACCATCGACGGCGAGAGAGCGGGTTGTCCCCGCGGACGCGGGGGTGAACCGCGTATTGCTCGCGAGGAACGCGGAATCGGGGAGTTGTCCCCGCGGACGCCTTATCTTGTCGTTTAAATCGGGGAGTCATTTTGGTCTTCTGTGTCGAATATTGGAACGGTTTCTGGGAGGGACCGTTCCGTGGTGATCGTCAATTGTACGACGAATGATGAG
>Ga0207671_10001217_pt1 | contig 30538 bp, 27 predicted proteins | sample KBSC24metaG_FD_184352 | JGI IMG/M metagenome (GOLD analysis project Ga0207671, IMG submission 184352) | Corn rhizosphere microbial communities from Kellogg Biological Station, Michigan, USA - KBS C2-4 metaG (SPAdes) (version 2) | ecosystem: Host-associated > Plants > Roots > Rhizosphere > Soil...
CTTTCGGTAGAGACGCCCAGGGGTGCCACGAACTGGATGCCATATTCGGCGGCAAAATAGCCGAAGGCGTCGTGAGTCGAGATGACCTTGCGCCGCTCGCCCGGAATTTTGGACACGGCATCGCGGACCTCGTGGTCGAGGGCTTCGAGCTTTTCCAGATAGGTCTTGGCCTGGGTGCCGAAGAATTCTGCATCTTCAGGGTCGGCCACGGCCAGCGCATTGGCGATACTGGTAACGTAGATTTTGGCGTTCGGCACGGACTGCCAGGCGTGCGGATCGGCGGCCGAGCCGAGCTTCAGCGGCGCGATGCCGGTGCTCGCGGTGATCACCTGCGCCTTGGCTCCTGCGGATTGCACGAGGCGCGGCAGCCAACCCTCCAGCCCAAGCCCATTGACGATGACGAGCTTCGCCTCGGCGATGCGTTTCGCGTCACCCGGCGCCGGCGTGTAGACGTGCACGTCGCTGTCGGGGCCGACCAGCGTCGTCAGATTGACCTTGTTACCACCGATCGTGCGGACGAAGTCGCCGAGGATCGAGAAGCTCGCGACCACGTTGAGCCGTTCGGCGGCGTGCAGCGGCGAGACAAACAGCAGGAAGGCAAAGAGCAGAAGAGAGCGCATCGCCGTCACGCTTCCAGATGACGGGCGGGAAACAACTGCCTGATAATGCCGCCGACGCGGCCGAGCAGGACGGAGACGATGTAGAACACCGTCGCCACCAAAATGATCGCGGGGCCCGAGGGAACGCGGGTCTGGAATGACACCACGAGACCGGCATAGCCGGAGACGGCCGCGGCAATCACCGCGATGCAGATCATCACCGTGAGATCGCGCGACCAGAACCGCGCAATGCCCGCCGGGAGGATCATCAGGCCAACCGCCAGCAATGTGCCGAGCGCCTGGAAACCATTGACGAGGTTGATCACGACCAGCGCGAGAAAGGCGAGATGCGCGGGGCCACCGGCGCGGCTGACGGTGCGCAGAAATAAAGGATCGACACTCTCGATCACCAGCGGGCGATAGATCACCGCCAGCACCAGCAGCGTCACCGTGGCGTTGAAGGCGACCACCAGCAGCGTCTGGTCGTCCATCGCCAGGATGTTGCCGAACAGGACGTGCAGCAGGTCGATATTGGTGCCCTTGATCGAGACGATGGTCACACCAAGCGCCAGCGAGGCCAGATAGAAGGTCGCAAGCGACGCGTCCTCCTTCAAGCCGGTCGAGCGCGCGACGAGGCCTGAGAGGATCGCGACCGCAAAGCCGGCGATCAGGCCGCCCGCGGTCATCGCGAACAGATTGAGGCCGGAGAGCAGGAAGCCGACGGCAGCACCGGGCAGGATCGCATGCGCCATGGCATCGCCGACGAGGCTCATCCGGCGCAGCATCAGGAACACGCCGATCGGCGCGCCTGCCAGCGACAGCGCGATCACGGCGGCGAGCGCCCGCCGCATGAACTCGAATTCGGTGAACGGGCCGATCAGTGCGTCATAAATCATCTGCAATCACGCCGCCCGCGCGCGTCCGTCCTCGGCACAGGCCGTGGCGCTGTCGTCGAAGGCCTCGCACATCCGCATCGCGACCATCAGGTTCTCAGGCGTCAGGACCTCCTCCGTCGGTCCCCAGGCCACGGGGCCGCGCGCCAGCACCAGGGTCTCGGCGAAATGCGTGCGCACCATCTCCATGTCGTGAAGCGCGGCGAGCACGGTGCGGCCTTCGCCATGCCAGTGCTTCACCAGCGCCAGCAGATCGGCCGTGGTCTTGCTATCGATGGCGTTGAAGGGCTCGTCGAGCACGATCAGCCTTGCATCCTGAAGCAGCACGCGCGCGAACAGCACGCGCTGCATCTGGCCGCCCGAGAGCGTGCCAATGGGGCGGTTCTCGAAGCCGTTGAGGCCGACGGAGGCGATTGCGCGCAGGATTTTTTCGCGCGCGGCCTTGCCGATGCCGCCGAATAAACCGGTCCCGCGCCACAGCCCAGTGCCGACGAAATCGTACACCGAGATCGGGAAGCTGCGGTCGATGTCCGCGCTCTGCGGCAGATAGGCGATGTCGCGGCTGTCGAGCCCGCCGAGATGGATGCTGCCGCCGAGCGGCTTGAGGATGCCGACGATGCCACGCAGCAGCGTCGACTTGCCGGCGCCGTTCGGGCCGATCACGGCGACCAGCGCGCCGGAGGCGACCTCGCCATTGAGGTGGTGCACGGCCGGATGGCGGTCATAGCCGAGCGTGACGTTGCGGAAGGCGAGTTGGGCCATGGTCACCTCATCGCCAGCCAAACGATGCCCCAGAGCACGGCACAGACGGCGACGGCGGCCGAGAGGCGACTTGCCATGGTCATGCGCAGGATCGACCAGGGCGCGTCCTGGGCCGGATGCGGCGAGGCTGCATCGTGGACGTGGGCGTGGGTGTGGTCGTGCCCATGCGAATGCCCGTGGTCACGGGAATGACCGTGAGAGTGGCCATGAGAATGACCATGGGCATGGTCGTGATGATGGGCGGGGGACGCGGCGGGAACCATGCCGGGGACGTTATATTATAACATTACGCCTGTCCACGGTCGACGCGAAGCGCCGGGTGGAGGGGTCATTCGCCCTGAGAATCTCTCTGCGGAGACACCCCAACCCTCCCCGCAAGCGGGAGCGGGAGAGCACCGACTTCGCGGACACAATCTGAACAGCAAAAAGGCGGCCGCGAGAGCGACCGCCTTTTTCTGTTTCTGTCATTCCGGGGCGGCGAAGCCAAACCCGGAATCTCGAGATTCCGGGCTCGCGCTTCGCGCGCCCGGAATGACGGAGCAAAAACTCAGGCCTTGTCGAACAGGGACTCGACGTATTCCCAGTTCACGAGGTTCTCGACGAACGCCTTGAGATAGTCGGGGCGGCGGTTGCGATAGTCGATGTAGTAGGAGTGCTCCCAGACGTCGCAGCCGAGGATCGGGGTGGCGCCATGCACCAGCGGATTCTCGCCGTTCGCAGTCTTGGAGATTTCGAGCTTGCCGTTCTTCACGGACAGCCAGCACCAGCCGGAGCCGAACTGGCCGACGCCAGCTGCCTGGAAGTCGGTCTTGAACTTCTCGAGGCCGCCAAGGTCTTCGTTGATCTTCTTCTCGAGCTTGCCCGGCAGCTTGGTGCCGCCGCCATTGGGCTTCATCCAGCTCCAGAAGTGGATGTGGTTGTAGTGCTGGCCGGCGTTGTTGAACACCGCGGGGTTCTTGCCGAACGAGCCCTTGACGATCTCCTCAAGGGACTTGCCTTCCCATTCGGTGCCCTTGAGCGCGTTGTTACCGTTGGTGACGTAGGCCTGATGATGCTTGTCGTGGTGAAATTCCAGCGTCTCCTTCGACATGAACTGGCCAAGGGCGTCATAGGCGTAAGGGAGTGGGGGCAGCGTAAAGGTCATGGGTTCTTGTCCGCAACTGGGGGGAGAACGAGTTCTAACGGTCACCCCTTATAGAAGGTTCCTGCGCCGTTAAATACCGCCAATTTGCGAAAAGGCGCGATGCGACCGCATAGCCCATTTGCGTCCGGCCCGCGGATGGAATTAAATCCCCAAAATATTATTGCGAATGAAATGTTTAACTTGAGGATGGTCGACATGTCCAAATTCAAGTCCGCCTGCATTTTCAGCACGCTCGCCGCCATCTTCTTGCTGATGCCTCTGGAAAGCGATGCCGCCAGCGTCACCGCGCGCGCCAAATTCTCGTTCGACGCGCTGGCCGATTGCCAGGAGCCTTCCGTGAAGGATTTTCCCGTTCATGCCGAGGGCACCGGCATGCTGTCGACGGATCGCACCGCGACGCTCGACATGCAGTCCAATATCGAGGGCCATACGCAGTACACGGCGAAGCTCGGCGCCAAGCCGACGGAAGCCGTAGGCGGCTCCGCCTCGCTGCGCGTGGCCGGCAAGCACACGCTGAAAGCCGTGCGCGAATATCCGAATAATTACATCATCGTCTACATGACGGTGGTTGGAAATGCTTGCTCGCTGCGAATCGAGAACCGGCTCAAGCCGGGCAAGCGGCAATACGCCTTCGAGGGCAAGACTGGGACCGCGCTCTGCTCGAAACCGCGGATCGTGCACAGCGAGTGCACGCCGTACTGAACACCTCTACTCGCAGAAGGAATTGCCGCCATAGACGAAGCAATGGCGTCCGCCTCCTCCCGTGGTACGCCGCGGAGCTGATGTTGCCTTGCGCTCGGGCCGCTTCTCGCAGGCGTTCTTGGCGCCGAGCACATAGCCCTCATCGCAGACGATCTTGACGCAAGCCTCGCCGCTCGCGCGGAAGCCGCGGTCGCATTGGAGCGGGCAGACGCGCCCGGCCTTGGCGCGGACGCTGTCCAGCGCATCGAGGCTTGCAAGCTTGACGTCGAATTTGGTGCCGGCATTGTCGTTGAATGAAGCCAGCGCCCGCCTTGCCGATGCATCCCATTCGCCGCCGACGTCGCCGGCCTTGCAGCCAACCCGCTTCAACTCAGCCTGGAGCAGTCGCGGAAGATCCGGCAGCGGCGATGGCTCCGGCTTGACCTCGGCGGGCGCGCGCGAGGCGACGGTCATTTCGACAGGCTTGTCGACAGGCTTGGCTGGCTCCGCCGCCGGCGGCGCCGGCTTCGCCACGACATCAAGCGCCGGAACCTGGGGCCTGCCCTGTTCCAGCTTGTTGCGCTGGGACCTGGCGAGATCGGCATAGAAGCCGCTGGGATGGGCGGCGATGAAGGAATCCCACGCTTCCCGCGTGCCGACGCGTTCGGCAAGCTCGTAGTCGGTGCGGATATCGGAATTGGCCGCCGGGGGCGACGCCGCCGCCGGCACCAATACGACGTCGTTACCGCCGAGCGAGCCATAGACGAACGGCTCCTGCTTGTTGCCGGTCGCGTTCATCACGTCGTCACGAACGAGCCTGAAAGCCTTGCCAAGCTCGAGACCCGGCTTGCCCAGATATTTCAGCAGCGACGTCGTGAAGGGGCTGTTTCGCGTGTCACCGTCCTGGGCGGTCGATCCGCCCTTTGCCGCGAAGGCGATGAGGGTGTTCGGCCGCGACGGTTCGACGCCGGCAAGACCCCGGCCAAGCGAGCGCGACGCCACCGTCCGCTTCATGCTCTTGACGAAGGGATTGTCGCGGCAGGCATCGAGGATGACGAGACGCAATTGTTTGGCGGGCTCGATGGCCTGCAAGATCCGGTCGAGCGCAATCGCCTCGTCATAGGCGTCGGTGTCGCGCTCCAGAACGGCATCGACAGGAATGAGATAGTTGGTCCCGTCGACCTCCATGCCGTGACCGGCATAGTAGATCACGGCGATGTCGGCATCGCGCGTCTTCTCGGTGAAGTCGCGTAGCGCACGCCGCATATCCGTGTTCTTCAGGTCGCGGCGACTCTCGACGACATCGAACGCGGCCTTCCTGAACAAATCTGCAATGGCGTCGGCGTCATTGGCCGGATTGGCAAGCGCCACGACATTCTGGTAGTTGGAGTTGCCGACCACGAAGGCCACGCGCTTGTCGGCCATCGCCGGGCCACTGGCGCAGCCAACCAGCAAGACCGTCAGCAGAAAGGCGACCACCCGGCGCATCGAAACTCCAGCGTTCCAACGGGGCGAGCATATCATTCAGCTCTATCCCGGCAACCGAGCGCCGTCTGTGATAGAAATCACCAATCGCCTACCGCCCTGCAACAAATCCAGCATCGCCATGAGCATCGAAATCGACATTTTGAACGGTGACGCCTCGTGGCCGATTGCCGAGCCGCTGCATCAGGCGGTCTGGGGACCCGATATCGTCGAGAAGCTGCCCTGGGGGCACGTCAAATGGGCCAATGCCGATCTGCGTGTGCTGATCGAGACGCCCGAGGACGGCCTCGTCTGCCATGTCGGCATCTATTTCCGGACCATCACCTGGAATGGACAGAAAGTGCATGCCGGCGGAATCGGCGGCGTCTGCACGCGTGAGGATCGTCGTGGCCGGGGCTATGCGACCATGGCGATCGACGCGGCGGTGCATACCATGCGCGCCAACGAGGCGGTTCGTTTTGCGCTGCTGTTCTGCGAGCCGCACAATTCCGCCTTCTACGCGGCCCGCAGCTGGCTGCCTTTCAATGGCGAGGTCTATTGCGAGCAGCCGGAGGGACGAATCCGCTTCGACTACATGGCTCCCTATGTGTTCAACATCGTCCGCGCCCCAACGCTCGGCACGATCGACCTGTGCGGCCTACCCTGGTGAGAGCCTCGCCGGGGCAAATGAGCGCAGGAAAGTGATTCCATCAGGCGTTGCACGATCGTAATTTGCTGCTATGGAGACGCCTCCATTCCGAGGCTTTCCCATGACCCGCAGATTTGCCGTTCTCACTGCCCTTCTGGCTGTCCTTTGGGGCACGACGACGTCCCACGCCCAGAGCGCCGAGGCGAGCGGGACCTGGCTGACCCAGGCGGGCGATGCCCGCGTGAAAATCAGCAAATGCGGCGGGGGCATCTGCGGCGTGATCGTCTGGCTGAAGGAGCCCATGGACACTGCGACCGGCAGGCCCGCGACCGACAGCAAGAACCCCAATCCCGCGCTCGCCAAGCGGTCGATGATCGGACTGCCGCTGTTCTCCGGCATGCAGCCGGCAGGGCCAAGCAAATGGTCGGGCCGGATCTACAATGCCGACGACGGCAGCACCTATGCAAGCAGCATCACGGTGACATCAGCCGAAACTTTGCGCGTCGAAGGCTGCGTCGGCGCACTCTGCGGCGGCGAAACCTGGACGCGGGCGGGCCGCTAACTCGCGGCCACCATCGCCTTCAGCGCCGTCGCCGCCGAGGCATAGCCGCCGCGTGCGCCGTCGATGAAGTGCACATGATCGCTGCGCAGCGCCGATGGCGTGAAGCAGGTCATCATCGCGGCATCCTGCTGATAGAGGCCGTAGCGCACGACGCCGTCGCGCGCAGCCGCCGCCAGACGATCGCTCAAGGCGCGCTCGAGCTCCGGCGTGCAGTCGAGGATCATGCGCAGGCCGTCGTCATATTTGCGGAAGTCGGAATTCTCGACCACCTGGCGCTTGTAGACCTTTGGCAGAAAGCCGCCGGCCTTGATGTCGAAGCGCATCAGGACATACGCGAAGAACGTAAAGGCGAGCAGGCCGACACGGCGCTTGAGCAACGACCCTCCACGCATCGCCCGCGCCTCGTAGTCGAGCCCCTGCGGCGGCCATTTCAGCGGCGGGCCCTGCTGCGGCACGGGACGGCCGGCCTCCGGACTGCGCTCGACGAGATGAATGATGTCCTCGATCACCTTGCGGAAGGCCAGCGGGTCGGCGCCGCCGGCCGGCATCACCAGCACCGACAGGATCAAGCCGCGCGAGGCCGGAATCACCTCGAAGCGGCAGGACAGGCCGGAGAGATCGGGCTGAGTGCCCGCGGGCGCCTCGGCCACCGAGAACTCGCCGCGCTTCATCGCGGCGTCGGCGAAGGCGAGCCCGCCGCCGGAGAACATCGCATAGGACAGGTTGGCCGACGGACCGAAGCGCGCGACGCGCACATCGAGCCCGTTGGCGCGGATGGCGCTCACCGGCACCAGCGCAACGCGCATCTTCAGGTCGAGATCTTCCCGCACCCAGGTCGCGGTCGCGGCCAGCGCTTCGCGCGCGGCATCGAGATCGGCCGGTGCAACGGCAAAGCTCGCGCCGTCGCCGCCGAACACGAAGGGAAATTCGCGTCCCTCCAGCGCATTCGTCACCGCCGCGATCACCGCGGCCCCGGCCATGTTGACCGCCTTGTAGCGCTGCGCCGCGATCGCCTTGGTGGAATCGACGATGTCTGCGACCCCGATGCTCCAGTCATCCGGCAGCGGCAAATAGAGCTTTGGGTCCATCAGGCTGGTGAAGCCGCGGAAGACGGGGATGCTGCCGTAAAAGGATTCGCCTGAGATCATCGGGTGATGCCGGATGGTTGGGACGCTTCCGAACGAGATACGGGGCAGGATCGATCGGGGTTCTCGATCTTTGGCCGAAATGTCGTCCGACGACAAGGTCGCGCCGCGCCACAATATTTTGCGTCAGACGCCACGACGGTCAGAGACATCGTGGCGCGTCAAATCCGGGACTGTTCGATCCAGCTTCGCGCGCTAATGCAGCTTCTCGTCCTGGCGCTTGCGCAGGCCTGGCGAGGGCGCATCGTGACAGCCGATCAGCCGCACGAATTGCTGCGGATACATCTCATGGCCGTGGCTGCCGGAATTTTGATGAGACATAGGCGGGCAGCGCGCATCGTCGAGTTTCGCGGGCGATGGCTCCGCAGGTGTCCGGTCGCGAGTTGCAGTCGTGACGTTTGGCGACGTCATATTTTGAGAAGCCATGGACTGCTCCCTGTCGTTTAGGGCAGCTCGATTGACGTAAACCAATCGATGACGAAGCATCTTACGACCAAATCCGGCTCAATGTCATTGCGCCGGATCAACGGAATTTTCGCGGCCGGGTTCCACCCTAGGCCGTATTGCCGGCGTCGATCGTGAACACGGTGCCGGTCACGTTGCGACCGCCTTCGCCGAGCAGATATTCCACCATGCGCGCGACGTCGTCGACATCAGGCAGACGGCGCAGCGCGCTGCGGCCGGCGATGCGCTTGCGGCTCTCGTCGGAGAGATTGTGAGTGAGCTCGGTATCGATGAAGCCGGGCGCGATTGCATTCACGGTGATGCCGAGCTTGCCGACCTCGCGCGCGAGCGAGCGGGTGAAGCCGGTCGCCGCGGCCTTGGTCGCGCCGTAGACCGAGAGGCCGTTATAGCCAGTCGTCGCGATGATCGACGAGATGTTGATGATGCGGCCGGCGCCGTCAGCCATCATCTGGCGCGCGACATATTTGGTCAGGATGATCGGCGACAGCACGTTGAGCTGCACCAGCGCCTCGATCTCGGAATTGTGCATGGTCGCGAGCAGCCCCTCGGTACCGAGGCCGGCATTGTTGACGAGGCCGTAGGTCGGGCCGAACTCATCGCGCACGAGTTTTGCGAAAGCCGGGATCGCGTCGATCACCGCAAGGTCGCAGGCGCGGAAATGCAGGCGTCCGTCCGACTCGGCGATCGCGGCCTTCAGCTCGTCGCTTTCGCGCCGCGCCGCCGCAATCACGTTGTAGCCGGCGCTGACCAGACGCTTGCCGATCGCAAGGCCAATGCCGCGGCTGCCGCCGGTGACGAGAACATTATGCATCGGTGCGCGCCAGTTTGCCGGCCGGGGTGACGTCGAGTGCCTCGACGAAGCGGATCACCGCGGGCACCTTGTGCGAGGCGAGCTGCGCGCGACACTGATCCAGGATCTGGTCGCGGATTTCCTTCGCCCGGGCCTGGTCCGCGCCCTCGGCCAGGATCACGTCGGCGACGACGATGCCGCCGGTGATCGGGCTGCGCCGCGATTTGGCCCGCGACATCCGCACATCGGGGTGACGGTTGATGACCGCCTCGATTTCTTCGGGGTGAACCTTGAGCCCGCCGATATTGATGATGCCGCCACGGCGGCCGACGAAATAATAGCGGTCGCCGCGCAGTTCGACGATGTCGCCGCTGTCGACAAAGCCGTCGCCATCGGTGAGCGCCGCCGCGTTGCGGCCGATATAGGCATGCGCCGTTCGCGTCGAGCGAATGCGCAACGAGTCGTCGACGACCTTCATCTCGACGCCATTGCGGTTGCCGAGATAGTTCGCGGGAAAACCTTCGAGCCCGTCATTGACGGCGAAGCCGACGCCGGCTTCGGTCGAGGCGTAGGCATGACCGACGGAGGAATTGGGGAAGGCCGCCTTGAGGCCGTCGAGCACGGCCTGATCGGCGATCTCGCCGGAAAGGCGGACGTAACCCGGCGCGAATTGCGCGGCCGAACCGCTCATCAGCAGCTTGCGCCAATGCGATGGTGTGCCGGAGATATGCGAGACACCGCGCGCGTTCAGCCGGGCAACGTGATCGGCAAGCACTTCGTGCGGATCCGACAGCACCATGGAGCCACCCGAGAGGATGGCGCGGAGGAAGATCTGCAGGCCGCCATAGCGGCGGATGTCGTAGAACGTCGCCCAGACTGGCGCGGGCCGATTCGCAGGGCCTTCAGCGACGATAGCACCGGTGAGCGCTTCCAGCGAGTGACCGACGATTTTCGGAACACCTGATGTGCCCGAAGTCAGCATCAGCCATTCGGTCGCGCGTTCGGTCTTGGCAGGCTCGGTGGCCCGAAGCGGCAATTGCGCGGTGACGACCACCGACACGCCGGTCCCGGCCCAGCGATCGGACTCATCGGCGACGACGGCATCGATCCCGGCATCCGCGATCAACGCGTCCAGATGCGCCGGGTTGAGATCGGGCGGACAGAGCAGCAAACGACGGGCGATACCGTCGAGCTCGATCATGGCAAGGCCCGACCGCAGCTGGTCGGACAGCTTCAACAGGACGGCACGGCCGGACAGCTCGCGCAGACGGCCATTGAGGACCGTCTGCGACAGGATATCGGTGAGCGACACGACATCGTGCGCATCGGACAGCGTACGGCCTGTCAGCTCCGAGCCGAGATGGTCACGGAGCGCAAAGATCTCACGCGGGGACATTTTCGTAGGCCCGCACGAAATCGCCCACGGTAGCGGGAAACGCTGCGTCCTCGGAAATGGTGAAGGGGTCGACGCCGGTCTCGTCCTCGAGACGCGCAACCAGGATCGCGAAAGCGAGCGAGTCAAAGCCCGTCTCGTGCAGGGACAGATCGTCCGAGAGCGCGGGAAGCGTGACGTGCTGCTCTTTGGCGATCTGCTGGATCGCTTCGATAACTTTGGATCGTACCGACATGGCTTTCTCGCCTCTGACTTAGTTAATCAATCTTGTTTCTTGCGGCGGCTCGTGATGACCGCCTCCCTTGTCCGCCTTTCTACGGGACAGAAGTAAATGGGCTCTTGGACAATTCAGATAAAATTGGACCTATCTGCCGATTTTGCTGCGGTTACAGCCTGATCGTCCCATCCACGATCCGCGCAAATATCTCGGAATCGAGCGCGACATAGGCGCCGGATTTCGGTTCGAGCATGAAGATCGGATCCGCTACCGCGCTGGGTTCAAAGCCCTCGCGGGCGAGTTCGCCCTTCTTTTGCTTGAACGTCTCGGTCGCATCGAGCTCGCGCGAGATGCGGATGAACACGGGGCGGGCATAGGCCGGTAAGCGCTGCGCGAGGTGTGTCGGCAATGCCTCGATATCAAAGCCCTCGTTCACGACGATCGCACTCATGCCGGCGCGGCCATCTGTGCCGGGAACGCTGACGCCATAGGTGGTGGCGTCGACGACGCCGGTGAAATCGCGCACGGCGTCGTTGACCTCCGACGTCGCAACGTTCTCGCCCTTCCAGCGGAAGGTGTCGCCGATGCGATCGACGAAGTGGAAGAAGCCCTTGTCGTCGAGCCGCATCAGATCGCCGGTGCGGAACCAGGCATCGCCCTTGGCAAAGACGTCGCGCAGGATCTTCTTCTCGGTCTCGCCGGCATCGGTGTAGCCCTCAAAACGGCCACCGCCCTGGTCTGCCCTGCCGATGCGGCCAATCGCCTCGCCCGCCTCGCCGCGAGCGCAGGGGATGCAGAAGCCTTCGTCATTGCGCAGCGCTGCGCCGCTATCAGGATCGAGCTTGACGATACCAGCAGGGAAACGATGCGCCAGCAGCGGCGGGATACGGCCGATTGCGCCGGGCTGGCCCTCGACGTTGAACAGCGAGAAATTGCCTTCGGTCGCGGCATAGAATTCGAGAATGCGGGGAATGGCAAAGCGGCTCTGGAAGTCCTCCCAGATGTCACCGCGCAGGCCGTTGCCGCAAACGAGTCGCAGGCGGTGACGGTTCTCGTATTCCGACGGCGGCGCCTTGAGCAGATAGCGGCAGAGCTCGCCGATATACTGGAACAGCGTGCAATCGTGCCGCACGATATCGGGCCAGAAGTTCGAGGCCGAAAATTTCTCGGCGATCACCACCGAACCGCCGGCGGCGAGCATGCTGCAGGGCGCGACGATGCCGCCGACCGAGTGGAACAGCGGCAGGCAATCATAGAGCCGATCCTGCGGCGTGGCGCCGGCCAGGCCAGCGAACCAGAAGCCCCAGTTGAGAATGCGGCGATGGCTGATGCTGGCGGCCTTCGGCAGGCCCGTCGTCCCGGACGTGTAGATCAGCAACGCGCGATCATCGAGGGTGACGTCGCCGTGTTCCTCCGGCGACAGCGGCCCGTCGTCGAGTGCAGCGAGCGCAACATCGATCGCGCGTTCGCTGCGGGCGTCGCCATGGGTCCAGATTTTTGCCTCTGTCTTCAGATGCGGCGTCGCGCTTTCCAACGTCTCCGTCAATTCGTGTGCGACAATGATATGCGAGGGCTTTGCCACGTCGATGCAATGCGCGAGCGATTGGCCGACCAGCCTGGTGTTGAGCAGCGCGACGACACCACCGACGCGGCTGATACCCAGCCATGCCGCGACATAGTCGACGCCGTTCGGCATGATCAGGCCGACGGTATCGCCCTTGGCGATGCCGACCGAGCGCGCCCAGCGCGCGTAGCGATTGATGCGCTTCGACAGACTGTCGTAATCGAGCGTGACGTCGTCCATGACCAGCGCGATGCGGTCCGGCTGGCGCCGTGCCCAATCGTCGACGACGTCCGCGAACAGGCGCCCGGGCAAGGTCTCGATCCGCGCAGTCAGCTCGATGGCTTTTAGCCAGATCTTTGAAGCCGACGGCGCGCGTACAGCCTTGGCTTGCTCGATGACGCCGGTGGTCATGCCGTTCATTCTTTCGGGCAGTATCTGCTTGTTGCCGGCAGCTTAGCCCCCGTGCCCTGCCCAGGTGTTAAGAGACAAGGTAAAACTCGGTTAGCTCTCGATTAACCGCGATCATCCTTTACCAAACTCGCGGGATCGGCGTGCGGCCTGGCGCGTTTCTTGCGATAGCAATCCAGTCATGCGGGCGCGCCACCTCGCTCCGCGCGAGATGAACTGGAGACCACATGATCACCAAGCGACATTTCCTTCAGACCGCCGCCTGCGCGGCGGCCGCGCTCGCGGCCCCACGTGCTTTTGCCGTCGGCAATCCCTCCTATCCTTCGCGCAGCGTGAAATGGGTGGTGCCTTATGCACCCGGCGGTGCCACCGACATGCTGTCGCGGCTGATCTGTCAGCGACTGTCCGACCGGCTCGGCCAGACCTTCGTCGTCGAGAACAAGCCCGGCGCCGGCAGCAATATCGGCACACAGGCCGTGATCACGTCGGCACCGGACGGATACACGCTTTTGCTCACCTCAACCGCGAATGCGATCAACGCCTCGTTCGATCCGGCGCTGCCGTATGACTTTGCCAAGGGCATCGCACCGGTCGCCGGCGTCGCGCGCATTCCGCTGGTGCTGGTCGTCGACAACGATTTGCCGGTGAGAAACGTCGCCGACTTCATCGCCTACGCCAAGGCCAATCCCGGCAAGATGTCGATCGCCTCCTCCGGCATCGGCACGTCGCTGCATCTCTCCGGCGAACTGTTCAAGTCAATGGCCGGCGTGCAGTTCACGCATGTGCCGTATCGCGGCTCCGCACCGGGCCTGACCGACGTGATGAGCGGCCAGATCCAGGGCATGTTCGACAACGTGACCTCGTCCTTCGAGCTGGTGCGCGCCGGCAAGCTGCGCGCGCTCGGCGTCACCACGCGCGAGCGCTCGGACATCCTGCCCGACGTGCCGCCGATCGCGGACACACTGCCCGGCTACGAGACATCTTCCTTCTACGGCGTCGGCGCGCCCTCCGACACGCCGCGCGAGATCGTCGACCTGCTCAACCGCGAGATCGATACGGCGCTGGCCGATGCCGGGATCAAGGCGCGCATCGCCGAACTCGGCGCGATCCCGTTGCACGGCAATGCCGGTGAGTTCGGCGGCATGCTCACCGCCGAGACCGAGCGCTGGCGCAAGGTGGTGTCGCTGTCGGGGATCAGGAAGGAATAGCTTGCGGCTCTGCCGCGCAAGGCGGGCCGATCACCCGGACGGGTGATCGGCCGGCTCTAGCCGTGGCGCCTGTAGTACGGGCGCGATTGCGGCACTGAATAATACGGATTGACGTCACAGCTGGCTGCGAGGCCAGACGCCGTCGCGCGGCACTGCTCCAGCGAGGTGAACGAGCAGTCGAACCGATCACTGCCGCCCCCGCGAGGGCCTCCATCGTAGATGTGCATGCACACCGGATAGCGGGGGTCGTAGCGCTGGGCGCTGGCATCTGCCGCGAAGCACAGCGTGGCAATGGCGGTGAGGGTCAGGAGAGGCAGCAGGCGCATCGGACATTTCCTCGAATCGGTAAGCAACGGCAGGTGTTATGCCATTTCGATATGGCACGGCAGTGCGGAAGAAGCGATCATTCGCATTCATACCTCTCCGGCTTGTGACTCGCATCAAAAAACGATGTGACATGGCGCCGGAGTGGCTTCAAACCAAGAAGGCACACCAGAATCGGCCTGCACTGAGCGCATATCTCGTAACGAGCTTCCTTCGACAAAGGTTGCACGCCATCGGCGCAGGAAACCGTTCGCAGCCTCAAGCGAACGGACTAGTCTTTCGAAGACAACGCTGGCCCCGGACCGATGACGTTCCCGGGGCAATCAACAAACATATGGGCTGAAGGAAACGCACATTCGCGCTCAGGCTCACGAGCGCGGCTCCGCCGTGCGCGGGGAGAAGATGCGCTGGCCGGTCTATGGGCTCAGGGCATGCAAGAGAGCATCTCGTCTCCGTTCATCCGCTATCCGATCGGCACGTCGCTGCTGATGGCGGGCATCCTGTTCGTGGGCCTCGTGGCCTACCCCCTGCTGCCGGTTGCGCCGCTGCCGCAGGTCGACTTTCCGACCATCCAGGTTTCCGCGTCGCTTCCGGGTGGCAGCCCCGAAACCATGGCCTCCTCGGTGGCGCAGCCTTTGGAGCGTCAGCTCGCGCAGATCCCGGGCATCACGCAGATGACCTCGACGAGCTCGCTCGGCTCGGCCTCGATCACCATCCAGTTCGATCTCAACCGTCTGATCGACGCCGCCGCAAACGACGTGCAGGCTGCGATCAACGCCGCGGGCGGCCAATTGCCGAAGAACCTGCCTTCGCCGCCGACCTACAGAAAGGTCAACCCGGCGGACTCGCCGATCATGATCCTCTCTGCAACTTCTGAAACGCTGCCGCTGACCACCGTCAGCGATCGTACCGACGCCCAGCTTGCGCAGCAGATCAGCCAGATCCCGGGCGTCGCACAGGTGTTCGTCGGTGGACAGCAGAAGCCCTCGGTGCGCATCCAGGTCGACCCGGCCAAGCTGGTCGCCAAGGGACTGTCGCTGGAGGACGTGCGCAGCCAGATCGCGATCGCGACCACGGACAGTCCGAAGGGCAACATCGACGGCCCGCAGCGCGCCTATACCGTCTACGCCAACGACCAGTTGCTCGAGGCTACGCAGTGGCAGGACGTCATCATCGCCTACCGCAACGGCGCTCCCTTGCGAATTCGCGACATCGGCGAGGCGGTGTCGGGCCCGGAGGATATGAAGACCGCGGCCTGGGCCGACGGCAAGCGCGGCGTATTCCTCGTCATTTTCAAGCAGCCAGGCGCCAATGTTATCGAGACGGTCAATCGTATCAAGGAGAAGCTGCCGCGGCTGATCGCGGCGATCCCGCCTGCGATCGGCATCAAAATCATCAGCGATCGCACCATCACGATCCGCGCGGCGGTCGACGACGTGCAGATCACGCTCATGATCACCATCGTGCTGGTGGTGATGGTGATCTTCATCTTCCTGCGCAGCTTCTGGGCCACGATCATCCCGAGCATCACCGTGCCGCTGGCCCTGCTCGGGGCCTGCTCGCTGATGTGGGTGTTCGGCTATTCGCTGGACAATCTGTCGCTGATGGCGTTGACCATCGCGGTCGGCTTCGTGGTCGACGACGCAATCGTGATGCTGGAGAACATCACGCGCTATGTCGAGCGGGGCGAGAACCCTGTTACCGCCGCCTACAAGGGCGCCGCCGAGATCGGCTTCACCATCGTCTCCATCAGCATATCGCTGGTCGCCGTGCTGATCCCGCTGCTGCTGATGGGCGGCATCATCGGCCGGCTGTTCCGCGAATTTGCGGTGACGCTGTCGATGGCGATCTTCGTCTCGCTCGTGGTGTCATTGACCTTGACGCCGATGATGGCCTCTCGCTTCCTGCGCTCCGATCACGAAGCCCGCCATGGGCGCTTTTACCAGTGGAGCGAACGACTGTTCGAGCGCCTGCTCGGCGCCTATGAGCGCGGGCTCGACCTCGCGCTGCGGCACAGCCTCGTCACGCTCTGCATTTTCTTCGCCACCGTCGCGCTGTCGGGGTTGCTGTTCGTCCTGATCCCGAAGGGCTTCTTCCCGCAGCAGGACAACGGTTTCCTCACCGCAGTGTCGGAAATGCCCCAGGACATTTCCTTCACCGAGATGAAGCGGCGGCAGGAGGAGCTCAACGCGATCGTGCAGGCCGATCCCGCCGTCGATTCAATCGCGATGTTCATCGGCGGAGGCGGCACGGCGCTGAATTCAGGGCGCATGTACGTCACCCTCAAGCCGATCGGGGAGCGCGACGCGAATGCGCAACAGATCATTGCCCGGCTGCGGCCGAAGCTTGCCAAGGTCGAGGGCGCGCGCCTCTATATGCAGGCCTCGCAGGACGTCCGGCTCGGTGGCCGCGCCACCCGCACCCAGTTCGAATTCACGCTCCAGGACGCCAATCTCCCCGAGCTGAATGCGTGGGCGCCGAAGATCCTGACGGAGATGAGAGGCCTGCCTGAGCTTCGCGACGTCGCCACCGACCAGCAGACCGAGGGCACAACCGTGCAGCTCGCGATCAATCGCGACACGGCTGCGCGCTATGGCATCCAGCCGCAGCTGATCGACGATACGCTCTACGACGCCTTCGGCCAGCGCCAGGTGGCGCAATATTTCACGCAGACCAACAGCTATCATGTCGTGCTCGAGATCACCCCGGCGCTGCAGGGCAAGCTCGATACGCTCGACAAGCTCTACATCAAGTCGCCGCTGACAGGCGACGAAGTCCCGCTCTCGGTCATCTGCAGATGGAATAACGAGCCGGTGCGGCCGCTCGCGATCGCGCATCAGAGCCAGTTTCCAGCGGTGACGATCAGCTTCAACCTGGCCGAGGGCGTCGCGCTGGGACAGGCAACCGCCGCCGTGATGCGTACAGTGAGCGAGATGGGCGCGCCGCCCACGCTGTCAATGAGCTTCCAGGGCACCGCGCAGGCGTTCCAGCAATCGCTCGGCACCGTGCCGATGCTGATCCTCGCCGCGCTCGTGGTGGTCTACTTGGTCCTGGGGGTGCTCTACGAGAGCTACATTCATCCGCTGACCATCCTGTCCACGCTGCCGTCGGCCGGTGTCGGCGCGATCGCGATCCTGATGATCTTTGGTTTCGACTTCAGCCTGATCGCGCTGATCGGGGTCATTCTTTTGATCGGCATCGTCAAGAAGAACGGCATCATGATGGTGGACTTCGCCATCGCCGCCGAACGCGAGCAGCATCTGACGCCGGAGCAATCGATCCGCCAGGCCGCGCTGCTGCGCTTCCGGCCGATCATGATGACGACGATGGCGGCGCTGCTCGGCGGCGTCCCGCTGATGCTCGGCACCGGCACCGGGGCCGAGATCCGCCAACCGCTCGGCTACGCCATGGTCGGCGGCCTGGTGGTCAGCCAGGCCCTGACCTTGTTCACGACCCCCGTCGTCTACCTCTACCTCGACCGCCTCTCCAACACGCTGTCACACTGGATGGAGAGGAAGCCGGAGGTGGAGATGGCAAGGAATGACCGGAAGGATGCGGCGGAGTGAGCGGGCTCTTCTCAGCAGAACGTGCCACCGCGGCGCGGGATTAGGGAGAGAGGTGCCACGCGGCGCGCTCTCTTTGAGCTCGACGAACTCGCCCTGCGTTACCCGTGACGACGACTCGGATCACCCATCGCCGCCGTTTGAGCGCGGTGGGCCGAGAGAAATTCCGCGGGCTGAAGTGCGGCCTCTCTTGCGGCCGCATCAAAACTCCTCATAGAATGAACCGCGTTTTTAGGAGATTTTTGATGCGATTAGTTGGAATTTGGATTGTTACGCTCGCGCTCTTCATTGGCCCTTCACACGCGGACCAGCGATCCTGCAGAAAGCAGGGAGATGATTGCCCATGTGTGAAAGTTTGTCTGGCAGAAGCGGACAAATGCGATCCCAAGATCATCAAGCCGCCTGGGCAGGAATGTTCAGACAAGCTGATGAGTTGCGTTCGCGCCTGCGGTATAAAATAACCCGCCGATCCATCGAGCAATCGCAAACCAGGGCGCGTACGCGCCTAATTTCGGCTCTCTCCGATAATTTGAAAAGGCCCCCAGATGGCGGGGTACGCGTTTTCAGGCGCCGACGTGTCTTCGAGCAGCTTCAGCATCGACAAGCGAAGGGCTTCTGCCCGTCCGAGCCCCGGGTTGGAGTTCAGGATGTCAAACGTGGAAGTCGTCAGCTTCGTTGCAGCAACTGAATCAACGGACCAATGTGAGACCAACAACGCTCGCGCCCCAGCATAGAAGAAAGCACGTGCCAAGCCTGACAGCGCTTCTGCCCCAGGCTTGTCACCAGCGATCGTGTTACAGGCGGAAAGCACCACCCACTCCGCATTGAGTTTTAGCTGAGCGATTTCGCTGGCCGTGAGCAAGCCGTCGTCGAACGCTGTCGGCTGGGCAGGAATGGAAAGCACCAGCGCTGGTTCAGCTACACCAACTATGTCTCCAGCAACCAATGCATGGGTCGCAAAATAGACAATTCGATAATCGCGGAGCTGGGCCTGCTTGACCGCCGTCTCGCTCGCATCTTTCCCGAGATGGATGTCCTCAGCTGGCGCACCCACGTCTGCGGCGATAGACCTGATCTCTAGCGCAGTGTCTGGAAGTTGAGGAAGTGCATCTGCCAGCTCTGCGAGATCAATCGATGCGCCCTTCCAGAATTCACCATAAGACCGCGTAAGCCGCCGGTTTGCGCTTCCGCCGGCTGCCCGGTCGCCAGACTTATCGGGATGGAAAATAGGATCGCCGAAAGCAGCCAGCGGCTTATCTTTTGGACCATGCTGATCAAAGGTGCGAAGCGACTTTAAACTTGAAATCGAAGGAAGAATTGCGACGGCTTGGCGCTTGATGAGCCATGCGGCTTGTCTATACTCCTCCACATTGGCCGGGACATCTTGCGCGGGCTTCTCCGTTACGAGAAGCTGAAATGGCAGTGATGAAAGTGGGCCCGAAGGAACAATAAGCAACCGCTTCTTACTTTTGGTTGCTTCTTCAACCTGGCCAAAGAGATTCTTATAAAGCTCGTATGATCTTCCCAAATCGAACCAACGAGTCCGATCCGAACTCGCGTCTACATCCCCCGCGTCGTCGGCATCAAGGCCGTGGCGAAATTTCGCGATGGCCTCAAGTAGATCGCTCCCGCTGTCTGCGTCCGTTTTGACCCAGCTAGCGCCATCGCTGGTGACAACGAACGCGTACGTCCAAAAGCGAGTTGGAGCAAAAACGACCAGAGCTTCATCCTTGGTAAGAAGCGATTGGACTTCAGCAGCGGTCAACGGCGGTGGATTGGAGAACGCCTCGTAATTTGGAAACTCCGAACCCAGATTTGTTCGGAGGGCCTGCTGCTCGATCGCTATCGCTGACAGACGATCACGAATGCGTTGCTCTACCCCACGGTCGCGTTCGTCCGGCGCTTTAGACATCGCGGCGAGGATGGAATTGTCCAGATCGATCGCTTCGGCAGTCAGATCCTGATCCTTACGAACCAGCCGGGAAAGCCTGTCGTTTCCGCTGGCAAGGCGCGCCGCGAGATTGTTGATTGCGGCGGAAGCCGATGTCTGAGCGCCCCGCTGGAGCACGTCGAGGGCCTCATCCAGTACGCCTTTGCCGGCACCTGCGATATCCGCGCGCTTCGATTTGAGCAGCGCGTCAAGCGCCACGTCCGGTCTAGCCTTACCGTCTTTGATCAGTCGTTCGACAAGCGGGAGTGCTTCGGCATATCGCTCCTGGTCTTCATATAGATCCGCCAAGTTGTTCAGAGTCAGGACGACATTCGGATGGTCAGGGCCCAGCATTTTTTCCGCGATCTCCAGGGATCGCTTGTACATCGGCTCGGCCTTGTCATATTCGTGAAACCTTCGGTATAGCGCCCCGAGATTATTCAGGGTCAAGGCAACGCTTGGATGTTCGGATCCAAATGCCTTCTCCTGAATGGCCAATGCTCGCCGATACGCGTCTTCAGCGTAGTCGTACGCGCGCCAATCTGAATATATGGCGCCGAGATTCGTAAGAGCGATCGCGATATCCGGATGATCGAATCCCAGCGACGCTTCCTTGATCTTTATCGACCTCTCGTAGAGCTCAGCCGCCTCTAATTTTCGGTCTTGTCGGCCATACACCAATGCCAAGCTTGTCAACGTCGTGGAGATGTTCGGGTGGTCGGGGCCGAGAGCTTTCTCCTGAATTTCCAATGCACGTTTTAGAAGCGGTTCGGCGTCGCTGCTTCGGCCGTGAAAATAGAAAGCGGTCGCCAATCCGACCAGAGAGCTCGCGACAAGCGGGTGGCCAAGTCCCATCGTTCGCTCTCGGATATCCAAAGAACGCTTCAAGAGCATCTCTGCATCGTCATAATTTCCTCGAATGCGCTGCAGGTTTCCGAGGTTGGCCAGGGACTCGGCAATAAGTGGGTGGTCCGGCTTTAGAATGTCTTCTCGTATCGCCAGTGAACGTCGATAGAGCGATTCAGCTTCGGACAAACGGCTCTGCGTTACGTAAAGCGCCGCCAGATTGTTGAGTGCTAAGGCTTCGCCGCTGCGCTCGGACCTGGAGGACGACTTTTCGTAGATCGACAATGCACGATCGTAAGACGCTTCTGCTTCGGAATGACGGCCAGCCGCAGCATATGCAGTGGCCAGATTATTCAACGATTGCGCGACACTGAAATGGTCCGCCCCCAATACCGTCTCGCGGATAGCCAGCGCGCGCTCATTCAAGGCGACGGCCCGGGAATATTGCCCTTGCTCCTTCTTCAGGATGGCAAAATTGTTTAACACCGCGGCTGTCTCTAGATGGTTCGGCCCGAGCGCTTTTTCGCGAATTGCAAGAGCGCGATCAAACAGCGGCTCGGCTTCTGCGTACCTTCCGGTTTCCTCATAGAGAGTGGCAAGCGCGACCAAAGTGGTTGCGATCAAGGGATGATCGACGCCAAGCGCGCCCTCCCGCATCGCCAATGCCGCCTTGACCAAGGTTTCGCTGTCAGCAAAGCGATTTTGATTTCTGTAAAGGACACTGAGATTGCTGAGCGTTCTGGATAGCGCCAGGCTGTTCGAGCCAGGGGCTCGCTCGAGAATCGAACGTGCCCGCTCGTAGGTCGGCTCGGCCTCGGCAAGTCGGCCCTGATTTTGATACAGATTGCCGAGGCTATCCAAGGTATAAGCCACGTTGGGATGGTCGGGCCCAAAAACCTTTTCCCGGATTTCAAGCGCGCGTTTCAAGAGCGGCTCGGCATCGACGTATCGGCCCTGCTTCCAATAAAGAATACCCAGATCGTTTAGCGACTTTGCCAGCAGCGGATCTTCCGGGCCAAGTGCCTTCTCTCTGAGCGACACCACTTGTTCGGCGAGCCGCGTGGCTTCTGCCGATTTCCCCGCGCGATCGAGTTGCTGTGATTGCGCTTCGAGCCGAACGGACTCGTCGGGCTCGGCCATTGCGGCACGGTTCAATCCGACAACGACAACGAGGACGGCGACGAAGGCGCACGCGCAATTGCTGAGAAATCGAGGGTGGCATGGCCGCATGAGACGAGCCCAAGAGAGATCACTTGCAACGAATGTTACGTGGGATGGTCTTTTTGACCCAAGAACGGCACAGACGCTTTTGACGAAAGCATTGCAAGATTGCGCGAGAGGCTATCAAATCGAGAATGAACTCGCCTCTTGGAAGCCCAGCATGACGCTATGGTCCGCTCACGGCCTTCTTGACCCAAGCGCTGAGTTCACTCTCGGAAATAACGCCGACCTTCTGGTCTATTGGGACGCCTTTAGAGAACAGCAAAACCGTCGGCAGGTTCTTTAAGTCGTAGTCGCGGGCCAAGCTCGGATTGCTGTCGACATCGATTTCGACAACCGGCAGAGAAGCCACGGCGACCAGGTTCGAGGCGATCTTCCTGCAGGGACCACACCAACCGGCTCTGAAGAAAACCAGAGCAGTATTCTTCGGATTGATCACTGCGTCCTTCAGAACCTTGGACCCAAGCTCCTCAGGCGGACTCGTGGAGGTCGATGCTTGCGCTAGCTGGATCGGTTCGGCGGTTGCCGGGAGAATTGAAGCAAGCGCAATAAAAACTGTGAAAATGTGGATCTTCAAAAGACACTCCTCGCGTGACAATGAGAAGGAGAGTTGGCGATTCATGAAAGCACAGAGCGGCTGGTCACACCAGTAGCGCGTGAGGGTCGTAATTATGCTATGGACATGCGTGATCGCATCAGCGCTGCCCAATGGGTTTTCCCGCCATAATCCGGAAGGCAAAACACCTTTTTCTGGGCTACCCTTCTCCGCTACCCTCCCCCGCAAGGTAGGGGAGGGAGCGCAGAGGAGCGTGCGGCGATAGCCCTACCACCCCGTGCTATCCACCCAGCCCCTGCAGCACCAGCCGGTTCAGCCTCGCCGCAAAGGCGGCCGGATCCTCCGGCAGCTCGCCATCCAGGATCTGCGCCTGTTCGAGCAGAAGCAGGCTGAGGTCGTCGGCCGTCTTGGAGCCGGCGTGCGCCCTGGTGATTGCCGCGACCATCGGGTGGCGCAGATTGATCTCCAGGATCGGCTTGGTGCGCATGCCGCGGTTCTGCTGCGCCAGGATGCGCTCGAGTTCGCGGCTCGGGCCCTGGCTGTCGGCGACGAGGCAGGAGGCGGAACTGGTCAGTCGGGTCGAAGCCTTGACGTCGCTGACGCGCTCGCCGAGCGCGGCCTTGATCACCGCGATGGTGGCGGCCTCGTCTGCCGCGGGCTCGTCTTTCTTCGCCTCGTCCTTGTCGTCGACGCGCGGGATCAGGTCGAGATTGAGATCGCCCTGGCTCAGCGACTTCAGCGGCTTGCCCTCGAACTCCGTCGGCATCGAAGTCCAGAAGGCATCGACCGGATCGGACAGCAGCAGCACCTCGATGCCGCGCGCAGTGGCGGCTTCCAGCCGCGGACTGGACTTGAGCCGCTCGATGCTCTCGCCGACGAGATAGTAGATCTCGGTCTGGTTCGGCTTGAAATCGGCGACGACGTCCTTGAGCGCGCGCTTCTCACCGCTCGTGGTGGTGAAGCGCGACAGCGCCAGCAGTTTTTCGCGACGCTCGAAATCCTCGTAGATGCCCTCTTTCAGCACCGCACCGAAGGCGTCCCAGATTTTCGCGAAATTCTCCGCATCCTTCTCCGCGAGGCTTTCGAGCTCGTTGACGACGCGGGTCGCCACCGCTTTCCGGATCTGCGCCAGCTGCGGGTTGTTCTGAAGCATCTCGCGCGAGATGTTGAGCGGAAGGTCTTCGCTGTCGACGACGCCGCGGATGAAGCGGAGATAGCCCGGCAAAAGGTCGGCGTCATCGGTGATGAAGACCCGGCGGACGTAGAGCTTGACGCGCCCCTTGCGGTTCGGCTCGAACAAATCGAACGGCTTGGTCGACGGCGCGAACAGCAACACCGCGTAGGAGTAACGCCCTTCCGCGCGGTAATGCAGCGTCATCGCGGGATCGTCGAAGGCGGATGCGATCTGCTGATAGGCCTTCTTGTAGTCTTCCGCCGAGAGCTCGGATTTCGAGCGCTGCCACAGCGCACTCGCCGAATTGATCTGGCGCGGCTCGCCCTCTTCCGGCACCAGCTCGATGGGAAACAGGATGTTGTCGGAGTAGGCGCTGATGATGCGCTCGATCTCGTGGGTTTCGAGATACTTTTTTGCGTCGTCTTTCAGGTGCAGCACGATCTCGGTGCCGCGCGCCACGTGCGCCGCCTCTTCCTCGCTCGCGCGTGCGATCTCGAAGCCGGAGCCGCCTGATGACGTCCAGGTCCAGACATCGCTCTCACCGGCGCGGCGGCTGATGACGACGATCTTATCGGCGACCATGAAGGCGGAATAGAAGCCGACGCCGAACTGGCCGATCAGGCCGAGGCCGTCCTTGGCTTCCTTCAGCTTCGACACGAAGGCCTTGGTGCCAGAGCGGGCGATGGTGCCGAGATGGTCGATCAGCTCCTGCCGCTCCATGCCGATGCCGTTGTCGGCGATCGTGAGCGTCCCGGCTGTCTTGTTCGGGATGATGCGGATCTTGAGCGCGTCGCCCTCGCCCAGCAGGGCCGGATTGGCGATCGCCTCATAGCGCAACTTGTCGCAGGCATCCGAGGCGTTGGAGACCAGCTCGCGGAGGAAGATGTCGGTCTCCGAATAGACGGAGTGCACCATCAGGTGCAGCAGTTCGGAAACCTCGGCTTGGAAAGGCTGCGTATGCGTGGCTGTATCGGACGTCGTCATGCGTTTACCCGGTCAATCCAAATGGGGAAAGCCGGGATATAACGCGATGGGGAAAGGGATCAAGTGGACAGGCCAGACCGTCCTCCGAACGGAAGGGCGGTTTGCGGAAGGGCCGGCGGAGATCAGGTCACGCAGCGACCGGGCTGCAGCAGCTTTGCCACCTCGGTGAGGGAGCTGACCATGGGCTCGCAGGCGATCGTCGGCTTGCGGCCGGGCTTCAGCAGCGTCGGAGCCGGCTTGGCGTTGCCGGTCTCGATGGAAGCGGGGACACGGAGCAGCACCGACGTATCGGGCAGGTCGTTCAGCCGCATTGAGACGGTGCGGGTGGGAACCGTCTCCGGCTTCATTTCGGCGAGCCGGTCGGACTTGACCGACCGATTGACGTTATGACTTGCGAGGTTGCGACCCGTGGCCTGGCCTGGTTGATCAGCGACTGCTTCCCAGCGGTCGGCCAGATCGTGGCCCGTAGCCAATTGCACAGCGCCGACCTGGACGGCACCCAACGTTGCGACCAGCGCGACGGCACCAAAGAATACCTTTTGAATCTGTGACATGGCTGTCGGTCCCTCGCCCCATGGCGATCGCGGGAACAACGCGAGGACAGGACCGGAGTTTCCCAGAGGTTAAGATCACTTAACCGTGTCCCAAATTCACGCCAGACCGCACAAAAAATCTTGCAACCGCCTGGAACGAGTCTTGAGGCCGGGAGTCGTCTCAACAGCCGGCTATTCCCCCCCTGCCCCATAAGCCGGCGACGTAGGGCGCGACTGTGGTGATGCCAGTCGCGCCTTACTCTTGTCTGGGGGTCATTTCGGTTTGCAGATTATTTGGCCTTGCCCGCGAGCCAGTCCCGCCCTTCGCCATAGAGCTTCTCAACTTCAGGGCCGACGAGACCAGGCATGTCGCGCTTCACCTTGTAGCCGATCAGTTCCTGCATGTAGGCGAGGTGGCGGTAGCCTTCGGGCAGCGCCGCGAGCGCTTTTTGGTCGAGGCGAAGCGTCGCGGCAGGATCGACCGGATCGATCCGGTCCTTCTCGTAGATCGGCTGGCGGCGGACGATGGCCCATCTCCCCTGCCGCTTCTCCAGGAAATCGTAGAAGCGCCCGGTGCAGACGACGTCGCAGAGCACGTCGTGCACCAGCGCCCGCTGCGAGATCGTCATCTTGGTCTGCGCGATGGCCCGCTCACCCGAGAGGTCGATGCTGGTGCCGCCGAGGAAATGCAGGATGCGCACGCCCTTGGCAAAGCCCTCCTGGCTGACACGCATGAACTCCCGCGCCGGCCCCTGAAACCAGGTGGCGGACATCCAGCCTTCGTCATGCCAGACGGTCGCAAACCGCTCCCAGTCGCCGGCATCGCGCCAGACTGCCCAGTTCTCGACGAGGTCGCGGATGGCGAGGCGGTCGAGCAGTTGCGGGTCCATGGGCACATCTCCGATGAGGGCAATGCGCGAGGTATGGGCGGCGAACGCGACGCGCGTCAAGCAGGCACGAAAAATCCGGCGTGCCTTGCAGCACGCCGGATCAAATCGTCAGCACCAGATGGCTGGTCGCGTTACGCCCTGGGCACCTTGTTAGGCCGCGGGCGCCTTGGGCGTGCGGTTGCGCGAGTTGCGCTGGAAGAACAGTGCCTGGCTGGCCACCGCCGACACCATTGCGGGCTGGAACGGCTTTGAGATCAGGAAAGCCGGCTCCGGCCGCTCGCCGGTGAGGAAGCGCTCCGGATAGGCGGTGATGAACACCACCGGCACCTCGAAGGTGCGGAGCAGTTCGTTGACCGCATCCAGGCCCGACGAGCCGTCGGCGAGCTGGATGTCGGCGAGGATGAGGCCCGGCCGCTTGTTCTTCGCCAGCGCCACCGCATCCGCGTGCGTGCGCGCGACGCCGACGACATTGTGGCCGAGATTCTTCACCAGGCTCTCGAGGTCCATGGCAATGAAAGTCTCGTCCTCGATGATCAGCACATCGGTCGCGATCTCGGCTGCCATCTCGCGGCCGGCGGCGTCGGCCAGCCGGCGCGTCTCGCCGACATCGGTGCCGAGCACATAGGCGACTTCCTCTTCCGAAAATCCTTCGAGCGAGAGCAGCAGAAAGGCCTGTCGCGGCAGCGGCGTGATGTTCGACAGCCGGCGCTCCGGCGGCATCGGCAGCGTCGCCACCTCGGCATCGTCATTGACAGAGACCGAATTCCAGATTTGCGTGAACAACCGGAACAGACCGGCCCGCGGCCCATGGCTCTCGTCGAGCACCGCGGGATCACCCAGCATGGCTTCCAACATGGCTGCGACATAGGCGTCGCCGGAGGCCTGGCTGCCCGTCAGGGCACGTGCATACCGGCGCAACAACGGCAAGTGTTCAGCAACGAGCTGTGAACGGGACATCCCCACTCCATTCATCATCGGGCCAAGCTTGAACCACTGGCAATACGAGGGGAGGCCCGGGTTCCCCTGCTGGGGCTGATTACGCTTCAGGACAAGAAAAGTTCCGCAAAGGGCGGAACTTTTTGTCGAACCTGGAATTGAACTCGTCCAGGGAACGGCTCCCGGTTGAGAAAACTTCTCTATTTTGCAGTCACTTAACTCGGGGAAACGTGGAACAGGTCATGAAAGATCTCAAGTCTCAAGCCAGCAAAAGCACGACCCCCGGCAAGGGAGGCCTAACTCCGGAGATCCAATCCCGGATCGGCCACCAACTGCGCGCCATGTACGACGACGTCGTGCGGCAGGGGGTTCCGGACCGGTTCGCGGAGCTCATCAAGAAACTTGATGCGCCGGGAGGTGGGTCTCAGAACGAGAATGGGGCTGGGGGCTCCAACGACAACAATGGGAGGGATTAATGCCTCTCACGAACTCCCTGCGTGACGACATCCTCGCGGCCGTGCCAAGCCTGCGCGCGTTCGCGATCTCGCTCAGCGGCAATGCTGACCGCGCCGACGATTTGGTGCAGGAGACGCTGTTGCGTGCGCTCGCCAACATCGACTCGTTCCAGCCCGGCTCCAACCTGCCGGCTTGGCTGTTCACGATCCTGCGCAATTTGTTCCGCTCCGACTATCGCAAGCGGCGGCGCGAGGTCGAGGATGCCGAGGGCAACTATGCCAAGACGCTGAAGACGCAGCCCTCGCAGAACGCTCATCTCGAGTTCGAGGAGTTTCGCACCGCGCTCGAGAAGCTTCCGCAGGATCAGCGCGAAGCCTTGATCCTGGTCGGTGCCTCCGGCTTCTCCTATGAGGATGCCGCCTCGATCTGCGGCTGTGCGGTCGGCACCATCAAGAGCCGCGTCAATCGCGCGCGTTCGAAGCTCGCCGCGCTGCTCTATGTCGACGGCGCCGAGGACTTCGGGCCCGACGAGACCGTGCGCGCCGTGATCGGCGGCAGCGGCGGATAGCGCGTCAATCGACTGAAGGCTGTAGCTGTGAAGGCGGCCGCTTACGCGGTCGCCTTTACGCGCGCTATGTCTCGACGAACGTCACGGTGTCGGCGACGCTTGCACGCGAGGTGCGGTAGCTGTTGACCTTATGTGCGTTGTCGGCATAGCCGAACGAGATGCCGCAGACGACACGGCGGTCGTCAGGCAGATTGAAGTGGCGACGGATCAGGCCGGAATGGCGCGCAAGTGCGGCCTGCGGAATCGTGCCAAGCCCGAGCGCCTGGGCGGCAAGCATGAAGTTCGAGACATAAGCCCCGCAATCGATCGCACCGTAGATGCCGAGCGGCTCGTTGGTGTGAATGATCGCCACATGCGGCGCACCGAAGAAATTGTAATTCTCCAGCGCCTGCTTGGCGTAGCCCATCTTGTCGCCTCTAATAATGCCGAGCGTATTGTAGAGCTGAAAGCCGCTCTCGCGGCGACGATCGAGATAGACGCCGACATATTCGCGCGGCGGCGTGAAATCATAGTCGTCGCCGAGGCCGCCTGATGCCTCCTTGTAGATCAGCTGGCGAAAGCGCTCCTTGGCCTCGCCGCTGGCGATGATGACCTGCCAGGGCTGGCTGTTGCACCAGGACGCGGTGCGCTGCGCGGTGGTCAGCACATGCTCGATGGTGGCGCGATCGACTTCCTTCGGCAGGAAGGCGCGAACGGAATAGCGCTCGTTGAGCAGCTCTTCGAGCGCGCCGATACGGTCGTTGTGGTTGACTTTTGCGTCCATGGATCAGCTCGCGCTCTCACCGCCCCTTGGTCGGGATCTTGTTAAACGGCACGTCCTTGTCGACACGGATGTCGCCCGGCAATCCCAGCACCCGTTCGGCGATGATGTTACGCAGGATCTCATCGGTACCGCCGGCGATGCGCATCCCCGGAGATGACAACAGCATCTGCTGGAACTGGCCCTGGACGATTTCCTCTGCATCCCCGGTGAGCACGCCGGCGGCACCTTGAAGATCCATCGCATAAGCCGCGATATCCTGCAGCATCACGCCCGAGACCAGTTTGCCGATGGAATTTTCAGGACCGGGACGCTCGCCCTTCGACAGGGCGGAGATCGCGCGGTAGCTGGTGTATTTCAGCCCGCTCGATTTCACAGCCCAACTCGCGAGTTTCGAGCGAACGGCGGGATCATCGATGGCGAGCCCATCCTCCAGCATCAAGTTCGAACAGAACTCGAACAGCTCGGGCACGCCAGTCGCGAGCCGCGCGCCGATCGACATGCGCTCGTTCATCAGCGTGGTCAGCGAAACGTTCCAACCATCGCCGACCGCGCCGAGCCGCTGATTGTCGGGAATCACGACGTCAGTGAAATAGACCTCGTTGAACTCCTGCATGCCGTTAGCCTGCCTGATCGGCCGCACTTCCACGCCTTTGCTCTTCATGTCCAGGAAGAACATGGTAAGCCCCTTGTGCTTGGGCACATTAGGATCGGTGCGGGTGATCAGGAGGCCGTAGTCGGAGTAATGCGCGCCGGAGGTCCAGATCTTCTGGCCATTGATGATCCAGACGTCGCCCTGCTTTTCCGCGCGCGTGCGCAAGCCCGCGACATCGGAGCCGCCGGCGGGTTCGGAAAACAACTGGCACCAGATCTCCTCGCCGGAGGCGAGCTTCGGAAGGTAGCGGCGCTTATGCTCCTCGCTGCCCCACGCCATCACAGTCGGGCCGCACATACCTTCACCGATCTGGAACGGCTGCGTCAGCTTGCCGTAGACACCTTCTTCCTGCTGCCAGATCACCTTCTCGATCGGCGTGGCGCCGCGGCCACCATATTCCTTCGGCCAGTGCAGGCAGGCCCAGCCGCCTTCCGCCTTCTTCTTCTGCCAGGCCTTGCCGACCTCGACCATGTCGTGTTTCGCGAGCCTGATGCGGCCGAGCGAGGATTTTGACAGCTCCTGCTCGAACTGCTTCGGCGCGTTGGCGGCGACCCATTTGCGTGCGGTCTCGCGGAACGTAGCTTCCTGCGGGGTGTCGTCGAAATTCATCTTCGAACTCTCCTCTCTCGTGCCCCGGACGCTGTGCAGCGCCATCAGTGCGTTTACGCACGTCTTCGACGTGCTATGGCGGTGCGCTGCAGAGCCGGGGCCCATTGCGGCCTTCTGGGTCCCGGCTCTGCGAAGCAGCGCTGCGTGCTGCATCGCGTCCGGGACACGAACCTATCTTCCCTTGGTCGGGATCTTGTTGAACGGCACGTCCTTGTCGACCCTGATGTCGCCAGGCAGGCCCAGCACCCGCTCGGCGATGATATTGCGCATGATCTCGTCGGTGCCGCCTTCGACGCGCGTGCCCGGCGCGCGCAGCAGCATCGCCTGGAAACGGCCGGCCAGCTCGGCATCCTCGCCGCTGATCACGCCGTTCGCCCCCTGCAAGTCCAGCGCGTAAGTCGCAACGTCCTGGATCATCGAGCCCGCCACCAGCTTGCCGATCGAGTTTTCCGGCCCGGGACGCTCGCCCTTCGAGAGCGCGGAGATCGCGCGCATGCTGGTGTATTTCAGCCCGCTCGCCTTCACCGCCCAGTTTGCCAGCTTCGAGCGCACTGCGCGGTCCTCGATCGCCGGGCCGTCATCCAACATC
>Ga0207671_10001219_pt1 | contig 30495 bp, 33 predicted proteins | sample KBSC24metaG_FD_184352 | JGI IMG/M metagenome (GOLD analysis project Ga0207671, IMG submission 184352) | Corn rhizosphere microbial communities from Kellogg Biological Station, Michigan, USA - KBS C2-4 metaG (SPAdes) (version 2) | ecosystem: Host-associated > Plants > Roots > Rhizosphere > Soil...
AGTGGCAAGATGGCTTCCAAGGTGCTCTGCGCAGTTTGCAGTCACGTCTAGCAGTAGAAAACGCTAGCGACGACGTACGGAAAGCCCAGCTGAAAGAACTCAAGGAAGCATGGAAGCGAAAGGCCGGTGGGCTGATTAACTGGATGTGGCATCAGCCTTGGTCTAACAAGCAAACCCTCAAGGACCTCAGGGAGGTCGTGGCAAAGGAGATGGCGTGATGCCCAAGTTCCAACCAAGTGAGGACTCGACAGAGGGCGCTGTCCCTGCCGAGAGTGAATCAGATGTCCTGACTGAGGACGAGAAGATTGCCCCTGGTGGGGCAATCGACGAGGGAGGCGCTGTTGCTATGGCAGCTCTCTCAAACGGCAACGTTGTTCTCAAAGACCCGGATCTCCAGCGCGATATGGAAGACGCCTTGCGTAGTGCAAGTCTGCTTCCGGACGAGATTGTCTCGCGCTTCAAGAAAGCCGACAAAAGGCTGGCGCAAGGTCGCGATGACGCTATTGCGCTCAAAGCCAGCCAGCTTGCCTCCTCTCTAACGGGCCTAGGCCCTGACGGCGAGGAGGACGAGGATGCCGATCGACCTCCATTCCCACCCACTCCGGGTAGGGGTGATGATGGGGCCGATGATGGTGAGCCCAAGATCCTCGATGCCGATAGCGAGAAGTCCAAGCGTCTCGACGCAGAGGCGGACGCCAAAGAGGAGAAACAGAAGCGCAAGGAGGCCGAGGCTGAACTTGAGGAGGCCCGCAAGGGCAAGATCAGGAAAGGTCTTGGCAAAGCCAGAAGGATCGGCAAGAACGTCAAAGAGGCGAAGGAGCCTTCCTGAAAGCACCAACGGTGGTAGTACCAGCCCCGGGAGCGTGAAAACGCTCCCGGGGACACCCCCTTTCATCATCAACAACTGATTACAACAGGTTGCCGTCTGGAAACTGCTTATGGTAAACTGTGGCCATAGACAAGGGATTATTATGCCCGGCCCCGAAACTGATTCTCCCCCAGAGCAACCTACTCAACAGTTACACCCAGCAGTAGATGTGAGTGAGCTGGAGTCCGCCCGAGCCCAACTGGGGCGTGAGCGTACGCATGCGGCTCACACCCGCAAGGACAATGAAGGCATCACCAAGTTGGAAAACGATCCCACTAAGTTTGATGAGGATCCTGATTCCACTACCGCCCGCGAACGCCGTTATTGGGCAAAGGTGCGGGGGACTACTCAAGAAGGGGCTGAAAAACTCAAAGCAGAAGGTGCCGATACGGAGCATATCCAAACGTTTGTACGCGAGCGTATTATTGATGAGTTACTGCAGCGCGCTCAGGCCGAAATTGAGGCTAAAAATAATCCCGATACCCTGCGCGGCAAGTTGCAAGCCAAGCTTGTAAATGCGGTTCGGACGCATCGCAAAACGCGCATTGCAGTGGGCGTGGCGTTGTCATTAGGTGCAGTCGCAGCAGCCAGTACCGGACTCGGTGGCGTGGCGATTGCGGCTGTAGCGGCTCGATCCGGACTTTCGGCTATCGGCGGCTATATCGCTGCCAAAGACCTCCAAGAAGTGGGTGGAAATAAATTCAGTCATAGTGAGGGTAAGTGGTGGAATTTTGGCCACAAAGGCGAGCTGGCTCCGCTTCAACAAGAAAAAGTCGACCAGATGAATGCTGATGAACGACTAGAACACCTGACGCGCATTTTGGCTGCCAAGGCTCGCACCACTCGTTCGGATAAGCAGTCTGAAGGCGACCAAAAGAGCCTGGATATGCTTCTGGCTAAAGAACGCGCAGATATTGATAAGCGGCTTGAGACCCAGCAAGAGAAGCATTTCGGCGCCAACCTCATTCATGGCACCCTCAGAGTGCTCGATGAGCGCCTCACGCAGCAGTTAGCCGCCGAGCGTAAACAGCTTATTGAGGACAAGAAGATAGCTGCCCGACGTACCGCCATCGCGACAGGGGTTGCAGCGGCGCTCGGCACCTATGGGATGGTGGCAGGTATTACCCAGGACGGGTTGATACTTGGCCGACATGCTGCGGGGGCGGCCCATCACATCATTGGCCATAGCGGTGGCGGGCCATCGTCCACGGAACACATCGCCCAAAGCGTCAGTGCTGCTGAGCATACTGCCCTTAAAGATGCTGCCCATGCCGTGCATGCTGCCGAGGCTCATGCTGGCCATGTTGCCGCAACCCATGCTGCTTCACTCGAGCATTACCCTGAAATTATCACCGACCATGTAGATAAGGGCGATACGCCAGTACGTGTAGCAATGAAGCACCTGAGCCGCATTCAGGGGTGGAGTCATTTTAATGCTGACCAGCAGCACGAGAAGATCATGCACTTCGCCAACCAGCTGACGCGCCAAGGCGAGCATTGGCGCTACACTAAGGAGGCCATTAAGGGGTCGTTTAACTTTGACCATGGTGCCGTGCAGCCTGACCACATGATGCCGGGTTCGGCCCATTCAGCCCTCCCGAGCTATGACCATGTCGCGCCTTCCGGCAGCGAGCATATGGCGACATCGGGTGGGGGTGAGCATGTGCTGCCAAATGGTGGCGTACAGGCTCCTGAGACCCATGAATTTGCCTTGGCGCCGGATTCTCCGGAAATTGTGACCCAGCCAGCTCATTTTGGCGATACGGCTCTTGGCGTCGCCAAGCAGCATCTGGGCAGGCTGCCGGGTTGGAGTGTGTTCTCGCCAGATGAGCAACATGATAAAGCCCTGCATTTTGCCAACCAATTGCGCAAGAGCGGTGACCATTGGCGGTATACCAAAGAGGCAATCCAGGCCTCATTTAATTTCAAACGATAGGAGGTGAGTATGCAGTTTGATGAGCAGTTTTTTCAAGATATCGGTCTGGGTAGTGCCAGCGATGAAGAGCGTGCCGAAATGGTTAACAAACTAGCCGAGCTGATTCAAAGCCGCGTGGCGCTGAAGCTCAGCGAGGTCTTAAATGATGAGCAGCTCCAGCACTTCGATAAACTCATCGAGAGTGAAGGGGATGATGCCGCCATGGCTTACGTGGAACAAACCTACCCCGGTTATCCTGAGTTGTTGCAGGGCGAGATTGAGGCCGTAAAGCGGGAGTTTGCCGGCGATGTGCAGCAAGTTATGGATGAACTGAAACAACCACCTGCCGACACCACTGATTAACGGGCGCTTACTAAGCCTTCCGTTTGTAATTTAAAGAGTCGGGCATACAAGCCGTCCGATTTATCAGCCAAGTCATCGTGACGTCCGTTTTCAACCACTTTGCCGTTGCGCAGTACCAGGATTTGGTCGGCACGCATAACGGTAGATAACCGGTGGGCGATAATTACTGCCGTTCGCTTGGCCATCAACTGGCCTAATCCGGCCTGGACATGGCGTTCGCTTTCACTGTCCAGCGCGCTGGTGGCCTCATCTAAGATAATCATATCGGGGTCTTTCAAAATGGCGCGGGCAATCGCTACTCGCTGGCGCTCGCCGCCGCTGAGCTTCACGCCGCGTTCACCCACTAACGTAGCGTAGTGGTCGGGTAATGCATTAATGAATACGTCCGCGTGGGCCTGCTTGGCTGCTGTCCGAATCTGTTGCTTAGTTGCTTTAGGGTTGGCTAGCTGCAGATTTGTTTCAACAGTGTCGTTAAACAGTGCCACTTCCTGCATCACGACACCAATGTGCTGTCGTACTGACGCTTGGGTGAAGTGTTCAATCGGCTGGCCGTTAATAAGAATCTGGCCTCCGGTGGGCTCGTAAAACCGCAGCATCAGCTTGGTAATAGTGGTTTTGCCGGTACCACTGGGGCCTACCAAAGCTAATGTTTGGCCGCGCTCCAAAGTAAAACTAATATGTTGCAGCACCTTACGCCGTTTGCCAGGGTAGGCAAAGGACACATCGCGAAACTCGAGCGTGTCCAAGCTTTTGAGCTTGATCGCGCCCGGGTCATCCTTTACCGTCGGCTCAGTTTCCAGCATGTCAATCAAGCGTTCAGACGAGGTTTCTTGTTCGCTGATTTGCTCGGCCACCCGCACGAGCTGCGGGATTGCCCCGCTAATACGTTGCATATACAGCGAGATGAGGAGGATGTCACCGATAGTATTGTGGCCTCGCGCGGCACCGTAGCCAATGATGCCGATAGCAATCACCAAGGCAATATCATTAAAGACGCCGCGCACGCTCCAGCTGAACCAGAAAGCCACAAACCGTTTGATATCCAGCTCTTGCACACGTTGGTTCAGCCTGGCGTACTTGGCGATGACCGGCGCGTCTGATGTTGTAGTTTTTACAGTAGCAAAGTGGCCGAGGGTCTCGTTGAAGTGGCCATACAATTCCTCGCTCGCCATGTTGGCTTGTTTGCGGATGGGCTTGAGCTGGCGCAGCCGTCGTAGTCCGAGCACGACATTGTAGGGGATGGTGAGTGTGGCGACGAGCCCGGCATAAGGGTTGAGGTGCCAAATGAGCGCCATCATGGCTATGAGAGTCACACTTTGGGTTAAGGGCGTTGAAAGGAGTGATTGGACGAGATTGGAAAAACCGCTTAACCCTAAATTGACCCGCTGGGTAATTTCACCAAGGCGGTTTTGTTCATAATAATCAACCGAGAGTCCCAGCAGATGAGAAAAAATGCGTTGGCGTAGCGTTCGGTCAATCCGCTCTCGAATAACCACACCGTACTTATTGGAGTAGTAATCAGTAATCCGCAGTGCGATTGAGATCACCGCCAGAAAGATCAACGCTACATTAATAGCCCGGCTGACATTATGAGTGGGGTGCTGCACTAGGTTGACGATGCTGTCGATGACTTGCTTATAGGCGAACGGTTGGGCGGCACCAAGCAGGCCGGAGCCAATACTTAACCCACCCGAAAACAGCATCAGCCATTTTAGGTCGGCAACGTAGCGATAGAGCTTAAAGAGATTTTTCATGACTTTTTAGTGTACCATACGCTTAAGATTACGCGGGCATATGCTGGCCGCGCAGGAAGTCAGCAGCGCTCATCTCGCGCTTGCCGGCTGGTTTGAGACGAGTGATAACGAGCATGCCTGGATTGGCCCGCACCCAAATCTCGCCTCGGACGGCTCGGGGCTCACCCGGTGTGCGGCCGGGGTGCATTGCCGTTTCGGCCCGGGCTTGGGTGACTGTCAGCTCGCGGCCAAGGAGGGTAGTCTGGCTTCCAGGCCAGCCAAGATATGCCCGGATTTCACGTTCAAGCTGTATGGCCGGCTTCTGCCAATTGAGAACCCCATCATTTTTACTCAGGGGTGAACAGAAGGTTGCTGCCGCTTCTTTCTGCTCAGTCAAGGTAGCCCGGCCAGCGTGGAGGCTCTCCACTTCAGCAACAAGTAGTTGCGCACCAAGCTCGTGCAATCTGGCAGCAAGGCCAGCCTTTGACTCACGCCCCGTCACCTTGACCGCACGCTGTGCTAGGAGTGGTCCGGCATCCATGCGCGTATCTAATTGCATAACGGAAACACCGGTCTCATCTGCGCCATCGAGAATGGCTTGCTCAATGGGTGTAGTCCCGCGGTATTTGGGGAGCAGTGAGGGATGAAGATTGATGATGCCATACGGAAAAGCCTTGATTACTTCCTGCGGCACCAGCATGCCAAAGGCAGCGAGCACCCCAATGTCGGCGCGGTAACCACGTACGGTTTCTACCAGTTCCTGCTTGCTAGTTGGCTTGCGCAGAGGAATATGATGCTGGTTGGAAAAAGCTTCTACCTCCAGCGGCCGGTTACTGCGCGAACGGCCCGGAGTATAACGGCTTATTATGGCTTCTACATGATAACCATGTTCAAGCAAAGTCTGTAGCACCAGCGGCGTAACATCCTGAAGCCCTGTTGCTAGGCGTTCGTTGCCAAAAAATATAATGTTGGGTTTCACAGATACCATTGTAACTCTTGTATTCTAAGTAATGTATGCAATAATATACTATTCCCTCGCCAAAGGAGAATTATCGTGCCGACTGACGCAACACCGCCGGTCGCCGAAGACGAGCCGGAGGTACAACGCACTGAGCATGAAGCCACGCTCCATCTTCATTACCAACGGATTTACCGCTCTTTCTGGCTGATGCTGGCTTGGACTGTTGGGCTCATAGTCTCCATTGCCTTGGGCATCATCGTGAACGCTACCGGCCTGCTGCACTCCGGCAACTTCCTGGTTTGGATGGTTACCACAGCTGTGACAATAGCCATTGTAGCCACAGGCTACAATGGCACTAAGCACCTTGCCCGACTGATTGTATCGCTACGGAAAACCTGGAAGCTTGAAGCACAGGGCGAGCCCAAACCATCCACCGAGGAAGGTGACGACCCTGAGGATGCTGAAGCCGCAGCGACCGAAGCCGGATTCGAGATCGGTGACGACGACGATTAGCCACCCCCAATTTAAAGGGCCCTACTTCTGTAGGGCCCTTTTACTATTGCGATGATTTGGCATTGGGTGTCTTTGCGCGCTTGGGCGGCGCAGGACCTGCCTTCACTCGCATTGCATCGCCCTTGCCTGCCTTCGACGGCGCCGTCCGCTTCGCCCTAGCCGGCGGCACGTACTTGGTAAACTGGCCGTCCTTACCGAGCTTGAAGAGCTTATTGATCTGGGGCACTCGGTCGGTAAACAAAATCCCTTCACAGTGGTCGACCTCATGTTGTAATACCCGCGCCAAAAAGCCGGTGGCCGTTACGCGAATCGGTTGCCCTAACAGGTTGAGTGCCCGCACCTTCACCTTGGGATAGCGTTGCACCAGGCCATACATATCCGGCACGCTCAAGCAGCCCTCCATAGCCTCCTCCGGGACACCTTCCTTCTTCACAATTTCCGGGTTGATGAATACCCCAAAGCTCTTTTCGGCCTTGTCCTCAAAATCATTGCGAATCACTACCACGCGGTAGTTTTGGCCCAGCTGTACCGCCGCCAGCGCCGCCCCGAACTCGTGTTCGCGGGTTTGCTCCCAATCCAGTGTGGCGGCAATCATGTGGCGGGCCAGTACGTCGGTCGAATGGTCAATGTGTCCCACCCGCGCGCTCTTCTTTTTGAGCCGGGGGTCGGGCGTGCGGATAATGTCATTGCGCGGGCCCGGCCGGTCGGCAGGTGGGGGAGTGGGTTGGGGTTGCTTGGTTGCCATAATCTCTACAATACGTTTAGGGGATCAATATCGGTTTTCCAGGTGTTCGGGAGGGATGCCGCAATTTCCAGCAAGACGCTGCGGCGAGCGGCTTTGGCGATGATTTGCCAGTGGTAGGTGCCGCCGGCCCGCTCGTGAAAGGCTGGCGCCGGCCCCAGCACCTTGATCCTAGGGTTCTGCTTTAGATTATCATATACCGCTTGGCTTTGGGAAATGGCGGTGGCCTGCTGTTTGTGACCGAACATCAGCTTTAATAGGAAGCGATACGGCGGATAGCCGAGTTGCCGGCGTTGGCCGAGCTCAGTCTGCGTAAAGGCCCAAAAATCACCCTTGGCGGCGGTTTGGATGGTGGGATTATCCGGCGTGTGGGTTTGAATGAAGACGCGGCCGGGAACGGCGCCGCGTCCCGACCGTCCAGCCACTTGGGCTAGCAGCTGAAACGTCCGCTCGGCCGAGGAAAAATCGGGCATATGCAGAACGGTGTCGGCGTTAATAACGCCGACGGTATCGAGATCGGGCAGATCCAGCCCCTTGGCCACCATTTGGGTGCCGATCAGAATATCGATGGTTCCGGAGTGCAGATCTTTGTACAGCTGTGGCAGGAGTTTGGGGTCGGCGCTATCGCGGTCCAAGCGCGCCAGACGGGCATTGGGTAGCAACGCGGTAATTTCGGCTTCAATGCGCTTGGTGCCACCCCCTAGGTAGCGCAGTTCGGCGTGGCCGCAAGTTGGGCAGACGGCTGCCGGGGCGCTGCGGTAATTGCAGATGTGGCAGATGAGTTTGAGCTCATCGGCGTGAAAGGTTAGTGGCAGCTCGCAACGAGGGCATAGCGTTACGGTGCCGCAATGGTTACAAATCTGGCTGGAGGCGCTGCCGCGGCGGTTAAGAAACAGCAGCGACTGGCGGCCGTGCCCCAAGGTCTCCCTCAGTGCGCCGATCAATGGTGTCGAAAGAAAGTGATTGGCGCCGCGCACCTGGCGATCACGCATATCCACGACGGTTGCGGTGGGTAGTGGCCGGCCGGCAATCCGTTGCGTCAGCTTGAGTAATGTGATCCGGCCGATCTCGGCCGCATAGACTTCCGGTAAGCCGGGCGTGGCACTCCCGAGCACCAGTTTAGCCCCGGTTAGCTGCGCCAGCTTGGCGGCTGTGGCAATGGCATGGTAACGCGGGTTTTGCTCCTGCTTATAGCTGGTTTCGTGACACTCATCAATCACAATCAAGCCGACCGCAGCCAGTGGCAGGAACAGCCCCGAGCGCGGCCCGACCACTACCAGCGGCTCGGTGGCCTCCAAGGCTCGTTGCCAGGCTTTATGCTTCTCGGCCTCGCTCAAACCGGAATGAAAGGCGATGATGCGTCCAGGAAAGCTGGCTTCGAACAGCGCCAGCAATTGGGGGGTGAGGGCGATCTCCGGAATCAGGATAACGGCGGACTTCCCGGCAGCCAGCTGCGCGCTTGTCAATTCCAGATATAGCCGCGTCTTACCCGAGCCGGTGACGCCCTGCACCAGATAGGTCGTGTCGCTACCCGTGCTGATGGCCGCAAACGCCGCTTGCTGCTCGGCCGTCAGCGGCTGATCTTGTTTTGATAGGGTAAAGGCCTCTTTGCCTACGCCAGCCTTGGCTGCCCGCCGCTTGCGGGTAATCCCGGCCGGCAGCAGTGTCTGCCAAACTGCCTTGGGGCTGGCGTAATAATAGCTGCCCACCCAAGCCGCCAGCTCCATCAGGTGGCGCGGAAGCGGCGCCACATCCAGCACTTCGCTCACCATCTTGGTAGCGAACTTTGGCATAGCCACATCAGTAGCGATGACCACGCCCAGGCTTTGGCGCTGCCCCAGCGGCACTTTTACCACCTGGCCAACGGCCACCTCGCCCTCACTTTCGTAGGTAAACCCTTCCGAAGTCATCCCAGTATAGGTAAGAGGCGCTACCAACACATACTGCTTCGTCGCTACGCTCATCCTTCTATTGTACCAATGCAGGAGAAATTGCCTCCGAGCGCATCTTTACGCTACACTTACGGGTAGTCTATGAGTCTGAGAGTTAAATTTTGGCTAATCATGCTGTTGGCTGTGGTGACGGCGGTATTGGCCTACCCACGCGAAGACGCCATCTTTAAGGCGGTGGGGCTCAAAAACGCTGCCCTGCACGTCAAGCAAGGCCTCGACCTTCAGGGAGGCGCCTACTTGGTGTTCCAGGCTGATCTGTCCAAAACCCCCAAGGCCGACCAGGCTTCCGCCATGGCCTCGCTCATCAGCGTGATCCAAAAGCGCGCTAACCCCTCGGGCACTTCCGAGCTCAACGTACAACGCCAGGGAAGCAACCAAGTGGTAGTACAACTGCCGGGAGTCAAAGACGTCAACGAGGCCATTAATAAGATCGGCCGCACGGCCAACCTGACCTTCCTCGAAATTCCCAGCTCGACCGATCCCAATGTCCAGCCAATTGCCACCGGCATCACCGGCAAAGACGTCAGCCGCGCCGACCCCGATTTCGACACCCAAACCGGCCAGCCCATAGTGCGCCTGCAAATGAAGGGCGAGGCGGTAAGCAAGTTTTCCGATCTCACCACCCGCATCAGCAAAGAGAACGGCCGTCTTATTACTATGCTCGATAACGACGTTGTCTTCGGCCCGGCTACCGTCAGCTCGCCGATCACCGACGGCACCGCCCAATTGTCCGGCAACTTTAAAGACATTGCCGCCGCCCGCACCATTTCCGACGAAATCAATGCCGGCGCCCTGCCCGTCCCCGTCAATCTGGTACAAGAGAGCAGTGTTGGCCCTACGCTCGGTCAGCAATCAGTCAGCCGCAGCATTGTGGCCGGCATTATCGGCCTCACGATTGTGGCCATCTTCATGCTCATTTATTATCGCCTGGCGGGCCTGTTGGCGGTGGGGGCGCTCATTATCTATACGCTTGTCACCATATCCATCTATAAGCTCAGTGCCCTCACGCCTTACACTATCGTCCTGACTCTGGCGGGTACTGCCGGCTTCATTCTGAGTATCGGCATGGCCGTCGATGCCAACATCCTGATTTTCGAACGTATGAAGGAAGAATTGCGCTCTGGTAAATCGTTTGTGGCGGCGGTCGAAGCCGGCTTCGACCGCGCTTGGACCTCAATCCGTGATTCCAACACCTCCACATTGATTACCTGTGTCATCCTGTACCTGTTTGGCGCGCCGATTATCCGGGGCTTTGCCGTTACCCTGGGCCTCGGTGTGCTCGTCAGTCTCTTCACATCGGTCCTTATTAGTCGTACCTTCTTGCGGCTGGCCATCCGTCAGCGCTGGGGCAACAAGCCGGGCCGCTACGGCGTTAAAGTCCCCGAGGTGACGTCGTGAATTTAATCGCCAAACGCCGCATCTTCTATGCCATTTCGCTCATCATCATTATTCCGGGTCTGGTTTCGCTGTTTACCCACGGCTTACTCCTGGGAATCGACTTCAAGGGCGGTCAAACGCTCCAGGTCTCCGGCCAAGTTCCTCAAAGCCAGGTGCAGCCCTTTACCAATGCCCTGAAGCTGCGTGACGTCACGGTAATCAGCAGCGGCAGCGATACCCTTATCCGTTACAACGACCCCGCCAGCCCTTCACAACAGCAGGCCAACCACCAGCAGCTTACCTCCGTTCTGGCAACCATGGGCCATAAAGAACTCAGCTTTAACACCGTCGGCCCATCAGTCAGTGCTGACATTACCCGTAATGCTCTCATTAGCGTGGCGCTGGCCGCCGCCGCCATCGTGCTCTATATTTCCTTTGCGTTCCGCAACATTCCGCCGCCGATGAACTCCTGGAATTTCGGGGTTGCGGCCATTATCGCCATGCTCCACGACGTCCTGCTGCTGGTCGGCGTCTTTTCGATCCTGGGCGTGCTGTTTAAGGTTGAGGTTGATTCGCTGTTTGTTACGGCCGTCCTTACCGTCATTGGTTTCTCTGTCCACGACACCATCGTGGTGTTCGATAGGATCCGCGAGAACTTGCGCAAGGAGCGCGGCGACTTCGAGGAAATCGTCAATACCAGCATCCTCGAGACCATGGCCCGGTCGCTGAATACTTCACTGACGGTTATTCTGACCCTCTTGGCGCTGTACCTGTTCGGTGGCGAATCAATTAAGCTGTTCGTCCTGGCGCTCCTCATTGGCATCGCCTCGGGTACCTACTCATCAATCTTCAACGCCTCGCCAATTCTGGTTACCTGGTATCGCATGCGCCAAAACCGCGAGGCCAAGGCCGCTAATACCAAGCCAGCCAAAACCTAGACGTGCAAACGCCCCGCAAGATTGCGGGGCGTAAGGATTGCTTTCACGATTGGATTGTTAGGGCCTTGGTCATCTCTCGGATCTGAGCGGAGAGGCTCTCGTCGAGTGGGTCGATGTTCAGGCCTCGGTCGTAGGTGCTCTGGCGTAGCCTTTCCATCCAGAGTAGGTCACTCCAGCCACTCCCGTCTCCTTGTTGAGCGGGCACTATTTGATTTGCCTCGGAGTAGGGTGGAGTTGTCACGAGGTAGCACTCGAACTTGGGCGTAATTGGAACAACTCCGTGAGATCTGCCAACCGGAGCGTATAGCGGCTCGGTGTCTTTGCTCAAAGGACCTCCTGGCCATCCCTCCATGCAGACGTACGCACTCCCGGAGGTCGGAATATAGAGCTCGCTGACCACCGTATTTTTGTGTGGCTCCGACGGCCCTTTCATCCGGCAATAGGCCAGGCTGAACACAGCATTTGGTGGATGCTCAAGCTCCCAGATTTGGCCGCAGCTGTGTTCCTTATCGGGTGGGCGGAAATCCGGGTCGAATTCATACATCTCCCACAGAGCTTGGATTACTGTGGCGCGCATGGCTGACATTTTATACTCCCATCGGTCGTAGGGCGCCTATATACTAACATACTGCTCAAAGCCCGTAACTCGCCCGCGTTGCACACATTAATTGTTCATTGAAAATTAACCAAAAGCTGTTTGCATTTCAGGTGGCGGAGGGCTATCATAGAATCAGTAAGTGACAGGTGAAGGGGCAGAAGGGGTTGTAATTCACACAATGCTAGAAGTATTCATCACATCAAAGACGCGCCGCAAGATTATTACGGTATTTACTAAGTATCCGGACTACAAAGCCCATGTGCGCGGCCTCGCCCAAATGATCAAAGAAGACCCCGGTAACGTCCAGCGCGAGCTCAAGAAACTGGAGGAAGTCGGCCTGGTAAAGGTCCATCGCCAATCCAACACCAACGTCTACACTGCCAACCAAAAGTTCCCTTTGTACCGCGAACTCCAAAGCATCGTTTTGAAGTCCCAAGCCAGCAAGCGCCGCGCCGCCTAAACAATCGCCAGCTCATTTCTGTTGACGAAGTGTAACCCCAAGCGTATTGTGGTGGCATCGTAGTTGCCCGCAGAGCGGTGCCGCAGTACGAGCACCCCAAATTGAGGAGACGCAGTGCCACCAAGACTTGAACAGTTCTTCATCGCCTTGTTGGACGGGGTGAGGCTCTATCGTCCCAGTTACGACACCGTCAAGGCGCGCTACAAGGCGCAGCAGTACCTACCGGCTTTGCATCGCCTGGCGCTGTCCTACATTCACGACGTCGACCAACCTGATTTCGTGTCGGAGCTTCAGATAATCCAGCAAGATCGCCGCACCGAATCCGACGGGATTTCCAATGTCGAGCTCGGGAGAGCAGAGGCCTTGCTGGAATCCTGGCAGCGTTCGGTTGTAAAAGCGGCCGGCAGGGATATCGCCGCTTGGGAGAAGGAGAGGAAGCCCAGTGCGGTCTAGTCCTTACCCCGACGGGAGGACATCCTCCTACAACGGATCCCGCCATGACCCGACGGGCCAACTTCTTGATGGCCCGTCGCCGCGAGGCAGAGTGCATAAACTCAGGTCAAGGATCGTGACGCTCGTCGTCTTCACCTTCACGGCGGCGTGGGCGATCGCCGTCTTTGTCTGGGAGGAGGTAAGAAATAGCTTCCTTCCTCGCAAGAGCAATCCAACGGCTACGCCATAACGCACTATTGTGCGCAGTGGGTGACGCCGTTGCTGGTGGAGCAGTTAAAGTCATCAACGTCTTTGACTTTTTCTGCGGGCTTCCCGGACACGCATTCAAGCGCCGGAAACATCCGGTTTGGCGGCGCGTCGCTGCCCGCCTGTCTTCCTCAAAATGACATCAACGGGGTTGGATGGGGTGCCTTCGCGCGCTCCATCCGCTCCCAGCCATGCACTTATTGCAACACTTTGCGCGATAGTCCTACTCAGTTACGCCTCAGCTTAATCCTGATATACTTATGGTATGGAAACGCAGGCGCAGGCACGGGCTGTTAACTCGGCGGCGGGGGAGCCGCCGGCGCTGGTGCGCGATTTACTGCGTAAACGCGGGCTAATCGACGAGGTCGGCATCGCGGCCTTCTTGCGGCCGAGCTACGAAAACAACCTGGGTGATCCGTTCCTCATGACCGATATGGACAAGGCAGTGACGCGGATTTTGGCGGCTGCAAAGAAACGCGAAAAGGTGGCCGTCTATGGCGACTATGACATCGACGGCATCGCCTCGACGACGTTAATGTTGGAAACCTTACAACAGTTAGGCCTGGAGCCGCTGAGCTATATTCCCGATCGCTACGACGAAGGCTACGGCATTCATATTAAAGCCCTGCAGCAGTTGGCTAAGGAGGGCGTCAGCTTGGTGGTGTCGGTTGACTGCGGTATTACTTCGGTTGAGGAGACGGCGTGGGCCCGTGCGCACAAGCTCGATCTGATTATTACCGACCACCACGAAGTGCCGGTCGAAATCCCGGAGGCCGTAGCGGTTATTAACCCGCAGCGTCCGGGCGATACCTATCCTTTTAAAGAACTATCCGGGTCCGGTGTGGCCTTTGCGGTGGCACGAGCCCTCCAGCAGCGGACTGGCATCCCCGAGCCCGGGCGCGAGAAGTGGTTGCTCGATTTGGTAGCCCTGGGTACTGTCTGTGACGTTATGCCACTGGTGGGAGAGAATCGTACGTTGGTGCACTTTGGGCTGATGGTGTTGCGCAAAACCCGCCGTGTCGGCCTGGTGGCGTTAGCCCAGAGTGCCGGCCTGGAGTTGGCGGACATCCGCGCCTACCACCTAGGGTTCGTTTTCGGCCCGCGCCTCAACGCCGCCGGTCGCCTGGAGCACGCCAACTTCAGCCTCGAGCTCATGACCACGAAGGACCCGATTGATGCCCAGGCCCTGGCCTTTCAGCTAGAAGAACTCAACCATCAGCGCCGTCTAGAACAAGACCGCATCTTCACCGAAGCCGACGCCGTGGCCGAAAACCTCAGTGCCCAGCCGGTACTGGTACTGGCCGATCCCGATTGGTCGCACGGCGTGGTCGGGATTGTAGCCTCAAAATTGGCCGAAAAATGGCAGAAGCCGACGCTTGTGCTCCAGATTCTTGGCGACGATGCCAAAGGCTCGGGCCGCAGCGCCGGCGGCTACAATCTTATTGAGGGCCTCCAGTTTAACAGCGAGCTGTTCACGCGCCTCGGCGGCCACCACTTTGCCGCCGGCTTCACACTACCCGCCGCCCATCTCCCAAATCTCCAGGCCAGTCTCACTGCCCACTATCGCAGCGTTGCCACCGACCTGCCCGCTACCTCCGCCCGCCAAGCCGATATTGAGGTTGATGACCTCGCCGCCCTCGATTGGGATGTTTATAACGCCCTGGAATTGTTCGAGCCCTGCGGCAACGGCAACCCCCAGCCTGTTTTCGGCCTCGCCAAGCTCAAGGTGGTAGCCGCCGACACGGTAGGGAAAGACCGCCAGCACCTCAAGCTCAAGCTCGCCAGCTCGGCTGGAGTTATCTATGAAGGCATTGGCTTTAACCTGGCCGAAAAGTCACCCAACCTCAAAATCGGCCAGCAAGTGGACGTGTTGTGTTATTTACAGAAAAACCAATGGCAAGACCGCGCTACCCTTCAACTCGTACTCATTGCCGTCCAATAATCGCTTGCCAGCGCCTTGCTCCCGAACCCTGGCTGTGCTAGCTTGAACGTTAGACAAGTGGAGGAGCCTCGTGGCTAAACAGTTTCAGAACGTCCGGGGCATGCCCGACATCCTGCCTGAAGAACAGTACCAAATTGACCGCCTCACCGATACCTTTCGCCAGCTGGCCGATGCCGCCGGTTACCTTCGCATGGACTCACCAATCCTCGAAGAGAAAGGGGTGTTTATCCGCGGCGTCGGTAGCGGTACCGACATTATTGATAAGGAAATGTATGATTTCGAGGACCGCTCTGGCAACCTCGTAGCGTTGCGTCCCGAGCCGACCGCCGGTGTCGTCCGCGCCTACATCCAAAACGGCATGGGCAGCTGGCCCCAGCCGGTCAAGCTTCAAATTGATGGCCCTATGTTCCGCTACGACCGCCCCCAAGCTGGCCGCCGCCGCCAGTTCCATCAGTTAGGTGTCGAGATGATCGGGGATGCCTCGCCCAGCCAAGACGCCCACATCATTACCCTGGCGCTGCGCTTTTATCGCATGGTCGGGTTGCGCGGCGTGACCCTGCATATAAATAGCATCGGTAGCTCGGCCGATCGCAAAGCCTACCTCAAAGACCTTGCGACCTACCTTAAAGAGCACCGCGCTAAACTGCCGGAGCTCGATCAAAAACGTATTACCACCAACCCCTTGCGCGTCATCGATTCTAAGGCGTCCGCGACCCAAAAGGTGATTGCCGGTGCCCCCCAAATCCGCAATTACTTATCCGAAGCCAGCAAGGCTCACTTTGCTAGCGTGCTGGAATATCTCGATACCCTCGGCATTGCCTACGAGCTCAATCCTTTCCTTGTGCGGGGTCTCGACTATTACACCGACACCGTCTTCGAGTTCTATGGCGTTCGCGAAGGCGCTCAAAGCAGCCTTGGCGGCGGCGGCCGCTACAATCACCTGGTTGAGCAGCTGGGCGGTATGCCGACACCGGCCGCCGGTTTTGGCATCGGCATTGAGCGGCTGATGCTCGAGCTCGCTGCCGATGGGGTTACCCAGCCAACTTCCCAGCCAGTACCGGTGTATGTCGCCAGCCTTGGTGAGCCGGCCCGCCTGGCAGCATTTAGCTTGATCGAGCGCCTGCTCGACGCCGGTGTCGGTGCCGTTGGTGCCGTCGATAAGGATAGTATTGGCGCCCAACTCGAGCGGGCCAACAAGCTGGGTGTGCCCCATGCCGTCATCATCGGCCAAAAAGAGGTCCAGGAAGAAACCGCCATCTTACGTGATATGAAATCCGGCGCCCAGGAAATGCTGCCACTGAAATCGATAGTGCGCGATCTCCAACACCGCTTCAGCTCACCCGATATCACCACATGAACCTCTACGACTTCCTCGTTACTGCCTACAACACCTTCATCAGCGTTTTCCCAGGACCGTTGCAATGGTTGGTAACGCTGCTGATTCTGGTTGGCGTCGTTGCCGCGGTGGTCGTGCTAGTCCGTCACCATGTTCTTTTTCTGATTGTGCTGGTTTTGTTGCTACCATTTATTATTCCAGTGGTCGCCAGCTTGCTCAGCGATATCTACCACTTTGTGATGTATTTGCTCGGCATTCTCCACCTGGTCTCGCCGCAGCCTCCGGGCTAGTTTCGCGAACCCCTCGGCTGTCCTGCGATGCGATGACGCCGAATTGATGGCTGGCTTGTTAAACAGCGGTGCAACTGCTCCTTCGAGCAGACTGCTTGTTAATGGCATCGTTCTTTCAGCTGATTTAGTGAGATACACCACATGACTCCGTTGATGACTGTAACTATGCTCTTGGTGAACTAATTTTCGTTGCTCTAGCTCAGTGATGTGTGGGTTTACGCTGGCCGGGGTGAAGCCAATTGCATTGGCTATCTCAGCTTGGGAGGCGTGGCCAAGTTCGACGATTGCCTTTAGAACAATAAACTGACTATACGAAATGCCGGCAACTCTTCTGATTCTTCGATCGAGATAATGCGTGAGCTGAAGGTCGGCTAGGTGCATTTCGATCACCATGCTTAGCGTATGATTAGTATCCTGATGCTCATTTTGCTGCATATCTTCACTCCATATATTTTAGTATTAGGTTCCTAATTAGGATCCTAATATAGAAATATTAAATAGGTCTTTCGCCAACGTCGAAATATCGGTACTCGCCGTCGGCCGGTAAATAAAGGCACCAAAAAACCCCGCGAAATGCGGGGCTTCTTGGAACGTAAGCCTTAGCTAGTTATAAACCAAGCTTGTGGGAACAGGCAGGCCAAGCCGACCAACCGCGAGCGGCCACATCGGCAGCAGCCTTGGCGTCCTGAACATTGGCCGGAGCCAAGTCAGCACGGGCAAAACCGCCATAGTTACCCCAGGAGCCAATACTGTACTGGTAAGCACCAAAGTAACCGTTACCCGAGTTACGGGTGTAGTCACCACCGGCCTCACAGTACCGCACCTGGGCAAAAGCATCGCCGGAAGTCGGAGCGGTCACCACCTGGGCCTTGGCGGCCTTCAGGGAAGCGATCCGAGCCGCCTTGGCAGCACCTGCAGCCTGAGCCGCGGCCGCTGCAGCAGCCTGGGCCTCAGCGGCCTGTGCCACCTGCAACGGCGCCAGCACATCGGTATCGAAGTTCGGCGCCGGAGCGGCCTGAACCTCTACCGGCTGAACCTTGGTCGTATCTAAGGTCACATTGTAAGGTGCGGATACGTGGACCGCCTGGGCGTGAGCCGTGGCGGGGATGGCTACCGGAATGGCAGCCGCCAGTCGGACCGGGTTAACGAGGACCATCGCAATGGCCATCAATCGGTGAAGCTGGTACAGCATGGGGGAATAGAGAACTCCTTTCTCCCATTCGGCTCCTGGTGATCGTCTTAAAGTGATCAGAGCCAGAGGACATCGTCTCTGTCGCTGGCATTACTGCCACACCGACGTTTACAAGGTGCCCTAGCAATAAAAGAAGCTCGCCTCAAATAGACGAGCTGTTTTATTACCGCCGCATATAATACCAAAGTATAAGCACTATGTCAAGTAGTTTTCGTGTAAAAAGGTGAAAAATTGCCAACCAGCCCCATCTGGTGCTAATCTGTAGTTATGAAGCCAGACTGCCTGTTTTGCACATTGGCCCACGACGAGGCCACCGTCATCTGGGAAACTCCGGAATTTGCAGCTTTTCCCGACATCCACCCCAAAGCTCGCCTCCATCTATTAATCGTCCCCAAGCAGCATACGGACAGCTTTGACGACATCCCGTCAGCGATGGCATCCGGCCTGATCGCTGCCATCCAAACCGTGGCGCGCCTCCAAGGGGTCAGCGGCGCTTATCGTCTGCAGGCCAACGTGGGGCGCCAGGCTGGTCAGGAGATCGACCACGTCCATATCCACCTGTTAGCCGACTAAATGCCGACCACTCGCGGCCCAGATCAGCCCATCTTGTGCTCGGCCACCATATCCGGTATTATAGTCAGGTTAGTTCAGATAAGAGGAAGGTAATCACACTTGCTTCAGGTAACCCGCAAGGATGATCGGGAATCATTAGAAAACATGCTGCGGCGCTTCAATAAGAAAGTGCAGCAATCAGGTGTCCTCGGTGTGGCGCGGCGCAAACGTCAGTTTGAAAAGCCGTTGACCAAGCGTGAGCAGCGCGAGATCGCGATTCGCAAGGCTGCCCGCAAAGCTGCCAAGGCTCGCCAAGCCATGTATCGGTAAGGAATTATAATAATGTCGCTCATGGGCAAAATCGACACCGACCTGGCCTCCTCGATGAAAGAAGGGGAGGCGGCTCGCACCGGAGTATTGCGCCTCCTGAAGAACTCAATCAAGAATGAGCAAATTAAGGCGGGGCACGATCTGAGCGAAGCCGAGGTCCTCAAGGTTCTCCAACGCGAAGCCAAGCAACGCAAGGACTCGATTAATCAGTTCAAACAGGGTGGGCGTGACGACCTGGCGGACTCCGAGCAGCAGGAGCTTGCCATAATTGAGACATACCTGCCTCAACAGATGGGCGAGGACGAGCTGGCTACCCTGGTCGACGCCGTAATTACCGAGACAGGGGCCACCCCGGCCCAGATTGGCGTGGTTATTGGCGAGGTGATGAAGCGGGCTGCCGGCAAGGCCGACGGAGCCACCGTTTCCCAATTGGTGCGCCAGAAGCTGACCTAAGATGGCCTTTGCGGTTACCTTTGTTGAAACCTGGCCTCCCGAGTTACGCGAGGCCGTGATTACGGTGTTTGCCGCCCTCCAGGCCCAATCGGGTGCGGATCTGCCCACGGGGACGGTTAACCTCAAACTAGTTGACGATGCTGAGATAGCGGCGTTAAATGAACAGTATACCGGTAATGCTTACGCAACCGACGTATTAACCTTTAATTACCGAGAGGATGGCGTGGAAAGCGGAGAGCTTGCCGATATTGCGATAAGCATTGTGACTGCCTCCCGTCAGGCGGTCGAGTCCAAGGTGAGTGTTGCTGAAGAAGTCGCTCTCCTTGTGCTCCACGGCTTGCTGCACGTTCTGGGATATGATCATCAAACTGAGACCGACCGCGACCGTCTGGACCGCCTCCAATGCCGCATTCTGATTTCCGCCGGCTTTAGTGACAGGGAGTTTAAATGAACCGAATAACCAACTTTGGCCACAGTCTTTACACCGCCTTTATAGGCGTGGTGTTTGTGATTCGGGTCGAGCGCAATGCCCGCATCCATCTGGTATTTGCGGTCGGAGCGCTGCTGCTGGGTGTGATCCTGGGCATCTCTAATGCCGAACTGGCAGCCATCGTCTTTGCCATAATCCTGGTATTTACCACCGAGGTATTCAATACTGCTCTGGAGAAAACCCTGGACTTGATCGAGCCAGGGCACAACGAACAGGTTCGGATTGTTAAAGACATTGCCGCCGGGGCGGTGTTGGTAACTGCCGTAGGCGCCATTGCTATTGGGCTAGCGGTGTTCTTGCCACACCTGATCAACTGACATGATCACCATAAAATCGGCCAGCGAAATTGAATCGATGCGCCGCGGCGGCCGCATCTTGGCCAGCGTCCTCGCGTCACTGTCGGCTGTACTCAAACCGGGCATGACCACCCTAGAGATGGACGAGATGGCGGCTCAACAGATAAAAGCGGCCGGCGCTACCGCCGCTTTTATGGGTCATGAGGGCTTCCCTAAATCGGTTTGCGTCTCGGTGAACGACGAAGTGGTGCACGGCATCCCGGGTAAACGCATGCTTCGGGAGGGTGATCTGGTGGGTCTGGACCTTGGCATAACCCTGGACGGGTTGGTAACGGATGGGGCGGTGACGGTGCCGCTGGGAAATGTCGACAAGAAGGCCCAGCGCCTCCTTAAGATCACGCAAGAGGCGCTGTTACTCGGAGTTGACCGGGCGCGGGCGGGAAACCGCATAGGCGATATCTCGGCGGCCATCGAGCGCCACCTCCGGAGCGCTAATCTGGGTATTATCAAGGAGCTGGCCGGTCACGGCGTCGGCTACGATTTATGGGAGGATCCCCACATTCCCAACCTGGGTTCACCTGGGACCGGCGCCACCTTAAAGCCAGGCATGACGATTGCGATTGAGCCGATGGCATCCCTGGGGCAGCCAGCGATCCAGGTGCTCAGCGACGGCTGGACTATCGTGACCAAAGACCATTCGCTGGCCGCCCAATTTGAGCATACGGTTCTGATTACCGAACGCGGCTCCGCCGAGATCTTAACGCAGACTGGTTAAGCTTAGACTTTTCTGTAATATATGCTTTAATTAGTGAATCCATCTACACGAAGATGATCGGACAAAGACATGCCCAAAGGAAAGCTCCTATCAAGCGATGTTCAGGTCGTATCTGATGGGAATCGACTCCGGTGCGTCGCTCCCGTACTGGTCACCGAGTCCACCGAGGAGGATGAAGTTCGCGAGGATGGTGTTATCGTCGCGGAGGTGCTTTACCTCGAGATGAAGCTGAAGCGTAATGCCACCGTGGAGGTTTGGCTGCCGCCCCATATGAAGGGGGAAGAAATATTTTCGGTTTTGAGGGCCACCAAGCCGACAAAGGACAGCTGGTGGGAGCGATGGAAGAACCGGGAGGCTGCTCACTGGGACGACATCAATCCTGCCTAGTTCGGGTGAACAGGTTTTCTGTCAGTGTTTTCTTAGGTTGCCGGATCCTTTCAAAACCGGCACAACGCACTCATATTTAAAAGGTCGGCGAGAACCCGCCAATGGTATACTTATTTTGTACTCACCATGGGCGAGTGGCGCGATGTAGCATAAATAGTGTTCAGTCGCCGAACCGCTGTGGTGTTCAGCCTCTGCTTGCGGCAGATAACCGTAAGCACTATAATAACCGTAGTTTAAGGAAATCCCCAGCCAGTGGCCACAACCCGCCAAGAAGACATATATATAGGGCTTGATGTCGGCAGCACCAAGGTCTGCTGCGTCGTCGGCTTGCAGGAAGAAGCGGCGGCGCATCCGAGTGTGATCGGCGTCGGCGTGGCTTCGGCCGAAGGTATGCGCAAGGGTGTTGTTGTAGATGTTGAGGAAACGGTGTCCTCGATTACGGCGGCGGTGGATGAGGCCGAGCGCATCTCGGGTATCGCCATTGATCACGCGACTATTAATATAGACGGCGCCCACGTTTCCAGCCTCAACTCTACCGGAGTGATTGCGGTAGGGCGGGCCGACCAGGAGATTGCCGTCGAGGATGTCCGCCGGGCCGAAGAGGCCGCTACGGCGGTACAGATGCCGCCGAACCGAGAAATTATCCAAATGTTTCCACGCTCCTTTACCGTAGACGGGCAGACCAACATCAAGGATCCCGTGGGAATGAATGGAGTGCGGCTGGAAGTAGAGGCGCATATAGTGACCGGCGCAACCCCGGCTATTAAAAATTTACAACGGGCGGTGTACCAAGCCGGCATTGATATCGAAGGGCAGGTGATGGTGCCGCTGGCCGCCGCCCGCGCCGTTCTCACCAAGAAACAGATGGAATTGGGTGTAGCCGTTGTAGATATTGGCGGCGGCACTACCGGAATTGCCGTGTATGAAGACGGCGAGATCTTATCCTCCAGTGTGCTGCCAGTGGGTGCCAACCATATCACCAATGACCTGGCGATTGGGCTACGCACCGACATTGAAATTGCCGAAAAGATTAAACGCGCCCACGTTAAGATTTCATTAAGTAAAAGCGGGGGCAACGACAAACTCCGCATCGAGGAACTGGGTTCTGAGGGCGTGGTGTTGCGCCGCGACCTCAATGATATTGCCGGGGCCCGCCTCGAAGAAATCTTTACCATGGTACGCAAAGAGCTGGCCAAGGCCGATAAGGATGGGATGCTGCCGGCGGGGGTCGTGCTGACCGGTGGTGGGGCCAAGCTGCCAGGTATTGAAGAGCTGGCCAAGCACGTTTTGCAACTGCCGGTTACTATTGGGCAGCCTTCGGGTTTGAGTGGGCTGATTGATAAAGTCAGCGATCCCGCCTTTGCGGCGCCGGTGGGGCTGATGTTGGAGAACATGGCCCATGCCGGTACTAGTGACCACTCGGCCGACCGCCTTGGCGATACCGTCGATCGCATCCGCAAGACGCTGCGCAACCTCCTCCCGTAATTATTCATTACATTGAATACAAAATGTGTACACATAGTGTGCACCATTTTTAATGAATAAATAATTTGCATTTTGAAACCGCTGTCGCTAGACTGAAACGCATAGCGGCGCGTCAAGTAATAGCCGCGGGTTGTGGTAAGGAGCATACAAATATATGGCTGAAGTTCTTCCCGAAATTCAAACCTTTGCGCGCATTAAAGTCTGCGGTTGCGGTGGTGGTGGTAATCAAGCCATCGAGCGCATGATTGGGTCAAAGTTGCAGGGTATCGAGTTCCTAGCAATTAATACCGATGCACAAGCATTACATCATTCCCGAGCTCAGCAAAAGCTGCACATCGGTCAGAATCTGACGCGGGGTCTCGGTGCCGGCGCCGATCCGGCAATTGGGCGACGGGCGGCCGAGGAGAGCCAGAAAGAAATCTCGGAGCTAATGAAGGGCGCCGATATGGTCTTTATTACCGCCGGTGAAGGGGGCGGAACCGGTACCGGCGCGGCGCCGATTGTGGCAGAGGCAGCACGCAAAGCCGGAGCGCTGGTTGTCGGAATTGTAACCAAGCCGTTCACATTTGAAGGTGAACGCCGGATGGCCCAAGCTGTAAAGGGGATCGAGGATTTGCGCGACAATGTCGACACTCTCATCGTTATCCCGAACGATCGTCTTCTTGATATGATTGACCGCAAAACCTCACTACTGGATGCTTTTAAGGTGGTGGATGATGTGTTGCAGCAGGGCGTCCAAGGTATTTCCGATCTGATAACCGTGCACGGGTTGATTAACCTCGACTTCGCCGACATTAAATCGATCATGCAAGATGCCGGGTCGGCGCTGATGGGTATTGGTGTTGCCAAAGGTGATAACCGGGCGATTACGGCCGCCAAACTGGCAATCGACTCACCACTATTAGAAGTTAATATTGAGGGCGCTAAAGGCGTCCTGTTTAATGTGACCGGCGGCCGCAACATGAGCATGCACGAGATCGATGAAGCGGCTAAAACCATTACCCAAGCTGTCGATGCTGACGCCAATATTATTTTTGGAGCCGTACTCGACGAGACTATGGACGACAACATTAAGATTACGGTGGTGGCAACCGGCTTTGATAACGAAGACCGCCCCCAACGGCCGATCTTCCAGCCGGTCGACCGTCCGGCTATAGCGAACCAAAGCGTCGCCGACGAATTGGAAACCCTTTCGACGAGCCGGCTCCCTGAAATTGAGGACGAGCCGCTGCCCGAGCCCACCCGCGAGCCAGTGGCTAACCGTTTTAGTACGGGGCCGTTTATTGATGAGAAGCCGGCCTTCGACGACGATAAGGCCGAAATTGGCACCCCCGACGAAGGGTCACTATTCGACGAGCCGGTAAAGCCGTCGGTGAACTCGATTGAACCGGAAATTGAAGGCGACCAAGAGGTTGCTATCGACACTAAGGCGAAGCCAGCCGAGAAAGATGCGGTCAAAGAGCCGGTGACGGCCGACCGCAAAGCCCGGGCAACTGCCGGAACCGCCGCCGCCCGCACCACGGCTAAATCCTTGATTGAACGCGCCAGCCGCGCCGTTAGCGGCCACGGTGGCAGCAACTACGACGAGGACGACCTCGACGTTCCCGCCTTTATTCGCCGCAAGAACTCGAAGAAATAGGAGGTGCGCCCAGATGAAATGCCCAAACTGTGAAGGGGAAAATTCGCGGGTGATGGAGTCGCGCGATCTTGATGATGGCGCTTCGATTCGTCGTCGCCGCGAGTGTCTGGACTGCACTACCAGATTTACTACCTATGAGCGCATTGAGCAGCCGCCGCTGACGGTAATCAAGAAGGATGGCCGCCGCCAGCCCTTTAACCGCGACAAGATTGCTGGCGGTATTTACCGGGCCTGCGAGAAGCGGCCGATTTCGGTCGACCAGATTGAAGCCATAACCCATGAAATTGAGCAAGCCGTGCGGGCGCTGGGCGAACCGGAGGTGCCGGTGCGCGATATCGGCGAGATTGTGATCGACCGCCTGCTGACTCTGGATGATGTGGCCTACGTACGCTTTGCCAGCGTCTATCGCGCCTTTAGCGATGTGGCATCGTTTGAGCGCGAGTTGGCTCGCCTCAAGGCCCGCAGCACGCCGGTATAAGCTCGGTGCGGCCAGCCCCCAACCTTTTGCTATAATGAAGCCATCATGAATCTGCGTTTGTTTTATACCCGTAATAGCTCCGCCGATAGTGATATTGACTATTTGCGACGGCGGTTGGCCGACTTGCGCATTGAGCCAGAGTTGGTTGACGCCGACAGTCGCGACGGAGCGGCATTGTGCGAACTTTATGACCTGACCCAGCGGCCGGCGCTGCTGCTGACCGATCAGGATGGGCGCGCAGTGCAGATTTGGCAGGGGACGCTGCCGCCGCCGGACGTAGTGAGTGGCTTTTATCGAACTAGCGGCTGATGGGTATTGCCGTAGTCCTCAATTTCATCAACCTGTTCGTATTCGTGTACAATATTTTACTGCTCGGGCGGGTGATTCTCAGCTGGATTAACCCCCATCCAACCGGCGGCCTTGGAGGGTTGCTAGTGGAGCTGACCGAGCCGGTGCTACTGCCGATTCGGCGCGTGCTGCCTAAAAGCCAGATGTTCGATTTCTCGCCCCTGATTGCCTTTGTGATTTTGCAGTTGCTGGCCGAGCTTGCGAACCGGGTGCTTACAGGTTAAGATTTCCTGAGTACCGAAGCGTTTTTGTTCCGCGAAAGGATTAATTGTTAATGAAAAAAGCCGCCAGCGCCAACTTCCCCCAGTTCGAAGAGGACATGCTTAAAATCTGGGAAAAAGAAGGCACGTTCGCCCAGAGCTTGGAAAACCGCAAAGGTGCCGAGCGGTTTAGCTTTTATGATGGACCTCCCTTTGCTAACGGCTTGCCTCACTATGGCCACGTCGTCCCAGTCACGATCAAAGACGCCATTACGCGTTACAAAACCATGCGCGGATACTGGGTGCCACGCCGTAACGGTTGGGACACCCACGGCTTGCCGGTGGAATATGAGATCGAAAAAGCGCTCGGGCTGAAAGGCAAGCAAGGGATCTACGAATACGGTGTGGAGAAATTCATTGAAGACTGCCGCGCCTCGGTATTTAAGTACCGTACGGAGTGGGAGGAATTTTTTGATCGCATTGGGCGCTGGGCAGACAAGCAGAACGCCTACGCCACGCTCGACCCCGACTACATCGAGAGTGTATGGTGGGCCATCAAGCAGCTGCATGAGAAGGAGTTGCTTTACGAAAGCTTCCGCAGTATGCCGTACTGTCCGCGCTGTGCCACGCCACTTTCCAATTTTGAGGTCAATCAGAACTATAAGGATGACACTCCCGATCCGAGTGTGTACGTGAAGTTCCCACTTATTGGTCACCCCGATAAATCGTTCCTCGTTTGGACGACCACTCCCTGGACGCTACCAGCCAATGCTGCGTTGGCTGTCGATCCGAACGCCGATTACGTTGAGGTTGAACTGCTGGACGACGGCGACAGTTGGGAGAAGGGGGAAAAGCTCATCCTCGCCAAGGACCGGCTGAGCGTTCTAGATCTGAAAAAGGCTGAATATAAGGTTATTACTACCAAGAAAGGGAAGGACTGCGTCGGTGTTACCTATGCGCCGCTGTATCCTAGCGAAAGCTTATCCAAAGATGAAGCCACCAAAGCCTATCAGGTGTATGCCGACGACTCCGTAGAGCTTGGTGACGGCACCGGTATTCTGCATGTGGCGCCTCGGTATGGCGAGACCGACCTCGCAATGGGTCAGCGCCTGGGATTGCCGTTGATTGAAAGCGTCGACGCTTTTGGCAAGATGGTCGATGCACTGAAAACAGAACCCGGCTTGGAGCCCGTAGTCGGCCTGTGGTTTAAGGATGCCGACCCGCACATCATCGAAGATCTCACCAAGAAAAGCCGCATCTTCGCTGCTGAAACCTTTACGCATACCTATCCCTTTTGCTGGCGCTGCGATCGACCGTTAATGTACTTTGCCACGCCAACCTGGAATGTGCGCGTCACCAAGCTAGTCAAAGATCTGGTAAAGAACAACGAAGAGGTGAGCTGGGTTCCTGAGCACATTAAGGAGGGCCGTTTTGGTAACTGGCTAGCCGACGCCCGCGATTGGGGTATTTCGCGTAACCGCTTTTGGGGCAACCCGCTGCCTGTCTGGCGCAATGATGACGACCCCAAAGACATTATTGTGATTGGGAGTTTGGATGAACTGGGAGAGTTGAGCGGTAGTGAGCTGCCGAAAGACCTGCACCGGCCAGTTATCGACAAAGTTAAAATAACCAAGGATGGGAAGACGTATACCCGCGTCGAAGAGGTCCTCGACTGCTGGTTTGAATCCGGTGCTATGCCCTTTGCACAGGATCATTATCCTTTCGAGCACAAAGCTGATTTCGAAAGCGCTTTTCCGGCTGACTTCATCGCCGAGGGACTGGATCAAACCCGCGGCTGGTTTTATACCTTACACGTACTGGGGACAGCCCTATTTGAAAAACCGGCGTATAAGCACGTGGTCGTAAACGGCCTAGTACTAGCCGCCGACGGCCAAAAGATGAGCAAGCGATTAAAGAACTATCCGCCACTCAGCGAAACCTTCGACCGCTACGGCGCCGACGTTCTGCGGTTTTTCATGATGAGCAGCCCGGTGGTGGCCGGCGAAGGTGTGCGCTTTGCCGATGAGGCCCTGGCCGATGTCCAGCGCAATGTCTTCCTGCGCCTCTGGAACGTCCACAGCTTCTTTACGACCTATGCCGAGATTGACGGGTGGGAGTCGGGGAAGAGCCTGGTTGAGCCGAAATCGGACCATGTGCTCGATCGCTGGCTCGTGGCGCGGCTGAATCAGACGATCGCCGAGATGACTGAATCGGCCGATGCCTATCAGATTGCTCGTGCCGTCCGCCCGCTGCGCGAGCTCATCGACGATCTTTCCAACTGGTATGTTCGTCGCAGCCGCCGCCGCTTCTGGAAGAGCGAGGATGATGGTGACAAGCAGGCTGCCTACGCCACTTTGCATTACGTTTTGGTGCGGATCACCCAGTTGCTGGCTCCTTGGAGCCCATTTGTGGCCGACAAATTGTGGCGTGAATTGACCGCTGGCATGGACGTGGCTGCGAGCGTACATGTGAGTGACTGGCCGGAGGCGGGGGATGTTGACATCGAGCTCAAGGCAGCGCTTGAAGGCATGCAGTCTGTTCGCAGTATTGTGGCTTTGGGGCTTGCCGGGCGAGCGTTCCATGGCATTAAAGTGCGACAGCCGTTGGCAAGTGCAAAGGTGAGTGGTCGTGCGTTAACTCCAGAGCTGTTGGAGATTATTGGGGAAGAGCTCAATCTCAAGAAGGTTACAGATGAGAAAGATGATCAAGTGACTCTAATTATGGATCGGGAAATTACCACCGAACTGGCGCGCGAAGGCTTGATGCGTGATGTTGTGCGGCAGGTACAGGACTTTCGCAAGAAGTCGGGGCTGGCGGTGGAGGATCGAATCGAGCTGGCTCTGAATACTGATGACAAAGAGCTGGCGCAGGCAATTAAGGAACACGCCAAGGCGATTGCCGCTGAAACGCTGGCCGAGAAAGTCAGTGATCACGTAGCAAGTGGTCACGAAACCACTGCAAAGTTGGGTGCCGTCGAACTGACAATTTCTCTTAAGAAACTCTAGGAACCCGACACTCCTTTTTAAAAACGATACACAGATCCGTGTACTGTAGTACTCAAATCCGTGTACCGAAAATGGCTATAGCGTAATGTGTCTCGCCGCAACTTCCCCTATAATAGAGCCAATGCTCAAATCGCGCTTCTGGAAAAATTTCGACTGGATCCTGCTGGGGTTGGCGCTGATGCTCACGATCATCGGCCTGATTGTCATTTACTCGACCTCATTTAAAGCTGCCAGTCTGGTGGCGCCGGTCAAGGCTCAAAACCAGATCATTTTTGCGGTCATCAGCGTGATTGCACTGTTTGCGGTGGCTCGCAGCGACTACCGCGGATGGAGCCGATTCACGCCAGTGCTGTATGTACTCATGTTGCTCAGCCTCGTGGCCGTATTAGTGCTCGGAAAAAGCGCGCTCGGTGCCACCCGCTGGATCAACCTTGGCTTCTTCCAGTTTCAGCCTTCGGAGTTTGCAAAACTCGTCGTCATTCTAGTGCTCGCCAAGTACTTTAGCGCTAATTATGACTTTATTGATAAACCGCGCCATCTCATCATTTCGCTCATTTATGTGTTGATCCCGATGGGTCTCGTCCTGTTGCAGCCCGACCTTGGGACGGCGCTGGTACTGGCAGCGATCTGGCTGGTAATGGCGATCGTGGCGCGAATCCGCTGGAGCTACCTCGGCGCCATGGCGGTGGCCGGAATACTCGCGATCCCCCTGATTATTCCGCACCTCAAACCCTATCAGCGCTCGCGCTTGGCGGTGTTCGTAAATCCCACCGCCGATCCGTTGCACACCGGTTACAATGTCGTGCAATCGACGATCGCGGTGGGGAGTGGGCAGCTGTTTGGGCGCGGTCTGGACGCCGGTTCGCAGAGCCAGCTGAACTTCCTGCCGTCGCAACCGACCGACTTTATTTTCGCGGTGCTCAGCGAGAAACTTGGTTTTATCGGCGGGATGCTCGTGGTAGTGCTATTTGCGGCGCTGCTGCTGCGCGCCGTCCTCATTGCTGCTCGCGCCGAGGACCGCTTCGGGATGTTTGTGGCTGCCGGCATCATTACGATGCTGCTGTTCCACGTGTTTATTAACATCGGCATGAATGTCGGCCTGCTGCCGGTGACAGGCATCCCACTGCCATTTATATCGTATGGCGGCACGAGCCTGCTGGTGTCGCTACTTGCGATTGGGCTGCTGGAATCGATTGCGGTGCGGCGAAAGAAAATTGAGTTCGGGACGTAACAATCTTGAAATTTAACAGATATGTGCTACAGTAATCGTCTAGGCTGCCTCATTATAAAGGTAGCTCGTACACTCGACGAAAGAGACCAAGATGCCTGCTACCGCACCTACGAAGAGCGAGGTGGTCGACGCCATCCGCATGGGAGCACCGGACTTCAACCGCTGGCGCAGTAATCACTGTCCCGAGGGCATGCTGAATCTTTACGAAGCTGACCTAGGTGGCCTTGACCTGTCGCATATGCAGCTCTTCGATGCCCGACTGATCAAAGCCAATCTGGAGGGTTGCCAGATGGAACATACCTGTCTGCGCTGGGCTAATTTGCACGGCGCCAGGCTGCGTGGGGCTTATATGCCGCAAGTCAACTTTTACAAGGCCCGCCTCCTTTTTGCAGATCTGCGCGACTGTTTTGCGAGGAAGGCCCTCCTCGAAGGAGCAAACCTGGCTTTCGGAGATGCCCGCAGCGCCAAGCTCGGTAAAGCTGAATGGCTGGGCGCCAATCTATTCAGCCTGAAAATTAATAGCCGCACTCAGATTGACCGTAACGTAAGAGCGGCGGTTGCGGCACTTGAGCTGATCGAGGTCTGAGTTGCAGGAGCGGGCGGGTAAAAGAAACCCGTCCGCTCCACCACACCCACGGAATTGCCCGTGGGTGTTTTTCGTTGCGAGATCGGTATGACAGGATGTACTCCTCTTTACAGATGGGGCGCTTTTGTCTATACTAGGTGAGTTATGCAAGCAGTAATCCGCAGCGGAAACCACCAATTCCTGGTATCCCCCGGCCAGATCCTCGAAGTTGATCTGGTGGGCGATGACGTCACAACTCTGAAGTTTGAGCCGCTCCTGATTATTGATGGCGAGAAGGTGACTGTCGGGACTCCCGTGGTCGCCGGTGTATCGGTTACGGCCGATGTGGTCGAGATGATCAAGGGCGACAAGCTGAAGGTGC
>Ga0207671_10001221_pt1 | contig 30453 bp, 21 predicted proteins | sample KBSC24metaG_FD_184352 | JGI IMG/M metagenome (GOLD analysis project Ga0207671, IMG submission 184352) | Corn rhizosphere microbial communities from Kellogg Biological Station, Michigan, USA - KBS C2-4 metaG (SPAdes) (version 2) | ecosystem: Host-associated > Plants > Roots > Rhizosphere > Soil...
CGGGCGCAGCCCACAACCTGCCGAGACACAACTACGAACCCTGACAGACCTACACCTCTACGCCACAGCCTCCGACACCAACCCACCACCACAGATCCAAACCCACAGTTAAACCTCTGCAAGCCCTAAGAAAACGCCTTTGACTGTCAAACCACAGACCGAACCGCACCGACCACACACCAGCAAACGCGGCGCCCGGCAATCCGCCAAGCGCCGCGTTTCGCGAATACTCCCGCTCAACAGGTGATCGCGCCGAGTGCGCCCGAGCTCACCCCAGCTTCCACTGCTGGTTGGCGGCACCGTTGCACGTCCACAGCTCGACCAGGGCGCCGTTCGCGGTACTCGCTCCGTTCACATCCAGACACAGCCCCGACTGCACGCCGGTGACCGTGCCGTTGGAGTTGATGGTCCACTGCTGGTTCGCGCCGCCGTTGCAGGACCACGTCTCCACCTTGGTGCCGGGCGCGGTCTGGTTGTCGTACGCGTCCAGACACAAGGTGGTCCCGTTCATCGTGACGGCCAGTTGTCCGGACGAGGTGCGCGTCCAGGTCTGGTTCGCGCCGCCCCAGCAGTCGTAGATCTGCGGCTGCGTACCCGGGGTCGTCGAGGAGTTGGGGACGTCCAGGCACTTGCCCGCGCCGACGGCGTGCAACTCGCCGGTCGTCCCGCCGCCGCCTCCCCCGCCTCCGCCACCGCCGCCTGTCGAGGAATCGACGGTGATGGTGGAGTTGCCGCTGCTCTGATAGCCCTCGGTGGCCAGGATCATGTAGTTGAACTGACCCATGTTCATGCCGTGGCCGGCCCAGGCGTCGAAGAAGTTGCCGGTGGTGATGGTGCCGCCGGTCCGCCGGGACTGCCGCACGGCCCAGTACTGGTTGAACGTCGCGGTCCCGATGATGGAGGGGGCGTTGACCCGGGTCGTCTCATAGATGTCGTAGGTGCCGCCGTCGCTGGAGACGGTGCCCTTGTAGGTACCGGTCGGCCGGTAGCTGCCCCAGTTGTCGGTGATGTAGTACTCGACCAGCGGGCTGGTGGTCCAGCCGTACAGCGACAGGTAGCCGTTGCCGGACGGGTTGAAGCTGCCCGAGTAGGTGACCGTCCGGCGCCCTCCGGTACTCCAGCCCTCACCGGCCACGAAGTTGCCGGCGTTGCTCCACGACGTGCTGTAGTTTCCGCCGGAGCCGAAGGTCATGCAGGCCGACCCGCTGCCCTCGGTCCAGAACGAGTAGTAGTAGCCGTTGCTGTTCCCGGTCTGGCTGGAACAGATGGTCGAGGCGCCGGCCGTGCTCGGCAGGAACATCCCGAAGGCGGTGAGCACGATCACGCACAGGGCCGTCAGCAGTCCTCTGCGGCGGGCTCGACTTCTCGGGCTTGGTGGTCTGCGGTTCATCATCGTCTCCCGTGTCGTCCTTCCCTCTCATCCGGGTCCCTGGTCGGTCACGACGATGTTCGTGCTGGAGTCGCCCCTTGCGGGCCCTGAAAGATGGGATCACTCGGCGCGGTATCGCCGTATCGCTGCGTGAAGTTGCCACGAACCTTTGGCGGGCTCAAGGCAGCGCTGCGAGCGCACGGCGCGCACAGCTCCCGCGCCATGCCCATGAGCTGGGAAGGTAGTCGGTTTCGCAGCCTTCGAAGGGTCGGGGCCCCGGTCCCGCCTGCCGAAAGTTTCACAGCACTGAGGAATCACCGATACCGCCGGTGAAGGCGGACATCCCATGGCTCAGCCGCCGACCGGAAAACCGCCCCGAACCGTGAGCGCACGACCGGCCGCGGTCGCCTCGACGACGAAGGTGTCCTTGCCCGCGTCCCGCTTGCCGGCGGTGTGGTTGAACTGGGCGGCGAAGACCTGCCGCGCCGCCGGGATCGTCCGGCCGGGCTTGAGGGTCCAGCGGTAGACCAGGAATCCGTCGGAGGGCGTCACCGTGATCGTGAAGTCGTCGGCCGGCGCGGTCTGCCAGCTCCCGGTGCTCTGCACCCCGCTGGTCCCGGCGACCCGCAGTTCCACGGTCAAGGCGCTCAACGGCTGGGCGACGTCGACGGTCAGGTCGTTCTGCTCCCAGTAGACGGTGCTGTGCGCGTTGACGTCCCCGCGGGCCGAGACAGCCCCGTCGGCGGTCGGGGCGGCCGAGTGCCGTGTCGTGGGTGCGCTGCTGGAGGGAGCCTTCGTCGTGGGAGCCGAGGTGCTGGGCCGAGGCGGGACGCCGGCGCTGCTGCTCGACGAGACGACGACCGGAGCCGGGCGCTCGGGCGCGTGCTGCTGGATCCCCGCCGCCACGGCGAACCCGGCGACGCCCAGTGCGGCGACCGCGGCGATACCGGCGAGTGTGGCCTTGAGCCACGAGGCCTGCCTGCGCCGACGGTACAGCCGGCCCCGCTCGGCGTCGGGCCGGCGGGACATCCCCTGCTCGATCCGGGCCAGCATCGCCTCCCGGTCCGGCCGGTGGGCCTCAGCGGCCCGGTGCAGACGCTCACGAGTGTCGTCCACTGATTCCCTCCCCCACCAGGTCTCCGGCCGCTTGGACGCCGAGCTGCCGTCTGAGCTCGGCCATTCCCTTCGACGTCTGGCTCTTCACCGTACCGACCGATATGCCCAGCGCTTGCGCGGCCTCCTTCTCCGACAGATCGAAAGCATGGCGCAGAACCACGCACGCGCGCTTGCGGAAGGGCAGGCGGGCCAGCGCTTGCCGGACGTCCAGCCCGGCGGCGACGTCCGGCTCCTCGGCCCGCTCCGTCCGCCCCGCTCCCAGCAGCTTGATCCGGCTGCGCTCGCGGATCGCCCGGCGCGTGCGGTTGCGCGCCATGTTGGCCACCACGCCGCGGGCGTAGGCGGCCGGATGGTCCGCTCCGCGCAGCCGGTCCCACCGGTGCCACAGGGCGAGCATGGCGTCCGCGGCGAGATCGTCCGCTCCGTCGGCCTCGCCGGTCAGCAGGAAGGCCAGCCGGCTCAGCTCTGCGTAGTGGCGCTCGAAGAAGGCGTGGAATTCCTCCGAGGCGTCGTCGAAGACCATCTTCGCGAGCAGGCCTCTCAGCGTGGAACCGGCGGGGGACGAGGGTGAACTTGATGAACGTTCAAGCTCTTTTGCGGATCAGCAGCTTAGCAGGACGACGATACATCCAATCAATCCCTCAAGAATGAGAGTTCATATCGGGCGAATCGCCCTGACGACCGAAAATTAATCCTATGACTCCCCTTGACCACGCCGTCAGCCGGGTGAAACATGTGCGTGACCGAACGCGCGCGCATCGACCCCGACGTTTCGGAGATCCCTGATGACCGAACCCGTGTCCCGACGCACGGTGCTGGCCGGCACCGCAGCCGCGGTGGCCGCCGCGGCCCTGGTGGACGGCCAGCCGCCGGCCGAGGCGGCCACGGCGGCCGCCACTCAACCCAACCCCCTGGTCCCGTTGCGCATCCCGAAGCTGGACCAGGGCATGTGGCAGCAGCCCGACGCCGCGATCCAGTGGCTGCGCGACACCAGGCTCGGCATGTTCATCCACTGGGGCGTCTACGCCGGCCCCGCCCACGGCGAGTGGTACATGCACCAGGCCGCGATCACCCCGGCCGCGTATCAGAACTTTGTCACCCAGGCCACGCCGCAGCAGTTCACCGCGGACGCCTACAAGCCCGCCGACTGGGCCGCGCTGGCCAAGCAGCTCGGCGCCGGCTATGTCACCCTGACGGCGCGGCACCACGACGGTTTCGCGCTCTGGCCCAGCTCCTACCCCGGCAGCTGGAACGCCGGCCAGGCCCCGCTGAACCGCGACTTCGTCAGGGACTACGTCGCGGCCGTGCGCGCGGCGGGACTGCGGGTCGGCCTCTACTACTCGCCGATCAACTGGCGCTACCCCGGCTACTACGACGTCACCGGCACGAACTGCGCCTCCAACCCCTGGGGCTACACCACGGACCCGGCGCACCACGAGAACGCCCGGCTGATGAAAGAGGAGGTGTACCAGTGCGTCAAGGAACTGGTCACCCAGTACGGCGCGCTGGACGACTTCTGGTGGGACGGCGGCTGGCTGGCCGAGCAGGGCTCTGACGCCGACGCGTCCTTCTTCTGGGAGCCGGGCCGCTACCGCGATCCCAAGAACGGCTGGCCGGTGGACGCCGCCTACGGCGCCACCGAAACGGGCACCGGCCTGCCGCTCGGACTGGCCGGCCTGGTGCGCCAGAACCAGCCGACCGTGGTGGCGACACCCCGGTCGGGCTGGATCGGCGACCACGACGTCGAGGAGGGCCCCTCCCTGCCCACCGGCGGGTTGCGCTCCGGACGGCTGGTCCAGAAGACCTTCTCGGTCGGCAGCAGCTGGGGCTACAACTCCGACGGCTACGTGATGAGCTACGCCACCGCGGTGTCCTTGCTGGTCAACAGCTTCATCCGCGACATGTGCGTGCTGATCAACATCGGGCCGGACCGGCACGGTACCGTCTCGGCCGGCCAGAGCACGCTCATGCAACAGCTCGGCACCTTCATGAAGGCCAACGCCGAGGCGATCTACAACACCCGCGGCGGACCGTGGGATCCGGTGGACGGCCAGTACGGCTTCACCTTCACCGGGAAGACCGTCTACGCGCACCTGCTGCCCGGCTACTCCGGAAGCAGCTTCACCACGCCGACGTTGGGCGATGCCGTCGTGACCGGCGCCTATGACGTGGTGTCGCGCCGAACGCTGTCGTTCACCGTCGACAGCGGCAACCGGGCCACGATCAGCGGCATCGACCGGACCCGGTACCCGGACGACACCGTCGTCGCGGTCGTCCTGGACCGCCCGCTGGTCCCCGCCGACATCGCCCGCGGCTGCGCCACCGGCTCCGACAGCGTCGAGACCGCGCACGGCAACCTCGCCGCCAACGCCGTGGACGGCGACACCTCCACGCGCTGGTGCGCGGCCGACGGCGCCACCGGGCACTGGCTGAGCGTGGACCTCGGCAGCGTCCGCACCGTCACCGGAGCCCGCATCGCCTGGGAGTTCGGCGGCCACCGCTACGGCTACCGGATCGAGGGCTCGGCCGACGGATCGTCCTGGACGACTCTGGCCGACCTGACCGCCACCACCAATACCGCGCAGGTCCAGACGGTCGCCTTCAGCACGGCCACCCGCCATCTGCGCCTGACGGTCTCCGCCCTGGACTCCGGCTGCTGGGCCTCGGTCCGCTCCTTCGAGGTCTACGACCGGCCGTTCCACGACCCTTCCGTGCAGTAAGCCCGGCGGGCATCAGCGCACACCCGCGCCGCACCGCCGGACGGCCCGGCCGAGACGACCTCGGCCGGGCCGTCCGGCGTTCACTCACTCCTTCCCCCGACGGTCGAAACGTCGTCGCCGGGGCTCAGAAACAACCGTGGATGTCGCTCGTCAAGGACGCCACCACCGTGTCCAGCAGCCCGGGCACGACGACGTGCACCGCGTTGACGGTCAGCGTGTGGTCGGTCGCGGTGTCGGTGCGGACCTGCTCGTTCAGGATCAGCTTGATCCCGAGCACGTTCACCGTGGTGTTCGGCCCCGGATGCAGGCTCACCTGCACCGGGATACCGCCGACCGTGATGGAGGCGACGGTCGCGTCACCGGTGCCGCCGGAGCACGTCTCGCGCGAGGTGGAGGTCACCGCGCCGATCTGGATCGCCGGGATGCCCAGCACTCCGATGCCGACGTGCTGCACCGAGGCATTGGCGGTCGAGGAGCTCGGGCCGACGGCGGTGGACACGCTGGCGCACAGCGTGCTCGCGCTGATCAGACCACTGATAGTGACCACGCACGGCGGGGTGCTGGAACTGGCCACAGTGGTGTTCACCGGACCGGCCTCCGGAGTCGGCGAGATGCCGACCAGGCCCGAGGACGACAGGCCGAAGGCGTGGCCGGTCATCGCCGTGAAGATCACGCCGCCGCTGATCGAGGCCGAGGCCGGCAGGTAGTACCCGTCACCGGCGAACACCGCGGTGGCCGGGACGCTCGCCGCGTTCGGCTGGTTCACCGAGGCCAGGGTGCACGAGGCGTTGCCCGCGGCGTCGGTGGTGCCGGTGCAGCTCTGCGCCGAGGCGCCGGAGCCCAGCGTGAAGGTGACGGTCCGGCCGGCGATGGGCGTGGCACCGTCCTCCTTCAGGGTGCCGGACAGCGTGTACGGCCGGCCGTTGGCCGCGTGCGCACTGCCGGTGTAGACCAGCGTGGTCTCCTCACGGGTGACCGTGAACGGCGCGGCGGCACTGGCCGGCTGGTCGCTCGCACTGCCGGCGAAGGACGCGTTCAGCGTGTAGGAGCCGGCCGCCTCGCCCGGCGTGATCGAGCAGGACACCGAGCCGTCGGCTGCGGTGGTGCCGGTGCAGGTCTCCGCGGTGTTCAGGGTGAACGTCACCGGGACCCCGGCGATCGGGCCGGCGCTGTCGGTCAGCGTCCCGGACACCGTCACCGGATCGTCGAAGTCGCCGGTGGTCGTGGACGGGCTGATGGCCAGGCTGGCCACGCGCTTGATCCACACCACGTCGACGGTGTTCGAGCTGATCGTGCCGGCCGGGTTGGTCGTCGAGGCGCCGAGGACGTCGGTGCCCACGGCCGCCCCGGTATAGCTGAACACGGCGTTGCCGCTGGCGTCGGAGACCGCGCTGCCGCTCACACCGGCGTCCGGGCCGCTGGCGACGGCGAAATCGATCTGCGCGCCCTGCAGCGGGTCGCCGCAGCTGTTGGCCAGCGTCGCGGTGACGGTCGCCGAGCTGCCGACGGCATCGGTCTGCGTCGGCGGCGCCAGGCTCAGCGTCGCACCGGGGCACGACACGCTGCCGATCGGCGCCCACTGCTGCGACTCGTTGCCCATACCGCACGAGGCGCCGTCGACGCCGCCGGTGTTCAGGATCTTGCCGGTGTCGGAGAGCGTCGAGACCACGCCGTCGATGGAGAACTCGACGGTCGGCACCACACCGGACTGGGTGCAGTTCCCGGACCAGTTGGCGCCGTCGGGCCCGACATCGGAGGTGTCGAAACTGCCGTCGGCCGGACAGCCGCCGGACGGACCGCTGATCACCTGGGTGTCGATCAGGGAGTCACCGGAGTCCAGCGGCACGTTCTGACGGCGCTGCTGACTCATGTCGGGGTGAGCAGTCGGCTGGTTGGCCCACTCACAACCAGCCCCGCACCGCCATCGGGCACGACCCTCACATAAGTCAGGGGCGCCCCTTCTCCACGAACCCGGTACCCGAACCGCCGGACTGCGCCGACGTGTACAAAGCCGCCACCTGGCCGGGGGTGAGGCTGTTGCCGAAAACGGTCATCTGATCGATGAGCCCGGTGTAGGTGTCGAGCCCCACGTTGCTCTGGTTGCTGCCGATGTCGGCCCGGCTGAGCGGGAAGTCGGCCGGAATCGTCCCGACCGCCTTGCCGTCGGCGTAGACGGTGATCTGGCTGCCGTCGTCGACGTAGGTGAGGTAGGTCCAGGTGTTGAGCGGTGCCACGTACTTGACCGAGTAGTCCTGCACGTAGAACGACGTCGCTCCGACCGAACCGGACGTGCCGGTCTGCTGGATCTTCAGGGAGCTGTTGCCCTCGACTCTCGGACCGCCGAGGAGGTTGGCGCTGCGGGAGGTCGCGCTCGGGTTCACCCAGGCGCCGACGGTCCACGGCGTCCGCAGGTTCGGCGCGGACGTGGCGATCGGGGAGACTGTGCCGTCGAACTTCGCGGCGTCGCCGACCCTGCCCGGCACCAGGGTCGTGGAGCCCGTGAGGGAGCCGTCGAAGTGGTCGCTACCGGTGTCCTGGATGACGCCGTTGGCCTGGCTGTCGAAGGACCATTCGTCCACCAGGCTCGGCCCGGCCCCTACGGAGAACGACACCGTCGCGGCGTTGGACGACTGTCGCGCGCGGTTGGATTGGACGGCGGAGAGTGTGTGCGGGCCATTGGACAGAGCCGCCGACGGCGTACAGAGCCAACTGCCGTCGGAGGCCACGGTGGCCGAGCATATCCGTATCTTGATATGCGCGCTGTTCTCCGTCACGTCGACGTGCGCACCGGCCACTCCGGTGCCTGTGATCGAGGTGGGGGACGTCGCGAAGGCCGAACCGTTGACCGGGCTGGTGATCTTCGGCGGAGCGATCGGCGCTATCGACAACAGCTTGGTGAGCTGCTCGGCGATCGTGACGGTGCTGCCACTGGGCTTGGTGGGGAAGGGAGTGGAGGCCGAGGCGAACTGGTCGCCACGGGCGAGCCAGTCGATCGGCGCCGGAGTCGTCTTGTCCGCCAGCGCCGTGCTCAGCGTGGTGAAGTACAGCTGCCAGTTCGGCTCGTAGTAGCCGCTGACCATGCCCGAGTACACGTGCGCCGCGTAGTTCTGAAGGTCTCCGTTGCCGGCGGACGGCCCGGAGTCGCTGTACCAGGTCGTCCACAGATGCAGCAGGTTGGAACGCAGTGCGGCGGAGTCGGCCGGGGTGTCCCCGGCTGCCAGGGCGTCCTTGACATAGGTGCCGAGCATCAAGGCCGGGACCGTGCCGAGCACACGGTCGTCGAGGTCCATCGCCTGGAGCCAGGTCTGAGTCAGGGCGTTGAACGTCGTCAGGTCGTTCGCCTGGTACGCGGCGTCGATCCGGGGCAGCTCGGCGTTGGCCCAGTCCGTGACGACCTGGTTGGCCACGTCGGCGAGGTCGTAGTCGAAGGCGGCGGTCTGGGTCGCCGAGCGCGCCGCGGGCGTGAGCAGCGGCAAGGCGGTGGCGAACGTCTGGATGTCGAAGTTCGCCGCCCTGCCGTCCGTCAGGGACGGCGTCCGGCCGAGCGGGGATTCCTGGCTGCAGCAGGTCACCGGCCTGGTGTAGGCCGTGGCGATGGCCGACCACGCGGCGGCGGCCCGGTCGGTGCCGTACCGGCCCAGCGCGTACTGCGACAGCCAGGTGCCGAGGTCGAACTCGGCGGCGTGCCACGGCATCTCGGCGAACAGCTCGAACGCCGCCGGATCGTTGAGGCCCTCGGGCTGGAAGGCGATGCCGGTCATGTGACCGCCGGTCCTGGCCAGTTCGCTGAAGTAGCGGTCCAGCCAGACCTGTCCGTTCGCGCCCATCGCGGTCTGCCCGCCGCCGAACGGGATGGTGCCGAACAGCCAGTTCGTGTCCGGCCAGTCGGCGTCGCGGTTCGGCATGGAGGACCCGGCGTCGGTGGTGCCGTCCGCGATGAGCAGGTGGGAGAGCTGCGCGGGAGTCAGACCGTTGAGTTCGCTCATCCGCGGGTTGGCCTGCCAGCCGAGCTGCATCCAGGTGGCCCCGGGCTCGCCGGCCTGCAAGGCGGTCATGATGGCGCCGGCCGCGGCACCGGGATCGAGGCTTCCGGCGTTCCCGCCCTCCTGCAGGGGGTTCATGCGGTACATGGTGCTGCTGCCGAACAACGCGTCGGCCTGCTTGTAGTAGTCGGCGGCGACTTCCGGGAACAGCGGGTCGGTCGGCGCCAGCCAGGACGGCCGCTGCGTGCCGGCCCACGTGCCCTGCGGGATGACGTAGGGCGGATTTCCGTCGTCGGCGGTGGCGTTCATCGCGGCGAAGTCGGTGGGCACGGTGCCGAAGTAGCCCGGTAACACCGGGGTGATGCCCAGCTGCTTGCAGCGCTCCACGATCTTCCTGGCCAGGGCGGCGTCGGCGTCGAGCAGCGCTTGGGAGATGGGCGCGGTGTCGTTGGAAAGATTCTGCATCACCCACCACGGCTGCGTTCCGGACAGCGGGATCCATGCGCGCGCCTGGTCCGCGGTGTAGCCGTAGTCCTGAAGGACGTTCTCGTACACCGCGTCCGTGCCCGGCAGTACGTAGACCTGGTTGATGCCGTGCAGCGCATCCATGTCCAGCATGTTCTGCCATTCGGCCCAGCTCATGTACGGATTGGTGTAACCGTCCCGGGTGTCGTTGCCCTCGTACCGGTTCGTCGCGGTGGACGACTGCGTGATGGCCTGCGGTGGCGCAGGCAGGATTTCGGGGACCTCGGGGTGGAAGTTCCCCAGGCCCTCGTCAGCATGCACGACGTACTTGAGATACCAGCCGGCACCTTCCGAGGCGGCGGACAGGCTCGACGCGTGAATCTCGATCCGCCCTGCGGCGCCGGAGATCGTGAACTTCTCGGGTCCCACGGTCGGGGTGACCTGGAAGCAGACCTGCCCGGCCGCCGGACCGATCGTGCGCGACAGAAGTGCGGATTCTGCTTCAGTGCCGACCGCCGAGAGGCCGCACCCCGACCGGGCCGATGTCGAACTGGCTGCGGCGGGGGCCACCCCCACCGCCGCGGTCAGCAGGCAGGTGGCGACGAGCATCAGGGGTCGCAGACGGCTTCTCGTATGGATGGCCATTGACAATCCTCTCTCGAAACGCACCAGCACGGCGGGAATCGACACGCCGGGATCACCCGTCGGACGCCTGGGTCTTCCTCGGGGACGAGGCCGGATACCACCGGGCGCCGCCGGTCAGGCACCCTGATAGAGTTAGTAACGCAGCGTTCGTAACTATCTAGCTGTTGTAATACTCTGTCAAGGGGCGGTGGCGGAATGCGATCGGTGTCGGCGGCGAGCGGCCCCCACGCACTGCGGCTGATCAACGCGACCGCGGTGCTCAGCGCGCTGCGTGCCGCGGGTCCGTCCCGGATCGCGGACCTGATGCAGACCACCGGCTTGTCCCGTCCGGCGGTCACGCGCGCCGTCGAGGTGCTGAGCGGGCACGGATGGGTGGCCGATGCCGATCCCGACGCGACCGACGACGAGCCGCGGCGGAGCCACCTCGGCCGCCCGGCGGCTATGTTGCGCTTCCGCGCGGAGGCCGGTCACGTGCTGGGCATCGATGTGGGCCCGCACAAGATACTCGCGATGGTGGCCGACCTGGACGGGACGGTCGTCGCCGAACGTCGCTTCGACGCGCACGCGCTCAGCGGCGGCGAGGCTGTGCTGGCGGCGATCCTCGACGTCACCGCCGAGGTCTGCAGGCGGATACCCGCCGGAAGCCTGATGTCCGCCGCCGTCGGAACCCCCGGACTGGTCGACCCGGGAACCGGGATGGTCAGCTTCGCACCGAGCATCCCGGGCTGGGCCCGGATCCCCATCGGCGCGACCCTGCACGACCGCCTGGCCTGCCCCGTGACCGTGCACAACGACGTCAACCTGGCCGTCCTGGCCGAACGCTGGCGCGGCAGCGCCGAGTCGGCCGGCACGCTGGTCTTCCTCCAGTGGGGGGCCCGGGTCGGCACCGGCATCATGATCGACGGGCGGCTCCACGCCGGCGCGGCCAGAGCCGCCGGCGAACTCGGGTTCCTCAACCTGGACGCCGAGCCCGACCCCCAGGGCACCCCCCAGAGCACCGACGGCGAAGGCACGGCGCGGACGCCGACCATGGGCCCCTTCGAACGCCAGGTGGGGGCGACGGCGATCATCGACCTGGCCATCGCCGAAGCAGAGCGGCACGGCGACACCGGGCTGCTCGCCCTGATGAAGGCCGCCCAACCGCACGACGACGCGACAGCCCTCTTCGAGGCCGCGGCCGCCGGCAGCGGCCTCGCCCAGACCATCATCGACACGATCTGCGCCCGCCTGGCCCGCGGCCTGGCGGCCGTCTACCTCGTCCTGGACCCCGAACTGGTCGTGATCGGCGGGGGCCTGTCGCGCGCGGGCGATCAGCTGCTCACCGCGATCGAGCGGCATCTGCGCCCGCGCACCCTGGTCCCCCCACGGCTCGCGCTCTCCGCCCTCGGCGACACCGCCGTCGCGATCGGCGCCCTCAGGAGCGCACTGGACGACGTTGATGAACGGGTGCTGAGCGCGCTGTCATCATCGGATTAGCCGTCGTGCCACACTCCCCCGTTCCCCCGTTCGGCAGCAGGTCAGCGAAGGGCCCTGACCTGCTGCCTATCGCCTTGCGGCCGTTCCTACTGGAAGCTGCACCCGGGGTTCGGTGCGTCCTCCGACAGCGGGCTGCCGGCGGGATCCACGTACAGGACATCCAGCACAAGCGGGGCCGTGCCCAGGTTGCGGCCGACGTGCACGTGGTCTGAGCCGCTCGGCTCCACGAACGACGCGCCCGCGCGGTAGACGTCGGTCGTCGTGCAGTCCGCGTCGTTGTGCGTCAGCGTGCCCTGCTCGACATAGGCGTACAGCGTTCCGTCGTGCCAGTGCCAGCCGGTGGTACCGCCGGGCTGGATGGTGATCTGCCGGACGATGTAGTCCTTGCCCCCGAAGGTGACCTTGCTGATGATCGTGCCGGACACGCCCGACGACGGCGTCGCGTTCGCCACGCCCGGCGTCAGCGCGATACCGGCGGCGACGGCACCGGCAAGGGCGATCCGATGATAGGACCTGCGCATTGTCTTCTCCTTGACTGAGCTCTGATACTGCCCGTCTTGCTCAGCCGAATGTATCCGCAGCAGCTTGACAAATAGTCGACGCAGCCAGGGAACCGCAACGCAGAGGACGTCGACGCTCGAAGGCTGCGGCCCGGCATCCACGTCGTGGGCCGCGGTCGAGACCGCCTCAGAGATCTGCGGCACGCGACGCCATGGGCACGAACCTGCGGAGCAACCGCCGCACGCGATGAGACAGGTCACGTTTCAGATTGCCACCGACACTCTTTACGACGTCATATCGCCCCTGGCCAGCAAGCCGCCGGCCCGGGGCGATACGCGTCTCTGGCTGTCGGGACCCGGGGAAGGCTTACATGGGCTGCGGTCCGAAGTCCTCCAGGACCTGACGGGTCAGCCTTCGCATCTCCAATGCGCGAGAGTCGCGACGTGCGCAGTATGGCTCGAGTCGCTGGTCGAGATCGCGCAGGCCTTCGCGCGCTGTGAGGTCGCCGTCGTCCAGTGCGTCGAGCAGGGGGTCGTCGGTGAGGGCGATCAAGGTGCTGAACAGGCGGCCCAGGTCTGTCTCCGCCTCGGCGCCGGGCAGGGGTTCACCGCCCGAATCGCCGGTGATGAACCTGGCCGGGCGCTCCAGCTGCCAGCCGGTCACTCGGTTGTCCTCGATGAGCAAGAAGCAGCCCTCTGCTAGACGGACGCGCCGTCGGGCCGGCGGGTGGGGCTTCGGTGGCGGCGGCTCGTAGCGGAGGATCAGCGTGGTGCCCGCAGGGTCTGTCCAGCGGGTGATGCCTTCCCCACGAGTGAAGTCCTGCGGGGTGGCGAGGTGGATCGTGCCGGTGATCGTCGGCGCGTCTGCCCAGGATTCGGGCTGCGGTTCTGGTGCGTTGCCTGCGGGCAAGGCCGCGACGATCCGCACCAGTTCCGAAGAAGCGCCGTCGAATCTCCAGTACTCGGCGGCGTCCCAGAGCCACTCGGCGCTGCCTCGGGTGGCGGCGAGTTGGGTCTCGTACGACTGGTCATCGTCCGCGGCGGACAACGCCACCGCCAAGCTGTCCAAGCGCAGCGCCGGCCGTGCGGCGAACGGCTCGCCGGGGACGATGCGGGCGAGGATTCCCGGGGCCAGTTCGACCGGATCGGTGGTGGTCATGACGCTGTCCTCGCTGATCCGGCCGTGATGGTGGGCAAGTCGCATCTTCCCGCGGGGATCATAGCGTCGGTGCTCGGCTTGCCCCGGCGAGCTCACATCCCGGCCGGCCCAGCGCCCAGAACAGCGCGCAGTACCTCCGCCAACTGCTCCGTGGCGTCCACCGGAGCCGCGTGCGCACGCCAGGCGATGACGCGGTCGGGGCGGACGAGGATGGCGCCGGAGGCGGAGTGGGCACGGTGGCGGGTCCAGGTGGAGCGGGGGTCGAGGTAGTCGCCGTCGAGGTGGCCTATGCGGACCGCGTCGAGGGGCCGGGTGTCGGCGAGTTTCGTTGCTGCGCCGCACCAATCGTGCCCCTCCTCGCCGGCGACGAGGAGCCAGCGGCCGGGGCGGACCAGGTCGTGAAGGGGGATGCGGCGGCCCGCCTGGTCATCGAGCCAGGCGTGCGGGAGGGGGTGGCCGGGGCGCGCTGTGGGCTGATAGAGGCGGATGGGGTCGGGGTTGGGGGGTTCCGGGGTGCCGTCGGGGACGACCGCGGCGGAGGTGTAGGTGTATCCGTACTCGATGTTGTGCTCGTCGAACTCCATCGACTGGCTGGCGATGGCGCGGCGAATGGTGGCGGCGGACTCCGCGTCGTCGGGGAGGCCACTCCAGAGGCGGCGGATGGAGCGCCAGTTGGCCTCCGCCGAGTTCTGCGGCGTGATGCCGGTCAGCTCCGCCGTGACGATGTGGTTGAGGGCGTTCTCGATCGAGCGCTGGACGTTGCGGGCGGTCACCGGCTTGCGTTCGGGCTCGTAGGTGTCCAGCAGCCGGGGGTCGGCGGTTCCGTGCAGCACCGCGGCGAGCTTCCACGCCAGGTTGGCCGCGTCCTGGATCGCGGAGTTCAGGCCTAGGCCGCCGGTGGGCGGGTGGCGGTGGGCCGCGTCGCCGAGCAGGAAGACCCGGCCGTCGCGGAAGCGGTCGGCGACGACGCCCTCGATGGACCAGCGCGTCACCAGGTGTACGTCGATCGGGTGGTCGGGCAGCCCGAGGGCGGTCCGCAGGTCGGCGATCACCCGGTCGTCGTCAAGGCCGCGAGGGTCGTCGGCGGCGTAGTCGAGGTGGACCACCCACTCCTCGGAGTCCGGGCCCCAGCGGGTCGGACCCATCGGGACCATGGTGGCGCCCCCACCGGTGTGCGGCAGGACCAGCCAGCGGATCAGCACCTCCGGATCCCGGGCCCAGGCCGACAGGTCGGCCGAGAAGTGGACGGTGGCGATGCGTGCGAGGTCGCGAAGGCCTTCCATCTGGACGCCGAGCAGCTTGCCCACGGTCCGGCCGCCGTCGCACGCCAGCAGATACCGGGCACGGATCTCAGAAGCCTGACCCGTCTCACGATCCACCACCGTCGCGGTGACCCCCTCGGAGTCCCGCACCAGCGCGGTGAGCTCGTGATGGAAGCGGATCTTGCCGGGTGCCGCCAACTCCTCGGCACGCGCCTTGAGAATCGGCTCCAGACGAATCTGCGGCAGGTTGGTCGACAGGTGGGGACTGGCCGACGACCACTCTGGCGAGCGACCGCCACTCCCCCACGACTCGACGAGCCCGAAACGCCGGCCGTGGTCGGCATCAGGCCCGGCGAGCCCGGCGTACCACCCGGAATAGCGCATCTGCTCCGGCGGCGTACCGCGCTCGTAGATGGCGTCCGCGACGCCGAGTCCCGCGAAGATCTCCATGGTGCGCTGGTTGAGTACATGCGCCTTCGGCAGCACCGAGGTGGTCGGCAGAGAGCTGACCAAGAGGGAATCGACGCCGAGTTGCGAGAGCAGCATGGAGGCGGTCAGGCCGGCGCCACCACCGCCCACGATGAGGACGTCATGCATCAGGGGTCTCCTTCAGGCGGGGGAAGAGTGCCAGAGCGCTGCGACGGTCGATCTGCGCGTCGTCGGCCCAGGTGGTGAAATAGGCGACGGCCGACTCGGGCGCGAACGGCCAGTCGCTCCCGTACAGCACGTGCCCGGGCTCGGCGAACGCCAGCAGCGACGGCAACGAGTCCGGGCTGGAGGTCAGCGCGGTGTCGAAGTAGAAGCCCCGCAGATCGTCCAGAACCTGGTTCGGATCGCGGCCGGTCTCGCTGAAGATCGTGACGGCGAGGCGATGCGCGGCGTAGGGAACGAAACCACCGCCGTGGGCAAGGATGAAGCGAATCCTCGGGAATCGGCGCGGGACGTCATGCTTGACGAGGTTGTACGCGGCCCGCGTGGTGTCCAGCAAGAAGTCGGCGGCGAACGCCGGGATCCCATCGGCGGCCGGCCCGGGCAGCTCATTGGGGTGCACGAACACGACCGCCGCCCGCTCGTCCAGCGCGGCGAGCAGCGGATCGAAGGCCGGATCACCCAGGTAGACCCCCGAACTGTTGGCCAACAGCACCACGCCGTCGGCCGCCAAATCGTCGAGCGCGCAGGCGGCCTCGGCTACCGCGGCCGACACATCGGGCAGCGTCAGCGTGGCGAAGAAGCCGAAGCGTTCGGGATGAGCGCTGAGGACTTCGGCAGCGCATTCGTTGACCTGCCGGGCCATACGGCTCGCATCGGCCCCGTCGCCGAGATACACGCCCGGCGTACTCACCGACAGGATCGCCGTCGCAATACCCTGACGATCCATGAGATCGAGAGCCCCGTCCGGACTCCATTCCGGCAGCTGCCGGCCGCCGGGGTCTTCGACACCGTGACTCCGCAACCAGCGCGCATAGACCTCGGGGACCATGTGCTGATGGACATCGACGCGTCCGGTCATGATGCACTTCCTTCACGCTGCGACGACTGCTTCAGTTGGGCGGTATCAGCCGCTGTGCCCGCGGCGCGGACCCGCGCGGGCCGCTCGCTGCCCAACCTGGCGAAGTAGGCGAGATGCTCCGGGTTGTCGACGGCTGCCGGATCAGCGACCTCGTCGGCCGACGCGCCCTGCAACAGGCGTTTGACCGGCACTTCCAGCTTCTTGCCAGTGCGCGTGTGCGGGATCGCCGCGACCCCGATGATCTCGTCGGGAACGTGCCGCGGCGAGGCATCAGCGCGGATCGCGTCCCGGATCTTCTCGCACAGTTCCTCGTCGAGCTCGACGCCGGCGGCCAAGACCACGAACAGCGGCATCCAGTACCCGCCGTCAGGTTCCTCGGCCCCGATGACCAACGCCTCGGCGATCTCCGGCAGCCGTTCGACCGCGGCGTGGATGTCAGCGCTGCCGAGGCGCACGCCGTTGCGGTTGAGCGTGGAATCCGAGCGTCCGTGGACGACCACCGAGCCGTGGGAGGTGACCGTGATCCAGTCACCGTGCCGCCACACACCGGGATACGTCGAGAAGTAGGCCTCGCGGTACCGGCTGCCGTCAGGATCGTTCCAGAACGCCAACGGCATCGACGGCATCGGCCGGGTCACCACGAGCTCGCCGACCTGGTCGACGACCGCGCGGCCATCGGCGTCGAACGCCGCTAGCGCCACGCCGAGGTTCGGGGCGGAGATCTCCCCGGCCCACACCGGTGTGTTAGGCGCGCTCCCGGCGAACCCGGAGGCGACGTCGGTGCCGCCGCTGGTGGACGCGAGGTGGACGTCGGCACCGACGTGCTCACGAACCCACGGATGTGCCGAGGCCGGAAGAGCAGATCCGGTGCTCCCGATGGCGCGAATCGAGGACAGGTCATGCGCCGCCGGGTCGATGCCGTACTTGGCGCACGCCGTCAGGTACTGCGGGCTGGTACCGAAGACGGTGACGCGGTGCCGGGAAGCCAGTTCCCACAACAGATCCGGGCGCGCGAGCGGGACCGGGCTGCCGTCGTAGGTGCAGGTGGTCGCCCCGAGCAGCAGGGCGGAGACCACCATGTTCCACATCATCCAGTGGGTGGTGGTGTACCACAGCAGGCGATCGCCGGGGCCGAGATCAGAGTGCAATCCCAGGGTCTTGAGATGCTCGAGCAGGACGCCGCCGTGCCCGTGAACGATCCCCTTGGGCAAGCCCGTGGTGCCGGAGGAGAACAGGATCCACAGCGGATGGTCGAAGGCCACCGGCGTGAAGAGCGGCGGCTCGTCGCGGCCGGCAGCGTCGGCCCAGCAGATCGTCGCCTGGGTGTCGCCATCGCCATCGCCATCAGCATCGCCATCAGCGTCCGGCCAAGACAGCCCGACGTGATCGACGAGGATGACCGCCTTCAGACTCGGCAACGCTCGGCGAAGTTCCGCAGTGGCGTCGCGCCGGTCGTGGGTGGTGCTGTTGAACAGGTAGCCGTCGGCGGCGATCAGGACCGTGGGATCCAGCTGGCTGAACCGGTCAGCGGCGGCAGCCGGAGCGTAGTCCTGGCCGCACACCGACCAGACGGCCCCCAGACTCGCGGCGGCAAGGAAAGCAACGATGGCGTGCGGAATGTTCGGCAGGTAGCCGACGACCCGATCGCCCGGACCGACGCCGGCCTCACGCAAGGTGGCCGCCACCGAGGCGACCTGGGCGCGCAGTTCGCCGCCGGTGATCGTCCGGTCTGTGCCGTTCTCATCGAGGGCGATGACGGCAGGTTGGTCGGCGGCGATGTGCCGCAGCGCGTGGTCGGCGTAGTTGAGCGTCGCGCCGGTGAACCACTCGGCGCCGGGCATCGTCTCCGACGCGAGCACTTGGTGGTAGTCCGTGGCGGCGCGGACGTCGAAGTACTCCCAGATCGCGCTCCAGAAACCTTCAAGGTCTGTCACAGACCACTGACGCAGGGCGGCGTAATCGGAGACGGCCACGCCGCGATGCCGCGCGACCCACCGGCCGAAATCCGCAATACGGCTAACGGATACGGCGGCGGGGTCGGGGGTCCAGAACGGTTCGGGGGTCATGCGGCGCTTCTCCTCGACGACGGAGGGACAGGGGTACTCAGCAGGGGCGCCCAGGACGTGATGCGCGGCAGGGAACCATCGCGTCCGGCGACGTCCAGCACGACGCGGTCCGGCCGCACCACGGCGGCCCGGGTGCGGCCACGGCGCAGCCAGGCCGCGAGGGGGCCGTCGGCGACATCGATGACGGGAGCGTCGAGGACCCGGGCCGCGGCCGACAGGCTCGGCGTCGGTGCCCCGACCGTCACCACCGCGAAGTTCTCGCCGAGGACGTCGTCGAGGCGGACCCGCCGGCCGTCGACCGTGATCCAGGGCTGCGGACACAAGCTGCCGACGAGTTGCCGGGGCCGCCGGCGCCGGCCCACGAGCGGCCCGCGGGCCAGTGCGGGGCTGAGGTGGTCGGTCAGCGCCGCGCTCATGCCGGGTATGCGCCAGGCGATACCGAGCACGGTACGACGCACCACAGCCGCGCGGTCCTGCCCGCCGGTCATGGTCCAGCCGGTGGCGACCGCGAGCCGGATCATGTGCCGGGCGTGCGGTTCCCGCTCGCTCTGGTAGCTGTCGAGCAGCGCTTCGTCTGCGCCGTCGCCCAGCACACGCGCGAGCTTCCACGCCAGGTTGTACGCGTCGCGCAGGCCGGCGCACAGCCCCTGGCCGATGAACGGCGGCGTCAGGTGCGCCGCGTCGCCGAGCAGGAAGACCCGGCCCCGGCGCCACCGATCGGCGATCCTGGCCCGGAAGGTGTACTCGGCGTGCCGGATGATCTCGAAGTCGTCGGCGGAGGCCTCGCCGGCGTCGATCCACGGGTGGACCAGGGCCCTGATGCTGCTCGGCGCGGCCAGGGAATCGGCGTCCTCGCCGTCGGCCAGCCGGAACTCCCACCGGTAGCGGTCTTCTCCGATGCGCATGAAGGTGGCGGCCCGGCCCGGGTCACAGACCTGGTCGACGCCTTCCCAACAGCGCACCGGCAAGCTCGTGCGCACGTCCAGAACCAGCCAGCGTTCTTCGAAGCGCAGATCCTGCCACGCCGCGCCGATGGCTTGCCGCACAGTGCTGTTGGCACCGTCGCAGCCGAGCACGGCGTCTGCCCACAAGTGCTCGGAGCCGCCGCCGTCGACGGGACGCAGCGTCACCCGAACCCGCCCCGGGTCATCGGACTGTTCCCGCACGTCGATGACTTCCACGCCACTGCGCAGTTCCGACTCTTCGTATTCTGACAGGGCCTTGCGGAGCAGCCGCTCGAGATCGGGTTGATCGAACAGGCTGGTCTGCGGGTACCCGTGGCGACCGTTCGGGGCGTCGCGGCGGAACTCGGCCATCACCCGGTGCCGGGCGTCCAGCAGCCGCAGGCCGTTGGCCGGGCGGGCGGCAGCGGCGAACTCCTCGTGCACCCCCGCGGCCTGCAGGATACGGCGGACCTCGTCGTCCATGGCCACAGCGCGCGGCAGCGGGTAGACGTCGCGGTGACGTTCCAGGACGACGCTGCGGATTCCGCGGCGTGCGAGCAGCAGCGCCGCCATGACACCGACCGGTCCGGCGCCGACGATCACCACCGGCAGCCGGGTCGGTGACGGGCCTGTGCCGCTCGGGCCTGTGCCGCTCGGGCCGCTGCTCACCGGGCCGCCTCGGCGGTGACGAGCGTGTTCTGCTCGCCGAGATCCAACGGCCCGTCGGGCGTCGTGGCGCTGACCGTGACCGCCTGGCCGGGCCGCAGGTACCGGGGGTTCTTGGCCTGACCGGCGAAGAAGAGTTTCCACTTCAGCGCCGGCGGCAACAGAGCCCCGATCTTCTCCACCACCTTGGGCGGGGCCTGCAACGCGGTGCCGCCGGGCGTCCCGGTGAGCAGCAGGTCGCCGGGGTCGAGACGCTGGAACCGGGCCAGCACGGTAAGCGCCTGCGCCGGACGCACGATCATGTCGGAAACCGTGCGGTCCTGGCGTGCTTCGCCGTCGACCGACAGCCGCAAGCGCAGATTCGACAGGTGTGCGAAGTCCGCGTCGTCCAGCAGCACCAGATACGGCCCGACGGGGGTGAACGTCGGGTAGGACTTGCTCTCGTAGAACTGCCCCTTAGTCAGCTGGACATCGCGGGCGCTGACGTCGTTGCACAACACCAGGCCGGCGACGAAGCGCGGCACGTCCGCCTCGGTCACTGTCGTTCCCACCGGCAGCGGGGCTCCGAGGACCAGGCCGAGTTCGACCTCGTAATCGAGGAGCCGGACGTGCGCCGGGCGGACGATGGCGTCGTCAGGCCCGCAGATCGAGCCGGAGGCTTTGCGGAAGAAGGTCGGCGGGATCTCGCCGCGAAAACCGGACTCGCGGGCATGGCTGCGGTAGTTCACCATCTGCGCCACGACACGGCACGGGGCCGTGACCGGCGAGAGCGGCTCAAGGTCGGCCACCGGCGTGGCGTCCGCGAAATGGCCGGCGGCTGCGGTCCGGACGACAGCGTCCCGGTCGGTCAGGAGCTCCGCGGTGGTCACTGCCTTGGTCGGCACGCGGACCGCACGATCGCCGCGGACCACCCACCATCCGTCAGAGGTACGCAGGACGTTGACGCTCATGGCTTCATCGCTTTCATCAGGCCCAGCAGGCGGGCGGTGTCGATCTCGTTGTCCGCGCGCAGGGCCCTGACGACCTGGCGGATCAGCTCGGGCGAGGGATTCGTGCCGAGGAAGTCGCGGGTGACCGCCGGTCCCCACTGCGACAGTCCGGAGGCGGACATCGGCGCCCAGCCGGGTTCCAGGTCGCAGGAGAACAGGTCGCCGTCGGCGAAGTGCTCGACCATCAGCCGGTCCGGGTCGCGCCAGTAGTCGAAGAGCTGGCTGCCCTGGATGTGCCGGCCGACGCCCCAGCTGCGGCGGTAACCGCGCTCGGCCAGGTACTCGCCGCCGGCGGCCAGCGCGTCCAGATCGGTGACCTGGTACGCGGAGTGGACGTAGCCCGTGCGCGGCGAGAGGTGCATGGCCACGGTGTGGTGGTCGACCGCGACGCCGCCCTGGTCGCAGCGCAGGAACGCCATCGTCGGGCCACGGTCGCGCTGCCCGGGCAGGAACAGGAAGTCGCTGACGATCATCCCGAGGAAGTCCAGGTACCAGTCCAGTGCGCGGGCGAAGACCTGTGTTTCGAGCACGACGTGACCCAGGCGCTGGATGCGGGCCGGCTCACGCGGCGGCCGTTGCGTGGCGTTCGTCCGGCGACGTTCGCCGCCGACGTTGAGCACGAGGGGACGCTGCTCGGGCAGCGCGTGAAGCGGTTCGCCGCCGTGGACTACGCGGACGGGAAAGCCGGAGGGATCCAGCAGATCGACGACCGCACCGCCGACGACCTGGGCCTCGTCCCCGGCAAGGGCGCGCACCGGTCTTCCGGCGGCCCGGCCCAGACGATCCAGATCGGCTCGCTCGGCGGCTCGGAACGCCGGCCCGACGAAGCGCGACGTACGGCCGCGCCGCACCACGACACACACCGAACCGGGCAGTGTGCCACGCAGGTATAGCGCCTTGGGAGTGCGCGCGGCCACGGCGAAGCCGAAGTCGGCCGCGAAGACCGCAGCCCGGTCCAGGTCGGGCTTCTCGAACTCGAGCCAGGCCAGGTCGGCCACCTTGATCACCGGGTTCCTGGACCGGCCGAGATGCTCGCCGCGCAGTGCTCCCTGCTCGCTGTGCAAGTCCCGGTGAGAGGTCTGCACGGCGGCCTTGGCCTGGTCCTTCGCGGGGGCCTTGACCTGGGTCTGCACCTGGTCCGGACTGCTGGAGGTGTCGGACATGAGGGGTCCTCCGTCTGGTCGGGCGGCCTCGGGCGCGCCCCGGCCACCGCGCTCGGCGGCCTACTTGATGAAATCATCAGTATTGATGAATCGATCTGTCAAGAGTTGGAAATGATGAAGTCATCAGTTCTGAGATCGTTGGTACCCTGGCCGACATGCCCACCCCAGCCCCGACCGGCAACCGGTTCGAGAAGCGCCGCGCCGAGACCCGGCAGGCGCTCGTCCGCGCCGCGCGGCAGATCCTGGCCGAGTCGGGGGACACCAGCGCGAGCATCCAGGCCATCGCCGAGCGCGCGGACGTGGGCTTCGGCTCGTTCTACAACCACTTCGAGTCCAAGGCGGACCTGTTCGACGCCGCCGTGGGCGACGCGCTCGAGGAGTACGGCGCGGTCGTCGACGACCTGCTGAGCGGCGTCGAGGACCCGGCCGAGCGGGTGGCCGGCGGCGTGCGGATCAGTGTCCGGCTCGCCGGTTCGCACCCGGAGATCGTGCAGATCCTGCGCCACCGCGGGCTCGCGCACATCTACACCGACCGCGGCCTGGCCGAGCGTGCGTTGCAGGACGTGGAAATGGGCGTCGCGACAGGCCGGTTCAGCGTGGCCGAACCGGTCGTCGCGCTGTCAGCGCTCGGAGGGAGCCTGCTCGCCCTGCTGGAGTTGGGCTACGCCAAGCCCGACCTCGACTTCGATCTGACGGCGCAGACCATGGCCGAGATGATGCTGCGGATGCTGGGAGTGCCTGCTGACGAGGCGCACGACGTCGCTTGGGGTCCCTATCCAGGAAGTGAGCGTTAGAACGGCGAAGCCGCAGCAATGGATCCGATCTGGCACGTCGTGGCGATGCAGACCCGTCCTGCTCAGGCGGCTACGCGTCGACGTTGTCCAGCACTGCCTGAAGCCGCTGCGCCAGGGCGGTGTTGCGGTCACGGCCGGCGTTGTGCACGGCGATTTCGAGGGCGCGGCGCTGCCCCACGAGAACGACGAGCTTCCTGGCTCGGGTGACCAGGGTGTACAGCAAATTCCGGTACAGCATCAGCGGCCCGGTCTCGGTGGTGAGCGGCGCGACGACGTAGGGGTACTCGCTGCCCTGGGAGCGGTGGACGCTGATGGCATAGGCGTGCAGCAGATCGTCGAGTTCTTCGAAGTCGTAGACCGCGAAGTCGCCGTCGTCGGTGCGCAGCTGCACGGTCCGGGACTGCGGATCCAGACCGGAGACGACGGCCGTGGTGCCGTTGAAGATTCCGGCGCTGCCCTTGTTCGGGTCGTTGCGGATCGGCATCACCTTGTCCCCGATCCGGAACACCGACGCACCGGCCCAGTGCTCGTTCTTGTCCGGGTCGGCGGGGTTGAGGCGCTCCTGCAGGCGACGGCCCAGCTCCACGGTTCCGGTCACACCGCGGCGGGTCGGGGACAGGACCTGGACGTCGGATGGTGGGACCTCATGAGTGGCCGGGATCCGCACCGTGGCAATCTCAACGATGCGGTCGGCGGCCTGCGTCGGGTCCTCGACCTCGTCGAACCAGAACTCGCTCGTGCGCGGATTCGGCATCCGTCCGGCGCGGATCAGGTGGGCGTTGGCGGTGATGGACGAGCCGTCGCCCTGGCGGAACACGTGCGTCAGTCCGGTCCGCGGCACCTCCGGCACCCGCAGCAGGTCTTTCAGCACACTGCCGGGGCCGATGGACGGAAGCTGGTCGACGTCCCCGACGAGCAGCAGGTGCGTCCCGGGCGGGACCTGGCGCGCCAGCTTGAGGCCGAGGAACACGTCCAGCATGGACGCCTCGTCGACGACGATCAGGTCGGCCATCAGGGGGCTGTCGTCGAACAAAGCGTCGGGGTCCGCGTCGGGCAGATCGGCCACCAGCCGGTGCACGGTCATCGCCGGCATCCCGGCCAGCTCCGAGAGCCGCTTGGCGGCCTTGCCCGTGGGAGCCGCCAGCGTCACCCTCCCGCCGCAGGCCTTCACGATCTGCGCGATCGTCTTGACCGTGTGGCTCTTGCCACAGCCCGGGCCCCCGGTGAGCACCGAGACGGTGTGGGTCAGCGCCATCCGCACGGCTGCTTGCTGGCCCTCGTGCAGATCGGGGTGGTCGGCGTCGAGAGTCTCGGCACGCCGCCCGGCCGCGGCGGGGACGTCCGAGGGGGCATGCAGCAGCTTGGTGATCGCCGCAGCCAGGGACCGCTCAGTGTTGTGCAGTGTCTTGGCGAAGACGACACTCGGCGACGGTCCGACTTCCTCCGGATCGGGGTTCGGGTCGGGCTCGACGACCACGGCACGCTGCGCGGCCAGCTGGTCCAGTTCGATGCGGACCAGGTCGCGGTCCTGGCCCACCAACCGGGCGGCGTCCAGGAGCAGACGGGTGTGGTTCACGTAGCAGTGGCCGTCACGCCGAGCGGCATCCAGCCGATCGGTCAACGCGGCCTGCAGGCGCTTCGGATCCTGCTCGGCAACGCCGGAGGCCAGCGCGATCTTGTCGGCGATCGCGAACCCGATGCCCCGCACCTTCTCGATGAGCCGATACGGGTCCTTGCGCACCACGGCCAGCGAGTCGGCCCCGAACTCGGTGTAGATCTTCGCAGCCATCAGCGGCGAGATCCCGAACCCCTGAAGCACCACCATCAGGTCCCTGATCACCTTCTGCCCGACCCAGGACGCCACGATCCGGTCCTTGCGCACCCCGCCGATCCCGTTCACCTCGGTGAGCCGCTCCGGCTCGGCATCGATGACCTTCAGCGTGTCCTCACCGAAGTGCTCAACGATCGCCGCAGCCAGATTCGGCCCGATGCCCCGGATCAGCCCCGACCCCAGGTACATGCGAATGCCACGGATGTGCGACGGCAACACACACTCGCACGAGGCCACGGACAGCTGCGTCCCGAACCGGGAGTGCTGCGCCCAACGCCCACCGAGCAGCACGACGGAGCCAGGCTGCACACCGGCCAACGCCGCACCGGCGGCAGTGAACTCGCCCTGCTCATCCGAGACGAGCCGGGCCACGGTGTACTCATCGGCACGGACGAAGATCAGGCGCTCCACCGCAGCTTCGAGCCGGACTTCGGGAGCGGCGCCGGACTCGGATTCACCCACGGGCAACACGCCCGTCTCCTCGGCACGGGGTTCGACCGGGGAACCCAGCCATCGGCGGTCGGCACAGCATGGTGCCGCCAGTGTATGCGGGCCACCCCCACAGGTACCGGATACGCGGCCGCGACAGCTTCGGCGCTGCTTCGAACAGCTGCCGACGCCATGCGACATGACCCAGCCATGTCGTTCGGTGGATCCTTCTCACCACACAGGGGTGTTGTGTTCTGGGTCCCACGCCGCGTATGCGGGGCTTGCCCAAGCAGGCCGGGCCGGTGGTGTCAGGCCGGACGCGGCTGGACCACAGCAGCGTGTGATCCGGCTTGATGCCACCGGACCGGTCTGCTTCCGTTAGGCGCATACGTGGCGTGGGGCACAGAACACTCGGCGACCACAAGACCAACCGCCGCCCCCCACCACAACCCCGCCCCGTACGCAACGAGGTAAACAAAGCCGAACCGCCGCGAACCGCAGCCCCACAATCAGACCGCAGCCTCCCCCCACGCTGTGGTGCCCGCCGGAGGCCGGCATTTGACTTCAGGCACCCACCAAACGCGGCCGCCAGCCGCCCGCCCAAACGTGTGCGCAGTGACTCGGACCGGTGCGCGCTCTTGCCCAGCAACACCGCCAGCCGCCACCCGGCGGACCAATGACTGCGCCTCCGCGCGGTCTTGCCCAGCAACACCGCCAGCCGCCACCCCGGCGGACCAATGACTGAACCTCCGCGCGGTCTTGCCCAGCAACACCGCCAGCTGCCACCCCGGCGGACCAATGACTGAACCTCCGCGCGGTCTTGCCCAGCAACACCGCCGGCCGCCCGCGCACCTCACCTCGCTCACCCGAACTGCGCCACCCGCGAGGTCATCAAACCGTGCGCGAAGCCGTAAGAAAATGCCTGTAACCCACAGACAAACCGCACCCGCCCCCGACAGCGCCCCCAGCCCCCAGCCCCAGCCAATAGCCCCCTAGCCCCTAGCCCCTAGCCCGGCCCTGCCCTGCCCACACCCCGCCCAGCCACCCCGCCGCCAACCACCACCCACCACCCACCAACCACCAACCACCAACCACCTGCCAACCCCTCACCCCGCAGCCCTCACCCACCCTTCGAAGCCTGCAACACTCACCACCCCACACCCTGCGTAGGGTGACCCTCGTGCCGTTCACTCTCGCCCATCCCGCCGCTGTCCTCCCGCTGGTCCGCCATGGCCGCGCGCGAGGGAAGCTGGTCAGCTCCGCGCTGGTCTTCGGCGCCATGGCACCGGACGTGCCGTACTTCGCCGGGGCGTTCGCCCTCGGCGACCTCGCGCACGCGTGGGCGGCCGTGCCCACACTCGACCTGGCGATCACCGTCGGGCTCGCCGGCCTCTGGCACCTGCTACTGCGCGTCCCACTGATAGGCCTGCTGCCGACGCGCTGGGCCGCAGCCGCCGATCGGCTGACGGCGCCCCAGGACAGAAAGATCCGGCTCTCCGCCGCGCCGTGGTTCGTCCTGTCCGCCGTCATCGGCACCGTCACCCACGTGGCGTGGGACGACTTCACCCACCCCGGCCGCCTCGGCGTCCGCCTCTTCCCCGTGCTGCAGAACGCCCGAATCCTCGGCGAGCCGCCGTACGTCCTGCTTCAATACGGATGCTCTGTCCTGGGCGTCACAGCGCTCGGGTTCTGGACCGTCCAGGAGATGCGCCGAGAAATGCGCCGCGACATACGCCACGACGTGCACCAACCCGCCAACTCCGGCCCAACCTCCCCACCCTCCCCAACCTCCCCACCCTCCCCACCCTCCCCACCCCCACCAGGCAACCGCCGACTGGCCTTCAGCCTGATCGCCGTATCCGCAGCCCTGGGCACCGCCTACCGCGCAGCCGAGTGGGCCCGCCCAGGCATGCCATGGACCTCGCTGGTCCCCGTCCTCGCCTTCGGCGCCGTCGCCGGCGCAGCGATCGCAGTCCTCCTCTACGCACTGCTATCCCTGCGCCGGGTGTGAGCCAACGTGAGCCACCTGGTCTGAGCCACCGGGCGTGAGCCACCTGGTCTGAGCCGCCGGATCCGAGCCCCGCCCCTCCCGCAAGACCCGCTCAGCCCGCGACCGCCCGGCGCGCCAACCGATTCGCAAACCATTCCCGAATCAGCGCGAACAGAGCCACAGCCAACAGCCCGCCCACGACCGCGACGGCTTCGGGCACACCGCCCGACTCGGGGACCGAGTGGGCATTTATGTCCAGGGGGTCGTACGAATACGTCTGAGCTGCGAGCAGCCCGAGGCTCGCGAGGCCCACAACGGCCACCGCCAGCGGCCACGCCACGGACCGGAACGCCAGGGCGACAACCCCGACGAACAGCACGCCGGTGACCACAACAGCGCGCGACGTGTCCGGCGAGACCCACAGCTCCGAGGACAGTTCGCGGAACACCTTCCAGCCCAGCCGCTTCGAATCGTCGCTCGTCCAGATATTGATGTCCATCATGCCGACGACGAGCACCCCGACGGCGACCGCCGGCACGACTGCCGCCGCGAACCACGCCTGGCGGCCGGCGATCCGCCGAGCGGCGGGACCGCGGGCCAGCAGCACAGCGCCCGTCGTAATCGTCGCGAGCAGCAGCTGCTCGTTCGCCGCCGCGGCCAGGCCGGTCACGTCCGTGGCCGCGAACCCCAACAGCGCGACGGCCAGGATCCGGGCGACCTGCCACCACCCGGCGGCCAGCAGGACGTAGACCCCCAGCCACAGGATGGGCAGCTCCCGGTGCAGGGTCGTCAGGTAGCTGCTATGGATCTCGTAGGGCCCGAACGGCGAGGACCGGACCCCCTTCACGTGCACGAACGTCGTGACACGGACGAACAGCGAGCCGTAGACGAGCTCGACCAACACCAGCTGCGTCACGGCGCCCAGCGCCAGCACCGCCGAGCCGAGGAAGGCGATGGCACGCGCCGTCTCGCCGAAATGTGAAGCACCCCGCTGCTCCCCACCGCCCGCCGCCGGACTCCACCGCGTCCGCGCCGACAACCCGGCCAGGCTCAGCGCCTCCCGCGCCGCCGGCCACCGCCGCCGCTCCCCCGCGCCCTCCATCAGCGCACCGAGCAGTTCCTCCCCGCGCGCCTGCCGGTAGTGCCTCGGCAGGATCCTCAGAAGCCTGCGATACCGCCGCTCCAGAACCTCGCTCATGCCATCCCTCCCTGCGGGGTGCGCTGGACCGTCCCCCACTTGCGCAGCCGTTCGAGGGCCACGGCCGCCTGCCGCGCGAACCGTTCCGCCTCCTCGGCGAGGACCTGCGCGCCGGCGTCGGTGAGGCGGTAATAGCGCCGCAGGCGCCCGGAAACCGTCTCCTCCCGGTCCAGCACCAGCAGGCCCTCGCCCGACAGCCGGTCCAGTGCGCCGTAGAGCGTGCCCACGCGCAACTGGGTCCGGCCGTCCGACAAACGGCCCACCTCCTGGATGATCCCGTAACCGTGCAGCGGTCCGCCGACGAGCGCGGTCAGGATCTGGAACGTCTGCTCCGTCCGGCCACTCGATGAACTCATGGTCGATATATATCGGCCGCCGAGCTATGGAAGCAAGTGCCTTCGTCGAGCGCCGGGTGTCCATGGTGGTCCAGGAGTCGGCGGCGCACTCAGGATTGCCATGACGCTTGGCCCCCCGGGTACGCCGCCGACTGTCATTTCCGTGCGCGGCCGGCTGTCATCGCGGACTGCGCAGCGCGCTCGCTACGGGAACCAGATGAGTTCCATGAATCCTCAATCCTCCTCTCGACGCCGGTCTCGGATCGCCTCATCGTGGCCGCCACGACCGGCGCGCCACTCCGCACGGCGTCGCAATGGGCGAAACTCGCCCGCCCGGCACTCCCAATGGCGGATTCCGTTCTGTCCTCGCAGGATCAGCGACTGATCATGGTTCTGCGACACGACGCCCGCCTCACCGCCGAGAAAGCCGCCGCAGTCGCATCACTCTGCTGGCGACCGCCATCATCAGCCCCCGCGAAGCCCTGATGCGAACCATGTGGTTCACTTAGCCGACGGGTGCGATGCCCGGCGGGGCTGGCGGAGATGCTTCGGGGAGCCAGTCCGCCGGCCGCCTTACTTCCACGGGGGATCACGTTGGACCGACTCGATGCCACCGACCCGCGACGGGTGGGCCCGTACACGCTTCTCGGGCGCCTCGGCGCCGGCGGGATGGGCGCGGTGTACCTGGGCCGCTCCTCCGGCGGGCGGACCGTCGCCGTCAAGGTCGTGCGACCGGAGCTGGCCGGCGACCCCGCCTTCCGCGACCGCTTCCGCGCCGAGGTCTCGGCCGCGACGGCGGTGTCAGGGGCCTTCACCGCGCCCGTCGTGGACGCCGATCCCGAGGCGCGGCTGCCGTGGATGGCCACCGCGTTCGTCGCCGGCGTCCCGCTGAGCCGGGCGATCGCCACGCGCGGGCCCCTGCCGGAGACGTCGCTGTGGATGGTGGCGGCCGGGATCGCCGAGGCGCTGGCCGGCATCCACCGCGCGAAGCTGATCCACCGGGACCTCAAGCCGGGCAACGTTCTGCTGGCGCCGGACGGGCCGCATGTCATCGACTTCGGCATCACCCGCGCCATGGACGGCGCGGCCCCGCTCACGGCGACCGGTTCGGTCGTCGGCTCGCCCGGCTACATGTCGCCGGAGCAGGTGCTCGGGCAGGCGATCGGGCCCGAGAGCGACATGTTCAGCCTCGGCGCGACGCTGGTCTACGCGGCGACGGCACGCGGCGCCTACGGCGAGGGCGCACCGCAGGCCTTGCTGGTCCGAGTCGCGAGCGGCGAGGCACATCGCGAGACGCTGGCCGCGGTCCCGGCTTCGCTGCGGGACGCGGTGACGGCGTGCCTGGACCGGGATCCGGCGCGCCGGCCGACGCCCCGGCAGCTGGCGGACTACGTCGACCGGCTGACACCGGCCTCGGCCGGCGGCAGCTGGCTGCCCCCGGCGCTGACCGCTGACATCGTCGCGGCCGGAGCGGTGGTGACCGGGGACTCTGTGGCCTTCGATACCGGCGGCACGGCGAGCGGGATGGACGCGGCGAGTGCGGCGAGCGCGGCGGTCACCGCGAGCACGGCTGACGCGATCGGCACCGTCCCCTACGGCACTGACGCTACGGAGGCCCCGTCCGGTGCCGGCACAACCATCGGCCGTCCCGGCGACGCCCCCAGCCGTCGCAACCTCCTGCTCGCTGCGGGCGGCGCCGTCGTCCTGGCCGGTGCAGGCATCGGCATCGTCACAGAGGCCGGCGGCGGAGCGAAACCGCAACCACCGACACCGACACCGACACCCACACTGACCCCCATTCCGACACCAACCCCCCTGCCGACGAACCCGACAACCTCAGCCT